>Ga0224557_1003837_pt1 | contig 11400 bp, 5 predicted proteins | sample 714S31014metaG_FD_180677 | JGI IMG/M metagenome (GOLD analysis project Ga0224557, IMG submission 180677) | Peat soil microbial communities from Stordalen Mire, Sweden - 717 S3 10-14 | ecosystem: Environmental > Terrestrial > Soil > Wetlands > Peat | place: Sweden: Norrbotten County, Stordalen... | reverse complement strand
AAATCAGAACGAAGGCGGACCGGAACTAGGCTGGTGCTGGTGCAGCTACAACACCCTCACAAGCATCCTGTCCTCTCCGTCGCACAGCGCGGCCATCAAGTTGAGCGGCACCATCACGCCGAACCTCCTGTTGGAAGCCAGCATCAACTATGACGGCAACCAGATCGTCATCGCCCCCAGCGCGAACTCCTTCCTGCCGTCCAGCTGGACCGTCGCTCCGGTTGTCCCGGCCTATGCCATCACCCGCAAGGTCTGGCCTGGCATCAGCGGCTTCGGCAATCCTTACGGAACGGCTGAAGACACGGCCACCGAGCCTTATAACAATGCGGCCCAGGACTATGAGCCCAAGCTGGACCTCTCGTACACGATGGGTCAGCATGCCCTCAAGTTCGGGTTGAGCTACAACCGGTATACCAAGAACCAGATGCTCTATGGCGACGAACAGGGCGACTACGGCTTCGGCTCGTTGTCGAACGACGGCCTCATGGATATGCTGATGGGCTTGGCAGGCAGCTACAGCCAGACTCTGTCCGCGCCGGTCCGCCACTACGTCAACCAGACGCCTTCGGCTTATGCGATGGACAACTGGCACGTGACTCCCCGCCTCTCCTTGCAGATCGGCCTTCGCTACGACGCCCTTCCGCATGCCTGGGAGCGCCAGAACTACCTCGGCAACTTTGTTCAGGGCGACTATGTGGGCTCTGCTGGTCCGATCTGGGATGCCAGCGGCGCCATCGACCCGGCCAGCCCGGATCTGTATACCTTCCTGGGCATTCCCTCTTACATCAACGGCACCGAGCTTGCCGGCCAGAATCACATCGCGGCGGGCGTGGTCAACAACGACTTCAACACAATTCAACCCCGCGTGGGCTTCTCCGAGGATATGTTCGGCAACGGCAAAACCGTTCTCCGCGGCGGCTTTGGAACCTTCTACGAGCGCTTGCAGGGCAACGACATCTTCGGTGTCGCCACCAGCGCGCCCTTCGATCCTTCGCTCGGCATCGGCAACCCCTACTTCAGTACCCCTGGAAAGAATTGGAACACCGGCAATGTGATCTCGCCGAATGCTCTGATTTTTGCGGGCGCTGGCGACAGCCTTGCCAAGGATTACAAGGCGCCCGCCGTGGCCATGTTCAGCCTCGGTATTCAGCATGAACTGGCTCCCTCGCTCATCGCGGTTGTCCAGTACGTGGGCAACCTGGCATGGCATCAGAACATCGTCAACAACATCAACAACATGAACCCCGGCATTGGCGTCCAGAACGTTGGCGCGTCAGGGACCGTGGTGAACCTTGACGCTCGCTGCGTTGCGGGCGACGGCGGCGACAAATATCCCGGGGATGCCTGCTCGGCCGGCTTCTCCAACGCCGGCGGCATGAACGCCTTCCGGGCGTTCCCGGGCTACACCGGCATCAGCCAGGATCAGAACCAAACCAACGGCAACTACAACGGCTTCCAGGCCGGCCTCCGCGCCCAGAACAAGTGGGGCTTGAGCGGCGAAATCGATTACACGTACTCGCATGAAATCGATATCACCACTTATGACCGCTCTACTGTGAGCAATCCCTGGTACTTCAAGTATGACAAGGGATCAGGCCAGCTTGATCGCCGTAACATCCTCAGCGCCAACTACATCTACAAGCTGCCCATCTTCAACAAGAGCGCCGGCCTTCTTCACTCCATCGCCGGCGGATGGGAGATTGCAGGTACCATCGTTGATGAGTCCGGCACGCCTGTAGCGCCGGGCGAGAGCATCGCTTACGATCCAGTCGGCTTGGGCGGCGGATACTCCGTCCGTCCGAATTCGCTGGCCTCTAACATCAGCATGCCCAAGACGCGCCTGAATTGGTTTGGCACCACGCAATTCTACGCCCCGATTCCTGTCTGGGCTGGTGGAACCAACCTGGGCTTCGGCAACTCCGGCAAGGACGAGATTGTCGGACCCGGCCGTGTAAACTTCACCACTTCGCTGTACAAGTCGTTCCAGATTTACAATCAGGCTCGCTTCGAGCTTCGATTTGAATCGTTCAACACCTTCAACCACACTGAATGGAACGGCATCAACGCGAGCATGAGTTGCAGTGCAGGCACGGGCACTATTTCGTCTCCGTGCGTGGCTCAGAGCGGTTACGGCCAGGTAACAGGCACGTGGGATCCCCGCGCGCTCGAGCTTGGCGGCAAGTTCGTGTTCTAACCTCAACCCTCAACCGGGGCGCGGCAGGCAACCCCTGCCGCGCCCTTTTTCTTCAGGCAGACGAATCATTACTGCTATAAAATGGATTAAATCAGGTACAAAAGTGAGAAGTGCGCTGCCACAGAAAATCTGCCTCCTGCTGTCGCTGACGCTGGCTCTGGCCGCGGCCCACGCGACAGGACAGGCCGCAGCCGGCGAGGCGAACCAGCGGCAGACTGCGCTGGACCTGGAGCAGCAGGGCAAGAATGCCGAGGCGGAGGCCGCATGGCGCCTCTATCTGAAAGCTCATCCATCCAGTCCGGAACCATACGCTCACCTGGGGCTTCTGGAAGCGCGCCAGGAACACTATCCGGAGGCGGTGCCGCTCTATCGCAAGGCTTTGGCGCTGAATCCGGCGATACCCGGCCTGCAATTGAATCTTGGCCTTGCGCTCTTCAAGGGCGGCGAACTGAAGCAGGCCATTGTCGAATTCAAATCTCTGCTCAAAAGCCAGGAGTCGGCTTCCGCCGAGGGCCAGCGCCTGACGATCCTCATCGGGATGGCCCACTATGGGCTGGCCGAATACGCCGAGGCGGTTCCATATTTTCAGCAGGCTGCTGCGCGCGACACGCAGAATCTGCCCTTGCGGCTGGCCCTGGCGCACAGTTGCCTGTGGTCCAGGCAGTACCAGTGTGTTGTGAATACCAATCATGAGATTCTGTCGCTGAATGCGGAGTCCGCCGAGGCCGATATGCTGGTCGGCGAGGCGCTGGACGAAATGAAAGACAGAAACGGAGCAATGGCGCAGTTTCGCGCCGCGATCAAGGTCAATCCCAAGACGCCCGACGCGCACTTCAGCCTGGGCTATGTGATGTGGGTTCTCACGCAATACCCGGAGGCGGCGAGCGAGTTTCAGGCCGAGCTGGACAACAACCCGGATCACGCTCAGGCGATGACCTATCTGGCGGACGTGGATATGCAACTGGGCCATGCCGATGCCGCGCTTCCGCTGCTGGAGAAGGCCGTAAAACTTGATTCTGAAATGGAACTGGCTCATCTTGACCTGGGCATACTCTATGCCGGCGCAGGCCGCCCGGACGATGCCCTGCGGGAGATGAAGGAAGCCGAGCGGCTGGCTCCGGAGGACGTGAACGTTCACTGGCGGCTGGGACGGCTCTACCGGACGATGGGCAGGAAAGACGAGGCCAAAGCCGAGTTCGACAAAGCCAGTCAGGTCACCAAGGCGGCCGATCAAGCGCTCTTCGACAAGATCAATAACTCGCGCGCCCATCCGCCCCAGGCGCAGCCCCCGGCACCGGAGTCGCCGGAAAAGTAAGCGATGGAATTGATGAGTTGTAGAGGGCGGGGGATATGATAGTTTCTTTGCTGTTTATGTAAGAGGATTGTATGGCCAGGCGAACGAAATCAGCGGCCAATCCGCAACCCGCGCGACCCGTCGGACTGCGTTCTCTGGGCGAATATCTGAATCTCTCTCCAGCCACTATTTCTCTGGTGCTGAATAACGCTCCCGGCGTGCGCTCGATTCCCCAGGAGACCAGGGACCGGGTGACCGAGGCGGCCGCGAAATTCGACTACCGGCCCAGCTTCTACGCGCGCTCGCTGCGCATGCGCCAGACCTTCACCGTCGGCGTGCTGGTGCCCGACCTGAACGACCACTATGCCGCGCAGGTGATCGCGGGAGTCGAGGAGTTCCTGGTCGAGAAAGGTTACTTCTATTTCACCGCCAGCCATCGCGGCAAGCCAGAGCTGCTGGAGGAGTACGCGAGTCTGCTCATGGACCGCTCCGTGGAAGGGTTTATCCTGATCGACACCGTGCTGGAGCACAGCATGAAGCTGCCGGTCGTGGCGGTCGCGGGCCATCGCCGGATCAAAGGTGTGACGAACGTGGTTCTCGATCACAGTCGCGCCGCGGAGCTGGCCCTGTGCCACCTCTACGATTTGGGGCACCGCAAAATCGCCTTCATCCGCGGCGGCAGCCATAGCGCCGACGCCGACGAACGCTGGGAGTGTCTGATGGGCAAGGCGCGAGAGTTGAAGATCGCGCCTCCGCCGGAGTTGTCCGTGCAAATCCAGTTGCGCGTTTCCACCCCGGAGCTGGGATATGGACCGGCCCATGAACTCCTCAGCCGCGGCGGCGAATTCACGGCCATTGTCTGCTACAACGATGAAGCCGCCATCGGAGCGATTCGCGCCTGCAAGGATCATGGTCTGCGCGTGCCGGAGGATGTCTCCGTGGTGGGCTTCGACGATATCCGCAGCGCGGCCTTCTACAATCCCAGCCTGACCACCATTCGCCAGCCTCTCAATCAGATGGGAATCGTGGCCGCGCGCATCCTCTTGCAGCGGATTCGCGGCCAGGAGGCCGTCCCGGATACGGTGCCCATCCTGCCCGAACTGGTGATTCGCGAGTCGACCGCCGCACCCCATTCCCGGCGCGCCCGCGGGAAGCAGAACTGAGTCAGCTACGCTAGCAGACAAGAAGCTCTGGGATAGCCAACTCTTCTTGCCCGCTCTCGTGGCCTCTCACCTGGTCAGTGCATCAGCCGCATTCGCCGCCAGAATCCAGTCACTGGTTGTGCTGACGGTGTATTCGTTCTCAAACCAAAGGAAGCCGAAGTCGTCGATGCTCTCCGGAAAGTCCGGCTTGATCACGATATAGCCCGGAATCATGCCGCCGGGAATGAAGGTTCCATCGGCGCGGTTGTTTCCATAGGCCTTCAACTTGGAAACCGTCCCGACCGAAGAGATATACGAGGTGCTCGACACCGGATGCGTGCCCAGCAGGTAGTTGGCCGCCCGCAGCGTATATTCCGGACCCACAATCTGCGGGAATGCCTTGTGCAGGAAGTACATCCGCGAGCCAAATGCGGCCACCTGGCTGGAGCCGCCCCAGGTGCCAAGGCTGGGCGGAACTCCGAAGGGAGTCTTGGCCAGATCGGCATCCAGTTCTGTCTTGTAGGATTTGACCGCCTCTTCCAACTGCTGCTTGAATTCCGCATCCATATATGGAAGTGCCAGAGCGGCCATCCAGCCGCCGAACGCGAAGTGCTGGCGCACGGTGGGGAAGAGCTCCCGGACCCGCGTTTTATACGGCTCGCCGCCATCGGTGGCGATCAACAACTGCACAGCGGCCCTCCACTCGCCGATCGCCGCCATTCCCGGCGGTCCGTAGAAAGATCGTTGGCTGGGCGTCGGATGCGCGTGTTCCTCATCCCACAGCTTGATGGCGGTCTCCAGGCACTCCTTGGCGAGCGGGTCGTCCCAGCCCTTCAGCGCGCGGGATGCGGAGGCCAGCGCCGCTGCCGCGCCGTATTGAAGAAACGGCATCTTGGTGGTGAAGGCCCAGCGATCATCCGGCTTGCCGGAGTAATTGCCGTCGATCTCGTTGGGACCGAGCTTGTCGGAATAGATGCGCTCGTCGGTAATGGAGGCGGCATCGCCGAGGTGCGTATACTCTCGCAGATTGGGCTCAATCATGCCCATGAACGGGTGTCCGACAGCCTTGTACTGAGCCAGCACCTGCAGAACGCCGTGCTTGACCTGCTGCACGGCATCCGGGACGCCGTCCGGCCTGTGCATTTCGACCGTACGGGCGGTCTCGTCCACCGAGAGTTCGTCCCACTTCAGCCCGAACTCTTTGTAGGCCAGGGACAGGTTCTCAATGACCGTGTATTGGCTGGGGGCAATGTTGTCGTAATCGCCGGCGTCGAACCAGCCGCCTACATTCAATCCGGGGATGTGCTCGCCCGGATTGTAGTGCGAATCGAGGTTCGGGCCCGTCGAGTAGCCGTCGAAATGCTGAGTATTCGGCGGCGCCTGGCGGGCATCGTCCATGTGCGAGACGCCGTGCCAGAGCCGGTAGCCCTCGCGCACCGAGACGTGGTCCATCTCAACGGCCAAAAACCCATCCAGGCTGGATTGCCAGGTCCGGCTGTACACGTCCCTGGCGATGGGGAAGAGATCGGTGCGCTGGCCCGCATACTCGATTGCATACAGGCCGGGTTCATTCACCGTGGAGAAATCGAAGTTCGCATAATGGTAGCGCAGCCACGGCGTGGGCGCGGTGATCGGCCCCTCGAAGACCTGGTGATAGGAGCCGTCCGCGCCCAGGCGAACCACCTTCGCCGTCTTCGGCGCATCGAAATTCGGATCGAGCTCGATCACCGCGACCTTTGGGAAGTTGGGAGGATAGCCGGCCTGGCTGTGCGCGACCATCGGCGGCCGCGTCCAATTCGGGATCAGGTCCGGGTGAATATGCCAGACGACCGCGCCCTCGGTTTTACCCGATGGAATCAGCGAACGCAGCACGAACCAGCCATTCTGCGCGCGGTTGCGGCCGTCATACAGCGAGACGGGAGCGGTTTCGGAGCTGACATTGACGCGGTAGAGCGGGTTCTCCGCCGCCAGCGTAATGCTGCCTCCAGTGACCAGCGGAAGCGGCTGCGTGTAGCCCTTCGCCTGGTCCCATTCATCCTGGTAGGGCAGCTTCTTCGGATCGTCGGCCGGCGGCAGCACCTGTTGCATGGGGTCCTGCGGACTGCGCGGAATCACCCCGAACTGCTTGCCATCCACGGCATAGCTCTTTCCCGTGTAGATCGACGGCAGAAACTCCAGATTGAAGCCCGCGCGCCCAGCCAGCTTCTCCGGTAGAGGCTTGTCGAGGTTGACGCTCACCCGCACGCCGCCCGGCTCGGCGGTCACCTCCAGGGTGTAGTCCATCTGGTAGGCAGGAAAGGAGAGATCGGCCGTGAGGCGATTGTGCTCCTTGTCGGCCTTGCGCTCCTTGAGCTTGGCCACCAGATCCCACTGCTCCGGTGTGGGCATCAGGCGCACGTCGCCGTTGGTGGCGATGCGCTGGCCATGAAGGATGATCTGCATGGCCGCGTTCTTCTCATCGACGAAGACCGGGTGATAGGTGTTCTGGTAGAGCATCACGCTGAAGCCCTGCGTATCCAGATAGCCGCTATCGGTCACCTTCATCTGTGCGCCGGCGAAGGACGCGGGCAGGGTAGCGAACAAGGCGGAAAGCAGGATAGCCTGCGGCAATGCAGCGATTGAACGAAGGTACATGGGAGTGGGTATCCGATCTTTTTGTGTTGCGAACTTGTGGTTGGATTTTCATGCGCATATCCGGGAGCGAATGCGCACGACGGCGAATGATTCTCCAGTGAGAAGGACGGACGGACGATTTTTATAGTTTCGATCGAGCGCAAATGATGCTGCGCGGCCTACTTCTGGATTCTGCTCACGTCGCGCACCGCGCCGCGCGCGGCGCTGGTGGTCATGGCGGCATAGGCTTGCAACGCCTGCGAAACCTTGCGGTTGCGCGTGGCGGGCTTCCATGCGGCTGCGCCCTTGGCCTCCACGGCCTTGCGCCGGGCGTGCAATTGCTCGTCCAAAAGATTCACGCGCAGCACGCGCTTGGGAATGTCGATCTCGATGGTGTCGCCTTCCTCCACCAGCGCCAGCGAGCCGCCTTCCGCTGCTTCCGGTGAAATATGCCCGATACAAAGTCCGGAGGACCCGCCGGAGAAGCGGCCGTCGGTAATTAGCGCGCAGGCCTTGCCCAACCCCTTGGATTTCAGGTAGCTGGTCGGATAGAGCATCTCCTGCATCCCCGGACCGCCCCTTGGCCCTTCGTAGCGAATCAGCACCACATCGCCGGGAACGACCTTGTCGCCCAGAATCGCCTCCACCGCCGAGTCCTGGCTCTCGAAGATGCGCGCCGGCCCCGTGAAGGTCAGGTGCGCCGGATCGACGCCCGCCGTCTTCACAATGCAGCCCTCCTCGGCAATGTTGCCGAAGAGAACGGCCAGCCCGCCGTCCTTGCTGAAGGCGTGCGCCAGATCGCGGATCACGCCGCCGGCGCGATCCACGTCCAGTTCGTCATAACGATTGCTCTGGCTGAAGGCCTCAGTCGTGCGCACCCCGCCCGGAGCGGCGCGATAGAACTCGGCAATCGCCGCTGTTGGCGCGCCTTTCACATCCAGCTTGTCGATAGCTTCGCCAATGGTCGCCGCATGAACGGTGTGCGCCGAGCGATGCAGCAGGCCGGCGCGATCCAGCTCGGCAAGTATGGCGAAGATTCCGCCGGCGCGATGCACATCTTCCAGATGCACGCTGGGCGCGGAAGGGGCCACCTTGCAAAGATTGGGAACGCGGCGCGAGAGGCGGTCGATGTCGGCCATCGTGAAGGGCGTCTCGCCCTCCTGCGCCACCGCCAGCAGATGCAGAACCGTGTTCGTCGAGCCACCCATCGCGATGTCCAGCGTCATGGCATTCTCGAAGGCCTCAAAGCTCGCAATCGAGCGCGGCAGCACGCTTTCGTCGCCCTGCTCGTAGTAGCGCTTGGCCAGATCGACGATGGTCCGCCCCGCCCGCAGGAAGATTTCCTTGCGGTCGCTGTGCGTGGCCAGCACGGTTCCGTTACCCGGCAGCCCCAGGCCCAAAGCCTCGACCAGGCAGTTCATCGAATTCGCCGTGAACATTCCCGAGCAGGAGCCGCAGGTGGGGCAGGCCGAGCGCTCGTACTCCTCCACATCCGCGTCGCTCACCTTGGGATCGCCGGCCACGATCATCGCGTCGATCAGGTCCACGGCCTTGACGATATTTCCGCTCAGCTTGACCTTGCCCGCTTCCATCGGCCCGCCGGAGACGAAGACCACGGGGATGTTCAGGCGCATCGAGGCCATCAGCATTCCCGGCGTAATCTTGTCGCAATTGGAGATGCAGACCAGCGCATCGGCACAATGGGCATTGACCATGTACTCCACCGAATCGGCGATCAGTTCGCGCGAGGGCAGGCTGTAGAGCATTCCGTCGTGGCCCATCGCGATGCCGTCGTCGATGGCGATGGTGTTGAACTCCTTGGCCACGCCGCCCGCGCGCTCAATCTCCCGGGCAACCAGTTGGCCCAGATCCTTTAGATGGACGTGGCCGGGAACAAACTGAGTGAAGGAGTTGGCAATGGCGATGATGGGCTTGTCGAAGTCGCCGTCCTGCATCCCGGTGGCGCGCCAAAGACTGCGAGCTCCGGCCATATTGCGTCCATGCGTCGAGGTTCGTGAGCGATAAACTGGCATGACCGCATTTTACCGCGAGCAGCGCCCGTCCCGCTTGAAGCTCACCGGAAGCCGGGTGCCCCACCATCGCCGCGCCTTTGTTTTTGCGGCTAGGGTGGGAAACCATACAGCTGGGTGACCTTTGAAAGGTAGAAGGCCACCCAATCATCGTGGTAGATTGAGATTTGGGCCACCCGCCAGAAGGAGTAATATGAGAAAACTCACTCTTGTCACATTTATCTTCATACTAACCATAGGTACGGCTAATATTGCCGGTCAGTCTAATACAGGAAAAACTACTGGGCCATTCACACTTCAGATTAGCACTGCACAGGATACCTACAAATCGGGCGATAGAATTCTTGTAATAGTTGCTATTACTAACATTTCGAGCACGATTTATCATGATTCTATAGGCGATTATGGTAATTGGGTTACCATGGATGTCCGGGATGAGGATGGTCCAGCTGAGCAAACAGAGAGGTTAAAGAGGATTCTGCATCCGCCGCCGCCTAATCCAGATGATATTTCTTCGATGACTGGGAGTGATATGAGTGATTCCTTGAAGCCTGGGCAAACTGGACAGGTCGAAATCCCCTTAACAGTCTATTTCAGAATGAAAAAGCCTGGGAAATACAGAATCACGTTTTCAAAAGGGACAGACCCCGGCCAGCAAGATAACATTGAGGTCAACTCCAACACGATCACGATCACAGTTGTTAAGCCAGATCCATCGGCAGAGGAACCTAAGTAACCAGTTGGGTGGCGCAGGTCCCCGCAAGTAAAGTTGGGTGGCCCAGGTCTCGCTTTTGAGACCTGGGAGACCACGGGAAAATCCCTCACCGGAAGAGCCTGAAGCCCTTCTTCTTTACTTTTTCCGGGATGCCGGGCTGGCCGCTCACGGATCGGGTCATCTCGCGGATCGCCTGCGAGATAGGCGAGTCGTCCTCCATCAGCGAGATGGCGGTGTTCTGCATCCTCCGCACCGCCATATAGTTGTTGGGAATCTTCCACTCCGCCTGCCGGGTGAGAGCCGTGGTAATCTGCGCCTCGCCGATCTCCAGGGAGCGCGGGTCGTAGCGGTTGAGGACGACTTCCAGTTTCGGGCAGCCCTCGCCGGAGAGCTTTGTAATCAAGCGGTTAGAGTTGCGCAGTTCGGAGATGCCGACCTGCGTGACCAGGTAGATGGTGGCGGATTCATCGAAGAGATGCGTATGCTGCAGGTCGAGTCTCGATCCGGCGTCAACCACCACATAATCGAAATCCTGGCAGGCGACGGCCAGCAGCTTGTCGACTGCGTCATCAGAGTTTTGCGCGGTAACCAATTCCGTGGGCGCGGCCAGCACGAATAGCCCGGAACTGTGCCGCACCAGCATAGTCGAAAGTAAATTTGAATCCAGCCGGCTGAAATTTTGCAGCGCGTTCAAGGTCGAGTATTCCGCTTTGATGCCGAGGCTGATGGCCGCATCTCCCAGCGGGAGATTGAGGTCGATCAGCAAGGTCTTTTGCCGGGATTCCTCGGCCAGCGAGACCGCATAATTGCAGGCCAGCGTGGTCACTCCGGAGCCGCCTTTGGCGCTCAGGAAGACCAGCAGCCTGCCGCCGGTCTTTTTCGGGGCGCGAACCACCGCGCGCAGAGCCGAGGCGCGAACCAGAGCCTCGGCCATCTCGCCGGAGCGGAAGGGCATAATGAGATATTCGCGGGCGCCGGCGTGCATGCAGCGAACCAGCATATCCGGATCGGCCTGCGCTGAATAGACGATGGGCGTGGCCCGGCCATGGAGGCTGATGCCATCCAGCAATTCAAGGGCGTACTCCGGGTTGCTATCCAGGTCAATGAGCACCACGTCGTAGTTAGCCCCCAGCATCCGTGAAACATCCTCAATGTCGGTAGGGTAGGCGATGAACTCCCGGATCTGGACGCCCGGACATTCGCCCAGAGCGATGGTGGCAGCGTTACGCCGCTGCTCGTCCGGGCTGATCACCGCAACGGTCATGGCGCCTGAGCTAAGGGAAAGCGTATCGGAGATTTGGATCGCTGTTGACATGGCGGATTTGCTGCTCCTGGTTGCGTGTTACGGTTGCGTATTGCACTTCAATGGGTTCAAGTGCGTTCTGGTTGTCGTTTGAGCCTGCACTCATGCA
>Ga0224557_1003833_pt1 | contig 11412 bp, 8 predicted proteins | sample 714S31014metaG_FD_180677 | JGI IMG/M metagenome (GOLD analysis project Ga0224557, IMG submission 180677) | Peat soil microbial communities from Stordalen Mire, Sweden - 717 S3 10-14 | ecosystem: Environmental > Terrestrial > Soil > Wetlands > Peat | place: Sweden: Norrbotten County, Stordalen... | reverse complement strand
AGAAAAGCAGGATACGGAGAGGCCGGGAGAGGGTTGGGTGGAGGGACGGGGGAGTGGAGTAAAGGCAGGCACCGGTACGGACCGGGCGCATACCTGACAGATTGAACCGGGAACAACCCTGACGGATTTGACCGAGGGCCTTGAGGGAGCGGGAAGCCAGTGGGGAGCGACTCTCGACTGGTCGTCGATCTCTGATTGGCGATCATGAGACCATTGTGCGCCAAGAGGGGGAAATGATCGGCAAACTTGAGAGAGATCAGAGATCAGGGGTCAGAGAACAGAAAAATAACGAGTTATGGGTGGGACAGAAGGTTGGATTTGGGGGACCGGAGCTTGACATCAAGGCGGGAAGGCCGGTTCGTTGCGCGACCGCAAGGAGAGCGCGCCGCGGGGGGCGGGGTTCCGCGCGGCCGCAAAAAAAGCAGGGATTACGGATTAGGGACCAGGGATTAGAAAAGCCCGCCGAGCTGAGGTTCGTGCTTTCCCCGGTCCCCAAATGATTTAAGGAAGCAGGTCCTTCGACTCCCATCGTCCGCCGCAGCGGACGATGGTCGCTCAGGAGGGGGCGCACCCATTCAATTGGGACGCGGACGGCGGGATTCGGCGCCCAAGATGAGCGCGCCGAGCCGGGGCAGGATTGCAGTTTAGTGGTGGTCGCCACCGTGGTCGCCACCGTGATCGCCGCCACCGCGATATCCGGGGAGAGCGTGCTCATTGTGCGCGTCGTGATCGCCGGGGCCTGCATGGCCTCGACCATCGCGCGCCTCGTTGCCGTGGAAGTGGTTGAAGGCCTCTTCGCCGCGCTGCGGGTACGGTCCATGGTAGCCGTGGCGGGGGTCAAAGCGGTTGTCGACATGGCCGTAGAAGTGGCCGGGGCCGCGGAACCAGCGGCCGGCGCCGATGAACACGCCGTTGTTGAACCAATCGGGCCCGTAGTAGCCGTAGGGCGAGCAGTTGTAGGGAGCGTAGTCGTAGTAGCCGTAGGGGCAGACGGGCTCGACACCGAAGTTGATGGAGATTTGGGCTGGCGCTACGCGCGCGGAGCAAAACAGGGCAGTTGCGAGAACTGCGAGTGGGAGGGAGCTAACTTTGGACATGATCTCTCCTTAATTCGTTTTCCGTTGGGACTTGGTTTGCATGTGCGAGTTCGTTTTGCATGGGGGTTGGCTTTCAGTGGGAAGGCGGATGGGGAGTCGTTTTTCGTTTCTCGTTTCTCGGGGCAAGGTTGAGGCCGGGGTTGAGCGAGAGAATCATAGCAGGGGCAGGAAACGAGAAACTGTTCTGTTTTGAACGGTTTTCGGCTGTGTTACTCGGGGGGAATGAGGCGCGCGAAGCGCAAGAGGAAAAAGGCAGGGGTCAAAAAAGCAGGGGTCAGGGGTCAGTTCCTTCGTGCGTCGTTGAGGATCGTGCCTTCCCACCCTTCGCTAGAAAAAAGCGAAGGATGGGGCACCCAGGGTTCGTGCTGGTGAATCGTTATTTCGCGGCGGGTGGTGGTGTAGGTGCGGGAAGGTAGCTTTCGTCGGGTTCGTAGCGATAGATGATGTACTCGCTTTGGACGATGAGCGCGCGGACCTGGCTGAGCAGGGCCTGGTAGCCGTCCTTGCCGAGCCCTTTTTCAGCGCCAATGGTGTCGTCGAGATCGGCCCAATTGCTGAAGCCGACGACAGAGACGAATTCCGGAGTGGGCTCGCCGAAGCGTTTCTCAGCGAAGTTGTAGAACTTGGCTCCGCTCTTTTGGACTGCAGGGAGGATTGCGTTTTTCTGCAGGTCGAGATAGTCGTGGACCTTATCCGGGCGCACCTGGGTAACGAGTACGCGAATCAATTTGGGCAGGTCGGGGCCGGTGTCGGGCAGGCTGAGATCGGGGTTAACAACTTCGATGTCGCGGCGCCAGCTGGAAGTACATTCGATGATGTGCAGACTGATTCGCGCAAGGTCGGCGGCCTGATCTTTCAACTTGGGATCTTTGTCGATGGTGGCGTCGAGGTCGGCCCACTTGGTGTAGAGCTGGACGCGCGCGAACTCATGGTCGCCGGTGAGCGAGACCCACATGGAGCTGTAGCGGTCAGAGCCGGCTTTGGCCAGGACGGCGTTGTACTCCTTGATCTCGGCCTGAAAATCAGCGACGCGGTCGGGCTAGACGGTGTAGAAGGTGACACTGCGGATGTTGGCGTCCTGCGCGGACGCGGGGGTGACGAGCACTGCCGCGGCCAGCAGCATTGCGGCGAGGCAGGGCCAGAGAACTGATCTCTTGATTCGGCTCATGAAAAACCTCCGTGTTCGAAGCCGGGAAGCGTGGTCCCGGCATTTGAAGGTCCGGCATTGCAGCCGGGCGTGATTGAAGTGAAGGCCTTCGCGAGCAAGGGGAACGTGCGTGGTCTTCGAGCGAGGTGACGACGCCGCGCGGGGAAGTGCGGACTTGGCGAGTATACGCCGGAAGGCAGTGGTTAGTGATTAGTGACCGGCGCAGCTCAGCGCTGGAAGATGTCGATGGGCTGATTGAAGTCGGTGGCGCGGATGTTCCTGGCGAGGGCGGGGTACTGGCGCTGGAGCTTCAGGAACATCTCCCAGGCGACGCGGCGGTAACTGAAGTGGCCGGCGGGGCCGGAGCGGAGCTCGGAGATGTACTGGGCTTCGGCGAAGTCCATTTTGAACAGGGCGCGAATGCGCGTGGCGAGAGGGTAGAGGTAGGTGGCGGATTGCGCGGCCTCGGGGACGGGAACGGCGGCGATGACGCTTGCTGTGCGGTGAGCGGCGGCGATTGCATCACGATAGTCGCTGAGGACGCCGGCTTCGGCGAGAAGATCTGAACCGGCGGGCAAATCGCCGGCGCCGGGGGTTTCATAGCCATGCAGGGCGGTGAAGTCCTGGATGATCTGCGTGCAGCGGCGATGGCGATGGAAGTCGCGGAAACCGCCGATGTCCATGAGAATGTCAAAGCGAATGGCGGCGCCGGCGTGGAAGGCGCGGAGGGTTTCATCGTGCTTGCCACGGTGCTTCAGGCCCAGTTCGATAATTTCGTTGATGCGGGCGGCGGGCTGGCCGGAGAGGAAGTCGCGGAGCTGGCGGTAGGGGTGGTGGCAAGCGGAGTAGAGGAGCGTGGCGGCGAGCTCGACCTCGAGAGACTCCGTGCGCTCGACGAGATCGACGAGCGGCGCGGCGGCCGGAGGGGTGTTTTTGAGGATCTCGGCGGCGGCGCGAGCGAGATCGGCGCGGGTTTGGACGAGGTAGTTGCTGGGTTGGGCGTATTTGACGAGTGTGGGCGCGGTGCGGACCTCGCGTGTGAAGAGGGCAGCGGCCTGGGCGGCGAGAGCGGGCGCGGCTTCGTCGTTGAGGACCTCGATCTTGTCGATGATGGATTGGGCGGCCTTGGCGTTCAGGTTCCAGGCGGGGCCGGTGGCGGCTTCGCGGAGCTTTTCGCCGAGGAGGCGGATTTCAGCGGCGGGGTGGGAAAGCAGGCGCGAGACCTGGGATTCGAGAGTGCGGGCACTGACGATCTGGCCGAGCGAGGTGTTGGTGGCGAGAGGAAGCAGATAGCGGGCGACATCGAAGGCGCGGGCACGGAGGGTGCGGTCGTAGGCATCCTGCTTGAGGCCATCAGGGCGCGCGACGCGGCGGCGGAGGAAATCGACGACGGCGAGCGAGGTGCGCTTGTAGGCGGTCATGAGCGAGACGATCGTGCGGGCGTAGAGGTCCTGAGAGGCGGAGTCGCCTGCGAAGTCGGGGTAGTAGAAGCCGGACTCAAGGAAGTTTTGATAGCGTGTAGACCGCTCCTGCCCATCCCAGCGGGTCTCGTCGACGAGGACGATAGCGGCGAGGAGCGAAAGGCGCTCGACAGCGAAGGCGATGTGGGCGAGATCGGCGATGGAGCGGTGGCCGTATTGGAAATAAAAGGTGTTGAGGAACTGTTCGGCGCGCTGGGCGCTGATTTCGGCCAGTGAATCGCGCATGGAGAGGGAGGAGCGGGAGTACTTGGCCATGGCGAAGGCGAGGATCTCGGGGTCGGCGCCATGGACGGCGATGACTTCGGTTTCATTACGCGCGGAGGGGGGCAGCGAAGATTCACTGGACATGAGGATGGTCTCGCGGACAGAATACGTCATAAGGGAGCACCCGCGCGCAGCGGCGGACTGGGAGCCCTGGAGCACGGGAGCAGCCATGCGGGAGTATTTAGTGCGGACATCGCACAGACCGCGGCCGTTGCCAGCAGGACGCTGGGCGATGACCCAGCGCTGGAACGATCTGCTGTTTGCGCATTGGCCGATTGCGACCGAAAAGATGCAGGCGCTGCTCCCGGATTGGCTGGAAGCCGACACAATCCAGGGTTCGGCGTGGCTGGGAGCGGTGCCATTCTGGCTGGACCGCATCAAAATCCGCGGCATGCCGGCGATACCGGGGCTGCGGAGCTTTCCTGACTTGAATTTGCGGACCTATGTGCGGGACCGTGACACGGGGACGCCAGGTTTTTACTGCTTCAGCGTGGATTCAAGCAACCTGCTGGCGGTGGCGGTGGCGCACATGATGTACCACCTGCCGTACCGGCTGGCGGAGATGCACCTGGAGCCGCGCTCGGAGCGGGAGTTCGCGTTCTATAGCCGGCGGCGATTCTCGCCCAAGCCGGTGATCTTCAATGTGCGGTACCGCGGAATGGGGCCGACGCGGCAGACGGCGGAGATGGGTTTGGGCTCATTCGAGTATTTCTTTACGGAGCGGCCGTGCGTCTACAGCACGAACCGTGCGGGAGAGCCGATCAAGGCAAATCTGCACCACGTTTCGTGGCCGCTGGAAGAAGCAGAAGCGGAAATTGAGCGCAACGACCTGGCGGCGGCGGTGGGCCTGGACTTGCCAGACCTGAAGCCGGTGCTGCACTACTCGCGGCGGCTGGCCTTGTACGTGTGGCCTGCGGAGCTGGTGCGTTCGGCGCTGGCGGCGCAACCGGTGACGGTGGCGGCGACGCCGACGTAGAGGCAAGTTTCAGGTTTCAGGTTTCAGGGTTCAGCCTTCAGCCATCAGCCATCCGCTTTTTCGTGGTGGGTGGGCGATGGTGCGGCTTTCGGATGAGTGCTCCGGCCTACAGCTTTTTCTGGGTTGCTGTAGACCGGAAGCCTCTGGTGGGAACAGAACCCCTTGCATCGTTCCTTCCGCCTCAGAAAGTCAGTTTGAGGGCCAGTTGAATCAGGCGAGGATTGTTCACCGTGGAGTTGACGGCGCCGAATCCCGGCGAGTTGATGTCGTTAACCGGCGCGCCAAACTGCGGATGGTTGAAGAGGTTAAAGAATTCGGCGCGGAAGTTGAGCCCCATTTCATTCCGCGGCAATGCGAAGTCCTTGATTAACGAGCAGTCGGAGTTGACGAAATCGGGTCCGACAACAGGAACACGCGCGGCATTGCCCAGTTCGCCGGTCAGCGGCGCCACAAAAGCCGCAGGATTGATCCATTGGTGCTGGCCGTGGTTCGCGGCGTAGGGGTTCTTACCGGAAACCCGATCCGGCCGGTTCCAGTTGTTGTCGTCTCCGCCGTTTTCGAACCCGAAGCCGCCATTGACGCCGGATTCATCGTCGCTGTCGATCAACGGCACCGGAAACCCGGAAGACACTCTCTCGATCAACGTCAACTGCCAGTTGCCAAGCAGAGAATCGGTCGTAGTATTCCAGCTGTTCCCGAACGACCTGCCCCTGCCGAAAGGCAAATTGTAGATCACGCTGGCAGTGAAGCTCTGATCGAGATTGATCTGCGACAGAGACCAGTCGAGGTTTTGCCAGTTGGGCAGCGGGAAATAGGGCGCGCTCGCCATGGATCCCAGTCCGTCGGGAAGGCCATTGTCGTACGTGCGCGAATAGGTATAGGCAACCAGCGCGTAGAGACCGTATTTCGGTGTCTTGGTCTCGGCCTTGATCTGCATGGAGTTGTAGTGCGTTTTCCCCGTGTCGCCCATGAGGAAGATCGCGTTGAAGTTCGGCGGGTTGTAGGGATAATTGTAAGGAGCGCCGTCGGGCAGGCAGCCAATTGTGTAGTTCGGTATGTTTCCGCAGCCCGACGGACTGCTGGTGTTCAGGTCGTTGCCATACTCAAGCAAATGACCGCCGACCGACCCCGCGTAGCCTGCGGTGAGCACGACATCGCCTGGCAATTGGCGCTCAACGTTGACGTTATATTGGTGCACTCTGCCGGGCTGGAAATTCGTCGGCTGCCAATTGAACGAGCCCTGAAAGTCGGCAACGCCCTGCGCCGTCGGCAGAGCCTGGAAGCCGCTCGCGAGGCTGACTGGGCCGTCGAAGTTATCGGACTCGCCGAGGTTCGGCGGATTTTGCCACAGGCCCTGCGCGCCCTGGTTCCAGGCCGAATCGTGATAGATGCCAAAGCCGAGGCGAAGCACCGTCTTGTCGCTGTTCAACACCTTCCACGTCAAGCCGAGACGGGGCTCGTATGCGCCCCAAAACATATTGATGCCGGCCGAACGGCTTACTCCGTTCTTGCCTGCGATCAGGAGCGTTTGTGTCGCGGGAATGTAGTCCGACATGCGGTTGTGAATCTCAGTCTCTGGAGTGGTCATGTCCCACGCCAGGCCGAGGTTGAGGGTGAGCGATGGTGTGACGCGCCAGTCATCCTCGACGAAGGGCCGGTAAATCTTCCAGCGCCGTCCGGTGACTGCACCGCTGTATGTCTGGTCGTGGATTGCCCCTCCCGCCAAACCCAACAGCAGATCGGACTCGGGATTGCCGCTGAAGAATCCTTCGTTGCCGATCAGCCAGAATCCGTCTTGAAAAGCCTCCGTGCCCACATTCATCTGGTTATCGCGAAGATCGATGCCGGTGCGAATCTCGTGGTGGCCGCGAATCAGGTCCACGACGTCCTTGAAGGAGTAGATGTTCGTTCCGCCCTGGAACGGGGAGTAGCCGCGATCACCGAGCGACCAATAGCCGCCAATGACCTCAGTGGAAACCAGGCCCTGGCTGTATGAACCACCGGGAAGAGGAGTGCCGCCAGCCGAACAGCCCAGATCTGCGCCGGGGATTCCCAGCTTGGCCGATGCGCAACTGAAATTATCCTGCGATGCGATGTAGTCGAAGATGCGGTCGTAACCCACGCTGGCCTGGTTCAGCGTGGTGGGCGAGAAGACGTGGGTCTCGCCGATGGCGATGTTGCGGGCGTGGTTGATGAGCGTCTCATTACTACCGAAGGGATTGCCCTCGGCCAGATATGGAGCGGGCGCGCCGCCCGGATCGTAAGTAAACGCCTGGTCGTAGCTAAAACGGCCAAAGGCAGTGTCTTTTGAGGTGATGGTTTGATCGAGGCGAACGTCGAACTTGGATTCGTCCAGGCTACGCACCGGCTCGGTGACGTAGTTGTATCCAAGAGCAGCGCTGCCTGCCGGCGCTTCCTTGGGATTGGCTGGATTCACTGGTGGATACAGGTCCATGAGACCCTGGCCGATGCTGCTGATGAGGTTCGCGGGAATCTTGTTGCACGGGACGCCCGGAGCCTGGCTTCCATCGGGATTGGCCGGTATGGGAGGACCATTTTGCGATCCCACGCATTGGAAGTCCGCGCCGGTCACATATGGGTTGTTGAGGATAATGCCTGGGACACCGGTTCCCCAGGGATCGGACGAAAAGTCACCGCCGATCATTTGCGTGGTGGGAATCAGGCCGGCGTAGACAATTCCCTGGCGCTGATACTTCTGCTCGCCATCGACGAAGAAGAAAGTCTTGTCCTTGCGAATGGGCCCGCCCACCGAGCCACCAAACTGGTTCAGATTGAACTTCGGCGTCGAGGTGGCAAAGTCGCTCCTCGCGTCGAGGTCGGTGTTGCGAACGAACTCGTAGAGAGAGCCATGAAAGTCGTTCGTACCCGATTTCGTCGTGACGAGAACTGTTGGCCCGGCCCGTGTGCCGTATTCGGCGGAGTAGCTGTAGGTCAAAACCTTGAACTCCTGAATGTCGTCGATCGACGAGAAAATGCCGATACCGCCTGCCGTCAGCTCGTTATTGTCTACGCCATCCAGCAGCCAGTCCGTGCTGTTGGGGCGCGATCCGCCGACCGACAGCGAGAACGATCCGCGCGCGGCCACTTCGCTGTCGGCGCCGGAGGTGAAAAAGCTGCCGGGATTGGTTTCTGCCGTGGCGCCGGAGGTGAGCGTGGCGAGTTGCACAAAATCGCGCCCGTTCAAAGGCAGTTGCGACACCTCCTGCGAGGTGATGACCTGGCCGAGAGACGGATTGGTTGTCTCGACGGCGACGGCTTCGCCGGAGACGGTCACCGTGGTAGTCACGCTCGCTGGCTGAAGCGTGAAATCGAGCTCGCGGGCCTCATCGACCTGGAGACGCAGATCTTTCGACACGGCGCTTTGAAAGCCGGGCGCGTCCACTTTAACGTCGTATGTCCCTACCGGGAGCAACGGGATCAGGTAGTGACCGGCGCTGTCCGTCTTCGTGTCTCGCTCGAGGCCGGTCGCCTGAGAGGTAACGGCGACGTTGGCCGCGGGGATCGCGCCACCGGATTTATCGTCGACATTGCCGGAGAAGCTTCCTGTGGCCTGGCCACGCAGGCCAGGAGCGAACGCGATCGCGAGGACGCAGAGTACGACGAGGAGGAGTGTTTTAGAGGATTTTGCACTGGCTAAGCAATTGACCGTTCTCAAACAGTTCGCGCCGAAATGATTTGCGGCGAAACAATTTGCGGCCGTACGGGTGCTTTTCATTATCATGCCCCTTTCGAATGAGGTGGTGTTATGCCGGCTGCGCATGGTGCGCGATCAGCCTCCAAAATTTGCAGCATGCTTTTTTTATCGCATAGGGAAAAACGGTTTCACCGGTCCCGCTGTGGGGAACAATCGATCACAAGCGGCGAATGGTGAGGCTCTTGTCTTCTCCCGCGAATTTGGAAGGAATTGCAATGATCTTGCGAGAACTTGCAATGAACTGCAACGGGAGGACCTTAGATGATTAGAATGTATGAATTTGCCGGACGAAAGTCAACGAATGTTTTGCACCGGCGGCCGGCACTCCGCCATTTTTTGGGGGGGCTTTTGCGATAAAACGATTTCGTTGAGTCCGCGGCCGGTCATTCGCTATTTACGTGCTATGGCACCCGCTTGAAATCCAGGCGGGCGTGCACAGGCTTGCCGTTGGCCAGCGTGAACGTCCAGTCTTCGAGATGATGGCTGGTATCGACGACGGTGAATACCGCGTGGCTCACATGCCCGACGTCGTTGCTGCCGGGGAAATCAACGAGATCGAACTCGATCGTCTTCCCATCAGTGGAGGGCCGTGCAATCAAGTGCGGACGATTGCCGAAATCGCAGTAGTGAACGAACGACAGGCGGTCGCCGTCCACATAGAACACGGTGACTTCCGGAGTACCTGTATTCAACTCGTGATTCAACGCGTTGCCATGCGACGCAACACGGATGGAAAGCGACATCGGTTTGTCCGTGGACCAGGCGGGATCGTCGGTCGTTACTGAACCTTGCCAGGTCCCGGCCAGGGTCTTCATCAGGTCGAAGGACTTCTGCGATTCGGAACTAACGACGGGCTTGTCAGAAGACTGCCCGTAGGCCACAGCACACACACTCAGCATCACGGTCGACACAAAACGAAGCACTTTCATCGTTGTCTCATGCTGGCCTTACGCGAACCAACGCAGGAAAGTTCCCTCAAGCGGCAAGCGTATGGGCAGGGAAGTTGCCCGTCTATAATGAGCGATGGAAAGGCGCGCCTCGCGACAACGAGCGCGCAGAGGTCAACGGAAATCATGGGAGATTTAGAGGGCAGGATTGCGCTGGTGACAGGCGGAGCGCAGGGAATTGGGCGCGCGATTGCCGAGGAGCTGGCCGCAGCCGGCGCGACGCTGGCGCTGGCGGATGTGAACGAGGCCAAACTGGCTGAGACCGTGGCCGAACTGAAGGCGCAGGGGATCGATGCGACTGCGTTCACCGTGAACGTGTCGAGCGAGGAATCGATTGAGGCCGGAGCCAAGGCGATCCTGGAGAAGTTCGGCAAAGTGGAGATCCTGGTCAACAACGCGGGGATCACGCGCGACAATTTGATGCTGCGCATGAAGCGCGCTGACTGGGACCTGGTGCTGAACATCAATTTGACGGGCGCATTTCTGCTGACGCAGGCGCTGCTGAGCCCGATGCTGAAGAACCGCTGGGGACGGATTGTGAGCATTGCCAGCGTGGTGGGGCGCGCGGGACAGGCGGGCCAGGTGAACTACGCGGCGTCGAAGGCGGGGCTGATCGGGTTGACGCGGTCGCTGGCGCGCGAGGTTGCGTCGCGCGGCATTACCGTGAACGCTGTGGCGCCGGGATTTATTGAGACGCCGATGACGGCGGTGCTGAGCGAGGAGCAGACCAAGGCGATGCTGGCGACGGTTCCGCTGGGACGGCGGGGAACGCCGAAGGACGTGGCGCAGGCGGTGAAATTCCTGGCCTCGGATGCGGCGTCGTACATTACCGGTCATGTGCTGGACGTGAACGGCGGGATGTTCATGGGCGGGTGAAGAATGCAGGGACCAAGGGACCGAGGGAACAAGGGACCAAGCCAACAGGAGAATAGGAAGACGCGGGCACGAAGAGCGCGATAGACGAAAGTAACTTCAAGTTACCAATGCGGCCTGCCGATAAAAGGGCGGGAAGGGTCGCATGGCGGTGCAGGCGGAAACGCCACAACGGAGGGAAAATTCAGAGCGGGTTGTGTGCTCCGCGGCGGAGCCGGTGGCCGGTGTGCGCTATGTGGCGCGACAGCCGATCCTGGATCTGCGCGGCAAGGTGCACGGGTACGAGTTGTTGTTCCGGGACGGCCCGGAGGCGGTGTTCCGCGGGGATGGCAATGCGGCGACCCGCACCATGCTGGACAATACAGTGCTCTTCGGCCTGGGACGGCTGACGGCGGGACTGCCGGCGTTTGTGAACTGCACGGAAGAGTCGCTGACACGCGACCTGGTTCATGTGATGCCATCGGGCATGACGGTGCTGGAGATTCTGGAGGACGTTGAGCCATCGCGGCCAGTGATTGAGGCTTGCAGGCGTCTGAAGGCGGGCGGTTTCCGGCTGGCGCTGGACGATTTCCTGTGGAGGCCGGGGATCGAGCCGCTGGTGGAGATCGCCGATTACATCAAAATCGATTTCTCGATCACCGATCGCGAAGAGCGACGGAGACTGCTGAACCGGCTGAGCCGCGCGACTGTGGCACTAGTGGCGGAAAAGGTGGAGACCGAGAAGCAGGTGCGCGAGGCGCACGACGAAGGGTTCAATCTGCTGCAGGGGTTTTATTTCTGCCGGCCGGTGCTGATGGAAAATCGCAGAGTGCCGGCCAACCGGCTTTCGCAGGTGGAAATTCTGCGGCTGATGAAGAACGAATCCATGGATCTGCACGAGCTGGCACGGCTGGTTGAGCGCGACACTTCCCT
>Ga0224557_1003829_pt1 | contig 11419 bp, 7 predicted proteins | sample 714S31014metaG_FD_180677 | JGI IMG/M metagenome (GOLD analysis project Ga0224557, IMG submission 180677) | Peat soil microbial communities from Stordalen Mire, Sweden - 717 S3 10-14 | ecosystem: Environmental > Terrestrial > Soil > Wetlands > Peat | place: Sweden: Norrbotten County, Stordalen... | reverse complement strand
CGTACCAAAATCAAGGAGCGAAAAATGAATGCAGCAAATGATAAAAATGATTTAGTGCCGAAGGCCCAGGGGCTTTATGATCCTGCCTTTGAAAAAGACTCGTGCGGCGTTGGTTTTATAGTTAATGTCAAAGGCGTTAAATCACATAAAATAGTCAAAGACGGACTGCATATACTTGAAAGGCTAACACACAGGGGGGCAACCGCCGCGGACCCGAAAACAAGCGACGGCGCCGGACTCATCATTCAGATGCCGCATGAATTCCTTGTAAAAGCCGCCGGTGAAGCGGGTATAACTCTTCCGGATGAAGGCGAATACGGCGCGGGGCTGATTTTTCTTCCCGTGGAGGAATCGGATTACAATTTTATAAAAGATGCTTTTAAAAAAGTCATAGCGGAAAAAGGCCAGCAGCTTCTGGGCTGGAGAAAAGTGCCGGTTGATAACGGCGCCGTGGGCTATATTGCCAGGGAAAAAGAGCCGCGTTTTGAGATGATATTTATTAAAAAAGGGACGGCAACCGCTGACCGAGGGTCATTTGACCGCAAATTATATGTAATAAGAAAGAAGGTCGAAAATATCGTCCGTGCGGCCAAAATTAAACAACAGTCTTATTTTTATGTAACCAATATTTCTTCGCGTACCATGAATTACAAGGGGCTTATGATGCCCAATGAAATAGATAATTTCTTCCTTGACCTGAAGGATCCGGCGATGAAATCAGCCATTTGTTTTGTCCACAGCCGTTATTCCACAAACACTTTTCCGACATGGGATCTGGCCCAGCCGTTCAGGTACCTGGCGCATAACGGGGAGATAAACACCCTGCGCGGCAACATCAACTGGATGCGGGCCAAAGAAGGGTTATTTAAAAACCCGCTCTTCGGCGATGACCTTGAGGATTTAAAACCGGTTATCCGGGACGAGGCGCAGTCTGATTCCGCGACCACGGATAATGCCTTTGAAATATTAACGCTCGGCGGCCGTTCGCTGCCTCACGCGATTTTGATGCTTGTTCCGGGAGCCTGGGAAGACAACAACCAGCTTCCGCAGGAAACCAAGGATTTTTATAATTACCACGCTTGTTTCATGGAGCCGTGGGACGGGCCGGCGGCAATGTGTTTTACAGACGGAGAGTCCATTGGCGCAGTGCTTGACAGGAACGGCTTAAGGCCGGCAAAATATCTTATCCGCAGGGACGGCTGTGTTGTCATGGCCTCGGAAGTCGGGGTACTTGACGATAAACCCGAGGATATCGAACATTCAGGAAGGCTGGAACCCGGAAAAATATTTTATATTGACACCAAAGAAGGCAGGATAGTCAACGACGACGAGATAAAGCACAAGATGGCCTCGCAGAAGCCTTACGGGACATGGCTGAAAGAGCAGATACTCACACTTGACATGCTTCCTCAGGAAACGGCCGAAAGAAAATATTCGCCGGAGGGCGCCCTTACCCTGATGAAATCATTCGGTTACACCAGGGAGGACCTGAAGGAAATTATAACACCGCTGGCTGTGACCGCATACGACCCGACGGGCTCGATGGGTAATGATATGCCGCATGCCGTGCTTTCAAAGAACAGCCGGCCGCTGTTCACATACTTTAAACAGCTGTTCGCGCAGGTCACAAATCCGCCTATAGATTCCACCCGTGAAAAATGCGTTATGAGCCTAAATATGTACCTGGGAAAGTCCCTCAATATGTTCGCGGAGACCCCTGAACACGCGCATAAGCTTATGCTTAAGACCCCGCTTCTTTCCGACGATGATATTTTAAGGATAAAAAAGATCAACAAGGGTGGTTTTAAATCAAAGGTTATTTCAATACTCTTTGACGCCGATGAAAAGGGGTCGTTGAGGTCCAATGTAGACAGGATATGCAATGAGGCGGTTAAGGCCGTAAACGAGGGCTATTCGATTGTAGTGCTCAGCGACAGGGGGGTTAACGGGGAAAAGGCCGCGATACCTTCCCTGATGGCAACCGGCGCCGTCCACCATGAACTTGTCAGGCGGTCCTTAAGGACACAGATATCCATAGTGATAGAAACAGCCGAACCGCGCGAGGTACATCATTTCTGCACACTCTCGGGATACGGGGCGGACGCTTACAATCCTTACGGAGCCTTTGAGGCCATAAACCACCTGATAAATACAGGCGAGATAACAAAGACATTTGACGAATGCATGAAAAACTTCAAGAAAGGCGTCCATGACGGGATGCTCAAAGTCATCGCGAAAATGGGAATTTCAACTATACAGAGCTACACCGGGGCCCAGATTTTTGAAGCGATAGGGATACACGGCGAGGTCATTGACAAATGCTTTGCCGGGACCGTTTCCAGGATAGGCGGCGCCGGATTTGAGGAACTTGAAAAAGAAACGGTCATGAGGCATAAAGATGCGTACCCTGACTCGGGGACGGCGTCGCCGATACTTAAAACAGGCGGTGTGTACCAGTGGAAAAAGGACGGTGAGTTCCACCTGTGGAACCCCGATACAATCGCCGCCGTACAGGACGCTTCGAAAAACAACGACCTTAAGCGTTACAGGGACTTTACAAAATTTATAAACGACCAGTCTTCCCAGCCGACAACCCTGAGGTCTTTGCTGAAATTCAAGTCAACTACACCGGTATCCATAGATGAAGTGGAGCCCGTAAGCGAAATCGTGAAAAGGTTCGTTACAGGCGCAATGAGTTTCGGATCAATTTCCCGCGGGGCTCATGAAGCCATGGCCATTGCCATGAACCGCCTTGGAGGAAAATCAAATACCGGCGAGGGAGGCGAGGACCCGATAAGGTTCAAGCCTTTTCCTGACGGGGATTCGGCAAGGAGCGCGGTAAAACAGGTGGCCTCGGGCAGGTTCGGCGTTACGACCAACTACCTGACGAACGGCGATGAAATTCAGATTAAAATGGCGCAGGGCGCAAAACCCGGCGAGGGGGGGCAGCTTCCAGGACACAAGGTCAGCGAAACAATCGCGAGGACGCGTTATACAACCCCGGGAGTGACGCTTATTTCGCCTCCTCCGCACCATGATATTTATTCCATTGAGGATTTAAAACAGCTTATATTTGACCTTAAAAATACCAATCCGCGGGCAAGAATATCGGTAAAGCTTGTTTCCGAGGTGGGGGTCGGCACCATTGCGGCGGGTGTCGCAAAAGGCTTCGCGGATATGATACTGATATCGGGTTTTGACGGAGGCACCGGCGCTTCACCAAAAGGCTCCATAATAAACGCCGGCCTGCCGTGGGAACTGGGATTATCCGAAACGCACCAGACGCTTGTCTTAAACGACCTCAGGAGCCGCGTCAGGCTCCAGACCGACGGACAGATGAGAACGGGACGGGACGTCGTGATAGCCGCGATGCTCGGGGCCGAGGAGTACGGTTTCGCGACCGGCGCGCTCATTGTGCTGGGATGCGTGATGTTAAGGCACTGCCACCTGAATAACTGCGCGCTTGGAGTCGCGACGCAGGATGACCTTCTGCAGAAAAGGTTCCGCGGGAATGCCGATTACCTTGTGAATTATTTCAGATTCGTGGCGCAGGATGTGCGTGAGATAATGGCGCAGCTTGGCGTAAAAACCATGAACGAGCTGATCGGCAGGTGCGACCTTCTTGAAACCAACAGCGATATCCTTCCGTGGAAGGCAAAAAGGCTCGACCTTTCTAAAATATTATACAGGCCCAAGGCCGCGCCCGGTGTCGGAACTTATTTTAACAGGCCGCAAAAACACGAGATTGATTCCGTTCTGGACAGGAAACTGATAATAGAAGCCGCGCCAGCGCTTGAAAGAAAAGAGGCGGTTACCATAGAAACCGATATAAATAACACCGACCGTACGGCAGGGGCAATGCTTTCGGGGGAGATATGCTACCGCCACGGCGAGATGGCCCTCAATGAGGATACTATAAGGGTAAAATTCAACGGCTATGCAGGGCAGTCTTTCGGCGCCTGGCTTACGGACGGCGTGACCTTTGAACTCGAAGGAATGGCCAATGATTACGTCGGCAAGGGAATTTCCGGGGGGAAAATAATTATTTTTCCGTCAAAAAAGGCCACTTACGTACCCGAGGACAATATGATAATCGGGAACACCACTTTTTACGGCGCCATACGCGGCGAAGCATATATACGCGGCAGGGCCGGAGAGAGGTTCTGCATCAGGAATTCGGGGCTTTATGGCGTGGTTGAGGGCACCGGCGACCATGGCTGTGAATATATGACTGGAGGCAAGGTGGTAATTCTCGGGACCACCGGACGCAATTTTGCCGCGGGTATGTCGGGCGGAGAGGCTTATGTGTATAATGAAGACGGAAAATTCGAAAGCCGTTGTAATAAGGATATGGTGGATCTGGATCCGCTTAATGACGATGATATCAGGATAATAAAACAGCTTCTTTCAAACCACATAAAATATACCTCGTCTGGAAAAGCTTCCAGGATTATGGAAAGTATCGGAGAAGAACTGAAAAAATTCATAAAGGTTTATCCTAAAGAATACAAAGCCATTGTGGAGGCGCGCAAAACGCAGGAAAAAAGCCTTGGATTGGCGGAGGAGAAATAACATGGGCGACCCCAGAGGATTTATAAAGGTAAAGAGAGTTGGATTTGGATACAGGCCTGTGGCCGAAAGGGTAAAGGACTATAACGAAGTTGCCGTAATGCACAGTGAGGCACAGCAAAAGGAGCAGGCGTCAAGATGTATGGACTGCGGCACTGCTTTCTGCAACTGGGGCTGCCCGCTTGGCAATTATATACCGGAATGGAATGACAGCGCGTTTAAGGGCCGCTGGCAGGACGCTTTTAAGCTGCTTGATGAGACCGCGACAATGCCGGAAGTCACGGGCCGTGTATGCCCCTCTCCGTGCGAATTTTCGTGCGTGCTGGGGATTGGGGACGCTCCGGTTACTATAAGGGATAATGAACTGGCCATAATAGAAAAGGCATGGAAAGAGGGTTATGTAAAACCTCGCATTCCGGAAGTACGCACCGGGAAAAAAGTTGCGGTTATCGGCGCTGGCCCGTCCGGCATCGCCTCGGCCATGGATTTGAACAGGGCCGGACATACAGTGACAGTATTTGAAAAAACGGACCGCATCGGCGGTTTTATGAGGTACGGCATACCGGATTTCAAGCTTCCCAAAAATGTTCTGGACCGCAGGATAAAACTGCTTGAGCAGGAAGGCGTTGTTTTTAAGACGGGGATAAATGTCGGCGTTGATTATGACGTGGAAAAGCTGAAAAAAGACTTTGACGCCGTCGTGATAAATACAGGATGCAGGGTAACACGCGATATGAAGGTCAAAGGAAGGGAATTAAATGGCATTTACCAGGCGGTGGAATACCTTGAACAGTCAAATAGAAAAGTGGCCGGAGACGCCATTGCCGGAGAAATAATAGACGCAAAAGGAAAGAATGTGCTTGTAATAGGCGGAGGCGACACCGGTTCTGATTGTGTGGGCACGGCCAACAGGCAGGGGGCAAAAAGCGTGGTCCAGGTCGAGATACTGCCGCAGCCGTCAAAAGAAAGGCCGGCGGATCAGCCATGGCCAAAATATCCCTTTGTTTTTAAGACTACCTCGAGCCATGAGGAGGGGGTGGAAAGAAAGTGGTGCATTACCACAAAGGAGTTTATAGGCGAGGGCGGAGCGGTTAAAAAGGTAAAAGCCGCGCGTGTGGACTGGTGCACAAAACCCGGCGAAAGGCCGTCAATGTCGGAATGCGCGGGTTCGGAATTTAATATCGACGCGGATCTTGTATTCCTGTCAATGGGTTTTACAAATCCGGTAAAAGAGGGGCTCCTGGAAAAAATCGGGGTCAAACTCAATGAAAACGGAAGCGTGTACCGGAATCCTGAAACTTTTGAAACCAGCGTGAAAGGCGTTTTTGCCGCCGGCGACGTATCGCGCGGGCCGTCACTTATAGTCTGGGCATTTACAGAAGGCAAGAAAGCAGCCGCCGGAATAAACGCTTATTTGACAAAAAAAACGGTTTGATATGGGTTCCTGCGCGTTGATTTAAAGCATTTTATTTCTGCTTGAAATAGGCACCTCTTTTGTTATAATTATTTAAATTATAAAAGAGGTGAATTATGAGAAAACTTATCAACAGCCTTCAGACCAAATTAACTTTCAGTTTTATTGTCCTTATCATGGTCATTTACGGACTTTCTTCTTATTACACCATCAACGAAACAAAAAATACGCTGAAAGAATCCGCAAAAGAAGAACTCGCGGCCGTTGCTTCGTCGGTTGCGGCTCTTATTGACGGGGACGCCGTCGTAAAACTCAAACCCGGAGATGAAAAAACAACCGGATATGCCGGATTATTGAGCAGGCTTAATACTGTTGAACGGTCAAACAGTGAAATAAAATTTGTATATATTTACTCTCCTGTAGACTCTAAAACCGTAAAATTTATTGTTTCCCCGTCGTTCGACGGCACAACCGCGGGCTCTCCGGCTAAAATAGGTTTTATCTACAGGTATGTTACGCCGGAAATGCTGGTGGGGTTCAAGCAATCGGCTGTAGAGGACGATATAACAGCCGGAAAGAACGGGGAATTTATTTCCGGGTACGCGCCGATCAGGAATTCAAAAGGGGCGGTTGTGGCGGCGGTGGGCGTTGATATGCCTGCTTCAATTATGATAAAAAAGGAAAAATTCATCAGCAGCATCATGTTCTTTGTTATGAGCATAGCCGTAATATTTGCCGGGATAATTGTCCTTCTTTTTTCGGAAACCATAATCCGCGATATCAACAAACTTAACCGAATAGCCGAGGATGTCTCGCTTGGAAAGATTGACAATGATGTGGATGTAAAGCGCAGTGATGAGATAGGGGACCTTGCGCAGTCGTTCCAGCGGATGATAACGTCGCTGAGGATAATGAGAATGTATCCGGACGATAAAAAGGAAGATAAATGAACGCCCTGGCGGAAACAATCCTAGCGGAAGCCTCAAAATTTCTGGGGCCCGAAGCAAAAAGGTTCCTTGAAAGGCAGGCGGGCCATCTTGAAGGCGCCGTCACACTTGATAATATAGGCGCAAAGGACATGGAAAAATTCATCTGGTGGATAAATGTTTCGGGGAAACTGATTATGGATAAGGATAAAGTCAGGGAGCTCTGCGCAAAGCTCAATGATATCGCCGGAATAACAACAAAGGCATAATTTAATACCCGTATAACAGCAACCCCGCGGCCGTTTCCGGCCGCGGGGCGCACGTCTCACAAACCTTTTCGGGGAGGAAGTGAGTTTATCCTATGGCTGTCTTGCCTTTTTCTCCGGTTCTGATCCTTATACAGTCTTCCATTGGAAGTACAAAAATTTTGCCGTCGCCGGTCTCGCCGGATCTGGCGCCGTCTGTAATGGCCTTTATTGTGGCGTCAACAAAGGCGTCATTGACCCCTATTTCAAGCCTGATTTTGCGCAGCAGGTTGCCTGATTCCCTGACACCCCTGTAAACCTCGGTAATGCCTTTTTGCCTGCCGTGGCCAAGCACTTCATTGACCGTGAGAAGATTGACATCGACCTTGTAAAGCTCCTGTTTGACGTCCTCAAGTTTCTGCGGCTGAATTATCGCTATTATTAGTTTCATCTTTTTTTCTCCTTACTCTATGAGAGTGTAGGCGCTCTCGTGGTGCTGGGAAAGGTCGAGGCCTATCACTTCGTCTTTGTCTTTTACCCTTAATCCGAATACCATGTCGACAACTTTAAAGAGTATATAACTGCCGACGAGTGTGTATATAAGCGTACAGCCAACCGCGATAACCTGTATCATAAGCTGTTTCGGGTTGCCGTAAAAAAGGCCGTTTGCGCCCGAGGCGTTTACAGCCGTTGTGGCGAAGAGCCCGGTGGCCAGGGCGCCGACTATACCGCCGATGCCGTGCACGCCGAAAGCATCAAGCGAATCGTCATAGCCGAGTTTTGATTTTACAAAAGCCACCATAAAATAACATACAAGCGAAACCAGTATGCCGATGGCCAGAGCGCCGAAAATATTGACAAAACCGGATGCGGGAGTTATGGCCACAAGACCGGCGACCGCGCCGGTAATTACTCCGAGCATTGTGGGCTTTCCGACAGTAAACCAGTCAAGAACCGCCCATGTCAGCGCGGCCATCGCCGCCGCCGTATTGGTGGCCACAAAAGCGCTCGTAGCAAGGCCGTTGGCCGCAAGCGCGCTTCCGGCGTTAAATCCGAACCATCCGAACCATAACAAAGCGGCTCCCAGCACCGCAAAAGGGAGGTTATGCGGCGGGATCTGGCTGGACAGCCCTTTCCTTTTTCCCAGCACAAGCGCTGAAACAAGCGCGGCTATACCGGCATTAATATGAACGACCGTGCCTCCCGCAAAATCAAGCGCTCCCATGTTTTTCAAAAATCCTCCCACGCCCCATACCCAGTGCGCAATGGGGTCATATATGAACGTCGACCATAGAATTAAAAAAATCAAATAAGAGGAAAATTTCATTCTTTCCGCAAAGGCTCCGATGATAAGCGCGGGTGTTATTATCGCGAACATCGCCTGGAATATCATGAAGGCCTGGTGCGGTATTGTCCCGGCATAATCCGGATAAGGCGCGAAACCGACATCCTTTAAGCCGAACCACCCGAATCCGCCCCAGAAGCCGTTACCGGGATGGAACGCCAGGGAATAGCCGAACAACACCCACTGGACTGATAATACCGCCAGCGCGATCATGCACTGCATTAGAATCGAAAGTATGTTTTTCTTTCTTACAAGACCGCCGTAAAAGAAAGCCAGGCCCGGTGTCATTAACATAACCAGGGCCGCCGAGATTAAAACCCATGCCGTGTCGCCTGCATTGATAGGCGCTGGAGCTGGAACTGGAGCCGGTGCCTGAGCCGCTGCCGCCGGCACAGCCTGTGCGGCCTGGGGAACCTTCGCCGCATCATCGGCCATTAAAAAGGCTGAAAATCCCGAAATTAACAGCACAAGAGCCATTACAAAAAACTTCCGCTTCATTAATAACCTCCTTTAAAATTAAATTCTGAGGTTAATAAAGCAAGACCCATGCCATCATGAAAAACGGCTTATAATATTGACAAATTTATAGGCAAAAGAATATAATGCCGGTCAAAAATTAACCAGTTAAAAAGGATGTGGTAATAAAACGACCACTATTCTATTATTTCCACGGCTTTGAGCTTATAAACTCAAAGCCGTGGAGTGTATCTGTAAAAAGCCCTTTATTTACGATCCAAAATTATATGTTACTGAAAGCTGTCCAATGGCTGTGTTTACATATTGTGAGTCAAGCGGTATCTGCCAGAAAACTGAAGGGTTTATGACAATACCGGCTATTGTGTAACTCACGCCGACGGTTAAGCCGAGATCCGTAAATGAACTGCTGTACCCCCACTGGCCGAAATTATATCCGCCTGTGAGTAAGCCTGAAACCCCGAAATCTCCGAAAGCGAACGACTGTGTAATACCCGCTTCGGCATAAGCGCCTTTTCCAAGCACCGGGTCATAATAATAGGATAAATAAGGCGAAAGCATGGTATTAGCTGTTAATCCGCCGTACAACTCCTGTGAGTTATTTTTTGGCACCGGAGTGTAAGGAAAGGTATACATCGTAAATCCGGATTTCATTGTAAGAAGCGACAAACCCGGAACTGTATCCGCAAACCCGACGGTGTAATCAGATTCGTTGTACTTTGAATCTCCCGAACCAACATAAGCATGGTCGGATCCCCAGTAGCTGAAAGTAAACTTATTGACGTTAAGGGAAAATCCCGGCTGAAGAGCTGCTCCGGATGATACTGTCTGGCCCCTCCACAGGTATTTTCCTACGCCTGAAACAGAAACACTGCCGGAGAGGGTATCCGCGGCGTTTAAAACCGAAATGAACGAAAGAACAAATGAAACTGCTACCGCAAGAACAAGTGCCTTTTTCTTCATTTTAAAGCCTCCTTTTAAGTTTTTTAATCAACAATCAGAATTATTAACTTCTGGTTAATAATTAGCAACTATCATGCCACAACCAAAAAACGATGTAAAATAATGATTATTAATTAAACAAAATGCAATTTGTTGATTAAAATATAAACAAATTATCTTTAAGTGATTAAATTATAACCAATATACTGTAATTTTTTATATAAAAAAAGGGCCAAAAATGGATTTTTACCATTTTTGGCCCTGATTCTTATAATATAACCGAAATTTTAACCTACTGCAACTTTTCCTTTTTCTCCTGTTCTTATCCTGAGACAATCTTCCATCGGCAGTATAAAGATTTTGCCGTCTCCCGTCTCCCCGGTGCGCGCTCCGGTCATAATGGCATTGAGGGTTGCGTCCACAAAATCATCGTTGACACAAATTTCAAGCCTTATTTTTCGCAGCAGGTTGCCGGACTCCCTGACGCCCCTGTAAACCTCGGTTATGCCTTTCTGCCTGCCATGGCCGAGAACCTCATTGACGGTGAGCAGGTTGACGTTTGCCTTATACAGCTCCTGTTTTACATCCTCCAGTTTGTGCGGCTGGATTATTGCTATTATCATTTTCATTTTATTCCTCCGATAAATATTTTTTTGTGTCGCCGGAACCAGGCCGGCATAATTGTACCATAATACCGGATATAAAAATCATTCAATCAGGGTGTAAGCGCGTTCATTGTGCTCGCTGACGTCAAGGCCGAGGACCTCTTTTTTATCATCAACACGCACTCCGAGAAAAACATCCACGAGTTTGTAAAGAACCGCCGTAACCGCTACGGTATAACCGACAGCCGCGAACGCGCCAACACACTGTACAAGGAATTGATGCGGGTTGCCGAAGAATAATCCGTTTGATCCGGCTGAATTAATAAGTTTTGAGGCAAAAAGGCCGGTCATGAGCGTGCCCCAAAGGCCGCCTATTCCATGGACGCCGAAAGCATCCAGCGTATCGTCATATTTGAATTTTGGTTTTAACATTCCAACCGCAAGATAACATATAATTGATGTTGAAACGCCTATTGCCATGGCTCCCCAGATTCCGATAAAACCGGAAGCCGGTGTAACTGTAGCAAGGCCGGCTACGGCGCCTGTTGCGGTTCCGAGCATTGTGGGTTTTCCCATATTTATCCATTCAATGACGGCCCATGTAAGAGCGGCGGCCGCGGCGGCGATATTAGTGGATAAAAAGGCGCTGATTGCCACATTATTGGCGGCGAGGGAACTTCCCGCGTTGAAACCAAACCAGCCGAACCAGAGCAAACCTGCTCCCAATACGGTAAATGGCAGGTTATGAGGGGTTGGTGAATCCGTATGGTTGCGCCTTTTGCCGATTATTATAGCCGTTACAAGGGCTGCAAAACCGGCGCTTATATGGACCACTATTCCTCCCGCAAAATCCATTACCCCCAATTTCTGCAGCCAGCCGCCGCCCCAGACCCAGTGGC
>Ga0224557_1003828_pt1 | contig 11420 bp, 12 predicted proteins | sample 714S31014metaG_FD_180677 | JGI IMG/M metagenome (GOLD analysis project Ga0224557, IMG submission 180677) | Peat soil microbial communities from Stordalen Mire, Sweden - 717 S3 10-14 | ecosystem: Environmental > Terrestrial > Soil > Wetlands > Peat | place: Sweden: Norrbotten County, Stordalen... | reverse complement strand
ATCGCCCAGCACTATCCGAATTCCGGCTGGGTTCGGCTCGGCCACGAGACCGTCTCCGCGCTGGCCGCGTACAAATCGGCGCAGGGGCTGCTCGACCTCGATCATGCGGTTACCTCGTTGTTGGCCGTCAACCAGGAGGCGGTGCGATGACATCCAGCTGGGAGCGGGCCCGCGCCGTCGCGGACGCGGTACTGTACGAAGGCTACCTGCTTTACCCCTACCGGGGTACGTCGAGCAAGAATCAATCCCGTTGGCAGTTCGGCGTTTTGGGTCCGCCGGGTGCAGCCGCAGCCGGCCTGGGCGAAGACGACAGCATCGCGGCGCAGTTCCTGGTCAATGACGCGCAGGCGATCAACCTGGTGGTGCGCTTCCTGCAGCTGCAGCACCGTAGGGCTGAGCGCGAACTCCCCGACGGCGGATTCCAACCGGTTGACGAATTGACCACCTCGTCCGGGTCCTGGCTGACCTGGGACGAAGCCTTCGAATGTGAAATGTCTTTCGGCCCTTTAGCGCTCGACGAAGCGACCCAGCAATGGACACTGCCGGTGACGGCACCCGCGACAACCGACATTGAACTCCACGAGGGCGGTCGCCTGGTCCGCGAACGGCTGGCGGTGCATGGGGTACTGACCGTCGCGGCCAAACCGGACGGTGACCTGCAACGGATCTCGATCCGGGTCGCCAACATCGGTACCGCTGCGGGAAGCAATGCCGACGGAAAAGATGCAGTGATCGCACGTTCCATGATCGGCACCCACGTCATCGCCGAAGTTGTCGGTGGTCAGTTCGTCTCGCTGCTCGAGCCCCTGCCCGCCGCGGCAGATGCGGTGTCCCAATGTAAGCAGCACCGCTGCTTCCCGGTGCTGGCCGGTCCGCCCGGAAACCGGGATATACTGTTGATCTCGCCGATCATTCTCTACGACCATCCCGAAGTCGCCGAGCAGAGCAACACCGCGCTATTTGACTGCACGGAGATCGACGAGATCTTGACTCTGCGCGTGATGACCATGACCGACGACGAGAAGGCCCAAGCGCGCGCCACCGATCCACGGGCCGCGCAAATCATCGACCAGTGTGACGCCATGTCACCCGAGGCCATGGCCCGCCTGCACGGTGTACTGCGAGATCCACACTCCCCCAGTATCGGCGCCGGCCTGGTCCCGGAGATTCCCGAGGGAGTCGACTGGTGGGATCCGCTGGCCGACAACGCGGTTCGCCCCGAACTCGACGCGGTACTGGTGGACGGAATCCGGATTGCGCGGGGCAGCCAGGTCCGGTTGCGGCCACGGCGCAACGCCGACGCGCAGGACATCTTTGTTGCTGGCAAGACCGCCCGCGTCACGTCGGTGCACGAGGACGTTGAGGGCAACAAGCACGTCGGTGTGGTGGTCAATGACGACCCGGCCGCCGACCTGCACGACTGGTACGGCCGCTATCTGTACTTCTCCCCCGACGAAATCGAGCCCCTGGAAGCTTCAGAGCCCACGACGAATCAAGAAAGGAATTCGACATGGATATCTTAGGTTGGGTCTTCATCGGGATCATCGCAATTTTCGTATTGGCAGCAGTGGTTGTGGGAGTGGCGTCGCTGCCAGATGCGCGCCGATACCTCAAATTAAGGCGCATGTAGCGCACTCGAGCAGCCCCGATGACAGCGCGCATTCTGGTGGCCGGAATCGGCAACATCTTCCTGGGAGACGACGGCTTCGGCTCGGAAGTAGTCCGGCACGCCGCGATCCCCCCCGACGATTCGATTGTCCGCGTCATCGATTACGGCATCAGGGGCATGCATCTGGCCTACGACCTGCTCGATGCGTGGGACACGCTGGTGCTCGTCGACGCGGTGCCCAGCCGCGGCAGCCCGGGCACCTTACACGTATTCGAGGCCGATCATGAATCACCCTCCAGCACAACCGGTCTAGATGCTCACAGCATGGATCCGGCGGCGGTGTTCGCAAGCCTGCGGGCACTGGGCGGTCGCCCGCCCTACACCGTCGTCGTCGGGTGCGAGGCCGGAAGCGTCGAGGAGGGGATCGGTCTCAGCGAGCCGGTCGCCCAGGCCGTCCCCCGGGCTGTGCGCGCGGTCGAGGAGATCGTCGCGGCATTGCAGGCACCGGGGTATTCCCCTTCTCCGTTGGCATCGACGCACCAGGAAGGCTGAACCATGTGTCTGGGTATACCGGGTCAAGTGATCAGGATTCTGGATGGCTACGAAGGACAGCTCGCTCTGGTCGACGTCGTTGGCAAGCAGCGCAAGGTCAACATCGGCATGCTGCCGGAAGAGGCATTTGCATCGGGCGACTGGGTTATCATCCATATGGGCTTCGTCGTCGAGAAGACGGACCGAGCCGGAGCCGAACATGCGATGGCCGGTCTGCAGCTAATGGGAGGCGGCCCGGTCGATCCGACCATCAGCCCGGAGGGCGGTTGAGATGACCGACACCCCCCTGATGCTGCGAAGCGACGACATTCGGCGGCACTTCACCGTGACCGGTGTTGTCCAGGGGGTTGGCTTTCGTCCGTTCGTCCACCGCATTGCCAGCGAGCTCAGCCTAGCCGGATTCGTCGCCAACGATTCGAGCGCAGTGTTTCTCGAGGTGCAGGGAGAACGCGCGCAGGTGGACGAATTCGGCCGTCGGCTGCGTGCCGACGCCCCGCCTCTGGCGCGCATCAACACCGTCAGCGTCCACGACATTGCCGCCGTTCCCATCGACGCCACATACGGACACGAGTTCCGGATTGTGGCGAGCCAGGCGAGCGCCGGTCCGACAACACCGATTCCACCCGACGTCGCGGTTTGCGACGACTGTGTCGCCGAACTGTTCGACCCGCATGATCGGCATTACCGGCATCCGTTTGTGACCTGCACTAATTGTGGGCCGCGGTTCACCATCATCCGCGAGTTACCCTACGACCGTCCCGCCACCACGATGTCAGCATTCGCCATGTGTGAGCGGTGCGCTGCCGACTACCACAATCCCGCGGATCGGCGGTTCCACGCGCAACCCATCTCCTGCCCGGATTGCGGTCCGTCGCTTTGGTTCTGGTCGCAGGCCGGTCGCGTGACCGCATCAGATGCCGCGCTGGCGGCAACCCAACGAGCGCTGGCAGCGGGCGCGGTGGTCGCCATCAAAGGCATCGGCGGTTACCACCTGGCCTGCATCGTCGATGACGATAAAGCCGTCCGTGCGCTTCGGACACGAAAGGCCCGCGGCGGCAAGCCCTTCGCCATGATGGTCCGCGACCTTAGCGTCGCACGCCGATACGCCAACATCGACGACACCGAGGCCGCGGTGCTGTCGAGTCCCGCGCGGCCGATCGTGTTGCTCCGACGGCGCACCGGTGCGCCGGTGACCGACGCCGTTGCGCCCGGCAGCCCGCTGCTCGGTTTGATGCTGCCGTACTCCCCCATCCATCACCTGCTGCTGGCTCCCGTTCCCGGGGGCGACGCACAGGTCCCCGACGCGTTAGTGCTGACCAGCGCCAACCGCTCCGACGAACCCATCTGCTTTACCGAAGACGATGCTGCTAAGAGGCTTGCCGATCTCTGTGATGCCGTCCTCGATCACAACAGGCCGATCCACGTGCCGTGTGACGACTCGGTGGTGCGCGTGATCAGAGACCGGGAAGAGGCCCGGGAGCTGCCCATCCGCCGGTCCCGAGGGTACGCGCCGCTACCGGTCAACCTCGGACAAGATGGCCCGCCCGTACTGGCTGTGGGCGGGGAACTGAAGAATACCTTCTGTCTCACCGACGGCGCACGCGCATACATGTCCGGGCACATCGGCGACATGGGCACCTTGGAGACGATGCTGGCGTTCGAAAGTGCGGTGCAGCAACTCAGCCAAATACGCTGCAAACCAGTGCGATTGGCCGCCGATTTGCATCCGGGGTATCACACCCGCAATTGGGCGGAGCGCGAGGCAGGCGATCGGCCGCTGGATCTGGTCCAGCACCACCATGCGCACGTGGTGTCGTTGCTGGCCGAGCACGGCCGCATCGGCGAACCGATCGTCGGAGTCTCCTTCGACGGCACCGGTTACGGCTGCGATCAGACGATCTGGGGCGGGGAGATTCTCACGCTCGGGACCAACAGCCACCGTTTCGTGCGGGCCGGCCACCTGATGCCGGTGCTCCTGCCCGGCGGTGACGCCGCGGTGCGCAACCCGTGGCGAATGGCACTATCTCAGTTGTGGATGGCCGGCATCGAGTGGACGCCCGATCTGGCCCCGGTGGCCGCGGCGACGCCTGACGAGTTACGGCTCACCCGCTCGCAATTGGAGAGTGGAACAGGATGCGTGCCGTGTTCGAGCATGGGCCGGTTGTTCGATGCGGTCGCCTCGCTGCTGGGGGTGCGGCACCGCATCGACTACGAGGGCCAGGCCGCCATTGAACTCGAAGCGCTCGCCGAATCGGCCGGTGATAGACGCGGGTCGTCGCTGCAACTCACGGTGCGGGCCGACGGGGTGATCGATCCCGCCACCATGGTGCGGATGATGGTGTCGGCCCTGTACGCCGGCACGCAACCGGCGCTGCTCGCGGCGGAGTTCCACCGGGCGGTCGCGGTGGCCGTCGCCAAGGTGGCCGCTCAGGTGGCGGGTGCGGTGCGGCTGGTGGGTCTTACCGGCGGGGTTTTCCAGAATGTGCTGCTGCTGCGCGCGTGTCGTACGCGTTTGCGGCTGGCGGGATTTGAAGTGCTGACCCACCACACGGTTCCGCCCAACGACGGCGGGCTGGCGCTGGGTCAGGCCGTGATCTCGATGCTGACCGCGCGAGAGGAGGCGCAGACGTGACTTCTGTCTTTGGTGCCGCCGCTCTCGATCGCGGCCTCGATACCGAACTGGCCGAGGATTTGGCCACGGCCGCGTTCACCCTGGCCAAGCGGTTCGCGGCGGGTGCCACCATGTGGTCCATTGCTCCGTCGTGGGAACCGCATGCGCTACATATAGCGGTCGAGTTCGTGCATCCGGTGATCATAGGGAAACGTGCATTGCCGGCAGTGGCGCTGACCGGACCCGAACTTGTTGATCTGGCGCGAGTCTCGGTGCGGCCCGGCGACATCGTGATTGCGGTCTCTGGTGCGGACGATCCCGACGTGGGATCGGTGATGCGCCGAGGCCCGGCGTGGGGCGCCACCACGATTTGGATTGGCAGCGGCGAACGACCGAGGGCCGGTATGGCCGACCACGTACTGTGGCTCGACGACCCCGACCCGAGAGTGCCCGCAACGGGTGGGTTCGTGCTGTTCTATCACCTGTTGTGGGAACTCATCCACGTCTGTTTCGAGCATTCCGGGTTGCTCAAACCCGATCCCGCATGCACGGATGACGTGTGTGTTACCTGTAGCGACGAGGGCCGGCTGGGTGAAGTGGTAACCGCCTCTACCGACGGCCTGGCCACGGTACGCACCGCGCGAGGTCTCGAGAGCGTAGTGACGACGCTGATCGACCCGCCCAGCACCGGCGAGTTGCTTCTCGTGCACGCCGGTACGGCGATCAGCAAATTGAATGAGGACAGCTGATGAGCAGCCGTCCCCAAGAACCCACCAACTTCCTCTATCCGTTTATCGACGGTCAAGAAGACGACCTCAAGTCACTGTTGGCCGACCTGGCCGCATCGGCGCAGGCAAAAGCGGCCGAGAGCCTGGCGCTGCGGCGCGCCACCTTGGATGCCAACGCGGAGTTGCTGGACCGGGCCGCCGACGAGATGGCGCGCCGTTTCGCCGCCGGCGGACGGATGTTCACCTTCGGAAACGGCGGCAGCTGCACCGATTCCGCGACGTTTGCAGGACTGTTCGCCCGGCCGCCGATCGGTAAGCCGTTGCCCGCCTGGTCGTTGACCGCCGATCAGGCGATCATCACCGCGCTGGGCAACGACGTGGGGTTCGAGCTGGTGTTCGCCCGCCAGTTGATTGCCCGCGCGAAGGCCGGCGACATCGCCGTCGCCATGTCGACCAGCGGCAATTCGCCCAACCTGCTCGCCGCCCTGGCCGAGGCACGCCGGCGCGGTCTGTACACAATCGGTTTCGCCGGATACGGCGGCGGCGCGTTCCTGAACAACCCAGATGTGGACGCCTGCTTCGTTGTCCGTTCGCAAAGTGTGCACCGGATTCAGGAATCGCAAGCGCTGCTGGGCTATCAGCTGTGGTTGGCCACCCACGAACGTTCCGGCGATAAAGGTTTGGGGGCCGCATGAGCAAGTCAGCAGGCGAATACCTGTCCTCGGGACCACAGTTCGCCGAGGGTGAGGTGATCGAGCGGATCGAATCGTTCCGCAGGCGCCGTCCCCGGTTGCTCGACGACCACGTGACGCTGGCGCACGGGGCGGGCGGAAAAGCCTCGGCGGCGCTGGTAGACGCGGTGTTCGTCGAGGCGTTCCGCAACCCGACGCTGGAGTCCCTCGGCGACGGCGCGGTGCTCACCTTGCCCAGCGGCGAGCGCATCGCGATGTCCACCGATTCATTTGTGGTACAGCCAAGGCGTTTTCCCGGTGGCTCCATCGGCGAACTCGCCGTTCACGGCACTTGCAACGACTTGGCGATGGCCGGCGCCGTGCCGTCGTGGATTTCGGCGGCGTTCGTACTCGAAGAAGGCTTCCCTATCACCGAATTGAAAGAGATCGTCGCCGACATGGCGGCCGCGGCCGCCAACGCGGGGGTGCAGATCGTCACCGGCGACACCAAGGTGGTTCCTCGAGGCGCAGCCGATGGAGTCTTCATCACCACGACCGGAACCGGTCTCATTCCCGCGGGACGGCGACTTGCGGCGGAATCGGTACGCAGCGGCGACAAAGTGCTGTTATCGGGGTCGATGGGCGATCACGGCATGGCGGTCATGCTGGCCCGGGGCGACCTGGCCATCGAGGCCGATATCAGTTCCGACACCGCCTCGGTGAGCCCACTGGTGGAGCTGCTGATGGCGGCCGCACCGTCCACCAGGTGGCTTCGTGATGCCACCCGGGGCGGCGTGGGCACCGTCTGCAACGAACTCGCTCAAGCCTGCGGACTTGGCGTGGTTCTCGACGAGGAGCGACTACCGCTGCACCCCATGGTGAATGGTGCCTGCGAATTGCTCGGAATCGATCCCCTCTACGTCGCCAACGAGGGCAAGTTCGTCGCCGTCGTCGCCCCCGAGGAGGCCGGGGCCGGCCTGGCCGCGCTGCGGTCGCATCCGCTGGGCGCCGAAGCGGCCGAGGTTGGGGAAATCGTCAGCGAACCGGCCGAAACCGTGGTGCTGCGAACCGGATTCGGCGGCACGCGGATCGTCGACATGCTTGTCGGGGACCCGCTCCCGCGAATCTGTTAGAGAAGGAGCTTCAGATGTGCCTTGGGATTCCGGGTCGAATCGTTGAGATCACCGATCCGGCCAACTATTTGGCGAAGGTCGACGTCAGCGGTGTGCAGCGCACGATCAGCGTGCGGCTGCTGGAAGACGACATGCCCGAGCCCGACGACTGGGTATTGGTTCACGTCGGATTCGCGATGGCCAAGATCGACGAGACCGAAGCGCTGCTCACCCTGGCCGCGATCAAAAAGCTCGGCGAGGCCTACACGACCGAAATCGAAGCCTTCGACTCGTCGGCGATAGTCTGACCAGGAAGGCCGAAAAGGAAGCGAAATGAAATTCGTTGACGAATTCCGTGACCCGGCGGCGGCCCGCAAACTATTGGTTGCTATCGAGCATCTGGCCGGGGCAGCGCCCGACCACTTCAAGTTCATGGAGGTGTGTGGCGGGCACACCCACACCATCTACCGGCACGGCATCGAACACCTGCTGCCAGACAACGTCGAACTCGTACACGGCCCGGGCTGTCCAGTCTGCGTGATCCCGATGGGCCGAATCGACGACGCGATGTGGCTGGCCGGCCAACCCGACGTGATCTTCACCTGCTTCGGCGACATGATGCGGGTGCCCGGGTCGGCCGGCAGCCTGCTGGACGCCAAGGCCCGCGGCGCCGACGTGCGCTTCGTGTACTCGCCCCTGGACGCCCTCAAGATCGCGATCGACAACCCCGACAAACACGTGGTGTTCTTCGCCATCGGTTTCGAGACCACGGCGCCGTCGACCGCAGTCACGCTGGTGCGGGCTCGTGAACTGGGGCTGCCTAATTTCAGTGTGTTCTGCAACCACGTCACGATCGTTCCACCCATCAAGGCCATCCTCGAGTCGCCGGACCTGCGGCTGTCCGGATTCATCGGGCCCGGGCACGTGTCGACCGTGGTGGGTAACCGGCCATACCGGTTCGTGCCGGAGGTGTACGGGAAGCCGTTGGTGGTGACGGGATTCGAGCCCCTGGACATCTTGGCGTCGGTCGCGATGCTGCTGCGCCAGATCCGCGAGGGCCGATGCGAGGTGGAAAACCAGTACAAACGAGTGGTGCCCGAAGACGGAAACCCCGCGGCGCTGGCGTTGATGGCCAAGGTGTTCGCGTTACGTCCGCACTTCGAATGGCGGGGACTCGGGTTCATCTCGCAAAGTGCGTTGCGGTTGCACGACGACTTCGCGGAGTTCGATGCCGAGCTGCGGTTCACGATGCCCGGTGTGCGGGTCGCCGACCCGAAGGCGTGCCAGTGTGGTGAGGTGCTCAAGGGCGTGCTCAAGCCCTGGGAATGCAAGGTTTTCGGCACCGCATGCACGCCGGAGACCCCGATCGGGACGTGCATGGTGTCTCCCGAGGGGGCATGCGCCGCGTACTACAACTTCGGCCGCATGCACCGCGATGCCATCAAGCTCGTAGGGCAGTCCGGGCGGGTGTGAGGAGTTGGTCGACGCTCGCGGCGCCGAGATGTTCGCCCGCTACGCCTATGCACCCAACGCCTTGGGCTATTGCGGTCCGCCGCTGGGCGCAACCTTGCGTGATGGCTCGGTCGACGACGTGCGTACTGCGGCGACAAAGTTTTCCGGGGCTTGGCCCTACTTGCGGGTGCTGTCCGAGCTGACCGGCATCGCCGACCCGCTGGACTACCGGCTGGTCGAATCCTATTGGCTCGGCAGTGGCATCGGCGCCGACCTGGAGCCGGGACAATTACTCGACGCGCTGCTGGCTATCATCGGACCGCAAGCGGGACGGTACTGGTCGCATCTGACCCCGGAGCTGGCCTGCGAGGCGGCCGGCAACCACTGTTTTCATGTGTTCGGCGTCTATCCGTGGACCCGATTTCTGGGCCGCGGCATGGACGAACACCCGCTGGGTGTGTTGGACAATTGCCGAATCACCTGGGGCAGAGTGACTTCCCGTACTGGTGGCGATATCGAGGTGTCATGTCGGCGGCTTTGCTGGGATGGTCAGGCGTTGACGCTGTCCGAACCCGAGGTGCGGCCGCTCGAGGTATGGGCCGACGGGTACAGCGCGGTGCCCGATGTCGCCGTCGGCGACGAGATCGCGGTGCACTGGGGCCGGCTGTGCGGCCGGCTGCGGCCAGAGCAGGTTCGCACGCTCGCCGACAGCACCGACCGCCAGCTGCGCGTCACCAGCCAGCGACTGGCGCACGTCTGAATTCGTGCCAAACTGACCGCGTGGCTGACCATATGCCCGGTTCGATCTGCGATGTGCTGCCGGCGGCGGCGGCCCTGCTCGGGGTGCCGGGCGCGATCGACAGGTTGGCGCTGTTGGATCGGATTGGGCACGTCGATCGCATCGCAGTGGTGTTGGTCGACGGCATGGGCTGGCACCTGTTAGCAGACTTGGCCGACGACGCGCCGCTGCTGGCGTCCGTTCTCGCCGGCGACCAGCTAGGTCGGCGGGGCCTGCTGGATCAGCTGGCCTGCACATTCCCGTCGACCACGCCGAGCAGCCTGGTGTCGCTGGGAACAGGCGCACAGCCCGGCCAGCACGGCATCCTGGGCTTCACGCTCAACATTCCCGGCACCGACCGGGTGCTCAATCACATCCGGTGGCGCGACGACCCGCCACCGAACCAATGGCAGCCGCTGCCAACCTGGTTCGAGCGCCTGCGGGAAGCCGGCGTTGATGTGCGCGCCGTACTCCCGGAGTGGTTCATCGGCAGCGGACTGACCGACGCCGCATACCGAGGCGCACGGTTTTGCCCGACGCGCGCGGGTGACGACTACGCCCAGCGGGTGGTCGACGAGCTGCATGCCGCGCCCGGCCTGGTCTACGGCTATGCCGCCGATCTGGACACCGCGGCACATCTATCCGGTATCGGTTCGTCCCAGTGGCACGAGGCTGCGGCGCGCGTCGATGCGCTGCTGACCCGGATCGTCGAGGCGCTGTCCCCGGAGACGGCGCTGCTGGTGACCGCGGACCATGGCGGCCTCAACGTTCCGGCGAACGCGCGCATCGACATCGACGCCGACCCGCGACTCGGCGCGGGGGTAAGGGTGGTCGCCGGCGAGCCGCGGGTGCGCTACCTGCACACCGAACCGGGCGCTACCGCCGATGTGCTGGCCACGTGGCGTGAGTTGGTAGGCGGCCAAGCGCAGGTATACACCCGCGAGGAGGTGGTGGCCAACGGACTGTTCGGGCCGATGAACCCACGCAACTTGCCCCGAATCGGCGATGTCGTTGTCATCTGTACCGGCGACGCGGCGGTGCTGGCGACCGGCCACGAGCCGCCGGAAACAGCTCGCCTCATCGGTTTTCACGGTGCGGCGACTCCCGTGGAAATGGCAATTCCGTTGATCGCGATTAGAGCGGAGTGACGTAGGCCGAGCTGATGCCGCCGTCGACCAAGAACGTCGACGCGGTGATGAACGAGGCGTCGTCGCTGGCTAAAAATGCTACGGCAGCGGCTATTTCGTCGGGGTCGGCGAAGCGGCCCACCGGCACGTGCACCAACCGGCGGGCCGCACGCTCGGGATCCTTGGCGAAAAGCTCTTGTAGCAGCGGGGTGTTGACCGGCCCGGGGCACAGCGCGTTGACCCGGATACCCTGCCGGGCGAATTGCACTCCCAGCTCCCGTGACATGGCCAGGACCCCGCCCTTAGAAGCGGTATAGGAGATCTGCGAGGTCGCCGAACCCAGCACCGCAACGAACGATGCGGTGTTGATGATTGACCCTTTCCCGGCAGGAACCATATGCCGCAACGCCGCCCGGCAGCACAGATACACCGATTTCAGGTTGACGTCCTGGACGCGCTGCCACGCGGGGAGCTCGGTGCTTTCGATCAGGTCGTCCTCGCGTGGAGAGATGCCGGCATTGTTGAACGCGATGTCGACCGAGCCGTAGGTTGCGGTCGCGGTGTCGAACAACGCGTTGACGGCGTCCTCATCCGAAACATCCACCGGCACAAACAAACCCGATAACTCGGCTGCTGCCGCCGCACCGGCGTCGCCGTCGATGTCGCCGACAACGACGGTCGCGCCCTCGGCGTGCATCCGCCGCCCTGCTGCCAGGCCGATGCCGCTGCCGCCACCGGTGATGACCACCACCCGGCCGGACAACCGTCGGGTGAGATCGA
>Ga0224557_1003827_pt1 | contig 11420 bp, 17 predicted proteins | sample 714S31014metaG_FD_180677 | JGI IMG/M metagenome (GOLD analysis project Ga0224557, IMG submission 180677) | Peat soil microbial communities from Stordalen Mire, Sweden - 717 S3 10-14 | ecosystem: Environmental > Terrestrial > Soil > Wetlands > Peat | place: Sweden: Norrbotten County, Stordalen... | reverse complement strand
TGATGCCGTCCGCTGGCGGTTAAGTCCTGAGTCACGGCGCATCCGGACAGAACCTAGTCGCGCCCTGCCCGCGCTCACCGTCCCGCCGTATCCAGGAACGTCGCCGAGCGGCCCCTTTTCCGGCGCCAGCCGCCGTTGTCCGTCGCCGCGACCGCCCGCGTTGCGGATGGGGAGGCACGCGGCGCGGGAGGTGCCCGCAATTGCCCACCATCGTTCCGGCGCGCCCGCCGCTCGAAGCGATGACCGCGCCCGAGCGCCTGGCGCTGGAGGTGTGCGAGCGGTACGCCGGGCGTAATACGTTCGCCCTTGCCGGCAGCCGTGCTCCTTCGACGATGCCGGCCATCACGCCGCTCGACGCGGCCGATTCGCGAGCGCCGCCGCTTCGGACGGCCGGAGCCCGCAGCCCAGGAGCATGGCTATAATAGCGCCTCGCGCAGCCCGCCGCCGGCGCCCCCGTTCCGCCGCCCCGCCGCCCGCTGGTCCGTCGCCGCGACCGCCGGCGGGCGGTTGGGGATGGGCGCAGGGCGGAAGGCGCCCATCCATGGTGTGCGCGGGGTCGGCCTTGGCGGCAGTTCATGGCGAAGCGGTACTCCGGCAACGAGTTTGCCTCGGTGGCGAGTGTCACGCAGTGTTCTTCATCTGCGCCCACTGCGATCGCGGACAGCGCTATTGCAGCACGTCATGCCGTGAGCATGCCCGAGTCCACCAACGACGGTGCGCCAACAGCCGCCATCAACAGAGTCCCGAGGGACGGCTTGATCATCGCGACCACCAGCGCGATTACCGGTGCCGCCGCCGGCAAGTCCATGCGGGCGTGACGGATCAAGGTTCCCTTTCGATCACATCCCCGGCATCATCTGAATGTGGACCCTGGCGAGCAGGATGGCGCTTGCCGGCTCGGGAGTCGCCATTTAGTATTTCCACGGGCTGAGAGGTAAGCAGAGTAACCAGTTCTATACGGCGAACCTCGGGCTCTGGGTGCGCACCAAAACGCGTTTCGGGACGTTGCTCCCGTGAAGTCCGGCTCTCGGAACGATCGGGAACGGCACAGACGCCTGCCGGCCTTGTCCGTGCGCCCACCTACGCCGTCACATCACGAATGCCTTCGCGCCGCGAGGCACACCAGGAAACTGATGAACACAAGATACCATAGCGCTATGAATCTGCAAGGCAGAACCGTGCTGGTCACCGGCGCCTCCCGTGGCATAGGTCGCGCGATTGCATTGCGGCTGGCGCGCGAGGGGACTGCGGTGGCGGTGAACTATCATCACAGCGCCACCGACGCCGAAAACGTAGTGGCGCTCATTCACCAGCAGTCCGGGCGTGCGCTCGCCGTGCAGGCGGATGTCGGGGACGCTGGGGAGGTACGCGCCATGGCCCAGCGCATAACCCGCGACCTTGGCGCCATCGACATCCTCATCAACAATGCCGGCGTGCTGGCCAGGGGCGACCTGGCGGACTTCGACTACACCCAAATGGAATCTATGCGCCGTACCAACGTGGACGGTCTGGTTCACGTGACGCGCGCTGTTGTGGACGGCATGAAGGCGCGCGGCTTCGGCCGCATCGTCAACCTGACCTCGATTGCCGCGCACGGCACCACGCTATCCGGCACCACCTTTTACGCCGCTACTAAGGCTGCCGTCATTACGCTGACGCGCCGCTTTGCGTTGGAACTGGGCCGGCACGGCATCACCGTCAACGCCGTCGCACCCGGCTTCATCCAGACCGACATGGCGACCGGCGGCCGCAGCCCCGCTGAGGCTCAGGCAACCATCGACGCCATGGCCGCTAGAGCTATGGTCCGGCGGACCGGGCTGCCCGAGGATATCGCCAACGCGGTGGCTTTCCTGGTTTCTCCCGAGTCGAGCTTCATCACCGCCCAAACCATTACCGTGGACGGCGGGCGCATGGACTACATCGCGCACCCGTGAGCTGACCCTGAATCAAACGTCGTTGGACACGCTGCAGAACATTGTCAACAAAGGCAACGCACTTTGGGGGGTGCCTGGAGATTGTCGCATCGCTGTACTCCACCCCGGCGACGCGGCGCGCGATCGCGCGGCACCCCGCTGCCCGGGGTCTTCAGCCCGTGCGCCCAGGCGCCCCGCCGGATCGCCGCGCCAGCCGCCGCGGGACGCGATGCGGCCGAGGAGCAGCGCCGAGCCGCGCGCGGTGCGCCTCTGGCGCATCCCGACGCCGGCGGCCAGTTCCGGCGGCAGCGGAGGCGCCCGCGTCCGTTATTTGTGCGGAGCCGGTCGGTGCGAGCGGCCACTTCACCGGGACGCCGACGCGCAGCCTGCACGCCCGTGCGGTGCAGTTGCGCCGAGGCGATGACTTCCGGATGGCCGAGGCCGGTGGAGTCGGGTGGCCATAACGCGCTTCGCGCAGCCCGATGCCGGCGGCCGTTCCGCCGCCCGCCGCCCGGTGTCCGTCGCCGCGACCGCCGGCGGGCGCATGGGATGCGCGGCGCGCGAGGCACCGCATACATGATGGGGAAGGCGCAGGCCGCGATGGCCGCCGCGAAGATGGCCGCGCGCGACCGGCGTTCAGGTGGAGGCCGTCCCGGTTCGTTGTGGACGAGCGCATGGCGCTCCGCGCGATCGCGGGCGGGCGGATCGCCGGTGATCGCGAGTGCGAGGTCCGCGGCCTCCGCCATCGGGGCCGCCGCTGGCGTGGAGCTGAATAATAAGGAGCACCGCGATTCCCACGTCGCGCGCCCTCGCGTCCGCGCGAGGTTTTTTCCCTGGCACGAAAATACCACATCCCCCAGTCGACCCTCCGCAATGCCATCCAAAATCTGGCCACCGTACCCCAACCGGAAGAGACGGGGTGCCCCTTTTAGCACCGTTTCGCCCCGGCGATGTTCCCTTATTGTTCCCACCGCTCCCGGTGCGCGTTAGTCGTTTTCGAGCGCTCGGAGGATCGGCACTCATTGCAATGGGGATGTCGCCATCCCTCAGCGCGTCCCAGCAGGAGGTCGCGCGGAAAGTCGGTCAGCGGTTTCCACTCTCCGCACATGGGACAGACTTTACCCTCAATTCCGCGACGAGTTTCGACTGGCATCTCCGCGGACAAGTCTATACATCGTGCAGGTCAGCGTCAAGGGTGGCCACTCTATGAGAGCCGCCATCTACAACCGTTCCGCCGCCCGCCGCCCGTCGTCCGTCGCCGCGACCGCCGGCGTGCGGATGGGGATGCGCGCGGCGCGGAAGGTGCGCCGCATCCATGGTTTGCGCGGTGTCGGTCGGCGGACGGACTACCGAAGCGCTAACCCTGTGTCCTCCGGTATCCACGGTAAGAGCCGTATGCGCACGTACGGATCTGTGCGAGGGGCGATCAGTGATGGTCAACCCTACCGCGACAGTTGACGAGGCGGCGGTGCGGGTGCCCCGCGGCATCCCTCCTCCGTGAGAGCGCAGCGGTTAGGAGGCCATAACTGTCGCGAAATCCCGCTTCGCACCACCAAACGCTTGGGGGAAGGCCGGCACCTGGAGCGTGAGGAGCGTTACCGAACCGTCGGAGCGGTTCACCCCTTGCGGCGGGCTTTGGTGTGACGCACCGCCTTGGCCTTCTTGGGCGGCGGGGCCGGTTTTTCCGCAGCGCTAGCCGCCTTCACGTAATCCCTCAGCTCGGCTTCGGTAAAGTGGATGGAGTCGACGGTCAGACCGGCGTCGCTGAGCACCTTCATGATCTGCTGGCGCACGTTTTCGGCATCGGCGCCGGACTTGGATTGGGCCAATTGCTGGCGCAGTTTCAGCGCGTCGTCCTTGGCCTGGGCGACTTGCTGGGCACGCTTCTCTGCGTCGCTGGGGCCGCAGCCCGTGGACAGGAACACGACAAACAGGCTGACGAGCAGCAACACGATTCGCTTCATCAATGTCCTCCTTTTCGCACCTTTCCGCGACTACCTTTCCGTGACTTCCCACAATAGCAATAATGCTGCTTATACTTCTCCGAGCCGAATATCAGAATACTCAGTTGCCGTGATCCTCCATGTACTGACGCACGGCTGCTAGCACGCGGGTTTTCTCATCGAGGATCTGAGCAATCTCGGCCTCCAGTTCATCCATGCGTTTACGATCTAGGTTTTGAGTTGCTTCTTTCTCAGCCAGAAGCCGATCCCGGAGTCGAGACAGAACGTCCGCTAATCTGTCCATCAACTGTTGCTTTGTTGGGCAGTCCATGGGTGTTTCAGACCTCATTATACCGTTGCGTGAGCAACAACGGAGCACGGCGATAACCGGAAATTATCCACCTCGCCTGCCCGGCCAGTTCGACGCTGGCCCGCACGGGCGCCAAACGTTCGCGCCATCGAACCGCGCCCGCCGCAGGCTGCGCGGACTTCGCGCTCCCCACACGCACGATACCGCCGCCCGTTCCGGCACCAGCCGCCCGTGGTCCGGCGCCGCGACCGCCGGCGCGCGGAGGGGGATGCGCGCGGGGCGGGGGGCCCCCGCATCCATGGCATGGCGCGGGGCCGCGGCGGACGGCGTACCACTTTGCCGGCGCGCCGCCATCCAGGAGCGTCGGCGAGCGGCCACTTCACCAGAATGCCGACGCGCAGCCTGCACGCCCGTGGCGCAGGTACGCAAGGCGATGACTTCCGGCTGCCCGGGTTGGGTGGCATAACGCGCTTCGCGCAGCCCGATGCCGGCAGCCCGTTCCAGCGCCGCGCGTGGTCCGTCGCCGCGACCGCCGGCGCGCGGGTGGGGATGCGCGGCGTGCGGAGGGTGCCCGCATCCGTGATCGGCGCGGGCCGGTCGGCGGATGGCGCACGATCTTCGAACGCGGTGTGATTGAGGACCTTCGGCGCGCGTCCACTTCACAGGGATGCCGACACGCAGCCTGCACGCCAGTGGCGCAGTTGCGCCGGGCGATACTTGCGGACGGTCGTAATCCGCGGGCTCGCGTTGCCGTAACGCGCAGCCCGCGGCGCGATGCCGGCGGCCCGTGCCCCTTCCACGACGCAGCACTGGCCACCCCATGCTTGACGTCGGACATTCGTAGGCGCCGCCACCCGGCGCGGCGTAGTCTGCAGCGAACGCCATTTCATTGGGCTCTTGGCGGGGGCACCCTGTCGAAAACCAAAGATATGGACAGGGGGATGTTGCCAGCCGTTGGATGCTCGTCGATCGGGCTGAGCGGCCACCTACGGGAGCTGCTGCTCTGGCGCCTGAGCGGCAGCCCTGGCGCGCACCGTGATCCGCGTGAGCGTGGCCGACGCGCTGAAGGTCTTGGGCCGTGGCCACGCCCGCCGAACGCGAGCGCCTGCGCGACGCGATGGAAGCAAAGTACAAGGCGCTCGACGCGCCCGCGGACGCGCAGCGCGCCCTGCTCGAGCCGCGCCTGGCCGCCGCCGTCGCCCAGCAGGATTCTTTCCGAAGAACCGCATTTCATTGGGCTTTGGGCGGGGGCACCCTGTCCAAAACTTAAGGTTTGGACAGGCCCCAATCGTCACCCCGGCTCGACGCGCTCCCGGACGCGCAGCGCGCCCTGCTCGGGCCGCACCTGGCCGCAGCCCTCGCCCAGCAGGATGCTTTCCGAAGAACCGCATCTCATTGGCTTTTGGCGGGGGCACCCTGTCCAAAACTTAAGGTTTGGACAGGCCCCAATCGTCACCCCGGCTCGACGCGCCCCCGGGACGCGCAGCGCGCCCTGCCTGAGCCGCGCCTGGCCGCCGCTCTCGCCCGGTAAGATTTTTTCCGAAAAAGCGGCGCCGAACGGCGCTGGAAGCGCGCCGGCGGGCGGCAGCCGCGACCGTGGCCGGCGGCCATAGAAGTACGAAAAGAGCGCCATTTCATTGGGCTCTTGGCGGGGGCACCATGTCGAAAACCAAAGATATGGACAGGGGGATGTTCCCGATGCCGGCGCCCCGCTCCGCCACCCCGCCGCCCGTAGTCCGTCGCCGCGACCGCCGCGGGCGGATGGGGATGCGCGACGTGCGGAAGGCGCCCGCATACATGATGGAGAGCGCAGGCCGCGAAGATGGCCGCGTGCGACCGGCGTTCAGGTGGAGGCCGTGTCGGCTCGTTGTGGACGAGCGCATGGCGCTCCGCGCGGTCGCGGGCGGGCGGATCGCCGGTGATCGCGAGTGCGAGGTCCGCGGTCTCCGCCATCGGGGCCGCCGCTGGCTTCGAGCTGCATGAGGAGCACCGCGATTCCCACGGCGCGCACCCCCGCGTCCGCGCGAGGTTTTTTCCTGGCACGAAAATACCAGATCCCCCAGTCGACCCTCCGCAATGCCATCCAAAATCTGGCCACCGTACCCCAACCGGAAGAGACGGGCGGCGCGTTTAGCACCGTTTCGCCCCGGCGATGTTACCTTATTGTTCCCACCGCTCCCGGTGCGCGTTAGTCGTTTTCGAGCGCTCGGAGGATCGGCACTCATTGCAATGGGGATGTCGCCATCCCTCAGCGCATCCCAGCAGGAGGTCGCGCGGAAACTCGGTCAGCGGTTTCCACTCTCCGCACACGGGACAGACTTTACCCTCAATTCCGCGACGAGTTTCGACTGGCATCTCCGCAGACAAGTCTATACATCGTGCAGGTCAGCGTCAAGGGTGGCCACTCTATGTTTGGTCGCCGCATGCGAACCAGTTCGTAGAGCAACGCGGCCCGTGGCCCAGGAGCATGTCGGGGTACCGCGCGCGCCGATGCCGGCAACCCGTTCCATCGCCCGCCGCCCGTGGTCCGTCGCCGCGACCGCCGGCGAGCGGATGGGGATGCGCGCGGCGCGGGAGGTGCCGCAGCGATGATCGGCGCGGGTGTTAGAGGCGGTGGGCGAGGGTACCATTTTGGCGGACCACGTTTCGCCAATCTTTCGCCCCGCCTTTCCCTCTTCAGCGATCGTCTCAGAACGGTCCTCGCCGTCAAGGGTTCGCTTCGCCGCGCCCAACAACGGCGCGCCCTTGACGGCTCCGGGCCGTTCTGAACAACACCTTCTGGACAAGAGGGAAAGGCTCATGCCGAACGGCCTACAGGGCAGGGTGCCACTTCGCCGCCAAAATGGTACCCTTTTTCGCCGCCACCGACAGCGCGGGGCCGGCGCGGAGCCTGCACGCCCGTAGCGCAGGTCGTCAAACACCCCTATACGCACGCAAAAAGCGGCACGTCGAAAACGTGGTGGCAATTAATTTCGAGCAGATGGACGGCGCGGCGGAAGGTCGGCGTAAGCTTGTTGGGAAAGCCGCATCGATGGCCCGCTTGGGCCCCGCCTTTTCGGAAACTTCGTGCTTACCAGGACCGCCGCAGCAGGCATCACGAAGCCGCTGGCGCAATTATCCGGGCCGGGGCGATGGTTTGGCATCCGCTTGGGATTTCAAGCCGTCGCCGGAACCTTGGGGGCCTGGGTTTGCCTGTGCAGCCTGAGCGGTATCCGCTTGGCAACCTGCCGGAGTCGCTGCCGGTGTACCCGCAGCTCCGCCGGTAGCTTTGTTTCGGCGCCCGTGGTTTCTGCCACCGCTCTCCGGTCTTCGTCACGGCCGGCGTCCCACGCACCGGCGAGTAGGACCGGAATGAGGTCCCATCGCCGTCCCACTCCGGGTTTGGGCGGTCGCACTGGGAATCCTCCTTGCCAGAATCGTCACGCCTGGACTAGTCCCGCGTAGGGGTTGGCGCCATCCGTGCACCCGTTTGGACCAGCGTGCCACTCGGGGTGATCCGGCTGAGGGCCTGCCCCACGACATCGCAGCAGATCGAACGCGACCCTCTGGCTAAAACGGCGGTGGGACGTAGAGACTCGGCATTAGCCAGGCACGGTAGGATACTGCGGATTGCAGGTTGTAGACGATCGTGCCATTCACCGTGCCGGCGGTTGGCAACACCTCCATCGCATAGCTCGAGTTCGTCGTGGTCACATCTCCGGGCTGGAAGAAGTAGTTGCCGTTCCCCATTGCGCGCGCGCTGCCAAGGGCAAATGAATAATAACCGAGGTCCTGGCTGAGCAGCGGGGTCACTGTCATATTAGTTTCATCCACGATTAGCGACATGCCCCGGCTGTTCCCACTGCCAAGGCCGATCGGCGGAGGAGCGACGCGCGTGTTTCCATCGTCAAACACGGTGAGTTCGCCGGTGGAAGTATTATAGATCTCAGCATCGTGCTGGTGGGAGAACCACGGATACGGATCGTTGTCGATATTTTCAAACGTGAAGTCGCCATCCAGTCCCATGCGCCACAGGACATTTCCGGTTCCCATTCCGTTATTGTAGTCGACCTTGTAAAGCCAGTCCTGGTGCCGCGAGGAGACAATGACGTCCCCATTTGCGGGATCGTAGTAAAGGGAATTCTGGTGCAGCCAGTCGTTCGCGAGCGTTGTAACGCCTAGCGTACCCGCGAGGAATAGGGTTTCACATCCGGGCTGCCCCGGAGCACATTTCTCACCCAGAACGGCCGGGCGGTTGATATCCAGTTGCGGCGCGCCGCCATCGTGCTGGAAGGTGTCGAAGTACCAGAGCACTTGATAATTCTGATCGAGAACCAGGAAGCCGTCGCCCATGATGTCCACATTCAACCCGGTAGTATCGCCTTGCGTGCCTGGGGGGAAGATCTTCTCCATAGCCACGTTCACTATGGTATAGCCATTGGGCAGCGGAACGGCGTCATGGTGTATACCCGACAGGCAAGCGGATCCTATAGCGGCCGGAAGCGGGACGGTGCCACACACGCCGAAGTCGGTTGCATGCATGGCTAGAAGTTGCCGCTGCAAAACGCCGACGTTGGTTTCGCGAATAATGTTGCCGCTAAGATCGATCTTGCGCAGGAATTGCCCGTTGGCGGAAATATTGGGGTTCCACGCATTGCCGGATTGAATGGTCAACATATAGCCGCCGGGCAACGGCCGTGTAATAAGAGAGGTGGGGGTTGCCCCCGGCGCAGCGTAATACCAGTTAATGTTCCCCAGTCGATCGGTGGCGGCAAGAACGAATGCAAGATATGAGTGAAGCACAGTGTAGTCGGTCTGCTCGTCCTGCGACCCGAAGGGAACGACGACGGTGGATGTTGGGAAGGCGATCGACGACGGCAGCGGGCCCGTGGTGAAAGTCACCGGATTAGGGCCTTTGGTAACGGTGGATCCCGTGACGACCTCGTAATTAATGGCGTACGCAGTTGACGGATACATGCCCGCGGCGAAGATATTCGAGGTGAGGTTTGGACGGCAGGCTAGCAGACTGCTTGGCTCGACCGCCTGTCCGCCGACCTTCCGAATGGTGAGCCGAATGGAACTGCCGGACGGGCAGGGTGGTGCGCTGGCGAGCGCGACCAGCGGATTGGCTGTGGGCGAGACGACAAAGCTCCCTCCGGCGCTCACAGGTTGGAGCGTAAAAACCGCCGAGGCGGTCGCCGTTTCGCCGGACTGGAAATCCTTGGCAATCACCTGGACGCGATATGCGCCTTCCGTAATCTCTTGCCAGACAAACGCGGGTCCGGTCCAGGCGCCGGCAGCCAGGCTGCCCGGATAATAATCGCGCACGATCGAAGATGCTCCATTGCCGTAGGAGACGCTGTACTGGAAGGTCAGCGGCCCGGAGTTGGAGTCCGTGGCTGTCGGAGTCCAGGTTACTTGAGTACCCAGCGGCCGGGGAGACGAGACAGATGGAGCGAAAGAGGTGATGCTGACCGTCGCGTGGAGCGATGAGGCGCCGAACGCGGCAAGGGCCACAAAAAGACGACTTGGATACGTCATGGTATACCCTCCAGAATGCCATTTGGAGCCGAGGCTTACCATATTACACCCCAGTGTTCCCGGCCGGCCGGTCATTACTATGAGGGATCTCGGCGGCTTCGGACATATCAGCACAAATACGCATGCGCATCTGTGCGGATGAGTACGAATCGGGACTGTCAACCGTTCGAGCGAGTCAATAGTAAAAAAGGCTGCTCAAGCGGATGAGCCTGTACTGCTGGGGTAACGTCTCAGTCCATAGTGGCGTGGAGGCATTGGGAGCGAACTCGAATTCCTCCGAGTATACGCCCGCGGCGTCCTGGGGACGACCGGCGAGGAACATCCAGTTTCCATTGGTGAGCAACTGTGCACTCCCTCCCCCCTCGGAGTAGACATTGACAGGATACACCTGTATGCCCGTAACTTCGTGTGCAGCCTCATCGATCTGATAGACAAGACCCCGGCTGAGGGCGCCAGACTGGGCGTAGCGTCCATTGCCGTTGTCGAACATACTGTATTCGCCAGGGATGGGACTGGTCACATCGTGCGGGTGATCCTCCCACGGGTACGGTACGCTGGTTCGAAGCATGGTGAAATCCCCCTGGGGGCCCAGCCGCCAGACAACGCTACCGTTGCCGGCGCCGTTGTGATACGCGACCTTCACGATCCAGCACTGGTTGCGCAGGTTGATTACCAAGTTCCCGTCCGCGGGATCGTACCATAGCGAGTTTGCATGCAGCCAATCCTGTGCGACCGGCGCTAGCTTGATTGGGCATGCCGGAGCTCCAGTGGGCGTGCAAGTTTCCCCAAGAACGGCGCGCCGGCTGAGGTAAGGAAACTGAGACGCATCGAAGCTGTCCCAAACCCACTGTACGGTTCCGGCCGAATCCATGACGACGATCTTAGCGCCCATGACGTCGCAGTAGTTGGTTGGGAAATGTGACGTCAGGCATTGCGTCGGGCTGGTGACCATCATTTCTTCGTCGCCGATGATGGCCGTCCATCCGTTGGGAAGGCGGATTGCGTCGTGATTCCAATCAATCAGAGGCTGCTGGCCGGTGATTGGCGGCTGCAGGTTCGCGGCTTTCATCGACCACTGGGTGACGACAGTGGGAGCCTGTTGAGCAGTCAGCCCGGTTTCGTATGTTAGATAGTCGTCTTCGCCAGGAGCAGCAGCGATACCGAGAAACGTCCCGGCTCCGGTGATTCGTGTGAGGGTCTGAGCTTTACAATCCAGCCACGGGAAACCGCTTGCCCCATAGATGCTAGAGGCCATCGCGAAGGTGTTCAGCTCGGTCGCCATAGGCCCATAGCCGGGGGGCAGTCGTTGAAAGCCATTCAGCTCCAAGGGCTGCGTTTCGCCCGCCGGAATGACGGGAGGATTGAATACCGGCGTGGGGGCGGAACAAGTCTGGCCCCACGCGCGAAGCGCGAACGTTGCAAACGAAACGATTGTTGTTATTCGTTTCATCCCATATATCCCTCCTTTGGAGGCAACTTCCCCGGAATTTCCGTTTTGGCTTCCGGGTTCATTAGATTTTACATCCACACGAGTCGTCCCCGCCGCATTCATTAATGCAGAATATCCATTTTGGAATGCAGAATTTCCATTTTGGCACCCAGGTTGCCCTTAGGGTAGCCGGATAAACAAGCTGGACAATTGACGCGGTTTCGTGTACCGTAAGGTGGATGATCAGATCCACACGTCGTACAGCAGAAGAGAGGCGCTGGCTGAGAGTGCTCGGAACGCTCAAT
>Ga0224557_1003825_pt1 | contig 11424 bp, 8 predicted proteins | sample 714S31014metaG_FD_180677 | JGI IMG/M metagenome (GOLD analysis project Ga0224557, IMG submission 180677) | Peat soil microbial communities from Stordalen Mire, Sweden - 717 S3 10-14 | ecosystem: Environmental > Terrestrial > Soil > Wetlands > Peat | place: Sweden: Norrbotten County, Stordalen... | reverse complement strand
GGAAGATGGTGCTCGATTTACCGCTGACTCCGACTTCACGCATGGTGTCGAAGTACTGGGTCATCAGGACCATGGCCATAATGTCCCGTGCGGTCGAGCCTTCGACAGCGCTCTTGAACTCCTCCACCGACGCCTGCAAGCCCTTGATGATCGCCTGACGCTGGCGGGCCGTGCCTTCTCCCTGAAGGGCTTTCGACTCCGCTTCCGCCTCGGCCTGCTTCACTTTGAGGATTTTGTCGGCTTCGCCGCGAGCCTGCGCCGCGATTTGCTCGCGCTGCGCGGCGTTGATGTCGTTCATGGCCGCCTTCACTTTGGCGTCGGGAACGATGTCGGTGACCAGCGCGCGGAGAATGTTGTAGCCGAAGTTGTCCATGACTTCGTCGAGGTCTCGCTTGACGGCGCCGGAGATTTGCTGCATCTGCTCGAAGGCTTCGTCGAGGGTGAGCGTGGGCACGTGGCCGAGAATGGAGTTGAAGACGTAGCTTTCGATCTGGCTCTGCGGATTCGAGAGCTTGTAGTAGGCGTCAAAGACCTTCGCTTCGACGACCTGGTACTGCACCGAGACGGGGATGGTGACGAAGACGTTGTCCTTGGTTTTGGTTTCGACGTTGACGACGGCCTGGCGCACCTGAAGGTCGACAAGGCGGACGGTTTCGCACCAGGGCAGCAGGAATTGCAGGCCGGGGCGCGCGACGCGGATGAATTTGCCGAAGCGCTCCACCACGCCGGCCGAGTAGGTGCGCACGGTGTACATGGTTTTGAGGATGGTGACGAGCAGAAGGATTCCGACGATGGCGGCAACGATGAGGACGAAGACGACAACAGGTGAGTTGTCCATGATGAGCCTTTCTTATTCCGAGGCGCGGGGCTCCGACGCGGGATGGTTCCGGCGCGGGAGCGGCGAATTGGGCTTGATAGTGGCCCGCGTTTTCGAGATGCAGGAATGATATCGCAGGCCGGATGGCGCGGTTGTGAAACAGGCGAGAAAAGCGGAGAGCAGCGGACGAGCCTTACTGCTGATCTGAAGGGGTGGAATTCTTGCCTTTGGGACCAAAGGTCAAGTGGCGCAGCACGAATTCCTGCGTTACGGTACTTGCCGTGCGCTCAATCGTGCTAATCATGACATTCTCCGCGAAGATCACCCCGGTGCGATCGTTACGAGGATAGTAGAGGTCAGAGAACCCGGCGGAGATGACGTCGCCACCGACGGTGGAGTAGTTTGGCTCCATCCGCCCGTTGTCGCCCCGGCAGACGAAGGGACCGGCGAGAGCGTGGAGCAGGCGCGATTTCTTCGTACCTGTGCCCTGATAGAAATAGCGCGGGTCCTGATGCAGGAGCGCAGGCAGAACCGCGCCGCCGAAAAAGATGTCGGTGAATCCGTCAGCGGCCACCGAACCGACCCGTTCGCCATAACCTTCGGCGCCAAGCCGGTAATCCGGGATCCTGACGCCCTGATTGACGCCGGCCATGAAGAGCACTCCGGCAACGGTGATGGGGTCGGCCGAGACGCGGAGCGCCAACTGGAACTTCGCTCTAGCATCGAGCGGCGGCGCGTCTTTATCGTACGCAACGTAGAAATTCGGAACGATGCCCAGGACGCGCTGCTGCTCGGCGATCCTGACTTGCTCCATCGCGATTTCCGACGAAGAGGCTTGGACCGTGACCGATGTCGTTTCCCCGTTGAGCTCGAGGCGAATTCCAGGAACATATTGATACTCGTTGGCAGAAAGAACGATCGAATCCGACGTCCAGTCAACAAATCCTTTGGCACGGATGGTAATGCGATATGCGACTTTAGGCCTGAGGCCGTCGAACTGGAACGCTCCCATGTCGTTGGCCACGGTTTTGTGCGAATCGTCCGGATCCTGGTCCTCAAGCGTAACCTCGGCGCCCGGCACGACATCGTCCTGAGCGTCCGTAACGGTTCCGCCAATTGAGCCCATCTGGGCAACAGAAACGGGGGCAACAGAAACGGGGGCGGAGGGTAGAGGCGCGGTTTCAGGGTTCGCGGGCTGCGAGGGAGTTTGCTGCTGCGCGCAGACAACAGCGGGCCAAACCGCAAGGAATATTCCGGCAGCGAGAAGTGCGTACAGCCTCGAAAGATGAAAATCAAATCGCATTCAATGGTCCAGATTAGGTCTCTGCAGAAAGAACACTGATTCCGTGTGGCGCAGGGGGCACTTAGAGACTTGCCGGCCCAACTGCGACACGGAAAACTTGGACAAACTTCCTCGCCCGTTTTTTGAGCCGGTAACAACTCGCGACAGGCCGTGGGAGGACGATCGTTTCGGGGAAGCCGCTACGATCTCGATCTTGCTTTTGCCGCATCGTTTGGAACCGGAGCAGGGTTACGCCCAGCGGCTCAGCGGCACTTTCTTGAATTAGACGCTAAGACGTGCTGCACGGACACATTAAATCGCCGCTCATGCCCCAAATGGGGATTGAGGATTATGGTCCGCCGGCGCTGCGCGATTCGAGTTTAAGTTACTGAAAAAATGGCTATTGGGCTTCGAAATCGATAAATCCGCGCTGGGGATCGGTCGAGACGAGCTTGACGGTGACTCTGTCGCCCACGTCGAGGCCCTTGCCGCCGCGCACTACCATGCCTTCAGCGTGCGGATCGAGGATCCGTACGAAGGTTCCGTGCTCGGTGGCGCCGGTGACGATGGCCTGGAATGTTTGGCCGATACGCGGATGTAAAACGACGGCGGCGATCCGCTTTTGCATCTCGCGCTCGACTTTGCGGGCGGCGTCTTCCATCAGCGTGCATCGTTGCGCTATGGCGTTGAGGTCGTCTTCAGAGTAGGGCGCTGCGTTGTGCGAAAGCCACGCTTTGAGGAGACGTTGCGTGACCACGTCGGGGAAGCGGCGGTTGGGCGCGGTGGAGTGCGTGTAGTCGCGGACAGCGAGTCCGAAGTGGCCGGGCGATGGTGCGTTGGGCTTGATCAGCACATATTCGCCGGGCCCCATGAGCTTGATCACGGCGAGCGAGAGATCGGGAAAGTGGTCGGGGTCCTTCTGCTTTTGCGCGAGGAGGAATTCGTTGAGGGCTTTCGAGTCAGGATCGGCGGGCAGCGTGGTGCCCTTTTGCGCGGCCAGCTCGACAATGCGATCCCAGCGCTTGGGTACTTGCACAATGCGGCGGATGGAGGCGATGCCGGCGCTCTCAAAGGTGCGCGCGACGACTCCGTTGGAGGCAACCATGAACTCTTCAATCAGCGAAGTGGCGCGGTTCTTTTCAATGGGAGCGATTCCGACGATCTCGTCGGTAACCAATACCGGCTGCGTCTCGATGGTCTCGAATTCGAGTGCGCCATGCTGATAGCGTCCACCCGCCATGCGCTGCGCGGCAGCGTCCTGCAGTTTGAGTTGCGCGGCCAGATCGGAACTTGCGGCAACTTTGGGCGGCGGTGCGGCTTTGCCATCGAGCCAGGCGCCGATGCTCGGGTAGGCGAGCTGCGCGCGGTTATGCACCAGTGCGCGGTAGGCCTTCTCATCGGTGGTGGTTCCATTGGCGTCGACGCAGTATTCAATTACGATGGCCGCGCGATCCTGATTCTCATTGAGCGATGTGATGCCCTCGGAAAGCTCCGTGGGCAGCATGGGAAATATCGATACGCCGGTGTAGACCGAGGTTGTCTCAAACTGCGCGTGCTTGTCGATGACCGTGCCCCGCGGGACGCGCGAGTCTACGTCGGCGACGCCAACGAGCACGCGAATGCGACCGTCAGGCAACTGCTCGGCCCACTCAATCTGGTCGAGGTCTTTGGAGGTGTCGTTATCGATGGACGACCAGAGGAGGTTGCGCAAATCCGTGAGGCCGTCGGCGGAGGGAGCAGCAGGCTGCGCTTTGATTGCGGTGAGTTCAGTGTCGGTTCCGGGAGGAAAATCAGGCTGAAAACCGTGCTCGATCATGGAAGCGTGGGCTGCAGCCACAAGATTGAATTGGACGGGATGAGTGGAGTGCATGAAGGATCGTGCTCCTACGTTTTGCGCGGGCGGTGTTTTCGCGCGACATGTCAGCCTAACACGGGAGGGTGAGGCATCAGAGTCAGTGGGTGAACGGATCGGAGAGATCGCAGGGTCGTCAGGGCTCGTTCCTCGTCGCAGCCAGCCGAAAGATGCCTTGATCGAGGCCTGCCCGGATCCGGCGGGCGACGGATCGTGCATCGCCTTCGTCGTCCGCGATTTCGTGTTTTGGGAGACCCTCGAACATCGTATAGAAATCACGATATTCGCTGTAGTCTGCGATGCTTCCTTCCGGCCGCGCAGCAGCACGCTGTTCACAGGCAGCGAGGCTGGGCCTGAAGACGACAAAATCAAGCGGGATTTCCTTGAGGATTTTGCGCGCTGTTTCGATGAAGTCCAAAGGGAATGAAAAATCCAGCAGCACTTCGTAACCACCGCGTGCCAGAGGAACGGCGGCGGCGGTCGCTGAACGCATGAGCAGCGAGAATCGTTCTCTTCGAGACTTCGAGCCGGGTTTCGCGAAGAGCGGCCAAAAGGTGTCGCCCTCGATATAACAGAGCGGTTCCTGAGAGATTGCCACGAGTTCCCGCGCGACGGTCGTTTTGCCGGCCCCGACAGGGCCAGAGAGCATGACAACGGACATTGCGTGTCTCCTCGTTCCCCGATTCTAAGGCACTGCTCTCAGGGACCGACGACTCGCACTCTGCCAGTTGGACACGGCTCCGATAAGTTTGGGTTCGTTCTGTGGCCGCCCCGGCGCAAGAACTCCGCTACTGAATGCCGAGATCGGAGAGCACTTTCGGTTTGGCTTCTTCGACGGCGAGCAGATTGTGGCAGACGGAACAGTCCTGAGGAATGGTGTCGCCGTTCTTAGCTGCGTGGCTGCCATCGTGACAGCGGAAGCATCCCGGATATTCCATGTGGCCGATGTGGTTGGGATGGGTTCCCCAGGTGACCTTCATGAAGGGAAAGACATTCTGGTCGTAGAGCGCCACCAGTTCCTTGCCCGCTTGTTGAACCAGCGCGGCTTTCTGGGATAGCACGGCGGGATTCTGAGTGCGATAGAAGGCTTGAAGCTGCTGCGGAATCTGGACGCCTGCATCTTCCTGGCTGGAGTAAGTGCCGTTCAGCAACGCCAGTCCCTCTTTGTGAATCCAGGGCAGGTCGGAACTGATTGCGCCGCTGGCCATGGCCTGGTCGACGGCCTCGCCGGCAGTAACAAAAGTGTGCGCGGCGCGGTTGTGGCAGTCGATGCAATCCATGACCCTGCGGTCGCCTTTGGGAACACCGCTGCCAGCGGGCTGTGTGCTGTACTCGGTGAACGAGCCGTCGGCGTTCTGCCGCTCCACCCAGGGAATCGTGGTGCGTGTGGAGTCGGTAGAGACGTACTCAATGTGGCCAAGGTGGACGCCGTGAATACCGGTATAGCGCGAGAGCGAGTCAACGCCGCCGAGGTGGAGAATGAGCACCGTCTGCGTTTCCGTGTTGGGCTCGTCGTCGGCAAAGTTCGACTTGACGAGCAGCTTGTCGCCGTCGAAGCGCGTAGGCGTGTGGCAGCCCTCGCAGGTGTAGCGCGCGGGACGCAGGCTGGTGACCGGCGAGGGAATCGGCGTGGGATAGTTGGGAATGATTTTGGGCGCGAGCGGAGCGAGGGGGTGAAAGCTGACTTCAATGAGCTGCCTGGTGCCGTTGACCTTGGCGCTGAAGTAGGCTTGAGCGCCGGAGCCGATGTGGCAGTCGACGCAGGCCACGTGAGAGTGCGGTGAGATCCTGTAGGCCGTAAACTCGGGCGTCATCACATGGCAGGAGCGGCCGCAGAACTGCGGCGAATCCATGTACTCCGCGCCGTGATAGCTGGCCGTAGCCACGACCAGAAAGTTGACGATGGTGGCGACAAGGACAATGTCGAGGCCGTGGCGGAAGATGCGGTCGTTGAGATCGATGCGGGGAAACGCGGCTGGAATCTGGCCGGCTTTTTGCAGGGTTCTGCGCCGCAAGAACACGCCGACGGGGATGAGCGCCAAGCCGAGCAGGAACAGCACAGGCAGAATGAGAAAGAAGATGATGCCAAGGTAGGGGTTATCACTGAGGTGGCCGGAGAGCTCGGCCAGCCAGTAGCTGATCATGGTGATGCCGGAGGCGGTGGTGATGGCGCCGCCTGCGAGCGAGATGGGGTTGTTGCCGAAAAACAGCGCCGGACGAACCCAGCTATCGCGGAATCTCTCAAACAACGACACGTTTCCTCAGCCTCCATGTGCAGGCGGCCTGCCGGGGGATGGCGGGGCCGCCTTCAAATCTCTGCGCCGATTGTAGAGCAGTTCCACAATTCACGTGCTCTTCCCTGCGTCTTGCAGGGTGGCTTTTTCTTGATGAAAAAGCCACTGAGCGATTGCGGGCCTGGGTAAAGCAATTGTGGAACCGCTGCAATTCCTACTTGAGGGTCTTGAAGTACGCGGCTACAGCGCTCACCTGCGGATCGGTCAGGCCGGCAATGGGCTTCATTTTGCCTTTGCCGTTCTTGACGGTAGCGGAGATCTGGGCGACGGTGAGAGCCTGGATCGACGGATCGGAGACCGGCTTGATGCCCATGGCCTTGGCCATGCCCGCACTCGGCGTGCCGGTAGGCCCATGGCACATTGCGCATTTCGCTTTGTAGGTGGCTGCGCCATCCTGAGCGAAGCTCATGGAGCCGGCCAGAAGCACCGTTGCGGCCAGCACGAAATTGGAACGAAAACTCTTCTTCATTGCGAAACTCCTTGGGTTTTTTGGGCTCCGCGCGCAATCGAGCGCTTGCCGTGGTTAAGGTTGATGTCGCCGGCCAGCGTTCGCGGCCGTTGGTTCTGCAGTGGCGATAGTAGCAGGAACCACCTGACGCAAACCGGCGCGGTCGAGGCTCGCCATTGAGGATTTGAGTCCGACGACCGCGCAGGTTTGCTCTTGCACAACCACTTCGTCTTTGCTTTCGCGACCTTTGCCGTTACTTGGCGAGGGAGCGGAAGTAATCCACGGATGCCTTGATCTGGGCATCGGTGAGCTTGCCCTTGAATGCCGTCATCTTGCCTTTTCCGTTGGCGGTGTCAGAAATCATCTGCGCTTCGCTCAGCGACTTGACGGAAGGATCGCTCACGGGCTTGACGCCCATCATCTTGGCGATGCCGGGATTCGGCGTTCCCTCGGCTCCGTGACAGCTTTGGCATTTTGCCTTGTAGATGTCTGCTCCCGAGTCTTGCGCAACGGCACTTGTCCCTGTCGCAGCCGCAATCATGGCGAGGATCATCATTCCAGCCCTGATTTTCATTGCCTGTCTCCTCTTGCCTTACGTACGTGTCATCTCGATCGTGGAACTTGAACGTGGAATGGGGATCCCGCGGTCAGAACTCCCAATGCATTCCAAGGGTCACGTTGTTGGCGCTGAAGTTCCGCGCAAGGGTTTCGCCGGCATTCGAAAGGGTCATACCGGTTTGCACGCCAGTGAGCGAACTGCAGAGAACGACCGGCGCCGCAGTTGTAGCCGACGGCAGAGTGGTAGAAGTGGAGCAATACTGCGCGCCGGACGGGCCACCCTCGCCGTATCGATAGAGGTTGTAATCCGCTCTGACGATCCACCCCGGATGAACGGTATAGGCAATATTGAAGAACGGGGACTGGTACTTGGACACCAGCGAACCGTTGACGTCGCGGGGGTCGTTGAAGAACCGGCTGCCATTGACAGAGCTGATGCGATAGCCGAAGTTGGCGTGAACCTTGTCGTTGGGCGAGACGGTGACCGCCGCCGATGCGGAGTTTGTCGGAGCGTGCATGAAATTCTTTACCGGCCCGAATTCAAGGTAGGAAGCGCCTCTCACCGTCGCGCCTGGGCAGCCCGCGCCGTTCGCCGGAGCGGCGGCCACTGGCAGCGCCGCGCTGGCGCCGCCGTCGTAGCAGATGTTGCTTGCGAGGTAGACGTCGCTATAGGCGTAGTCGAAATCGAACCCGTAATGTTCGCTGGGCGCGAGGTCGGCTGCCGCGCTGAACACGCGGCTGTAATCGATGTGGTTGAGCGGGCCGTCGATGGGCGTCGATCCGGAGTTGTTGGTGTTGTTGTGACGCTCCAGATCGTTGTATGCGCCGGAGATGGTCGCCCAGGTCTTCGGCCTGTAGAGGGTATGCACGCGATAATGCCTGGTTTGCCGCGGGCCCATCGGAGTGAACGCGTTGTCGTCATAGAGCACTTCGACCGAACCATTCAGATCCCAGTTCTGTGCGGGATGCAAGGCGGCATTGAAGATTCCGCCGTTCTCGTTAATGGTGACGGTTCCATTATTGGTTTCGCCGGGGGTCAATGGAAGGTTTCCGGGATTGCCGCCGGGATCAACAGCGACGGTAGAGGTAGCGGGGCTGTATGCGTTCTCCGCGATTACATGTGTGCGATAGCGATAGGTAAGCGAGAATGAGCTGCGAGCCGTGGCATCCCAGGTCGCGGTCAGATTGTTGGTGGTGAACTTTTGGCCGAAGTAAGCTGGCCAGGGTGTGCCGACCGTGCCGCTGCCTTCAAATGTTGAAGCGCCCTGGGCAGAAGTGGTCGTGATCAAGATGGGGTTGTTAACGGTCTCGTTGCCGGTCGATGTGGTCGTATCCAGCGGCGTCGTGGCAGTGGTTAAGCCCGTCATGGTCGTCGTCCCCGGCTGGTGGACAAGGGAGTAGTTAATCTGCTCAGAGAGGCTGAACTTCGGCGTGAGCTGCCAGACGATGCCGTAGTCGGCGGCGACCGCTTCACGCTGCCCGCTGCCTGTGCCCGTATACGCAAGCGCGCGAGTGGCTCCGGCGGTTTTGGTGCCCACGGTGAGCCCGTTGAAATTCTCGTTGTAGTAAGGCATGTTCATATTCGCTTTGGTGTAGCGGAACTCGCCGTTCATCGAGATGTTCTTGAGGCTCGTGCTCTGCAGGCGGAAGATCTCGGTTGGGAACAAGACGCGCGTCGGCGCGGTGCGGAGATAGCTGGTAGACACAGCGCAGGCGGGATTAATGATGGGCGAGCCGCCTGTACTGTTCGCAGTCAGCATTGGGTTGCCGCCCATGCTTGTTGTGTTGCATGAGGCGGGTGTATAGGGCGTGAGCATGTCGTAGTTGGCAAGTAATTCGACTTTGGTTCCATCTGCTTCCTGCACGTTGAAGTAATTGGAGTCGAGGGTGAAGAAGGATTTCTCCTTGAAGTGGTCGATCTGTTCTTCAAAGGTCAGCCGCGTACCCTGAACGGGCTTCCAATCAAGCGCAGCCGTGTAATCGTCGGTGCTGTGCCGCTGAAATTCAAAGAGATGGACGTCGTACGAGCCCGCGACCTGGTATCCGCTCGGGCTCAGGCTCGGCCCTTCAAAGTTGTTGTGCGAGTAGTTGAACCGAAGCGTGAATTGCGAGAGGGGCAGCAGCGTCAAGCTGGTGTCGGTCATACGGCGAACGGTATTGAACAGGAATGCGGATGTATTCAACTGCGGCCACGCCAGTGAGCCGGTGGGCGAAGCGGTGGGACCGATGGGAATCGTCTGACCGCCGGGGATGTTCGGGTTGCCCAGCAAATCGTAGTCGAAGTACCGCCGGTCGCGCCGGAACAAGCCGGAGAACTCGTAGACCTTGCCTTTGGAGAAGTCGAGCTTGGCGAAGTTCATCGGATCGCCGCCGAAACCGTTGCTGAAGGCCTTCAGGTCATCGACAAGGGGATTCTTGTTCGTCGAAAGCGCATGCAACTCAAAAGTCTCGCCAAGGACTCGGGGCCCGGACTTCTGATTGATCATTGTGTCGTACATGGAGCCGCTGCCGGAGAGGCCGTTCACATGGCCGCCGACATCGATGGCCTGGTGGATGACATAGCCGTTGGGCGCAGACACCGGCGTACCTGTCGCCGCCGGCGGTGTGGCCGGATCCTGCGCTACTGCGATACCCGTCGTCACAAGCAAAATGGCAACCCCAACGCCGGTAGCGATGTGCCGGGCGATTGCGGGAGTGTGCTGCCGATTAAAAAGCCAGCCGATCATCTTCATATGAAGCCTCACTTGAAAAACTCGCTTGCCTCGAAACTTTGAACCCACGTGCAAATTCGCCTGGTGATCCGGGCCGCGCCGTCCAAGGTGCCTGAAGGGCGCGGCTCAGCTCCATATCTCCTATCGCAGGAACGCAGCGTTGATGTTCGACCCATGAATGTAGGTGTGGCAGCTGGTGCAAGGCGCAAGCTCAGCCGACCCCTGACCCATTCCCGTGATCGCGTGCGACGAAACCGGGCTATGGCACTGGTTGCAGAGCGTATTGGTGCTCGGCATGTTCAGTAGCCGCGGATTCTGGGAGCCATGAGGTGTGTGGCAACCCACGCATCCCTCAGCCTTGACCGGAACATGCTCATACACAAACGGTCCACGCACATCGGTGTGGCACTTGGTGCAGATCCAATTCTGGTCAGCCGTCGACTTCAGGTTGCTGTTCTCGAAGGTGCCGTGAACGTCGTGACAGTCGCTGCACTTGATCAGGCCTTCGTTCACCTGGTGATGGAAGGGCATGCCGAACGCCGGTTTCACGTCGGCATGGCATTGGAAGCAAAGCGTGGGCTGCGGAGCCTTGAGCAGCGCCTCTTCCTTGCTGCCGTGAATGCTGTGGCAACTGGTGCAGCCGACGTTGGCCTTGGCGTGAGGAGAGCGGTCGAAGTTGGGATGCGCGCCCGCGTGGCAGCTCAGGCACTTTGTGTCAACGTCTTTGGCCGAGGCCTTGGCGGGATCGAAGATCTTGGTTACGTCGCCGCCGCCTGCTACGTGCTCGCTGCCCGCCCCGTGACAGTTCTCGCAGGTGACACCATTCGCGTTCCCGTGCATCAACGCCATCTTCTGGTGAGGATTGGTGGCGAAATTCTTGGCCACATCTGCGTGGCAAGTTGCGCAGGTGTCAGAGCCCACAAATTCGGCATGGGCAGCGGGGGTTGCCGGCGCATCGGGGGCCTTGGCTCCCGGCGACTGGGCAGTGAGCACCGTTGCGCACATCATGCACATGCCGAGCAGGAACATCAAAAACACTCGCAGTCCCGGACATTTCCCGAGAGCCGCACCATTGGACAAACTGGATAGTCTGGACAAACGCGTTACCGGCCGATGAATATGCATGCAAAATACCGCCTTCGAAGAACTTCGTATTACGACTCAAAAACCGAACTCAGCTGCTAACCCTCGCTGAGTGTGGTGGATTCTCCATGTGAGCGCGAGCACCGCTGGAACCTTTTGCGGACGCCTGCCGGTGCGGAGCATCACCACATGCACGACAGATTACGGTTTCGGTGTAAAAGTGGGCGGTGATTTCTATCACATAAGATATGGGGATTAACTTTGGGGCCAAAGGTCTATTAGCCCAGTCATTTGCGGGTTGTTCGTCCAGGAGGGCCGGATCAAGCCGTCACATCGCCAAGAAACAGGGTTCAAACGTGAGGCACGTCACATCCAAAGC
>Ga0224557_1003823_pt1 | contig 11425 bp, 10 predicted proteins | sample 714S31014metaG_FD_180677 | JGI IMG/M metagenome (GOLD analysis project Ga0224557, IMG submission 180677) | Peat soil microbial communities from Stordalen Mire, Sweden - 717 S3 10-14 | ecosystem: Environmental > Terrestrial > Soil > Wetlands > Peat | place: Sweden: Norrbotten County, Stordalen... | reverse complement strand
GCGAAGGGGTCGACGATCTCCACGTCGAACTCGCCGGGGTGGGCGCGGCCGAGATAGTGGCTCACCGCCGTCGCCGCAGCCCTGTGCCCACCGCCGGTGTCCGCGATCAGGAAGAGGAGTGAGCGAGGCATGGCCCCTGACACTAGCAGGGTGCCGGAGGGCTCTCGGGGACCGCGCGGCAGCGAGCGCCGGCGTGGTGAGGGAGAGAGCCCGTCAGCCGCCGAAGCGCACCGAGAGGGCCTGGAGCCCGGGGGCGAGTGAGGTGAGGGGCAGGGGGCCGGAACCGTCCGCATTGGCGATCACGGCCTGGACCGCACCGGAGGGCATCGTGGTGATGTACGCGATCTGCCGTCCGCTGGGCGCGACCACGGCACTCTCCGGGTTCATCTCCCCCAGCGTGGTGGTGATCGCCGAGACGACGCCGGTGGCGATCTCGAAGCCGCCCAGCTGCGACGAGCCGAGCGGGGCGTTCAGTGCGACCACCAGGGTCGCGTCGTCGGTGAACCCCACCGGTGCCATGTCCGTGCCGACCTTGAGCGGCGGCAGCCCACCCGACGGGTCGGCGACCCAGGTCGTCGGGAGCGGCGACGACGGTGAGCTCAGCTCGAGGGCCAGCTCCTCGCCCTGCGGGGCGGCCACCAGGTTGGAGGCACTGCCCACGAGGGCGGGGATCTGGTACCGGGCGCTGATCGCCGGGTCCGCGAGGTCCACGTGCGCCGGGCTCGTTGCGGTCGCCCCGACCGGGATAGCGAGGGCATCGCCGTCCGAGGTCCAGACCGGCGTTCCGCTCGGAGGAGAGCCCGGCTGGAGGGCGGCGAGCGACCCCGAGACCGGGTCGTAGAGCTGGACCGACGAGTCGGCGGCAACGAAGGCCAGCGTGGACCCGTCGGGGGACCACGCCGGCCACGTGGCCCCGGCCAGGTCGAGCTGGTCCTGGCGCGTCTCCAGGTTGATGATGCGGAGCAGGGGGGTAGCCCCCACCCGGGTGGTGTCGGTCTGGACGACGGCCAGCCACTGGCCGCCGGCTGAGAGGGCGGCGTCGTCGATCACCGCGGCCGCCTGCCCCGGCGCGACGACGCCACAACCGTCGGGGTTGGTGCAGAGGGGGATCGCGTCGAGGACCTCGGCCGGGATCGGGAGGCCGGTGGCCGGAGCCCTGAGTTGAGCGAGCACCACCTCCGTGGCGTCCCCCAGCCCGGGACCCGCCAGCACCAGGAGGTGACCGGTCGTCGACAGCTGTCCGGTGGTGAAGTGGAGGGTGATCGGAGCCGGGATGGGCTGCCCGAACGCGTCGGTCGCCCGGCGGCTGACCGTGAGCGTGTACGCCGTCGACGGCTCCAGGGGGCGATCCGGGATGATCTCGAACTGGCCCAGGGCCACGGGGTTGCGCACCACCTGAAGGCTGGTCCCTCCCGGCGTCAGCGAGACCGCGCCGGCCATCGCCGATGGAGACATCTCGCGGGAGAACGAAAGCACGATCGGGGAATCCCGCGGTGTGGTGGCGCCCTCCGCGGGGGTGGCCGACGTGAGCAGCGGAGCCGCCGAGCTGGTCAGGTCCCAGATGTGGTCGAGGGAGTTGACGTTGCCGTTGACCGAGGTGATGCCGGCCCTGAGGTCAAAGGCGTACTCGGTGCCGGGGGCGAAGAGGGCACCCGGGTGGTAGAAGACGAACCCCGACCCGCCCGTCAGCCAGCTGACCCAGCAGGGTGCGCCGGGGCGGGCGGTGAAGGCCGCCGCCACGTTGCAGCCCGGCAGCCCCGCGTTCGGCGGGAGCGTCCCGTACACGCTGAAGTGGGTCGCAACGCTCTCGTGGCTCACAGGCTGGTCAAAGACGACCTCGACGATGGCGTTGGCCTCCAGCTGGGTGGAGCCGGCGGGAGGGTTGAGCTGGACGATCTGCGGTGGGGCGTCGAAGCACCCGGTGAGGAGAATCGAGGGTGCGAGGATCGCGAGGCCGAGGGGGAGGGCACGGAGCCGGAGCACGTGCCGAGAGGGGCTCAATACGCGTGGGACAGCGCGTTCTCCACGTCGAGCGGCACCACGGTACCGGTGCCGCTTTTCACCTCGATCCGGGCCGTCTTGTCCGTCGCGATCTTGGCCACCCCGGTGGTCGCCGTGTTGAGCGCAGGGCTGGTCTGGGTGTAGGCGCCGAGGACCTTGCCGCGGCTGAGCAGGATGATGCCGATGTCGGCGCTGCCGACCACGAGCACGGCTCCCTCCACCCCCTCCTCGGTCAGGAAGGCGAGCAGAGCGTCGAAGTTGATGAAGCGGCCGAGCAGGCCGGTGTAGAGCAGGGGGGCGGTGAGGAGCTGAGCCAGGGCCTCGACCGTCTCGCCGGCAAGGTCGATGACGTCCAGGCCGCCGGTGCCGGCGTCCATGCTCCGTCGCATCGCCTGGAAGGCCGCCTCACCCGAGCGGGCACCGGCGTTGCTGGAGAGCGCCTCCAGGAGATGTCCCTCATGGAAGAGGAGTATCCCGGAGAAGTCGGGCGCGGTGAGACGGATGTACCCGGTGTGCTGGTCACCCCTGAGCGTCCGGAGCAGCTTGGGGAAGTCCACGAAGGCACTCTTCAGCCCCTCGTACTGGGCACGACCCGAGGGAAGCGGATAGACGACGTCGAGAGGCTGCGCCGCGGGCGCTCCGAGGACCGAGCCGGGCTGAGCCGTCGGAGTTGGGACCGGCGCGGGAGTTGGGGCGGGAGTCCGAGCGGGTGCGGAAGCATGCGCCGGTGTGCGCACCGGCGCATGCGCCGGAACGGGGGCCGGAACGGGGGCCGGGGTGGGGGCAGGAGTCGGAGCTGGGACGGGGGCCGGCGCGGCCGTGGGGGGAGGCTCCGGTCGGTACAGGGCTCGAGCCGGAGCCGGGCTCTGCTCCGGCGGCTCGTACTGAGCGGGAGCCGCATAGAGCGGCTCCGAGGTGATGGGCTCGGGGGTGGGAGCGGCCCAGGGGGAATAGCCCGCGGCCGCCTGGGAATCGCTCCCGACCGCCTCCTGATCGGGGGGCGTCCACCCGGGTGCGACGTACTCTCCGACGCTCTGATCCGAGTAGCCGGCACTCGGGTAGGCCGGCGATTCGTCGTAGCCGGAGGTCCCACCCCAAGCGGCCTGCTCCGCCGGGGCGCGCCGGTCGGCCTCGGCGATCAACTCCGACGGCGACGACTTGATCGTCTCCTCGGGCGGCAGCTTAGCCCGGGGGTCGAAGCGGAAGCTGCCCTCGTGCCAGCTCAGGGCCTGGAGGACGACGTCCTCGCCCTGTCCGGACGGACCTGCCGCGTGGAAGAGATGGCCGAAGAGGAAGTACAACGAGGCGGTGCCACTCTGGCTCTCCAGGGCGAGGGCACCAGTTGCACGCTCTGTCTGCATGGTCTGGAGCAGGGATGCCAGGCGCGATTCCTGCAGCGTGCCCTGAGTCTGCACAGGCCCTTCTCCGTGTGGGGATGAATGTGCCGCAAGGGCGGACTGAACACCTGAGATCGGCCGTATAGTAACAACCCCGCGCCCGATGCGCCGCTGAATTCCGAAGAAGTTCCGAGGCGCGCCGGGCCGGCCGGGGCGGGGAGGCCTCCCACAAACCGTCTAGACTGGCGGCGTGGGCACACCTCCCATCCCGGTCCCCCGAGAGGCGCGGGTTGGCTGAACCGCCTGCATCGGAGTCGGTGGAGCACCCCGGCGAGGAGCGGTCCGCCTTCCCGTCGTACGAGGAGCTGTCCGCCGACCTGATCGAGGCCATCGATCAGGCTGGCCTCTTCATCGAGGACGTGCGGCACCACCTGGAGCCGTCCGTCGGTGAGCGCCGCTTCGAGTGCACCGTGCGGCTCTCTTCCGGGGAGCCCCCGTCGCGCTACCACGTCCACCTCAGCTTCGCCTGGGACGCCCTGCTCACCTACGTGGCCGCCTACGGTGCCGGCGCCGACTGCGACCTCTACCACGACGACGAGGAGGCCGAGGACTGCCCCCACCACCAGCTCCCTCCCCAGCCCTTCGTCGAGCTGGAGGCCGAGTTCATCCTGGGCGACGGAGGCTACGAGCTCCACGACATTGCCGAGGTCTCCGCCTGGGTGGACACCGTTCAGGAGTTGCTGGCCAAGGTCTTCCGCGACGAGGACCGCCCCTCCGTCCACGTCGGGATCGCCTCACTGGGGACGACCACCCTGGTCGAGAAGTTCACCGCTGAGCATTCCTGGCTCCTCGACTTCGAACGGCCGCCCGACTTCGAGGGCATCGCGCACCAGGTGCAGAACGCCCTCCGCCTCATCCCTCAGCTGGCCGACCGCCTCCCCATCTGAGGGGTGCCGGCAGGGCGCACCGCCCCGCGGGGTGGGTCAGCGTTCGGCGAGGGTGGCCGCCACCTCACCGTCGATCTCGGCGATGAGCCGGTGCCAGAAGGGCCGGTCGGGCAGCCCGGGATGGGGAACGGTGGGAGAGCCTGCGCTCACGACCTCGCCGTGGCGGCCCAGGAGGATGAGATCGGCGTCGGCGCGCCGCGGGCCCCAGCGGTAGGTCGGGCGACGGCCACAGCCCACCTCCGCCCCGAGGCACACGTCCAGCCAGCGCTCGGCCGGCCAGGCCTCGGGACTGCGGGCCAGGAGCACCTGGTTGTGGAAGTCACCCTGGGTGATCACCCCGACCGGCAGGGTGAGGATCTCCCCGGACGCGCTCTCGATGCGGATTCCCGCGGCGACCAGCCCGGCCCGAAGGCAGTCGAGCGCGCGCCCGCGATGGCCGATGTTGCACCCCAGCGCGATCCAGGCCCATTCGGACGCCGTCGGGCTGCCGCTCATCCGGTGCGCCCGGGGGCCCGTGCCGACCGCACCGACTCCGGGATCTCGCGCAGCACCGCATCCGCAACCCGCAGACCTCGCCGGACCTCGGCGACGTCGTGGACACGCACGATCTCCGCGCCGGCCGCCACGGCGATGACGCAGAGCGCCAGCGTCCCCTCCAGGCGCAGCTCGGGCGGGGCTCCCCCGAGCACCAGACCGATCGTCGACTTTCTCGAGGCTCCGAGGAGCAGCGGGCGTCCGATGCCGTCCAGCTCCCCGAGGCGCTGGACCAGCTCCAGGTTCTGGCCCGGGGTCTTGCCGAAGCCGAAGCCCGGATCGACGACGACCCGGTCGGCGCCGATGCCGTGGTGCGCCGCGATCAGAAGCGACTCCCTCAGGCCTCGGCCCACCTCGGCGAGCAGCTCGCCCTCCGGGCTGCCCCGGCGGTTGTGCATGGCCACCAGGGCGATCCTGGGAGCGGCGGCGAGGACGGGGGCCATCCCGGGATCCCCGCACAGCCCCCAGATGTCGTTGACCATGCCTGCGCCGGCGGCGATCGCGGCCCTGGCGACCTCGGCCTTGCGGGTGTCCACCGAGATCGGCACCGCCAGCCTCCCGGCCAGGGCCTCCAGAACCGGCATCACCCGGCGCAACTCCGTGGCGGCGTCCACCGGATCGGAGCCGGGCCTGGTGGACTCGCCGCCGACGTCGATGAGGTCAGCACCCTCCGCGACCAGCCGCTCGGCGAGCGCCACCGCCGCGGCGACGTCGCCGGCGAGACCGTCGCCCGAGAAGGAGTCGGGAGTCGCGTTGACCACCCCCATGATCAGGGTCCGGGCCCCGAAACGGAGAGAGCGGTCCCCGCAGGGCAGCGGGGGTCGCGGGCGGCCGCCGGCCAGCGCTGCCGTGAGCGCCCCGCCGAGATCGTCGAGGGGCGGCCCGTCTCCGACCAGGCGTCTGGCCACCCCGGCGAGGGATGCGGGCGGGCCGGCCAGCACGGCTCGCCGTTCATCGGGCCCGGTGACCATCCTGGCGCCGCCCGCCCGGGAGGCTCGCTCCAGTCCCGGGGCCTGATCGGGGGTCAGCCCCTCGAGGGCGACCGCCTCGTCACAGGAGGCGACGGCCAGGGCGGCATCGCCACCCAGCTCCAGGACGGCGCCGCGGAGCGATCGGGGGCGGCGCGCCATGAGCGGCCGGATGTTGTAGCGGAGTGCCGCCTCCGCGGCCGCGATCCCGGTGCTCACCTGATCGGCCGCCAGACGACGAGGCGAGACATCAGCCGAGTCTATGCCCGCTCGGGCCCGCCACACCAAGACGGGACGCACCAGGTCTGCCACGCGGCCGCGACCGGATGCGGTCCGGAGCCGGTGCCCGCACAACGAAGAGGCCCCCCAGCTTGTGCGCGGCGCACATGTCCGGATTGCACAGGCACCCCGTAGCCTCGACGGGAACAGTCAGGCGTCCGGACCGGACGGCACGGAGGTCCCTCGCTCGCATGCTGCTGGCAAACCTGGTAGCCGATCCGGGGAACTGGCTGGACACAGGCGACAACGCCTGGCAGCTCACTGCCGCGACCCTGGTCGGGCTGATGAGCGTCCCGGGGTTGGCGATCCTCTACGCGGGGATCATGAAGCGGAAGTGGGCCGTGAACTCGGCCATGATGGTGCTCTACGCGTTCGCCATGACGCTCATCGTCTGGACGCTCTTTGCCTACGACATGAGCTTTGGCCACCCCATGATCGGCCACGTGGTGGGCCTGCCGGGCACCGTGCTGAGCGCCAACAGTCTGGAGACGCAGGCGCAGATCCCGCTCCTCAACGGGCTGATGCCGCCACTCCGGTTCCCGCTCAGCTCGATGGTCTACTTCCAGTTCGTCTTTGCGGCCATCACCGTGATCATCCTGGCCGGCTCGCTGCTCGGCCGAATCAGCTTCAAGGCCTGGGCGCTGCTGGTCCCGCTCTGGATCACCCTGGTCTACTCAGTCGGCGCCTTCAGCATCTGGGGCGGCGGCTGGCTCTCCCAGATGGGGGCGGTGGACTTCTCCGGAGGCTACGTCATCCACGTGGCCGCGGCCGTCTCCGGCTTCACGGCGGCGGCGGTGATCGGTCCCCGGCTGCTCCGCGACCGGCAGCACACCTCGCCGAGCAACCTGATCATGGCGGTGGCCGGCGGCGGCCTGCTCTGGCTGGGCTGGAGCGGCTTCAACGGCGGTGACACCTACTTCGCCAACCCGGACGCGGCGGCGGCCATCCTCAACACCCACCTCTGCACCGCGACCGCGCTCTGCACCTGGGTGATGTGGGACGCCCTCCGGTTCAAGAAGGTGAGCGTCGCCGGGGCCATCAACGGGATGGTGGCCGGCCTGGTGGCGATCACCCCGGGGGCCGGTTACATCGACGGTTACGCCGCGCTGGTGCTGGGCGTCCTGGCCGGCACCCTGCCCTGGATCACCATCAACCTCGCGCCCAAGTTCGCGCTCTTCCGCCGGGTGGACGACACCCTGGGCGTCATCCACACCCACGGCATGGCCGGGGCGCTGGGCGGCCTCTTCGTCGGTGTGATGGCCGACCCCAACATGATCGTGTACTACGGGCCCAAGGGCACTGCAACGGGCGCCTCGGCCGTCACCGGGCTCTGGTACGGCAACCCGCACCAGCTCCTGGTTCAGTTCTTCGCCCTGCTCTTCATCATCGGGTACGACGCGGTCGCGACCTTCGTCATCGTGAAGCTGATCGGCCTGGTGGTGCCGCTGCGCGCACCGGATGTCCACCTCGAGGCGGGTGACCAGCTGATCCACGGTGAGGTCGCGGTCGACCTGGAGCCCTACCCCGGGGCACCCCACCTACCGGTTCCGGCCGTGGCCGGGGCCACCTGAAGCTGATGTTTGGGCGAGCGTGGGAGTCGTGCCCTCCCCCGCAAGCCCCCTCTCTGGACGGGCTCGGCGTGTCGCCGGGCCCGTCCCTGTTTAGCGGCGGGAACTGAAGAACCCTGTCATCGTCCCAGAGGATCCTTCCCGGTCGTCGCGTAGGCGGCGCACCGCTCACGCGCCAGGGTCACCGCCGTGCAGCTGATGTCGGCGCCGACGAAGGAGCAGCCGGCGGCGAGCGATGCGAGAGCTGAGCTCCCGCTCCCGGCGAACGGGTCGCACACCACCATCCCCGGCTCGACGCTCCCCATCAGCATCCGGGAGAAGAGCTCCACCGGCTTCTGGGTGGGATACGCGCCGCGGTAGATGCGCTTGATCCGCCAGACGTCACCCAGATCGCGTCGCGAGAGGCGCCGGTTGCCCTTGCTGGCGAACACCACCAGCTCGTGCTGGCGGCGGAAGTAATGGCCCATGCCGATGTTGACCTTGTCCCAGACGATCAGCCCCTTGACGCTGAAGTGCTCGCGCATCAGCGCGCCCAGGCTGAGCAGGGAGAAGGAGTCGAACATCACGTAGATGTGGCGGTCGGGGCGGAGCACCCGATGGCACTCGCCGAGGAAACGGGAGAAGGTCGCGGGGTCGTCGCGAAACTCCTGGAACCAGCGGGTGTTCCCGGGCTCGCCGTAGCGGCCGACGATCCGCCCGCGGCCGAACTGCATGTGCTGGTTCATCCCCGAGTAGGCGGGGTCCGTGACGATGCAGTCGATCGACTCGTCCGCGAGGCCGGCCAGGAAGTCCAGGCAGTCGGCCACCTCGACCCGCCACACCGGGGTGGGGTCCGGAAGGTCTGGAACCGCGAGGCCCATCGCCGGAAGCTTATTTGAACGGGATGGCCCCGGTTCAGCCGAGGGTGCCGCCCGAGGGGGGGTCGCCGGCCGGCTGCCCCGGCCCTCCCGTGCCGCCGGGGCCGTCGTCCGGTGCTTCCGGCGGGTCCTCGCGCGGCAGCTGCCGCTTGCGTGGCCAGAGACCCTCGTCGGGCGGCGCCGGCCGCTCGCCGGCGGGGGAGGGGCGGTCGTCGAAGGAGGTGGTCCCCGTGGCGGGGGCCCCCGGCGCGCCGGGCCCGGCGAAACCGAGGCTGCGGAGGAGCTTCTCCAGCTCCTCGGGGCCGCCGAGGTCCTCCTGGACACGCTCGGCAAAGCGGGAGAGGAGGTCGGAGAGCTGCGGGTCGCCGGTCAGCTTGTCCTGGAGGCCGCCGAGCTGGGAGAAGAGGTCGCGCATGGCCGCCTCCTGGGCGACCTGCATCAGCACCGGCTGAGAGGCGGCGGCGGCCACCGCCTGCGCCTGCTGACGGACCACCTCGAAGCCCTTGCAGCTCAGGCAGGTGCCCTGGTGCTGGCAGCGGCAGAGCTGTGACTTGAGCGAATCCAGCTCGCGGTGGATGCCCGAGAGGTCGACTCCCGGTTGCGGATCGGCCATGAGTCGATCCTACGCGCCAGGGGACCCCGCGGCTCCGGAGACGCCACAGAAGAACCGCGTCGCCGTCCCGCCGGGCGCCTGCTCCGGCCGCCGTCCGGCAGGCCCAGACGGTGTGCCCGGTCCGGCCGCTACAGTCGGGCCATGTCCGAGGTCAACCGTCGCGCCCTGGTCACCGGCGTCACCGGCCAGGACGGTCCCTACCTCTGCGAGCTGCTCCTCGCGGAGGGGTACGAGGTCCACGGGCTGGTCATGCCGGGCGAGGTCGTGCCCCGCGAGGTCCCGGCCCCCGTCCAGCTCCGCGAGGGGCTCCTCACCGACAGCGCCTCGCTCCAGGCCGCTCTCGCCGCCGCGCGGCCCCAGGAGATCTACAACCTGGCCGCCGCCACCTCGGTCGCAGCGTCCTTCGATGATCCTGTGGCCGTCGCCGACGTGACCGGGCTCGGGGTCCTCCGCCTGCTCCAAGCCGTCCGCGGCAGCGGAGTCCCGATCCGCCTGCTCCAGGCGTCGAGCTCCGAGATCTTCGGGGGAGCGATGACCTCGCCCCAGGACGAGACCACGCCGCTCTGCCCCATCTCCCCCTACGGCGTGGCCAAGGCCTTCGCCCACCAGACAGTCCAGCTCTACCGGCACGCCCACGGGATCTTCGCCGCCACGGTCATCCTCTACAACCACGAGTCGCCGCGCCGGGGCCCCGGGTTCGTGACCCGCAAGATCACCACCGCCGCGGCGCGGATCTCCCGCGGCCTGGAGGGCGAGCTGCGGCTCGGGAACCTGGACGTGGTGCGCGATTGGGGCTACGCCCCCGACTACGTCCGCGCCATGCACCTGGCCCTGCAGCAGGAGGCGGCGGACGACTACGTGGTGGCGACCGGCGAGACCCACAGCCTGCGCGAGCTGCTCGACATCGCCTTCTCCTCGGTCGGGCTCGACTGGCACCGGCACGTGGTCACCGACCCCGGGCTGCTCCGGCCCGCCGAGCCCGTCCGGCTCTGCGGGGACGCCACCCGGGCGCGGACACGCCTCGGCTGGGCTCCCACTCGCGACTTCGCGGCGATCGTCCGCGAGATGGTGGCCGCCGATCTCGACAGGCTCAATCAGGCGGTTCCCCCTGCCGCGCCCGCCGCTGGCACGCCGGCCGCCCCGCACGACCAGCCGCCGGGATGAGACGATCCGCGCCATGAGCAAATCCGCGCTGATCACCGGCATCACCGGCCAGGACGGGAGCTACCTCGCCGAGCACCTGGTCTCCCTGGGCTACGAGGTGCACGGGCTGATCCGCGGGCAGAACAATCCCCGCGCCGCCATCGTCCGGCGGATCGTTCCGGAGCTGCACCTGATCGAGGGCGACCTGCACGACCAGTCGTCGCTGATCAGCGCTCTCGAGGCTACCCATCCCGACGAGGTCTACAACCTGGGGGCGATCAGCTTCGTCGCCCTCTCCTTCAAGCAGGCGATCAACACCGGGGAGATCACCGGCCTGGGCGTCACCCGGATGCTCGACGCCATCCGAGTGGTCAACCCCAAGATCCGCTTCTACCAGGCGTCGAGCAGCGAGATGTTCGGCAAGGTGCGCGAGACCCCGCAGACCGAGCTGACCCCGTTCCACCCCCGCTCTCCGTACGGCGTGGCCAAGGTCTACGGCCACTACATCACCGTCAACTACCGGGAGAGCTACGGGATGTTCGCGGTGAGCGGCATCCTCTTCAACCACGAGTCGCCGCGGCGTGGCCTCGAGTTCGTCACCCGCAAGATCACCGACGGCGCGGCGCGGATCAAGCTGGGGCTGGAGACCGAGCTGCGCCTCGGCAACATCGAGTCCCAGCGCGACTGGGGATTCGCCGGCGACTACGTGCGTGCCATGCACCTGATGCTGCAGCAGGACGAGCCCGACGACTTCGTGGTCGCGACCGGGGAGACCCACTCGGTGCGCGAGCTGCTCGAGCTCGCCTTTGGCCACGTCGGGCTGCGCTGGCAGGACCACGTGGTGGTCGACGAGCGATTCCTCCGGCCCGCGGACGTCGCCATGCTGGTCGGCGACGCCGGCAAGGCCCGCCGGGTCCTCGGCTGGCAGCCCACCGTCCCCTTCTCTGAGCTGGTCGCGATGATGGTGGAGTCCGACCTCCGCGCGGTCGCCGCCGATCTCGCCGCGATATCCGCAGCGACACCGCGGTGAAGGTGGCCGCCCCGGTCTGAGGGTCAGCCGGCCGGGGACGTGAGGGACGCCGCCTCAGCGCGCCGCAGGCGCGCGGTGAGGGCGACGCCCATGACCGCGCAGGCGACCGCGACCGCGCCGCAGAAAGCGATCTCCACACGGAGCAGCG
>Ga0224557_1003821_pt1 | contig 11427 bp, 11 predicted proteins | sample 714S31014metaG_FD_180677 | JGI IMG/M metagenome (GOLD analysis project Ga0224557, IMG submission 180677) | Peat soil microbial communities from Stordalen Mire, Sweden - 717 S3 10-14 | ecosystem: Environmental > Terrestrial > Soil > Wetlands > Peat | place: Sweden: Norrbotten County, Stordalen... | reverse complement strand
CGGGCTGCTTGTCGAGGAGGTAGATCTCGAGGTAGGTCTGGGCGAGGCTGCGCTGGTTGGCGTCGGATTCTCCGAGGCTGAGCTCCCAGTGGTTGGTCTTGCCCATGTCGCGCATGATGTTGAGGTACTTGGGATCGCCGAGGGATTCAGAGGCTGCCATGAAGCCGCTGTAGAGCGCGCCCCAGGTCCAGATGCGGCCGTCGACGGCTGTGAAGTACTGCTGCGATTGGGCGAGTTGCCAGTCGGCGACCTTGCGCATGGCGGCGGAGATGGCCGCGGGCTTGATGGCGGGGGAGAGATCTTTGGCGAGCGGACCAGGGTCGTCTGGATCGGAGCCGAAGTGGCGGGCGGCGTCCTTGGCGATGCCGTTGAGGCGCGCGGCGTCAGTTTGGGGCGGTGCGACGGGAGTATCGGCCGGCGGGGTGGTAGCGGCCGGCGATGCGGGCTGCTGTGGCCAGGCGCTGCGGGGAATTGACCCGAACATGCAAACGCTCGCCGCGAGGGCGAACACTCCAAACTTGTGCTGCAAAGACATTGCTGACCTCACTTTAGGAACTGTGGAAGAAAACTGAGCACGCGAAATGTTCTCCGCATGGGGCAGGAGGATGATAGCCGAGCAGGGAGTGGAAGTTAAGTTGGAGAGGAGTGGAGAGGCGATTTGCGAGTGGAGAGTGCCGTAGCGAGGGGTCACCCCTCCTTGACCCCAGCGAGCAAGCTCGCCGGGGACCCCTCCCCCCCGGGGTATCTCTAATTTCCGGACCTCGTGGTCCCAAAGTATTTCTGCGAAGGTGGTTAGGCCACGACCTCGGATGGACCAAGTCGCTTCTGGAGGTAGGACATCGCCGCAAAGTCATTGGAACGAGCGGCGTTGATCGCAGAGCCTCGGTTGCGACGCTGAGACGAAGCGCACGCACGGATTCGCACGGTTGTTGTCGATGCGTTGGTTTCACTTTCCACCCCGCCGCAGGCTCCAGGTCCGGTCCGGTGAACACGACGCTGGGCACAATTTGGCTTATGTTCGATTCTAGGAGCGTGTGGTTGGGGAGTCTGTGATTTGGGACACACCTCTTGCGGAAATTGCCGGGGCTAAAGCCCCTTGATTTTCGGCGGCCGTTACCGCGGGCTGAAAGCCCGTTGCTACTCCTGATAGGCAACGACTGAGATTCTGATCCTGACGGGTCAGAATGACGAGCCACTCCCACTCAAGCAGAGCTTGGATGGGGCACCCGGCCAATTCTGCTTCCTTCTACACGGATGCGGGGATATAACTTCTGGCATGGAAAGAAGACGGTTCGTCCAGGGTCTGCTCCTCGCTTCTCTCATTCTTTTTGCCAATGCCGCTCCCGCACAGGAAATAAACCTGCTGCCCAAGTACGGCGGATTGCCAAAAGCCGACTGGCAGAAAGCTGCTGACGACAAGTTTATTGCTGGTATGGACGAGGATTATCGCGGAGACCGGAACAAGGCTTCTTCCGATATGGCAGCGCACGGCTGGCAATACCTAGCTGCCGGAGACCCTGAGGACGCAATGCGACGCTTTAATCAAGCTTGGCTCTTGAAGAATGACTGCGGCGTTGCCCTCTGGGGGATGGCAGCTGTCGAGGCCGATTGGGGAAAGCTCGATGACTCCCTGAAGCTCTTCTCAGAAGCTGAGAAGTTTGTCAGCGGCGAGATCAACTTTTCGGTTGATTATGCAAGGGCGATTGGAATGGTGGGCTCCCAGCGACACGACGACGCCTTACTTAAGGATGCATTCGATCGTTTCCAACGGGTTTACGACAAGGCGCCACAAAACACTAAGAACCTGCAGAATTGGGCGATGACTTTGTTCGCCGTTGGGAAATACTCCGACGCCTGGGAGAAAGTGAAACTCGCTGAGGCTACGCCAAACAAAGGCGACCTTGATCCCCGATTCCTGGAGGCCTTGCAGGCGCGCATGCCGCGGCCTAAAAACTGACTAGAGGCGCGCTGCGGGCTGCGGGCCTACTCCTCGCGCAGGACTTCGAGGGGTTTCTGGCCGAGGACGCGGTGGCTGGCGACCCAGCCGGTGACGACGGTGAGCACGGCCGTGCCGGCTAGCGTGCCCAGGTTCAACAGCCAATGCGCGTCGTAGGCGACGTTGAGCTGATGCAGCAGGGTCTGGGCGATGAGATTGGCGAAGAAGATGCCGACAACGCCCGCGACCAGCCCAAGCACGGCGAACTCGATCGAGAAGATGCCGGCGATGCGCCCGCGGGTGGCGCCCAGCGTTTTGAGCACGACCACCTCGCGAAGACGGCGGTACTTTGTCCCCGCGATGGAGGACGCGAGGATAACCACGCCGGCGAAGATGGAGAAGCCGGCGAGGAACTGGATGACATAGGTGATCTGCAGCACCACAGTACGCACGGTTTCAATGGTCTGCGCGACGTTGATGATGGTGACGGTGGGGTACGCCTGATAGAGCGCGCGCTGGAGCTGGCTGACCCTGGCCGGATCGACGTGAACGCCTCCGTCCCAGATGATGGGGAGCGAGCTGAGCGACGCGTGCGGCAGGATGTAGTCGGCGCGCGAGAATACATGTTGTCCGTTGGCGCTGGTGAGTGCGACGACGGTCGCGTCGATATGCGAGTCCTGGGCCGCGAAGGTGATGGTGGAACCGACGGTGACGCCGAGGCGTTCGGCCATGCGCTGCGAGATGGCCACCTGGGGCCTGGATTCGTCGGGCTTCCACCAGGCTCCGGCGACCACCCTGGTGCCGGCGGGCGGTGCATCGGACCAGGTGAGCTGGGTGGAGCGCAGCATGCGGCGCGAGAAGTTTCTGAGGTTCGCGGTGGCGGCGGGCACTCCGTTGATGGCTTCGATGCGCGAAGCGGCGAGCGGCACAAGCTCCGGCTCGGCGGTGATTCCGGGCTGGGCCTTCAGCAGCTTGCGCATGCCGTCGATCTCACTGTTGGCGATGTCAACCAGAAAGACGTTGGGGAGGTTGGGCGCGGCGGTGATATGCAACTGACTGACTACAGCCTGCTGGACCAGGAACACGGTCATGATCTGCATGACGCCCATGCCCAGCGCGGCGAGCAGCGCGGCCGAGGGATTGCCGGGGCGGTAGAGGTTGGCCAGGCCGTGGCGCAGCGAGGAAGGCAGATGGAGGCGGGTGTGATTGAGAAAGAACTTGAGCGCGGCAAGGACACCGGCCGATGCGCCCAGCAGAATAAGCAGGACCAGCACCAGTCCGACGGAGAAGACTTCGCCGACACGGGGCGCATCGGGCGCGAGGGGAGTTTCAGAGAGCGCAGTCGCGATGACGGCGAGGCCGCCAAGGATAAGCAGAAACGCGCCGATCTGCCACGGATTCTTGCGTGCTTTGATTGCCAGCCACGGACCGAACGCAGCCGCGGCGAAGAGGCAGACCGCTTCCAGCATGAGCGCGAGCCCGTGCCCGGGCCAGCGGTGCTGGACGATGCGAACGCTGAACAACGTGACGATGAAAGCGATCAGAAGCCAGGGCAGACGCCCCACGAAATGAGTGAAGATGCCAACGGTCTCGGCGGATCCTTCGGACTCTGTATCGCGGCGCAGAATGAGGCTGGGCCTGACGCTGCGGATGTCCAGCAGGGGCGGCAAAGTGAACAACAGGGTGGTGAGGACGCCCGCGAACAGACCGACGGCGATGGCTCGGGGCTGGATGAGGAAGTCGGTGGGAATGTTGATGGTCTTGGGCAGAACCAGGGGGAAGGCGAGTTGCACTCCGGCCCCGAAGAGCACACCCAGCACGCCGCCGGCGAGACCCAGCAGCAGCGTTTGCAGCAGGTAGATCTTCATGATCTGCGAGCTGCGCGCGCCCAGCGACTTCATGATGGCGATGGTGTCCAGGCGCTGGCGGAGGTGTGCGCGCATGGCCATGGCGACACCGACCGCGCCCAGCACCAGCGCGACCAGGCTCATGAGCGAAAGCAGGCTGGTTGCCTGGTCCAGGCCCTGGGTGAGCGCGGGATTGGTCTCGCGATAGTCGGTGACTTGCGCGTCAGGCAGCATGGCAACGAGCTTCGCCTTGAGCGCCTCGACTGCAGTGTCCGATCCCGGGCGCCCATCCGGCGACGGCGGCAGCTTGAACAGGAAGCGTTCGCTGGCGCGATTGCCGGGAGCCAGCAGTCCGGTTGAGGCGAGCGATTCGCGGGAGATGAAGACGCGCGGGCCCGCGGCGAAAGCTCCGGAGAGCCGGTCCGGCTCATTGACGACGGTCGCGGAGATGCGGAAGATCTGGCCACCGACCTTGAGGTCATCGCCCACATGCAACCCCAGGCGGAGCAGCAGGTCGTCGCCTACGGCCACGGAGTGCGGTCCCAACGCGGTTTGCAGCCTGATCGCGGGCGCAAGCTCCACCTGGCCATAAAAGGGATAAAGCGCGGGATCAACGGCCTTGAGAGCAACCAGGATCGGGTCCGGCGATTTGGGCGAGGACGCCATCGACATGGTCTCGGTGACGGTGGTCTCCACGACTCCGGTGGCGCGGACGTCTTCGAGTGCCTTCAGTTGGCCGGGGGTAGGCTGCTGGCCCATGCGCGCGGCGAGGTCGGCGGCCATGATGGAACGCGCGCGCAACAACAGCGAAGTGCGAAAGGATGCGGAGAAACCGCGGACGCCGGTGAGGGCGGCAACTCCAATTGCAACGGAAAGGAGCACAAACAGGAATTTGCCGCGCGACGCGTGCATTTCGCGGGAGGCGATCCTGGCGGCAGACTTCCAGGTGAGGGCGCTGGCCACGGTTTACCCCCCCACCGGGACGGCGGCAGAAGCGGAAAGGGCCGGCTCCGGACGGGCGGGGCTGCGTTCGTCGGAGACGATGAGGCCGTCGCGCAGAACGATGCGCCGGGTGGCATAGTCGGCCAGCATGGGGTCGTGGGTGACCAGCACCAGGGTGGTGCCCTCGCTGCGATTGAGTTCGAGCAGAAGCTGAAGGACGTGGGCGCCGTTGGTGGTGTCCAGGTTGCCGGTGGGCTCGTCCGCGAGGACAATGGGCGGGTGCAGGACGAAGGCTCGGGCCAGCGCCACGCGCTGCTGCTCGCCGCCGGAGAGTTGGACCGGGTAATGATCCATGCGGTCGCCGAGGCCGACGCTGGTGAGCAGTTGGCGGGCGCGGGGAAGGCCGTCGGCGTCAGAATCGGCGTTCAACTCGTGCGGCAGCAGCACATTTTCGAGCGCGGTAAGCGTGGGGATCAACTGGTAGGACTGGAAGACAAAGCCGACGGTCTTGCCGCGCACCTGGGCAAGCCGGTCCTCCGGCAGATAGCTGATGGCGGTGCCATTGAGCGACACATTGCCCGCGCTGGGCGTGTCCAGGCCCGCGAGCAGGCCAAGCAACGTCGACTTGCCGCTGCCGGAAGCGCCCATGATGGCGACAAACTCGCCGCGGGGCACGCTGAAGTCCAAGCCGCGGAGGATGTCGACGGTGCGCGCGCCATTGCGGATCGACTTGCGCAATCCGTCCACCACAATCATCGGCTGGGTGTTGCCTGCGGGTTGAGTGGACAAAAGCAAAGCCCCCTATGCGGCGGCCGAATGACCGCGAGTACGCATGAATTTGATACGTTGGAACGGTGCGGAAAGTTTATTCTCTCTCGATAATAGCGGGCCTGGCATTAGCGGTGGCGGGATGCCACTCGAAGGGCGCTCCTGAACCGGCGCCGGGAACGGGTCCGCAGAGCGCTGCATGGAGCAGTCCGACGAGCAATGCGACGCCCGCGGAGGCGGCCGCCGGGGCAGCAGCGGATGACCACAGTGCGGCAGCGGCGCGGGAGAATGAGCACAAAGATGACGGGCGGCCGGTGCTGGTCTGCTTTGGCGACAGCCTGACCGAGGGGCATGGCACAGGAGCCGGACAGAGCTATCCCGACTATCTGCAGGCCGATCTCGATGGCCTGCACTACCGCTACCGCGTTGACAACCAGGGCGTCAGCGGCGATACCACCAAGGACGGCGTAGCACGCCTGCCGGAGGTGCTGGCGCTGCGCCCCGCGGTTGCGGTGGTGGAGTTCGGCGGCAATGACGGGCTGCGCGGGTTGCCGATCGAGGACACGCGCGCCAACCTGGACGAGATTGTGAGCACGCTGCAGCATGCGGGCATCAAGGTTGCGCTGGCCGGCATCACGCTGCCGCCCGATTATGGGCCGGACTACATTAAGCAGTTCGACGACACCTACACGGTGCTGGCAAAGAAGTATCGCGTGCCGCTGCTGCCGTTTCTGCTGCAGCATGTGTATGGCGTTCCGGGAATGATGCAGCGGGACAACATCCACGCCACGGCGAAAGGCAACCAGATGGTGGCGCGTAACGTGCTGCCGCTGGTGACGCAGCTGTTGAGGAAATAATCAGCGACTTATGGGCCGGGTTCCAGGTTGCGCCGGTTCAGCTAGCCAAGCACAACGATGGGCTGCATGAGAGTGCCGGCGATGCGCCGGGCGATGGCCAGCAGTTCGGCCGGACCGGTAAACACCTTGACCAGCGCGGCGGTGGAGAAGTCGGGCAGGTTGACCTGCATTCCGTTGCGCAGGCGGCCGGCGAGCTGCTCATCCACGGTGACGGAGGGCATCTCCGGCAACAGCGTGCGCGGGTGAGGGCACCGCCGCTCGATCTCGCCGGGTGTTGCGGCGAGCGATTTCAATTCGTCCAGCGGAATCGCCTGGGGCAGCGAGAACGCGCCGGCCTGAGTGCGGCGCAGCGCGGACAGGTGCGCTCCGCATTGCGCGAGCTGTCCCAGCTGGTGGGCCACCGCCCGCACGTATCCGCCGGCGGAGACCTGCATCTCGAAGCGCGCCGCCATCTCCATGGGCGACGGGCCCTCGAGCGAGAGCAATTCAAAGCGATGGATGACGATGCGCGCTGGCTTCACCTCGACGGGCTTGCCTGCGCGCGCCAGTTTGTGCGCCGGAATTCCGCCGACCTTTTTCGCGGAGAAGATGGGAGGCATCTGCTGCATCTCGCCGTGGAAGCGGGCGGCGAGGGCGCGAAGTTCGGAGAGAGACAGGGTGAGCGGCGCGGGCTCGGCGGCGGGCGTGCCTTCGGCGTCGAAGGTGTCGGTGGCAAATCCGAAGCGGATGGTCCCGGCGTAGCTCTTGTCCGATGCGGCGAAAAACTGGGCGAGGCGGGTGTACCTGCCCAACAGCAGCGGGAGGACGCCGGTGGCCATCGGGTCGAGCGTGCCAAGGTGGCCGACGGAGCGTTCGCCGGTGGCCCTGCGGACGACATCGACCACATCGTGCGAGGTGAGTCCCGCAGGCTTATCGACAATCAGGAGTCCGTTCACAGCTATGCCAGCACCTTTGTGCACACCCAGTGTGCCTTGGCGATTGTATCCTTATGACATGGTGGACGAGCGCGAGCCGGAGCGGCGGACGGACCCGGAACTTGCAGGGGTGCTGGCCGAGTTGATGGATCGGGAGCCGATCTTCCATCGGCCGGTGTTGGGAACTACGCGGGCGGACTTCGAGAGGATGACGGCGAATGAGTTCTGGGAGGTCGGAGCTTCGGGGCAGCGTTATAGCCGCGAGTGTGTTCTTGACGAGTTGGAGAGACGGTTCGCGGAGCCGCACTCGGATGTGTGGGAGACGTCGGATTTCCGTTGCCAGAGGCTGGCGGAGGATTTGTATCTGTTGACGTACACGCTGCTGCAGGACAGGGTGCGGCTGACGCGGCGATCGACGGTCTGGCGGCGAACGTTGGACGGGTGGAAGATTGTGTTCCACCAAGGAACGATCGCGCAGGGGGCTTGAAAAAGCGTACCTCAGGGGCTAAAGCCCGGACACTCCTGTTGCTGTCTACGGCACGGCTGAAGCCGTGCCCTTAACGAGGCGGGCTTTCCTTCGTGCTGCGTGAAGCCGTGCCCTTAACGAGACAACCTCATGGCGATCCTCAGAGGCCGTCGCCGTTGCGGCGGACGAGCGAGAGGAATTCGTTGCGGGTCTGGAGTTGCGTCTTGAAGACGCCGCGCATGGCCGAGGTGACCGTGGCGGAGTGCTGCTTCTCCACGCCGCGCATCATCATGCACAGGTGCCGCGCCTCCAGGATGACGGCGACACCCTGGGGATTGACGGCGTCGGCGATAGCGTCGGCGATCTGTGTAGTCAGGCGCTCCTGCACCTGCAGGCGGCGCGCGAAGACGTCGACGACGCGGGGGATCTTGGAGAGGCCGATGACCTTTCCGTTGGGCAGGTAGGCGATGTGGGCCTTGCCGAATAAGGGCAGCAGATGATGCTCGCACAGGGAAAAGAATTCGACATCCTTGACCACGACCATCTCGTCGTAGTCCACGTCGAACAGCGCATCGTGGATGACCGCATTGACGTCCATGGAGTATCCGCGGGTGAGGAAGGCCATGGATTTTGCCACGCGCTCCGGCGTGTCCGCCAGTCCGTCGCGGTTGGGGTCTTCGCCCATGCGGACGAGGATTTCGCGGTAGAGTTCCTGGGTGGTAAGCGATGCGGCCGAGATTGATTCCGAAGCTATGGGTGCGCCCATGTCGATTCAACCTTTCTGAGAGTCAATTGGGCCTAGGTACGCGAACGAATTGTTGCTGGTCTCCTGGATACTCACGCGGGCGAGGCTGGCCCCGGGGAATGCCGCGAAGATGCGGTAGATCTCTATGGTAAGGTTTTCCGTGGTCGGAACCAGGTCGCGAAAAACTTCCAGTGTGTTCAGGTTGGTCGCATCGAACCGGTCGAGCAAGTGCGTTTGCGCGAATGCATCCAGATCGCCCAGGTTGCAGACCATTCCGGTTTCCGGGTCGACGGGACCGCTGAACGTGACCTCGACAATGTAGTTGTGCCCATGCCCGTGCGGATTGTTGCACTTGCCGTAGACGGCGCGATTCCGGTCCGCGGTGAAGGCGTCGGAGTGGAGGCGGTGCGCCGCGCTGAGGCGATAGCGGCGCGAGAGGTGCGCCCGGGGAGCGGCTGCGGGCGTCGGATGGCGAGGCTCGCCGGGGCCGCTCACGGTTCACCATAGTAGTCCGCGAAGAGATCGGGCATTTCGTAGACGCGTACCCGGTGCAGCTTCGCGTTGGGGATTTTGCCGTCGAGGCGCTTCCAGATGGAGATGGCGATGTTTTCCGTGGTTGGGATGCGGGTGGCAAACTCGGGGACTTCAAGGTTGAGATGGCGGTGGTCGTAGACGCTGACGACCTCGCGCTCCAGAATATCCTTCAACTGCTTCAGGTCGACGACGAAACCGGAGACCGGATCGACCTCGCCCGCCACCGTCACCTCGAGGGTGTAGTTGTGGCCGTGGCCGTTGCGGTTGGCGCATTTGCCGAAGATGCGCTGGTTCTCCTGCGGCGACCAGGAGTCGTTCCAGTAGTAGTGCGCGGACGAGAATTCCGCCTTACGGGTGAGAAGAACCATAGTGTTTGCCTGTGCCCCTTATGAGTTGCTGCAAGACCGACCAGCGGTTGAAGAAGCGGCAGCCCGATTGATTAGATGAAACTCAGGACGTATCGTTGCGCCGGCGTGCCGGGTTATCCGCTTACCGCTCAACTTTATACGTCCGCCCCTTCCAGCCTACCGATTTATTGATGCGGCGATGAAGATAGCTGCGGACCAGCAAAGCGGCGAAGAGAGGAACTCCCAGGATGGAAACTGCCTGGTCGGCGACGGGGAAGTGGGAGCGCGCCACGCGGTGGTAAAAGCCCCAGGTGGTGCGCAGCCACACCAGCAGGATGGCCCCGCGCTGCAAGGACACCAGGCGCGGCAACTCCAGCGCGAGCACGGGAAGGCCGAAGAAGAGCAGGAGTTGCAGCGTCTGCATGGCAGCCAGCAGCAGGGGGCGGGGCATCAGCAGCGCCAGATTCTTGGTCCAGCCTTCCATCATCTCCGGTAGCGTGCGGTACATGCGGGTGGCCAGGGCATCCGGGGCATAGCGGAAGCGAATGCCATAGTGCGCGCGCTTGATGGCGCGGGCGAGTGCCACATCCTCCAGGATCTGCTTCCCGACCACGCGGTGCCCGCCCACGGAAAAGTACGCATCCCGCTCGACCAGCAGGAACTGGCCGTTGGCGGCGGCCAGCGGGGAGGACGGATCGCTGACCCGTTTGGGCGGGTAGACGCTGGCCAGTTCGGAGAAGACCAGCGGCATGACCGCGCGCTGCCAGAAGCCTGTGACCAACTGGCGCGGCGAGTAGGAGAGCAGCGCTGCGTGGTGCTTCTCCGCCTCGTGGATGGCGCGCGAGAGATCGCCGGGCTCGTGCACGGTGTCGGCGTCGGTAAACAGCAGCCACGCGCCGCGGGCACGCTGCGCGCCCGCCCAGCAGGCGTTGGTCTTGCCGGTGAAGCCGCCGCGGTCGGTAAGATCGAGCGGCGGTGCGGCAAGGACGACGATGCCCTCGCGCCCGGGAGCGGCGGCGCGGGCAATATCCGGCGTGGCGTCGCTGGAATCGTCGTCGACGACGATCAGCTCCCACTGCGCTGCGAGCGCGAATCCCGGCTCCGACTGCGAAAGCAGCGAATCGAGACAGGCGGAGAGCGATACGGCCTCGTTGCGCGCAGGCACGATGACGGAGAGGCGGAGCTGCGGCGCCGGCGTTGGGGTAGTTTCCTCGAAGTTGGCCGCCGCGCTCCCGGTATCGTCCACAGGTTCGTATTATAGGGAGAGGAGCAACGCGTGCCGGACAGAAAGCAGCAGCGCAGCATGGTTTGGGTGGGGCAGAGGCGCGACGCGAGGAGATGGCCGGCCCGACTGCGGATACGGGTGCCGGCGATGGCCGCCCTGGCGCTGTGCGCCTTGCTGGCAACTGCATGCGACCGCGGCAGCCGTCCAGGGCGCATCGGCTCGCCTGCGCCGGAGTTCGCCGTGAGCGATGGCGCGCGGACGGTCGATCTCGAGAAACTTCGCGGCCACGTTGTGGTGCTGAACTTCTGGGCCACGTATTGCATTCCCTGCATCGAGGAGGTCCCCAGCCTGGGGGAGATGCAGCGCCGGCTGCCGCAGGTCGCAGTGGTCGCGATCAGCAGCGATGAAGACGACGCGGCCTACCGCCAGTTCCTGACGGACAACCACCTGGACTTCCTGACGGTGCGGGACGGGTCGGGCCGGATTCCCAAGATGTACGGCACGATCAAGATTCCGGAGACGTACGTGATCGACCGGCGCGGCATCCTGCGCCGCAAGTTCGTCTCCGCGCAAGACTGGACCAGCCCGGAGATCCTGGACTATCTGGGGAAGCTGTAGAAGCTGTTGAGAAACGCCAATTCGACTCGGCGAACGGAGGCCCGGGGCTAAAGCCCCTGATTGTATTGGCCCTTACCGCGGGCTAAAGCCCGCTGCTACTCCACCCAGAGATTGCTCCAGGCAGGCTGGTAGAATCAGGGTATGACTCAACTGGATGTCGTCTACCGCTACGGCGCTCCGCCGGCCGAGCGGACCATGCTGGCGCTGGCGAAGGTTCGCGATGTGTAC
>Ga0224557_1003820_pt1 | contig 11428 bp, 7 predicted proteins | sample 714S31014metaG_FD_180677 | JGI IMG/M metagenome (GOLD analysis project Ga0224557, IMG submission 180677) | Peat soil microbial communities from Stordalen Mire, Sweden - 717 S3 10-14 | ecosystem: Environmental > Terrestrial > Soil > Wetlands > Peat | place: Sweden: Norrbotten County, Stordalen... | reverse complement strand
CGGACGGCAACGGCGCCAAGCTGGTGTCCGCCGGAGACCGCCACTCCGACGCCGGGATAAAGCCGGTCAGACACGGCGGCGGCTGGTTGATCGACAACGCCAAGTCGAGCGCGGCCTGGTTCGGGAACGGCGTGGCTACCGCCTGCGTGATCGAAGCACCCTGCGGCAGATACACCAGCAGTTGCTCGAAGCCGCCGTGGTACCGCTTGAGCAAGTCGAACACGACCTCGAGATTCGCCAGCACCTGGGGCAGCGAATCTCGGACGTCGCTGAACACCTCGTTGACCTGATCGGCGGTCGGGGCCGCCTGGGTCAGGACGCTCCTCAGATTCTGGTCCCGTTGCGCGGCCTGCGCCGCCAAATTGTTCAGGTTGCGCGCCCACCGCTCGATCGCAGGACCCGAATTGACCTGGCTGTCCAGGATCGGTCCCGAGTTCTGGATGATGTCGTTGACTTGCGTGATGTTGGTCTTGAAATCGCCGACGATCGCCTGCGTCGAGTCGACCAGCCGTTGCAGGGCCGGACCCAGCCCGCCCACGGATCCTGCCGTCTCGTCGAGCAGCGTGCCGATCTTGTCCTTGGGCAACGCGGCAAGCCCCCGGTTAGCGGTATCCAGCGCCGGCCCGATCTGACTGGGCACCGTGCCCTTGGTGATGGTTTGTCCGGACGAGAAGAATTTGCCCGGATTCCCACTCGACACCAAGTCCAGATACTGCTCACCGACCGCGGACACCGAATGCACGTTCGCTATCGCATCGATCGGGATTTTGTACCTGCTGTCGATGCTCATGGTCGCCTCGGCGCCCTGTTGGGTTGGCTCGACGTCGGTGACCTTACCGATGGTGACGCCGCGATAGGTCACGTTGCCGGTCGGATACAGGCCACCCGACGCGGGCAACTCGGCCTTGAGCGTATACCGACCGATACCCACCAAGCTTGGAACCTGCAGGTAGTACACACCCAGAACCAGCAGCGAGACCACCGTCATGATGCCGAACAGCCACAGCTGGCGTCTGATGAAGGGAGTCAGCAATTCCTGTCCCCCCTTTCGATCAGCGGTCCACCGGGCGCGTCATTCGGGTTCGGCGTGAAACGGACGTCGGGGATCATCGTCTCGGGATCGCGCCCAAACGACTGCTCGAGCGCACGCAAAGCCCCAGACAACCCGGTACCGGTCAGGAACGCATTGTCGATGGAGCTGTAGGTCACGTCGAGCGTCAGCGAGATGTTCTGGTAGTCGCCGCGAAATAGCTTCGGAACGGTTTCTATGTTGTACGGCTGGGTGAGGATGAGCTTGAGCGCGCCGATCAGATAGGGACCGCCCCGGCCGAATTCCTTCAACGGGCATTGCAACGACTGCAGGTCGGTATGCAGGTTGCCGCGTGCTTCCGACAGATACTGGTCGGCAGCCTGGCTAAGCCGTCCTACCGAATCGACGGCGTTAATGAGCAGGTTCTTGGTGTCGGCGAAATGTTTGATCAGCGGCGGGATGTCGGTCAGCACTCGATCCAGGACATCCGACCGACCACCCACATACACGAGCAGCCGGTTAGTGGAGTCGATGGCGTGGGTGATGTCATCGCGTTGCTGGTTGAGCTGGCGAGTGAAGGTGTCCAGCTTGCCCAGGAAGGCCCGGATCTGGTCCCCTCGCCCGTTCACGATGTTGTAGATCTCGTTCTGCAGCACTTCCAGGTTGGGGATGCCGCCACCGTGCAAGATCAAGGAGAGACTGGCCAGTGTTTGCTCAGTTGTGGGATACGCCGACGAATTCTTCAGCGGAATGGTGTCGCCATCCTTGAGTAGCTCCGGCGACGGGTTCGGCGGTTCGACCAGCTCCACGTGCTGAGAACCCAGCAGACTGGTCTGGCCGATCTTGGCGAGGGTGTTTTTCGGTAACTTCACTTTCTTGTCCACACCCAGCTTCAGGGTGGCCACCCAGTTCTTCAAGTTGATGGCGCGTATCGAGCCGACAAAGACGTCGGCGACCTGCACCTTGCTGTTGCCGTTGATTGCCAGCGTGTCCGGCACCTGCACATAGATGGTGTAGGCGCCCTCCCCGCTGCCCGGGCCGCCGGGAATCGACACGTTGGTAATTCCCCGCCAGCCACAAGAGCTCAGAACCAGTGCGACCACAAGCAGCGCCAGCCCCTGCCAGGCCCGGCGGCGGATCAGGCGGGCCAGCCTCCCCGCGCGTCCCGCGCTCGTCGCGCGCCTCACTGGCCCAGTCCTGCATCAGCGGGCGCCAGGGCGCCGGCACCGGCTGCAGGCGCTGACACGGGCGCTGGCGTCGGAGCGACCGGACCCGGGATCACCTCCGGCCCTGGTGGCGGCGGTTGTATCGGCACCGGAGCCCGCAGGCCGATGGGCGGCAGCACCGGGTTCTCGTCGTAGGCGTTCGGCGGTCCCGGTGGGGTCTGCAGGTTTGATTGCACGGGCTCGATGTTGGGCCCACCCATGAGCTCCGACAGCGACTCGGGGGTCATCAGGCCCGCCGTAATCGGCCCTACCTGCTGACCTTGCATCCCCGGCGCCACAATCCAGCCCGGTTGGGTGTTGCGATGCGATGTCGGTGTATCCGGCGACCAGATCCCAGGAACGGTTGTGTCCTTGTACCCGGGCGGCGGCTGCAGCCGCGGCTCGGAGTACGCGACCTCCTTCGGCAGGGCCTCGGCGGTGCTGAACAGGTTCAAACCGAACGGAAAGTAGTTGAACTTGATCGCGTCAAGGATCGGCGCCAAGTATTGCGCGCAAAGTTCGGACGACTCTTGAAACCCGAGCCGGCTGCCGGCCTGAATCGAGCTGCAGATGAACTGCATCGGGTTCGCGAAGGGGATCGCCGGGATGGCGACCACCGAACCATGCGACGGGTGGTAAATCTGGTTGATGTTCGCGCCGGCCGTCGGAAGGACGTGCAGGGCGGTCTCCAACCCATTCAGAGATTCCGGCTGAAGCAGCGTGTTGGTCGCCGTGGCCAGGTTGTTGACGTCGGTAGCCAGCACCTGGCGGTTCTTGGCGAGGAACGGGCGGACGGTGGAAAGAAGACCGTCGAACTGCTGTATCGCATTGGCAAGGTCACCGTCGGACTGCGCCAGCCGAGTGGTGAACTGCGCCAGGTTCTGATTCAACCCGACGAACTGCTGATCGTCCTGGTGCAGTGCGTTGACGAAAAGCGCCAGGCTGCGCACCACCGCAAAGAAGTCGCCACGGCCCTCGTTCAGCGCGGTCAACGCCTGCGAAAGGCTGTTCAGCGTGGTGTTGAGCTGCTTGCTCTTGCCAGCCAGCCCGTCGGCGAACGATTCGATCACCTCACCGAACGGCCCCGTCGGTTGCTCTGGTGTCGGGCCGAGCTTGGAGATGATGTTGGTGATGCTGTTGCGCAGCTCGTCCCACTCCACCGGCACCTGATTGCGCTCGATCGGGATCACCGCATCATCGGCAAGCACCGGCCCACCCTTGTAGGGCGGCTCTAACTGGATCGAGCGCGACGCCACCAAGGTGGGGTTCAAGATCACCGCGGAGGCATTGGCGGGAACCTTGTATTTGTTTTCGTAGTGGAGTGTCACCTTCATCTTGTCGCCGGCCGGCTCGATCTTGTCGATCGCGCCCACCCGCAAGCCCATGATCTGGACCTTGTCCCCTTCATAGAGCGCGTTCGTCAGAGGGAAGTAGGCGACCACGGTGTTGTTCGTCAGCTTCTGGTACAGCTGCCAGGGCAGCCAGCCGAAATACCCGGCGACTATGGCCAGCACCACCAGCACCGAACCGAGAATCACAGACGTCCGGGTCAGCCGCGGCAGCCGCAGGTTATCAAAGATGGTGGTCAATTCTGGCTACCTCCCGCCGCTCCGCTACCGCCCGTTCCGCCCGGGTTGATAAACGGCGCCGGCAGCTGGTTGCCGGGCCCCGGCCGCGCCGGTGGACCCGGCGGCAAGCCCGGCGCGAACGTCGACGGTGGCGGCGTCGGGCCAGCTGGTGCCAGCGGCTCTGTGCGAGCGCCCGGCGGTGCGTCAGCAGGCAGCGGCACCGGTGTGCCCGGAACGTCCGGAGCCGGTTGACCCGGCCGCCCCGCTATCGGGATGCCCGGTGTGGGTGGCAGACCGTCGGGATTGGGCGGCGACGACGCGACGTCGATCGGCGCCGGGAAACCGGGGCCACCGAACGGGCCGATGATCGCACCTGCGCAGGGCAGCGGATTGTCAGGCCGGGGCAGCCCGTCGGCCGCCGGCGTGTAGGAGCACGGCGACCCGGGAGGGACGGCCGGCCCCGGATGATCCGGCGTTCCCTCCAGCACCGGAGGCCCCGGCGGCGGCGCACCGTTGGGGAATCGGGTGCCATTGGGGTCGGGGAACCGGTATGCGGGCAGGCCGGCGCTGCGCCAGAAGTTCTCCGGGTCAATGCCGCGCTTTTTGAACGCCGCATCCACGAACGGCTGCAGAATCTGACCCGGGATCAGGTTGTGCAGAACCACTTTGAAGAAAGGTCCGGACCCGATGGACTCATTCAACGACGGGAGGAATTTGCCGACCTCGACAAACCCCGCAGCCACGTCGTCTTTGCGCTGGACCAGAATGTCGCTGACCGTATGCAACTGTTCCAGTACGTGATTCAGGTTGGGGTTGTCGTTGATCAGTCCCTTCACCTGCTCGGAGAACGCGGCGACATTCCCCAGCAACGCATCGATGGCGCGTCCGCGTTCGTTGAACGCGGCCAGCAGCGTCTTCGCGTTGACCAATAGCCGGTCCACCTGGTCGCTGCGGTCACCGAGGATGCTGGCCACCTGGTTGGCCTGGGCAAGCAGGTGCTTGATCTCCTCGTCGCGTTTGCCGATCGTGTCGGAAAACTTGGCCACACCGTCGAGCGCAGCGCTCAGGTTGGGGTAGGTCTGATCAATGGTCTGCGACAGCACATGCAGCGACTGCTTGACCGTGTCGATGTCCCAGCCGGTGGCGGCCTTGGTGACGTCGAAGAAGGCGTCGTAAATCTGATACGGAGTGGTGCTTTGGCCAATCGGCAAAGTGTCCCCGGGGCGTAGCTGCCGGTTACCTCGCGCCTCGATCTCGAGGACTTTCTTGCCGAGGATGGTGTCGGTGCGGATGGCCAGTCGGCTCTCGCTGCCGATGGTATTGGTGCCGATCGAGAACTTCATCACGATGTGGTCGCCGTCGATCTTCAGGTCCTCCACCTTGCCGACGTCCATGCCGGCGATGCGCACCTTGTCGCCCTTGTTGAGTCCGCCCGTGTCGGTGAACTGCCCGTAGTAGCTCGGTCTGGCGAACAATAGCGGGACGCTGGTGAAGCTTTGACCCACGCCAAGGACGAGCAACAACACGACGATGCCCATAAGCCCGATGTGCAGCCGATTGGCTGGTTCCAGCGTTCTCATTGCGGCGTGCACCTACCCGACGGCTGGCCGAACAGCTTGACCGTGCGGACCGGGCCGCCACCCTGCAGCCCGTTGAGCTTGAGCGTGATGTCGCAGGCATAGAAGTTCACGAAGTCGCCATAGGAGCCGATGCCGCGCCCGATCAGGTTCAACGCCGTCGGCACCTTGTGGAGGTAGTCGTCGAGCTGATCACGCTGATCGACGAGCGGCTGCTGAATCGCGTCCAGGTAGCCAATGCTCTTGTGCAGCAGAGAGCGGTCCTCGGCCAGCAGATCGGCCACCGTTCCGGCGGCGTTGCTGATGTGCGCGGTCCCGCCCGCCAGCTGGTCACCGTGGTCCTTCAGCCCGGTGATGAGCACCTCGAGGTTGTTGACGGTCTGGTCGAATTCCTTGCGGTGCCGAACCGTCGTGTCCAGCACGATGTTCAAGTTCTTGACCACCTCGCCGATCGCCTGGTCCCGCTCGCCGATCTGGGTGGTCAGTTGCGCGGTTTGTTCGAGGATGTCGTTGATAGTGCCGCCTTGACCCTGGAAAACAGTGATCAGCGCCGACGCGATGGTGTTGACCTTTGCCGGGTCCAGCGCCCGAAACAGTGGCTTGAAACCACCAATCAGTGCGTCGAGGTCAAGAGCCGGCGACGTTCGCGACACCGGGATGAATCCACCCGGCTGCAAGATCTGGTCAGCGCCGTCACCCTCGCCGCGTTTGAGCTCCAGATAGCGGTTGCCGATCAGGTCGAGGTAGCGGATCTGTGCGGTCGTCGACTGATACAGCGGCACCGACCGGTCGACGTCGAACTCCACCCGCGCCCGCTTGCCGCCTTGGATCAGTTGCACCGAACTGACCTTGCCGATCTCCACCCCCGAGGCGCGAACGAACTGGCCTGGCCGCAGCCCGCTGACGTTGCTGAACTCCGCCGAGTACCCATAATTACGGTCGAAGCGCATCTGACCGAACACCACGATAATCATCACGGTGAACAGCAGCAGCACCAACGAGACGATGCCGAGTTTGATAACGGTGCCGGTGAGTTTCATGGGTTGATCGTGTTATCCCCCACCTGACGGCCCCACACGTACTCGATCGCGTAGGGCGAACCGGTGTCTAGGTGGTTATAAGGCGCAAGGCTGTTGCCGGTGTCCATCACCAACTCGGGCGCGGGCCACAGGTCATGGGTGATGTGCTGCCAGCAACCGGGTGCACCCCCCGGTCCACCGCGAGCGTTGATCCGTGGCAGATTTTCCGGATAGATGTAGGGATTCGGCGCCCCGCCTACCAATCCGGCCACCCCTGCGAGTCCCCCGGTGAGCGGCACTGCGAGCCCTAGGAGGGTTGCCGCCGATAGAGGGTTCAGTAGCAGCCCCAGCCCTGATAGCAGCTCGGTATGGGCGTTTAGCGAGTAGCCGTTGCCCCCGAGGAACGTTCTGGTTTTGGGTTCGATGTCGTGATAGTTACGCAGGGTGCAATAGATCGCCGGGCTGTAGGTGTCCAGCAGCTGGGCCGACGGCACCAGGTCGGCGGCTCCACGCGCCAGATACGGCCCGCCCCGCTCGAAGATGTCCGCGCCGGTGTTGCCGAACCCGGCCGCCGACAACAGCGCGGAGTCCAAATCCTTTTGCTGCTGGTTAAGGGTGCGCGATGTAATCACCGCATTGTTCAGGAAATCGAACAAGTCGGGCGCGGCGTTGGCGTAGGTGTCGCCCAGCCCCGCCAACTGCTGGATATCGTGCCGGATCTGCGGCATCTGCGGGTTGACATCGTCGAGGATCGCGTTGCTGTTGACGATCGACTGTCCGAACTTATCGCCCAACCCGGTCAGCGATTGCGCGGCCGCGCTCAGCGTCAAGTTCAGCTTGACCGGATCCACCTTCTCCGCGATCGAGGTGACGGTCTGGAACAACGTGTTGATCTCCGTCGTCACCGACCGGGCGTCGATCACAGACTGCGGTGTGATCTTTTGCTGCGACGGGTTTTTCGGCGTCGTCAAGGACACGTACTTGCCGCCGAACACGGTGGTCGCCTCGATGTCGGCGTTCACATTGACCGGAATCAGGGATAGGTATTTCGGGTAGACATCCAGGGTGAGTTTCGCGGCCGGTTTGCCGTCACGCACGGTCTCCGAGATGGTGGCCACCCGGCCGATCTGCACCCCGTTGTAGGTGACCTTCGAGCCGGGATCCATCACCAACCCGGCCCGGGAAGCCACCATTGTCAACTTTGCCTTGGTGGTGAAGTCCCCCCTGAACTGCCCGTACACCAAGGACAGAATCAACGCGCCGACTACCAACAATCCGAGGCCGGCCCACTTGTAGGGCGGGTTCCGTGACGCGTTGGTCTTTGCCGGCGTTGCCATGGCGCTACACCGTGAGTGCGAAGTTGGGATTGACGCCATAGAGCGCCAACGCGGCGGACAAAACGACAACGTTCACCGACACCAGCGACAAACGCATCGAGCGCCCGACGCCCTCGCCAACGCCGACCGGCCCGCCGCCGGCGTTATACCCGTAGTAGCAGTGCGTGATCATCACGACTGCCGTGATGATGATGGCCTCCAGAAATGACCAGAACACGTCATCGGGGCGCAGGAACGTCCGAAAGTAGTGCTCGTAGGTGCCGTTGGACTGTCTGTAGAGCACCGTGGTGGTGAGCTGTGGGGACAGGAACGACATGATCATTGCCAGCGCGTAGATCGGAATGATCACGACCAGACCGGCCATGATCCGCGTGGTCGCCAAAAACGAGATCGACTTGATGCCCATTACTTCCAGGGCGTCGATCTCTTCGCTGATTCGCATGGCTCCGAGCTCCGCGGTAGCGCCGGCGCCTACGGTGGCGGCCATCGCGATACCGGTGACGACCGGGGCGGCGATGCGCACGTTGATCAGTGCGGCGAAGAAGCCGGTAAACGCCTCGACACCGATGTTTCCCAGCGTCGCGAAGCCCTGGATGGCGACCAGGGAGCTGCCGGACAGCGTCACGAAACCGACGATCGCAACGGTGCCGCCGACGACGGCCATGGCACCGGTACCCATGCCGATCTGGGCGATCAGTCGCAGTGTCTCTTTGCGGTAGCGGGACAGCGCATGCGGGATGTGCCCGATGGCAACCATTCCGAACCACGCCAGCTGACCGATGCCGCCCAGTCCTCGGCCGGCAGCACCGCCATAGCGATTCAGGTTTTCGGCTGCCCTCGGAAAGCGGGCGCGCAGTACGGCGGCGGTCGACATGTCAGTGCCCCGTCCCGAATCGCACGCCGATGGTGGTCAGTATCACGTTGACCGCGTACAACGCGACAACGCATAGCACTACAGTTTCGTTGACAGCGGTGCCCAGGCCCTTGGAACCGCCGCGCACGGTCAGCCCGCGGAAACAGCCGACCAAACCGGCGATCAGGCCGAATATCGCGGCTTTGATCGTCGCGATGATGACCTCGGGCAGGCCGGTAATGGCGGTCAGGGTGGCGAGATAAGCGCCGCCCGACACATTCTGCAGGTAGACGCCGAACAGGTAGCCGCCCACCAGGCCGACGGTGATGACCAGGCCGTTGAGCAGTGTGGCCACCAGGGTGGCGGCGATGACCCGAGGTACCACCAGCCGGTGGATCGGGTCGATGCCGAGCACCTCCATCGCGTCGATCTCCTCGCGGATGGTGCGGGCGCCCAAGTCGGCGCAGATGGCCGTCGATCCGGCTCCGGCGACCACCAACACCGTGGTCAACGGCCCGAGCTGGGTCACCGCGCCGATCGCCGCGCCGGCGCCAGACAGGTCGGCCGCACCGAACTGGGCAAGCAGAACGTTGAGGGTGAAAATGAGGAGGACGGTCAGCGGTATCGAAACCATGATGGTGGGCAGGAACGCCACCCTCATGATGAACCAGCATTGCAGGATGAACTCGCGCCACTGAAATGGCCAGCGGAACAGCGCCTTTCCGGTCAACACGCACATCTGGAAGAAGCCGCCGATAAGGGTCAGGGGCGTTTGCAGTTGGTCACGCAGGTACCCGAACATGTAGGGGCCGCGTCGGCTTGTCGATGTTGAAGTCACCGCTCCCCCCTCACGCCAGCACTGGGTACCCGGAGGCGCCGCGTCGGATCGTGTCGCACGCCTCCTCCTTGCCCCGACCCTGCGATTGTGACCCCCGTCTCCCTACCCGCGGGTAGTAACAAGGACCACAGGAATGTACCCGATGGCCGTGCACGTGTGAACTGGATCACCACAATTAACCCTTCGCCAACAGAGGGCAAACGTTACTGCTTCTGTCGCTTTTCCTCTCCGTTTGTTAAATCAATTGACGCAGAACGGCTTTCAACCTGACTGACGACCCCCGTAGCGCGTCCGCAGTTCGGTCTTGAGCACCTTCCCAGCGGGGTTGCGGGGCAGCGCGTCGACGATCTCGAGCGCCTTGGGGTGCTTATAGCGCGCCAGCCGTTCGCCCAGGAACTCGACTAGATCCTCGAGTCGCAGCTGGTCGTCGGTGACGGCGGCGACGGCGATCGGCACTTCACCCCACATGTCGTGGGTTTGGCCGATGACCGCCACTTCAACGACGCCGGGATGGCCGGCGAGAACGTTCTCCACTTCGGCGCAGTAGATGTTCTCGCCACCGCAGATGATCATGTCCTTCTTGCGATCTACCACCCAGACGTAGCCCTCCTCGTCCATCCGAACGAGGTCGCCGGAATGGAACCAACCGCCCGCGAAGGCTTCGGCCGTAGCCGCCGGGTTGTTCCAGTAGCCGCTCATCAATGTCGGTGCCCGGTAAACGATTTCGCCTACCTCCCCGACTGGTACATCGTTCATGTTCTCGTCGACCACCCGGGCAGCCACCGTCGGGATCACCTTGCCAACCGATCCGCGTTTGCGGATCGCATCTTCGCCGAGCAGCACGCAGGTGACCGGCGACATCTCGGTCTGGCCGAACGCGGCCAAGATCTGCGTGCCGGGGAACGTTGCCGACATCTCCCGCAGCAGCGCATCCGGCGCCGGCGCGGCCCCCCACGACATGACCCGCAACCTCAGGTCACGGGGTCTGGCCTGCTGCTCGGTGCATACCGCGTGCCACTGCGAGGGCACCAAGAAGATGCCGGTGACTTTTTCCGCCGCCAGCACATCGAGCAACTGGCCGGGGTCGAACGCGCCGAGCGGATAGATCACCGTGGGCGCGCCGAGCAGCAGCCCGCCCAGCATGTTGCCGACTCCGGCGATGTGGAAAAACGGGACGCCGATAAAACCGACGTCGCTGTTGATGTCGGCGCCGTTGGTGTAGAGCCCGCTCATCGTCTGGCCGGTCAAATTGGTGTGCGTCAGCACGGCGCCCTTCGGGCGACCCGTGGTACCCGACGTGTACATGATCAATGCGGGCGAATCGTTGGGGACGTCGACCGCCTCGGGCAGTTGCCCTTCCTCGCCAAGCAGCTCGTCGTAATCGAACACGGTGTCGTCGGTTGAGCCGCCGACTACCGCGATCATGTCCAGCAGCGGTTGGATAGCGCGGACACCGACGGCCACTGGAGCAAGCACCGCTTCCGTGATCATCACGCGCGCTTCGCAATCCTGCGCCAGGAGGGCGATTTCGGCGGCGGTGAGCCGGAAGTTCAGCGGCACCGCGATGGCCCCAAGTGAATTTGCGGCCAGCACCGATTCGATGAACTCGGTGCGGTTGAGCATCAGGATCATGACCCGGTCGCCGAAACCGACTCCCCGGCGGCTCAGCGCGCCGGCCAGCGCGGCGACCCGATTGTGCAGTTGCGCCCACGTCAGCGTGTTGCCCAGGAACCTCAACGCCGTCTCGTTGGGCTGCATCAACGCGTGCCGTTCGAGTTGGTTGACCCAGTTCTGCCGACGGGCCAGGTAGGGCTGCTCGTTAAGCTGCGGGGCGCGGGTCAGGTGGCCGGCCAATTGCGCGGTCACGTATCCCGTCCCGTCACTCGCGTATCCCGTCGCGTCACTCGCGCACCCCTTGCGCCAGGTTGATATTTGATAAAAGATGGTGTTATCTGGGTCACACTAGGGCTTAAACGCCCTGGTGACAAGTCCCACGGCAAC
>Ga0224557_1003816_pt1 | contig 11441 bp, 10 predicted proteins | sample 714S31014metaG_FD_180677 | JGI IMG/M metagenome (GOLD analysis project Ga0224557, IMG submission 180677) | Peat soil microbial communities from Stordalen Mire, Sweden - 717 S3 10-14 | ecosystem: Environmental > Terrestrial > Soil > Wetlands > Peat | place: Sweden: Norrbotten County, Stordalen... | reverse complement strand
CCGGTATACCAAAGTATCGGGGAGCGTCAGCGTTCAGCCGCCGGCGGATACCGGGAAGTGTCGAATGCAGTTGGTGGCCAGGGACGGAATCGAACCGCCGACGCCAGCCTTTTCAGGGCTGCGCTCGCCCAGGGCTATCACATTAATACTAAAGGACAAAGTCCACGTCAGTGTCCCGAAAATACCGTTTTTATTGGGACAGTAATGGGACAACATTTCTGGCCGGTTGAACTTGCCTTCAATCGCTTCTCTATTCCTTGCGGCCCACTCGCCAATCCCGCAATGCTGTTTCTGGAATTTGCGTCTCCGGCAAGAAACCGTGAGTGGCACATCCGACGGGTCGGCTCGTCACGGTCGCGCCGCACGAGGGGGGGAATACCTTCACCATCAAGACCTTTAAAACGATGATCGAAGTGCAGATTCCTTACTTCTGCCGACTCGTACCAACGGGCCACTCACGATCCAATTCTTGTCACGTAAGGGTTAAAACCGAGGTTCTCCAGATCGGCCTTCGCCTTGCCGAGCACCGTTGTGTCGTCATACGGTCCTACCAACACGCGCCTCCGTCCGTTAGGGCCGAGCCAAAGAAACGGGCGATAGCCTCTCTCACGCAACATTCGGACGACAGCCTCGGCTGCGGGCAACTCCACTGACGTTACGTGCAAATACGTTCCGGGATGTGGCTCGGCGCTGGTTGTGTCCGGACTCGCGGCAGCGTCAGTCTTCGCCGCTTGGGCTGCTGGCTGCGCCGCGTCAGGCGGCGGGCTCTGTGTTGGCGCCGTCGTGGACGCGGCTTGCGAGCCACCATCCGAACGTTCCTGCATCGCCGGCCCGGCTGTGTTTTGCTGCACCAGCGGAACACTCGACGTATTAATTGCCGGAACAGTCTGGAGAAATATCACATCAACTTCATTAAATTGCGGATGATTAACCTTTAGCATTGTTCTGTTCACTCCGATTCTCGGAAACACCAGCGTCCATCTATAGATTTCGCCTCCCTCAATAGTTCTTTCGCCTTGGATCAAACTATATCTTCCCTGGTCTTTCTTAAGGCCATATTTGTGGCCTTTCTCATCGACCATATATGCTCCGTCCGAATTGTGCAGTGTAGCTGACTCGGAGACGAACCACGTCTGGCAGGCCATTGAAAGAATTGTTTCGGACGGACTCAAATGAACTTTCTCAACCCATAGGCCCAGGTGAGTCTCCTCGTCTTTCGCAGCCGCCGAGGTAGTCTTAATTCGCGGCCATTCATCATGAGACGACATGGGTGCCGCGACCGAATCGTTGTTGTTCTCATTGTCAAAATCGGGGGCCGCTCGGAAAACGTTTCTGATAACGGTTGGAAGCTGCTGTGTGCCGGCCAGTATCGGCGATTGAAATTCGTGATGTACGGCTGTTATCGCAAAAACAATAATGATTGTAATAACCGTGCACACGAGCCACAGATAAGTTGCTTCCGGCGTCGCCTCCTCAGAGGCACTTCGCCGCAACTCAACAAGCATCCAGATCATAAACGAAAGGCTGCCGACCATGAGAAGCCAACCAAGAATCCATAGCGGCCGTGTTAATGAGTGTGTGAGCTCGTGTCCAATCCCCGCAACGTAAATGAAGGGAGCGAAGATGATTAATACCTTAAAGGCATTTGTGGCATCAACAAGTCTCCTCCAAGTCCACCGGGCGAGACGCCTATAGCTCCGGCTCATCGCCGCGGCTATCTGAGCCGCCAAGTCTTCGAGCGTTTTCACGACTTCACCTCCTCATTGCCGTCTTGGCAAGTCCGCCTTGAATCTATAGTTTACAACAAAAGAGCCGCCTTGTTCTTGGCGGCTCGCGGCGTTCATTAGCGTCGAGCTAGCGCTCTGAGGTGAAGGCGTAAGGCTCCGCTAAATATGCGGACAATGCGACGTACGCTTCTAAAGACTGCGATCATCGAGGCTCCTGTGTTGACGAACAGAATGGAAGTGCCTTAGTGGAAAGACACTTCCTGCTGGCCACCAATGACAGTTCGCACAACTGCGGAAGCGTGGGTGCGCGATTGGGCGTGAGCAAGATCAAAGCCCGCTGTGTTGTTTTCGAAAACCCGAATGGAACACTGGAGGGGAAGAACGCTCCGTATATCGTAGTGGAGAAACCAATTATTGTCAATGGCTTCCGGACTTCCGAAAGCCCTGCAGGTATTTGATGCGCGTTTAATGCCATTCAATAATGACATTCAGACGCTAGTCATCTAGGGGGAATCCACTGATCGAGATCCAGATTGGGAAAACAAAACTGGGTTTACATTGGCCGATCTGGCTGGAAATTCTGGCGTTCGTGTTGTTTCTGCTCACCTTCTGTACCGCCGTCTTCCACCTCTACCGCTAGGCGGCGCGGAGACATGGATTCCGTCCAACCTCCGTTTTCGAGGTTCGCGCCGGCCGCAGGCTTGTCGATTGGCCCGTAACAGACCAGGTGATCCCACGAACTCCGCGCACTCCGGCCGCGCGGTCCCCAATGCCCGCCGGTTTAAGAATCACACAATGCCGCTGCCCCCGTCGCAACTAAATACAGGTTCATCGCGATGGGGCAGATCTGCTGAAGATCGAGTCCCTTTCCTCGTGCTAGCCCAATCGTTCTTGATTGGTCTTCTCAACTGACTGCTAGTGAGGTAGAATCAGCGAACCGCAACGGGTCACTCCCGACACCTATCCCCTCATGCCGTCGAAAAACGGATTTGAACTCCAAGACAGCGATATCGATCTCATACACTGCGTGTATCAGCTTCGCATCGCCACCATCGACCACTTAGCTACACTCTCCGGGCGCTCCGTCCGGGCGCTTTGGAACAGGCTCCTGAAACTCAAACAGCGCCGCTATCTCGCATCCGTCGCCCGCTTCATGCAGAAGCAAGTGTACGCCATCGGCACGGAAGGCGTGCCGGTGTTGATCGAGCACGGTTATGCGCCGCGCGACCTGGCCGAGAAGCGCCTCCGGCACCATGAATTCACTGAGATCGGCATCCGGCATTCGCTCTTTATCGCGGACATCCACGCGCGCATCATCATGCTCACGCGCAACAGTTCCATCAAGCTCGCCCACTGGCAGGAAGGCGCGGCGCTCTGGGATTCCGTTGTCGCCCACGAGGGAGACTCCCCTATCCCGGTCCGTCCCGACGCCTACTTCATCTTGAAACGCGCCGGCTTGCCGGAAGGGAAAAACACCTTTCATTTCTTCCTCGAAGCTGACCGTTCCACCATGAGCCATGCACGCATGGCCCAGAAAACCTCCGGCTATCTCGCCTACTATATCCAGGGGCAGCACGCGAAAAAGTATCCGGGCATGAACGCGTTCCTAGTTGCCACCGTGACGGAGACGCGCCGCCGCGCCGACGAACTGAGGAACGACCTGTATTCCTTGATTCCCCGAGGCTCGCGGCAGGCATACCTCTTCATTCCGTTCGAAGATCTCACCCTCGCAGCGCTGCTGCCGAAGGCAGCGGCTCACGCCGCTTGACAACCGCGCCAGAACCCCTATACTTTGATTAAGGTCGATGAACGCTAATGAAATCCAAAACAGCCATGGTTAATCGCATACCCATAACCGAAGCCCGCATCAATCTCGGCGCTGTCGTGAAGCGTGTTCGCCTGAATGGCGAGTATTTCATTCTGGAGAAAGATGGCATCCCCATTGTGGGCATCATGGGCGCCGACGAGCTTGAGGACTACCTCGAACTCCGGGACCCCAAAGTCCAGCGCATCCTTAAGCAGAGCGCCCAGGATGTCCGCGCCGGACGGACCCGCCCCGCCTCGATGCTCCTCGCCGAACACACCAAGGCCGACGACGCCAAGAAAACGAAACACCGCGCTTCATGACCCCGGCTCCTTTTTCGGTCCACACCACTGCTGCCTTTGACCGCGAATTCAGGAAGCTCGCCAAGCACCACCGCGACCTTATCGAGCACTACCGCAACACCCTTGTCATCCTTGCGAACGATCCATACAACCGAAACCACGAGCACAATATAAAGAAGCTCGAAGGTGTGGCTCCTGGCGATGGCCAATACCGCCTCCGCATCCAGCGCTTCCGTTTCCGATACGACATCAAGGATCGGCTCGTCACCCTCGCCGCGTGCAGCTTACGGCGCGAGGACAGCTACTAGAGCCAATTGCCCACACAGCATGGGATTTGGTTTCTGTATTCCTTTTTGAAATCAGTTTCGCCTTGCACACTTCCGTCTCCTCTGCTTGAATAACATCAACCGCTCATCCTGCGGCCTCTGGCGGCGAAGAGCCGCTTTCCAAGCGCGAACCCCAGTGGTTCGCGCGGTGCATCTTGGCAAGGAACCGCACCGCTTCCGCTCGGCGGCGCGCTTGATTTGATGGTTTGCATCGGCCTGGCCGTCTGAAGAACGCCCGGCCGTAGCGGGCGCGTGATTTTCTTCAGTCGCGCACCTGTTGGATGAGCGGTTCCCTCTCCCCGTGGCGAAACGCCACGGGGGATTTAGGGGCAGCTCTCGACGCTCGTTGGCACTGTCGCTCATAATCTCACAATCCCTTTCCCATGACGTTCGATCCAGTCCTCATCGGCAGCAGCGAAGATCCGTTCCGCTTCGGTACGCCGGTGCACATCGTGCCGGCGGCGAGGAGACGCCATCTTGCGCTCTTCGGTGCGAGCGGCGCGGGCAAGAGTTCGCTCATGAGGAACATGCTCGCCGAGGACATCCTTGCCGGCCACGGCGTGACCGTTGTCGATCCGCACGGGCAGTTGGTGGAGGATATTCTGGGGAACCACATCCCCCGCCACCGCACAAACGATGTCATATATTTCAATCCCAAGGACCGGGACCGCGCTTTTGCGCTCAACCTGCTTGACTGCCGCCGCGAAGGGCAGCGCGGCCTGGTGGTATCGAACGTCATCAGCATTTTCAAGAAGCTCTGGGCGGATTCCTTCGGCCCGCGCATGGAGGACATCCTCAGGAACGGACTCCACGCGCTCGTCGAGCAGCCGCGTCAGGTTTCCATCCTCGCGCTGCCGAAGCTCCTCACGAACAAGAGCTACCGAGCCGAAGTGCTTGCCGGAGTGACTAACCCGGCTGTGCTCGATTTTTTCAATAACACGTACGACAGATGGGATAACCGGTTTCGGGAGGAAGCGATATCCCCGGTCTTGAACAAGTGCCGTGCGTTCCTCACCGATCCCCTTCTCCGCGCCGTGATCGGGCAAACGCGGTCGAGCTTTGATTTCCGCGATGCGATGGACAGCCGGAAGATCATCCTGTGCGACCTATCCAAAGGCGAGATCGGCGCCGACAACGCCACACTCCTCGGTTCCGTCATCGTGATGCAGGAAAAGCTCGCGGCCCTGTCGCGCAGCGACATCCCTGAATCCGCCCGCGTGGACCACTTCCTTTTCGCCGAGGAAGCGCACAACTTCATCGGGGACTTCGAATCGATACTTGCGGAGAACCGGAAATTCAAGCTGTACCTGGCGGTCTGCCTGCAGCAGTTGGAGGCGATCTCCCGCGAGACGGCCGCCGCAATTTTCACGAATGCCGCGAACCTCATCGCGTTCCGCGTATCGAGCACGGACGCCGAGCGCCTCAGGGACGAGTTCACGATGGTGTTTCCGGGCGCCGTGATCCAGGACCTCGCCGACTACAAGGCGTATGTCCGCACCCTCAGATGCAACGACACTGGCTGTTGGCCGGCGGAACCGGAGAAAATCGCCACCTATCCCCCATTCAGCAAGACGCAAAACGCCGAATGGAGGAGCCGCATCGAGCGAACCAGTAATGAGCGCTACACGAAGCCGCGCGCGGCGGTCGAGGCAGCGATCACGAAGTTTCTCCTTTCTCCCACGGACAAGACGAAAACCGATCTCCGGCGCAGGTGAAACCAGCCCTAGAAAATTAAGAATAAAATGGCGCGCCGGTTTCTGTTCCAGACGCGCCAAAGGCGTTGATCATCCCCCTTCAGTACACGAGGGTGTCGAGTGCCGCCCGGAGCTCGACATCCGAAAGCAGATCCGGTTGCACGCCGTCCGGGAGTTCGACCGCCTCCACTTTGAAGACCGCCTGTTGCAGCCGATCCGAGATTATTTGCGTTGCGGCCCTGCCAGCCTCATCGCCGTCGAGCATCACGACGATGTTGCTGAAGTTTTCCGCGAGCAGTTTCTCTTGCGTCGGCGACATGGTGGAACCCATGAGCGCCACGCAGGGATAGCCGGCCTGGCACACCTTTATACAGTCGAAGAAGCCCTCGACGAGAACCACGGATAGATCTCCTGCCACGCGATGCAGATTGAAAAGCTCTTGGCTTTTATGAAAGCCCGCAGGAAATTTGTAGCGCGGTTCCGTCCCATCGATTGATCGGCCGGCATAGGCAACGAGTTCCCCTTTCGCGTTGTGAATGGGGAACGCAAATCTCCCATGCATGCCTCCCTTTCCCGGAAACACTCCTGCGCCGAATTTCCTTGCGGTCTCTTCCGTGATTCCCCTTTTCTTGAGATACGGGTGAGCGTGATCAATGTGTTGCAGTGCGAACGAGAGCGGTTGGTTCGTCTCGCTCTCCCCTGCTGAATCATTTTTTCTTGAAACAAGTTCCGCTCCCGGTTCCTTGCCCGCGGATGTTTCCGCGCGAGGTTTTTTGTCTGCGGGATCGCGGGGTTCTCCAGCGGCCGGCACGAGAAACCAGGTTTGCAGTTTGATCGCCGCTTCTCGCACGGAACACTTCTCGACGGCCGCGACGAGATCGAGCACGTTGCCACCGCGGCGACCGCCGCGCGCAGCGGCGCACGAGTTCGAATGGCACGACCAGGCACCGCCCGTGCCTTTATTGAGGGTTGCGATGAAGCTCTCTTTGCTTTCCTGCGAGCTGTGGCTTGGCAGCGGGCACTTGCCCCGGAGGATCTCCACTCCCCCTTTCCGAAGGTGCCATCCGTAGCGGTCGATGACCATCGCGAGCGTGACCGTTCTTTTGATTTCGTCGAAGGATACCCAGTCCATAATTTGTTCTCCTGAAAATGTTAATTGTGGTGCTGGGTAAACCCTATTCCGAGTCTCCTTCGCTGTCAAATACGCGTTGTTGTTGCACTGCTCATGCGAGCCATATCGCCAGTGTAGAGCCAATCTTCAAGTGAAGTTTGACGCTACGGCCAGTGAAGATTGACTCTACAAATGGTGAAGTTTGACGCTACGGCCAGTGAAGATTGACTCTACAAATGGTGAAGTTTGACGCTACAATATCGGCGCTAAAACATTATAGGATGCGTGCTGGCGCTTGTATAAGTATTTAACTCTGTATAAACTAATATAACAACATCAACACTAAGTCAGCGCGCTGCTGTTGAAATCTTTCAAAACAAATGGAGGAAAACGACCCGGAACAAAAGGAAGGCCACCACCAAATGTCCATCGCGGCAGCGGCAAGTCTCGATATTATTCGCACCGAGACCGTTCTCTCCCGCCTCCCCGTGCACAACCTTGCAAAGCAGGGGAGGGTTAATATTCAAATCACCAAGACTACGCCTACCGGCGAGGTTGAGTTGAAGTGGGAGGTATCTTATAGTGACCGTTACGGCCAGGCGCGACAACTCGCGTACAAATTGGATACCATCATAGTCAATCAACGCATTGAAGAGGCGGGTCGTCCATTACCCAGACTTCTTCGTATCGGCAGTTTGAATGAAATTTGTGCTGAGCTCAACTTGGCCACGCACGCGGGGCAAAACGCCAAGGATTTAAAAAAGGCATTCCTCCAAAATGCCAGCGCGTTTATAAACGCAAAATTTGATTACAAAGCGAACGACGGTTCAGAGCGTCATGTTGAAGCGGGCATCACGCGATACGGAGTCATATTCACCGGCGAGAAACTCCCAGACGGCCGAAAAGCGGACGCGGTGTACATCGCGTTCAACGATCCATTTTGGGAAGTGCTCAACAACGCGCCTGTCCGTCCACTTGATCGCGCATACATGAAGCAGCTTCCGCCGGCAGCGCAGCGATTCTACGAGATCATCAGCCGCAAGATTTTTGCGGCGCTGAAAAATAATTATCCTCGGGCAAAAATCACGTATTCCGAGTACTGCACTTTTTCGGCACAGCTCAGGCACTTCGAGCGCCAGCCCGTGCAAGACCAAATGGCGAAGGTGCTTCGTCCACACAAAGCGTCGGGCTACATCACCGGAGTGAAATATGAACCGACAATCGACGCGCAGAACCAACCCGATTGGATCATGTTTCTTATGCCCGGTCCGAAGGCGCACGCCGAATTTGCTCTGGCACATGGCGGGCGCAAAGCTCGCAGGATGATCGACGCAGATGCGAACGCGGCAGGAGATCAAACAGCGAAGCGTCGTCGAACCGTACCGCCGCAACTGCGCGTTGAACAACCGGCGCCACCAAGTTTTGATCCCCAGCTCGTCGCCGAATTCTCGCGCCGCGGCATCACCGAAAAAAAAGCCCGCGCACTGCTCGCGAACCTGAAACCCGGCCAAGCAGTCTTGGCACAACTGGAACTCGGCGACCATCACATCTCGAAAGACCCCGGCAAGTACACGAACCCAGCAGGATTTTATATTCATCTTGTCGAGGAGAACACACCCATCCCGATCGGATTCGAAACGAACTCCCAGCGCAAAGCGCGGGAGGAAGCCGAGCGCCATCGCGATGACGAGCGTCGAGCACAGCAGGAACTCGAATATGATTATGAAGATTATCGCAATGCGGAGATCGACCGCTACATCGAGACGGTCGATCCGGCGGAGGTGGCCGCGATCGAGGAGGCGAAGTTGCAGGAGATGAAGGATAAGCACCAAAGCCCCTGGATCATCGAGTCCTTTGCGAAACACGACGTGAGGCGCGAGCTTGCGAGGCGCGCGCCACTCATGACCATCGAGGAGTTTACCGCCGCGCGCCGGGAGGGGACCGGCATTGCGGAGGGTCCAGCCACGGAAGCGACTAGCCTACCGGCAGACCAAGCACCACAAACGCCGGCACTCGGCGACGGTATACTGGACGCAACCAGCGAGACTGCCGCCGTCAACGCACAGGCGCCCGCCGGGGAGAAGGAAGCGGCAATCGAGCCATCCGCCGAACCGCCAACGAATCCGGCAATCTCCAATTCGACCGCCCTGCTGGTTTCGTATCCTCCACCGCCCGAGCCGGGCGGCGACTCCGCCGATTCCCGCTTTGCCTGAAGCCGACCACGCGGTTTCCAAAACCGCCCTATCGGGCGTGATTTAGGGTATAGGGCGGGGTATGGGGTAGGGTCTAGAGTCGTCCCCATACCCTCCACAAACTACGGTGCGGGCCGGAAGGCCCGTACTTCTTGCGCTTATCGCGCACAACTGGTGCGCGCATGGTGGCCTGCTTACCGCAGGCTGCCCCCAGTTTTCGCCTATCGTGCGACTACTATCGTAGGCTCGCCATCCTTATCAGGCTGGACGAGCAAACTGGGGGCAGCCTGCGCTATCGCACCGCGGCACAGCCTATCGGCAAGGCCGCGGCTCCGGCTGACCGCCTCCGGGCCACCATGCGCGAAAACTGGGGAACTACGGTTCCTTGCCCCGGCGGCGATTGCCGCCGGAATCGCGCGAACTAATTTCAGAAGGGAACCGCCAAAACCCACCAGCCTTGGCCGAACGCAACACCCGTTCTGATGCGAGAGTAGCGAGCCGCGCGATGCTACTTTGCGCCACGAGCTTGCGATACATTGAGAGTAAGCGCAAATGGCGATCGATGATCCAATCTCCGCCCTTGAATCGCTGAACGCCAGCGACGAACGCCAGCGTTCGCCAGTTTCACGTCTTAGCAAACCGTTCCTTGCAATCGCAAAACTAATGGTCCCAGGTGCGGTGATTGGGCTCGCTGGCGTCGAAGCGGCGGAGAACTGGGTAGACGGTCGTGCCGAATCGAACCGGCAGGAACTCGTCGCGATATTGGCCGACGAGCTCAAGCACGCTGGTGCCATGATCCAGAAAATAATCCTCGCCAGCGAAGCACAGAAGAGATTTGTCGAAGACGAGCTGCCGGGATTGACCGTAGACGCATTGCGGAGGGCGGAGCAATGCCGAGCAAAAGATCGGATCGCCCGGCTAGCCAGGATTCTCGCTCACGCGGCAGAGATTGGCGCGCGCGATGGCGCCGATTTAGTTGAAGAGATGATGACTGTAGCGACCGGACTTTCAGAGTTGGATGTACTGATCCTTCGACAGGCGTTATTGGAATATCATGCGGAAACCTCTACCCACAAACAGGAAGCGCAACGCGCCGTGGCGCAGCGAGCCTGGTTGCGGGTGTCAGAGAAGGCTGGAATCCCAGACGATGAGATGGCGAGCGTAGGTTCGAAGCTTGCGAGTTTCGGACTTGCCGCGAGAGTGGAAACGGGGCAACCCTGGGCACCGCCGATCTTCCGACCCTTGGAACGCGGGGACAAGTTTATCGAGTATATTCGCAGCGGCGCTCGGTAACGTGGGACCTAGCCCTCCGATGCACTTTTGGCCAGTGTGTTGAAAGGTAGGTTGGCCAAGCGGACCAACGTCAGACCGTCTCCCGAGCCTGACTTAACCGCATTGCGTTATCGGTAGCGGTTCGGGGATTTAACCAGGACAAAAAAAGCCGACGGGAAGAAGCCGTCGGCTGGATCATGAAGCAGACGAAGCAGGGGAGATTCCTGTTGCGATCCGATTTGGTAAACGTCAGGTTGATGCTACGCCCGTGGCTTCTAGAAACCCGGCGACTTTGCCCGTCGCCTTGTACTGCGGTATCGGATCGAGTTCCTTAAACGCCGACGTGAACGCGTTTGAGAGCGACCACATCGTGCGGGGCCGGAACTCGTCATGCTGCGGATCAAAATACATCTCATGCACTTTGCGGTCGAGGTGCCGCGGGACTTCAAGCTCCGCTTCCACGAACGCGCGGTAGATAATCATCTTCGCGGCAACGTCCGAGAGTTGGGAGTCCTTCCACCGATCCACCGCTTCCACCATCGGCTTGAAATTCCGTTGCATGTCGTCGATGCCGCCGGAGAGCGCCCGGTTGAGAATGAAGTTCTTGGTGTGCTTCGCGAGTACCGGCTGGAAATCGCCGTGGAAGGCCATGTTGTCGCAGACGAAAACACGATAGCCCACCGTAAGCGCAAGCCGCATTGTCTTGTCGTGCGAGTTCCGAAGCCCCAGGGCGAACCTGGCGCCGGTGAAGCCGTGCTCCATTTCGATCAACCCGAAGCACTTGTTGCCATCCTGCGACACGGCGAATTCCATCTTGTGCACCCCGATGTGGCGGAAGCCCAAGGTTTCCACCAGGGCGTCCACGACCTCGTGGTGCGGGATGGGTCTGTGCGTTGCGGTTCCGGGCGGCGTTGGCACGAGTGCCAACTCCTCCCGCGTGATGAGTTGCGTGTCCACGTGCGCGATAAGCGTCGATTCCATTCGTGTTTCTCCTCTGCTTTAGAAAATTAGAA
>Ga0224557_1003814_pt1 | contig 11444 bp, 9 predicted proteins | sample 714S31014metaG_FD_180677 | JGI IMG/M metagenome (GOLD analysis project Ga0224557, IMG submission 180677) | Peat soil microbial communities from Stordalen Mire, Sweden - 717 S3 10-14 | ecosystem: Environmental > Terrestrial > Soil > Wetlands > Peat | place: Sweden: Norrbotten County, Stordalen... | reverse complement strand
CAATCGCCTCCATACAGGCGATGTCAGCCCCCTCTGAAAAATTGGGAACGCACTCGATGAGCGCACTGCTCATTATTGCTCCCTTGCTGTTCCCGCCCCAGCTCCACGGTCTTTCTATTCCCTATTCCCTACTCCCTATTCCCTGCCTTCATCATTTCCAGAACGTATACCCAACCTGTATCTGGATGCTGGCGTTGACGCCCGGGTTGCGGTCGCCCAGAGAGGCTGAGGAGATGTGAACTCCGTTCACACCCAGATCAATTGACCTTTTCGGACGGATGAAATAGTGAATTCCACCCCCGCCCTGCGGCGAAAAATTCCACACCGACGTTCCGCCATTGATGCCCGCCGCCTTGTTCGTGAGGATATTGGGCGGAAACTTGTGCGTGGTGTAAATCAATCCGCCCGCCGCCTGAAACCAGGGTTGAATCCGGTGCGACTTGGTCGCGAAGTTCCAGCGAAAAATCACCGGGGTGAGGCTGACTCCATAAAACGTCCCGCCGCCGTACGGCAAAGTGCACGAATACGTCTGGGTAGTGACAGGATTGACGCACGTCTCCGTCTGCAAGTGCGGGGCCGGCGTATACGCCTGCCATAGGGGCATCATGTTGCCGGCCAACTGAAACTGCCCGCTCAAGATCCCCGCATGCACCACCGGCGTCAGCACCTTGCCCAGCTCGAACCCCGCCGATAAAAACTTGAAGTCCGAACGGTCCCCCACTCCCGTTCCCCAATTAATGAAAGGACCGTACTCCCAACCACGCTGATTGCGCACCTGACCCACCGGGTCATCGGAAGCGGGAGTGCCAGCGACCATCATCGTTTTCTCGCCAGAACCCGCCGAGATCGGCACCGAGTAGTTTCCGGTTTGCGCTATTGCCGACATCGCTCCCATCATCGCTGCCGCTGTCAAAACCCGCCGGACCCTGCACATATCCCACCGCATCCTAGCCTCTTTCTTGTTTCTCCCGTTCCCCGCCCTTACCAAAAAAAGACCGCCACAACCGGGCGGCCTCGTCTTCTTCTGCCGCACACCCGCTCAACCGGCCGCGTGCTCCATCTGCTCCGCGTCCATATCGAAGTTCGAGTGCACATTCTGCACATCGTCGAGATCTTCCAAGGTCTCCAGCAAGCGCACCATCTGGTTTGCTGCGGTACCCTCCAGCTTGTTGTAGGTCGAGGCCACCATCGACACCTCGCTCATCACCGTAGGAATGCCCGCAGCCTTCACGGCATTGGCGACGGCTTCATACGACCCCGTCTCGGTAATGATCTCCCACGTTTCGCCCTCGTCCTTCAGATCCTCGCCGCCGTGCTCCAGCACAATGTCCATCAGTTGCTCTTCCGTAGCAGCCGATTTCTCCACAGCAATCAGGCCCTTCTTGGCAAACATGAACTTCACTGAACCGGTTTCACCCAGATTTCCGCCGTTCTTGCTAAACGCATGGCGGATCTCGCTCACCGCCCGGTTCCGGTTATCGGTCAGCACGTCCACAAGAACAGCCACGCCGCCGGGCCCGTAGCCCTCGAAGGTCGCCTCTTCGTAGCTGACCCCCTCCAGCTCTCCGGTGCCGCGCAGAATCGCCCGCTTGATGTTATCTTGCGGCATGTTCTCGGCCTTGGCGGCGGCCACAGCGGTTCGCAGCCGCGCGTTCGAGTCAGGATTGCCCCCGCCCTTTGCGGCGACTGCAATTTCCTTCAGGAGGCGAGTGAAAATCTTGCCGCGCTTGGCATCCAGCGCGCCCTTCTTGTGCTTGATTGTGGCCCATTTCGAATGGCCGGACATAGGAACCTCAAGTGCAATGAATATAGCGGTGCTCTTTAGACACCCGACAAGCGAGTATACCATCGGCGGCGACGCGGGAGCGAAGCCCTGCGAACGGTATCCGGGACGGGAGATTCTGCTGGTGTGGGCGGTTGAGAACTCTTTTGGACGACCGCGCAAATCAGCAGGTTCACGGCCGTCGACTCTGCGCAAGCTCTACACTTCCTTACTTGCGCCCGGATGCTCGCCCGCGCGCCGCGGAAACACCAAAATGCAAAGGATCATGAAGGCCCCAATGGCTACCGACGAACTGTAGCGGCTCAGCGCCAGCCCGCCATCGGCATGGGGTTTGGTCAGCAGATCGCCCAGGGTTGCCCCCAGGGGCCGCGTCAACACAAATGCAGCCCAGAACAGCACCGACCGCGACGCCTTGGTCAGGAAGTAAAGCAGCGCAACCACCCCGATACAAGCCGCAAAAATAAGCGCTCCGCCTTCATATCCTGGCCCCGAATCTGCCACCCAATCGCCCAGCGCGGTCCCTAAAGTATTCGAACACAAAATCGTCGTCCAATAAAAGATCTCAACCTTGGGAGATGAGATGTAATTCACAGAAATCGAGCCCATCCGTACCCGCCACGTAACCAACACCGCGATCACGAGGATAAACAGGACCGATGCGCCGCCCGGATACCCCACACCCAACGAGCGATCGGCGAAGTCTGCCATGGTGGTGCCGGTAAGCGTGGTCGCTACAATCACCGCCCAGTAAAGAAATGCGTGAAATTTCCGTGCGCGCATTTGTAAGGTCAACACCACTGCAAACAGGAAAAAGAAAATGATCGTGCTCGTCGCGTAGCCCAGGTTCAGCGACATCGACAGGGCATCGCCGCCCGTCTCCCCCAGGGTGGTGGCGGCAATCTTGATGATCCAGAACCCGATCGCGACCTCGGGAACCTTGTTCATCGCGATCGCCGGGTCCGGTCGGACCGCAGTCTCGTCGGCGGTCTTGTCTCCGGCGACCGCGTCGCCGGACCAAACCACTCCGGGAAATCGATTCAACACCTTCTGGCCAGTCAATGCAGGCATCAGGGCACAGTTCACGCTGCAACTCCTTTTTGATCCTGAAGCGATTTCTTCTTGCACTGGAATTTGCGGGAGGTCCCGCGCAAACGGCGAATCGCAAACTCTCCGCAGACTATGATTCTACGAAAACACTTCGGCAAGCTGTAAAGGGGCGCCGTTCCTGTCCTTATCGGAGACGATGACATCCCCTTCCGCCACCGGCCACGGAATGGCCAGATCCGGATCGCTCCACAGAATCGTCCGCTCAGCCTTTGGAGCGTAATAGTCCGTCACCTTGTACGCGAATCCCGCCACCTCGCTCAGCACCAGGAATGCATGACCGAAGCCTTCGGGAATCCAGAGCATCTTGCCATTTTCCCCGCTCAATTCCACAGCCACGTGCCGGCCAAACGCCGGCGAACTGCGCCGCAGGTCCACAGCCACATCCAGCACCGTCCCGTGTGTCACGCGCACCAGTTTTCCCTGTGGCTGCACAATCTGGTAGTGAATGCCGCGCAGTACATTTTTCTTCGAGATCGAAAAATTGTCCTGCACCCAGTTCGTGGGCAGGCCGGCCTCCGTCATCTGCCGCAAATTGAAGGTCTCGGAAAACGCGCCGCGGTCGTCCCGGTAAATGGCCGGAGTCAGCAGCAGCACGCCGGGCAAGGTGGTGGCTTCGATCTTCATGGCTATTCGATTCCCGCTGCGAAGTATGGCTCGCGCAGCAGTTTCATCAGGTATTGTCCGTAGCCGCTCTTCGCGATCGGTGCGGCGAGGGCCTCAAGCTCGGCGGCGCTGATAAATCCCTGCCGGTAGGCAATCTCCTCGGGACAGGCGATGTTCAGCCCCTGCCGCCGTTCGATGGTGTGCACAAACAAAGCGGCTTCGAGCAGCGAATCGTGCGTGCCCGTGTCCAGCCACGCCATCCCGCGGCTCATGATTTCCACCTTCAGCTTCCCTGCTTCGAGATATCGCCGATTGAGGTCCGTGATCTCGAGCTCACCCCGCGCCGAGGGCTTCAGCACTTCGGCAATGCGCACCACGTCGCGATCGTAAAAATACAAACCCGTCACCGCATAGCGCGACTTCGGCGCCTTCGGTTTCTCCTCGAGGCTCACCGCTCGGCCAGCGTTGTCGAATTCCACCACTCCGTAGCGTTCCGGGTCTTCTACGGGATACGCAAACACTGTCGCGCCATCCTGCAACTGCGCCGCCGTCTGCAACTGCTTTGAGAATCCCTGCCCGTAAAAGATGTTGTCGCCCAGCACCAGCGCGCTGGCCTCGCCGGCAATAAAATCACGTCCGATAAGAAATGCCTGTGCCAGCCCATCCGGGCTCGGCTGCACGGCGTAGCTGATCTCCAGACCCCATCGCCGCCCGTCGCCGAGCAGTTCCGCGAAGCGCCCCGTGTCCTGCGGCGTGGAGATGATAAGAATCTCCCTCAGCCCGGCAAGCATAAGTGTGCTCAGAGGGTAATAGATCATCGGCTTGTTGTAGACGGGCAGAAGCTGCTTCGACACCACATGTGTCACGGGATAGAGCCGCGTCCCCGATCCGCCAGCAAGAATAATGCCTTTCATAATCAAACCCTCTGAATCATTGAACCTGTTGCCCGGTTCCTACAGGCTACGGAAAAACTCAATCCAAGAGGCTCTGTAACAAGGGCACGGCTTCAGCCGGGCCGAAAAAGTCAGCAACGAGTCGGGCTTTAGCCCCTGAGGGGAGTTCATTCATCCTCTCAGGCCTCTCAGTCCCGTAGCCCCTAGTCCCTTAGTCCCGAGTCCCTAGTCCCTAGTCCCTTAGTCCCGAGTCCCGAGTCCCGAGTCCCTAGTCCCTAGTCCCTTAGTCCCTGCACTTCTCCCCGCTCTCCGTAATTCTTCGTGAGCCACTCGCGGTAAGCCCCAGTCCGCACACTGTTCACCCACTCGTCATTCTCCAGATACCAGCGCACCGTCTTGCGCAGCCCGCTTTCAAACTGCTCTGCCGGCTTCCAATTCAGTTCGCGCGTAATTTTGCTTGCGTCAATGGCGTACCGCCGGTCATGTCCCGGCCGGTCTTGAACGTAAGTGATAAGCCGTCGCCGCGCCGCAGCGCCAGCCTGCGGCCGCATCTCGTCCACCAGATCGCAGATCATTCCAACCACATCGATATTCGCGCGCTCGCTGTTTCCGCCCACGTTATAGGTTTCCCCTGGGATCCCGTTGCGCAAAACCGTGCGAACGGCCGCGCAATGGTCTTCGACAAACAACCAGTCGCGCACATTCTTCCCGTCGCCATAAACCGGCAGCGGCTTGCCCTCGAGCGCGTTCAAAATCATCAACGGGATCAACTTCTCCGGAAACTGAAACGGCCCATAGTTGTTCGAGCAATTCGTGGTGAGCACCGGCAGTCCGTAGGTGTGGAAATACGCCCGTGCCAGGTGATCCGACCCGGCCTTTGATGCCGCATAGGGACTGTTCGGCGCGTAAGCCGTGGTCTCACTGAACGCCGGATCGTTCGGGCCCAGCGTTCCATACACTTCATCTGTCGACACGTGCAGAAAGCGAAACCCCGCGCGACCGCCCTCATCCAATTCCGACCAATACGCGCGCGCCTGCTCCAGCAGCGTAAATGTCCCCACCACATTGGTCCGAATAAATGCTTCCGGCGACACAATGGAGCGGTCCACGTGGCTCTCCGCGGCAAAATGCACGATCGCCCGCGGACAATGCTTGCGCAGAAGCGATCGCACTAGCTCCGCATCGCAGATATCTCCGTGCACAAAAGTGTAGCGCGCATCGGCTTCGACGGACGCAAGGTTGGCGGCGTTGCCCGCGTAGGTCAGCAGGTCAAGATTCACCACCGCCGCCGTGCTCGCATTCATCCAGGTGAGCACGAAGTTCGAGCCAATGAACCCGGCCCCGCCCGTCACCAGAATCGTGTCGTTCATAGTGCTCATTCGAACCGAGTATACGTTACAAAACACGCCAGATGCGCCGCGTAACACCGCTAAGTCGTGCAAATCCGTCCCCTATGTTGAAAAGGAATTTCGACGTTGACGACGGTTTTTGGTTATATTAAAAGCAGCGCAGTTCCCGGATGCGGCCGGAGCTGCTCACGCAAACCTCTCGATCCAGCGCAAGCGCGGTTTTCATAATTGAAATCGCAGAGTGGCTGTGTATTCCGCATCTGATGTCACTCCGCAACGAAAATTCTGCAAGCAAAGGCTGCCATGGAACTCTCAGACTATCGTCTCCGCGCTCCACAAGCACAAGGCCTCTATCATCCACGGGATGAACACGATGCCTGCGGCATGGGCCTTGTCGCGAACATCCGCGGCGAAAAGAGCCACGAGATCATCCGCAAGGGCCTTGAGGTTCTCATCAACCTCACCCATCGTGGCGCGGCAGGTTGCGACCCGGAGACTGGCGACGGCGCCGGCATCCTCATTCAAATCCCCCATGCCTTCTTTGTGCGCGAGTGCGGGGAGCTGGGAATGACCCTGCCCGAGCCGGGCGCCTACGGCGTGGCAATGTGCTTTTTGCCGGTGGAAAAACACAACCGCCTGCAATGTGAGGGCGTCTTTGAGCGCATCGCTCAGGAAGAGGGCTGTCAGGTTCTCGGCTGGCGTGACACACCGGTCAACGGCGATGCCATCGGCCGCGAAGCTCGCAGTTCCCAGCCTTACATTGAGCAGCTCTTCCTCGGCTGTCCGCAGGGCCTCGACGAAGAGGCCTTCGAGCGCCTCCTCTATCACGTGCGCCGGCGCACAGAAAACGAAATTGCAGCCTCAGAGATCGAGGACAAGGAAACCTTCTACGTTCCCTCGTGTTCCTGTCGCACCATCATCTACAAGGGCCTCATGCTGGCCCCGCAGATCGAAAAGTTTTACTTCGAGCTGGCCAATCCCCTCGTCACCAGCGCACTCGCCCTCGTTCACCAGCGCTTTTCCACCAACACATTTCCTAGTTGGAAATTGGCCCACCCCTATCGCTACGTTGCGCACAACGGCGAAATTAATACCATCCGCGGCAACGTCAGTTGGATGAACGCCCGCCAGTCGATCCTCGCGAGCTCTCTCCACGGCGACAAGATCGGCGACCTGTATCCGGTCATCATGCCCGGCGGCAGCGACTCGGCTTCGCTCGACAATGCGGTCGAATTTCTCTACCAGTCTGGCCGTTCCCTGCCCCACGTCATGGCCATGCTCATCCCCGAGGCCTGGTCGGGCAATCCCGATATGGACGAGGACAAGCGCGCTTTTTACGAGTACCACGCCTCGCTCATGGAGCCATGGGACGGCCCCGCCGCCATTGCCTTCACCGACGGCAAGGTCATCGGCGCCACGCTCGATCGCAACGGCCTTCGCCCCGGTCGCTACATCGTTACCAAGGACGATCTGGTGGTGCTTGCCTCCGAAGCCGGCGTGATTGAAGTTCCCGCCGAAGACATTCTCAAAAAAGGCCGCCTACAGCCGGGACGCATGTTCCTCGTCGATACCGTGCAGCAGCGCATCGTCTCCGACGGCGAAATCAAGAAGGATCTCGCCGGCCGCAAGCCCTACGGTGCGTGGTTGAAGGAGCAGCAGGTCACCATCGAGAAGCTGCCGGAGCCCTCGCGCACCATCGCGTCGAATCCCGAAACGCTCTTGCGTCGCCAGCGCGCCTGCGGCTACAGCGAAGAGGATCTGCGCATCCTGCTCACGCCCATGGCCGCAGAAGGCGCAGAGCCGATCGGCTCCATGGGCACCGATGTGCCGCTGGCCTGCCTCTCCGACCGCCCGCAGCCGTTATTCAATTATTTCAAGCAGCTCTTCGCTCAGGTCACGAATCCACCCATCGACCCCATCCGGGAAGAACTGGTCATGTCGCTCATCAGCTACATCGGCACCGAGCGCAACATTCTGGATGAAGCGCCGGAGAACTGCCACACCCTCAAGCTGCCGCATCCCATCCTCACCAACCGCGATCTCGAAAAGCTGCGCCGCGTTTCATCGGGCGACTTGCTCGCCACCACGCTGCCCGCGCTCTTCCGCGCCGAGGATGGCGAAAAGGGCCTGAAGCAAGCCCTCGACGAATTGAGCGCCCGCGCTTCGCACGCTGTGAACTCGGGTTACACGCTTCTCATCCTCTCCGATCGCGGCGTCGATCCTACCTACGCGCCCATTCCCAGCCTGCTGGCCATGGCCGCCGTACACAACCGCCTGGTCCAGGAAAAAACCCGCACCCAGGTCGCGCTCATCATCGAAAGCGGCGAGCCACGCGAGGTGATGCACTTTGCGCTCCTCATCGGATACGGCGCCAGCGCCATCAATCCCTATCTCGCCATCGAAACCATCCACGATCTCAAGCGCCGTGGCCTGCTGCCGGAAAGGTAACTGCCGAGTACGCCGAAAAGAACTTCATCAAGGCCATCAACAAGGGATTGCTGAAGACCTTTTCGAAGATGGGCATCAGTACTCTGCAAAGTTATCGTGGCGCGCAGGTCTTCGAAGCAGTGGGCCTGAACGAATCTCTTATTGAGTCCTACTTCCCCGGCACCGCGTCGCGCATCGAGGGCGTCGGCCTCGGCGTGCTTGCTCGCGAAGCGCAGATGAAGCATGCCTACGCCTTCCAGCCGCTCACGGATTCTGAAACCGAGCTGGTCGTGGGCGGCCAGTATCAATACCGCGAGGGCGGCGAATATCACCTGCTCAATCCGCTCACCATCAGTAAGGTGCAGCACGCGGTGCGGCAGAACAGCTTCGCCACGTTCGAGGAATATACAGAACTCATCGACAATCAGAACCGCAATCTGTGCACGCTGCGCGGACTTCTGAAGCTCAAGTACGCTGAAAACCCCATTCCGATTGACCAGGTCGAGCCTGCCAAAGAGATCGTCAAGCGCTTCACGACCGGCGCCATGAGCTTCGGGTCAATTTCAAAAGAAGCCCACGAGACCCTCGCCATCGCCATGAACCGCCTCGGTGGCATGTCGAACACCGGCGAAGGCGGCGAGGACGAAGCCCGCTTCACGCCCGACGCCAACGGCGATTCGCGCCGCTCGGCTGTCAAGCAGGTGGCCAGTGGCCGCTTCGGCGTCACCACGAACTATCTCGTCAATGCCACGGAGCTGCAAATCAAGATGGCGCAAGGCGCAAAGCCCGGCGAGGGCGGCCAACTCCCTGGCCACAAAGTCGACAGCGAAATCGCCCGCATCCGCCACTCCATTGCGGGCGTCGGCCTCATCTCGCCTCCGCCGCATCACGACATCTACTCCATCGAAGATCTGGCGCAGCTCATCTACGATCTCAAGAACGTCAATCCGCAGGCTCGCATCGCGGTAAAGCTGGTTTCTGAAGTCGGCGTCGGCACCGTCGCCGCAGGCGTTTCCAAGGCGCATGCCGATGTCGTGCTCATCTCCGGCGACACCGGCGGTACCGGCGCTTCTCCGCTCAGCTCCATCAAGCACGCCGGCCTGCCCTGGGAACTCGGCCTCGCAGAGGCGCAACAAGTCCTGCTGCTCAATGACCTGCGCTCGCGCATCCGCGTACAGACCGACGGCAAATTGCAGACCGGCCGCGACGTGGTAATCGCTGCCCTGCTCGGCGCTGAGGAATTCGGTTTCGCCACCATGCCGCTCATCACCATGGGCTGCATCATGATGCGCAAGTGCCACCTGAACACCTGCGCTGTCGGTATAGCCACGCAGGACCCAGTGCTCCGCTCACGCTTCACCGGCACGCCCGAGCACGTCATCAACTTCTTCTTCTTTATTGCGGAGCAAATGCGCCAGCACATGGCCAAGCCCGGCTTCAAGACCGTCGACGACATGGTTGGCCGCGTAGAAAAAATCGACGTGCACATCGACGACGCGCACTGGAAGGCCAAGGGCATCGATCTCTCGTCGATTCTCCACGTACCGACGCTGCCCTCGCGTGTGGCGCGCCGCCGCACCACGTTCCAGGATCACGGCCTTGGGCCGGCGCTCGACCACGCGCTCATCGCCAAAGCGCGGCCATCCCTTGAATCTCAGTCCAAAACCAAAGGAAACTTCGCCATTCGCAATGTGCACCGCACCGTCGGCGCCATGCTCGGCGGAGAAATCGCCCGCCGCTTCGGATCGGCCGGCCTGCCCGACGAAACCATCCACTTCAAGTTCCGCGGCTCGGCGGGCCAGAGCTTCGGCGCGTTCGTTCCCAGCGGCGTCACGCTTGAACTTGAAGGCGACGCCAACGACTATCTCGGCAAGGGGCTTTCTGGCGGACGCATCATCTCCTATCCCGCCAAGACCTCCAGTTACCTGCCCGAAGAAAGCATTCTGGTCGGAAACGTCGTTCTCTACGGCGCCACCGCCGGCGAAGTCTTCCTGAACGGCATTGCCGGCGAGCGTTTCGCCGTGCGCAACTCCGGAGCCACTGCCGTGGTTGAGGGCGTGGGAGACCACGGCTGCGAATACATGACCAACGGCCTTGTCATCGTTCTTGGTGCCACTGGCCGCAACTTCGCCGCCGGCATGAGCGGCGGCATCGCCTACGTCTACGACGATCGGGGCGACTTCTCCATTCGCCGCTGCAACAAGGCCAGCGTCGATCTCGAGCCGCTCGTCGCTCCCGCTGATGTGGAGCAAGTCCGCGACCTGCTGGCGCGTCATCGCGACGCCACTGGCAGCCCGCGCGCCGCGTGGATCCTCGAACACTGGGCCGACGCGCAGCCGAAATTCATCAAGGTCTTCCCGCACGAATTCAAGCGCGTGCTTGGCGTTGCGCGTACCGACGCCGCCTACGCACCACCCAACACTTCGTCGCCCCTCGTGGCGGCTGCCGCTGAGGTGCAACATGGGTAAGGTCACTGGCTTTCTGGAAATCGAACGGGCACAGCCCACGCGGCGCAAGCCCGACGAGCGCATCAAGGATTGGTTCGAAATCTACGAGCCGTTCCCCGAGGAGAAACAGCGCGAGCAGGGCGCTCGCTGCATGGATTGCGGTGTGCCGTTTTGCCACACCGGCTGCCCGGTCAACAACCTCATTCCCGACTGGAACGATCTCGTCTACGGCAACCGCTGGGAGGCCGCCATTCGCCGCCTCCATTCGACGAACAATTTTCCCGAGTTCACCGGCCGCATCTGCCCCGCACCGTGCGAAGCCGCGTGCGTGCTCGGCATCAACCAGCCGCCGGTTTCCATCAAGCTCATCGAGCGTTCCATCGTGGAGCGCGCCTGGGACGAAGGCTGGATTCACCCCGAGCCGCCCGAGCAGGCTACTGGCAAGCGTGTTGCCGTCGTCGGCAGCGGCCCCGCGGGCCTTGCTGCCGCACAGCAACTGCGCCGCGCCGGCCACTCCGTCACGGTTTTTGAAAAGAACGATCGCATCGGCGGCCTGCTCCGCTACGGCATCCCGAATTTCAAACTTGAGAAACATATCGTCGATCGCCGCATCGAGCAGATGCGCGCCGAAGGCGTGGTCTTCCAAACCAATGCCCACGTCGGTGTGAATGTTTCCGTGGAATCACTGACCGACGGCTTCGACGCCATTCTTCTTTGTGGCGGCTCCGAGCAACCCCGCGACCTGCCCGTTCCAGGCCGCGAGCTCAAGGGCATTCACTTCGCCATGGAGTTTCTGCCCCAGCAAAATCGCCGCAACGAGGGCGACTCAGAAGAG
>Ga0224557_1003813_pt1 | contig 11447 bp, 9 predicted proteins | sample 714S31014metaG_FD_180677 | JGI IMG/M metagenome (GOLD analysis project Ga0224557, IMG submission 180677) | Peat soil microbial communities from Stordalen Mire, Sweden - 717 S3 10-14 | ecosystem: Environmental > Terrestrial > Soil > Wetlands > Peat | place: Sweden: Norrbotten County, Stordalen... | reverse complement strand
CGGGGCGCCGAGTACAAGGTCGAGTACGTGCCCAAGGTGAAAATCGAGATCCTCACCACGGCCGAAACAGCCGACGACGTTGTCGAGGCGATCTCCAAGTCGGCTCGCAGCGGCAAGATCGGCGACGGGAAGATCTGGACCACGACAGTGGACAACGTGACCCGGATCCGCACCGGCGAGACCGGGCCGGGAGCCATCTAGACTTGGCTTCAGTGACCCGTAGCAAGAAAAGTGGGACGTCCCGTTCCCCTGCTCGCAGGGGGACGGGTGCTCCCCGCCCGGCCAGGAGCGGTACGTTGCCCGTGCCGCCGACCACTGAGCCCGCCGGTGGCCCCACGGAGCTCCCGCCGCTCGGGATGGCCGTGGCTTCGCCTTGGGGCTGGCGCATCATGGCCGTCGTCACCTTGGTGGCCGTCGGCCTCTGCATCACGTTCTTCCTGGACGGCCACACCGTGTTCGGGTTTTTGTGGGTTGTCATCGCCGTGGCCTGGGGCTTTTTCACCAACCAATTAAGGCTGCGTCACCTGGACTTTGCCCGTTCCTAACCGGCCCTAGCCCTGCCGGCCGTCCTGGTCGTCGACAACGCCGCCGTCCCTCTTCCCGAGCGCGGCGGCGTTGTCGCGATGTCAGTGGGTCGTGGTGGTCCGGGCCCTGCCCGGCACCGAGGCGGTCGGGGTGGAGGCGGGGGTTGGCGCCGCCGGGGGTACCACGGAGATGGACTCAGACGTGGGTAGGAGCTCTTCCCATGTGTTGCCGGGGGCGAGCGTGATCGTGGTCCCGTCGGTCTCGGTAAACGTCGCCGGTTGAGCCGGCGTCGGCCGGTGCCAGGTGCCCTTCAGTTCGGTCCCGTTGCGGAACACCCAGGCCTGTCCCGTGCCGGTCAAGGTCAGGTCCTGCTCGAGGGCGCCGGTATCGTCCTCGACGTAAGGGGTGGGGTACTCGACCACCCGCATCACGACCACATTGGTGGCCGAGATCTGTACGTCATCGCCCTGGATGGCGGGACCGGTGTCGGAGTAGTAGCGGGCCCAGGTGCCCCTCTTCGCCTTCCATGTCCATGTGGTCACGTCCAGGGGGAAGTAGATGTTGACCGCGCCCACGGCTGTCCCACCGGCCGGGAGGGGCCCGTACTTGAAGATCGGGGGCGGAGACGCGCTCTGGTAGCCGAGGGCGGCCGCCGCCGACCACAGCGCGGCGGTGGACGTGTAGAGGTTGTGGGGCGCGATGCGGGTGGAGTCGCGCTGGTAGGCGCCCGGCGCCTTATTGGCCCCCACGTCCTCCAGCAGGGAGGTGTTGGAGTCGATGGCGTTGATCACCGGCTGGATGGCGCCCGAATAGGCGAAGAGGACGTGGCCGAGCGGCTCCAGGATGGCAATGTCGACCAGGCGGCCCGAGCGGACCGGTTCGATGCGGGGCGCGACATGGCACTGGTAGACGGCGATGAACCTGGTTATGCCCCCCTCCACCGGTTCTTCGAAGACAATGTCCGTGTGGTCGAGGCCCCACTGGGGCCGGGCCTGGGGCAGGTTCTCGACCTTGACCGCCAACGCGGCCCGCTGGGGCACGTGGCCGTCCCGGGGAGGCAGTCCGGTCAGTGGGCAGACCGCCAGGTGCCGAGGCTTGGTCGTGGTGGTGGTGCGGGCCGTCGTAGTCGTGGTCGACGAAGACGAGGTGGTGGTCGGCAGGGATACGGCGGGCTTCTTGGCATTGCCGCAACCGCTTACCAGAGCCAGCGCGGCTGAGGCAGCTAGAACGGCAGCCACCCGGCGCCCGCCCGGTGACGCTCTCATCGCGGTCCAACCTACTTGGCGGGCCCGTCAAGCAAGCGGCATACTCGGCGACGAGGCCAGGCCGCGGCGGGGGACGGGGAGCCCTAGGCGCGCTGGCCCTGGCGGCGTACGGCCTCGGCCGCGGCGGCGATCGCCTCCGGGTCGCCCAGCCAGCGCCCACCGCGCTGGAGCGGTCGCAGGCCCTTGTCGAGCTCGTAGACGATGGGCACGCCCGTGGGGATCTCGAGCTTGGCGATGTCCTCGCCGGTCATCTGGTCGAGGTGCTTGATAAGGGCCCGCAAGCTGTTGCCGTGGGCCGCCACCAGTACCACCTGGCCGGAGAGCAGGGCGGGCGCGATGGCGTCGTACCAGTAAGGGACCATGCGCACCACGACGTCGGCCAGGCACTCCGTGCTGGGCACGACGCCGGGCACGTAGCGAGCGTCGGTCGACACGTCGAAGGTGGAACCGGGCTCCAACGGGGGCGGCGGCACGTCGTAGCTCCGGCGCCACAGCAGGAACTGCTCGTCGCCATAGCGGTCGCGCGTCTCCGCCTTGTCCAGGCCGGTCAGGCCGCCGTAGTGACGCTCGTTGAGCCGCCAGTGCCGGTGCACCGGCACCCACAGCCTCGACGTCTCTTCTTGAAGGATGTTGAGGGTGCGGATGGCCCGGGTGAGCACGGACGTAAAGGCGATGTCGGGCAGCAAACCTTCGGCCGCGAGGAGGCGGCCCGCCTGGCGGGCCTCCTGCTCACCGTTAGGCGACAGGTCGACGTCCCACCACCCGGTGAAGCGGTTTTCGAGGTTCCAGAGGCTCTGGCCATGACGGGCGAGCACGAGAGTGGGCATGGCCCAAGCCTAGGTGGTCATCGGCTGGTCCGGGCCACGCCCTAGCCATTTTCAAGTTTCTTGATAGGACTATGCTCAAGTTTGCTATTATGGTCCACAAGCGAGCTCCAGACCGGCTCGGAAAGCGTAAATCAACCAGGGCTGGCGCCTCCTGAAGGCCCAGCTTGCTCCAAGGAGGCTGTTTCATGGCAAAGGCTGTCGGTATCGACCTCGGTACCACCAACTCAGTAGTCGCCGTTCTGGAAGGTGGCGAGCCTACCGTCATCGCCAATGCCGAGGGCGCCCGTACCACTCCCTCGGTCGTGGGCTTTTCGAAGTCGGGCGAAGTCCTCGTCGGTGAGGTCGCCAAACGCCAGGCCATCACCAACCCGGACCGGACCATCCGTTCCGTGAAGCGCCATATGGGCGACAACGCCTGGCACGTCAACATCGACTCCAAGGGCTATTCGCCCCAGGAGATCTCCGCTCGCATCCTGCAGAAGTTGAAGAGGGACGCCGAGAGCTACCTCGGGACGACGGTCACCCAGGCCGTCATCACCGTCCCCGCCTACTTCGACGACGCCCAGCGCACTGCGACCAAAGAAGCGGGCCAGATAGCCGGCCTCGAAGTGCTGCGGATCATCAACGAGCCCACCGCGGCCGCCTTGGCGTACGGCCTGGACAAGGAGGGCGCGGAGCAGACCATCCTCGTGTTCGACCTCGGCGGCGGCACGTTTGACGTGTCCGCTCTGGAGATCAGCGAAGGTATTTTCCAGGTCAAGTCCACCAGCGGCAATACGCACCTGGGCGGCGACGACTGGGACCAGCGGGTGGTCGACTGGCTCGTGAAGACGTTCAAGGACACCGAGGGCGTGGACCTTTCCAAGGACAGGATGGCGCTGCAGCGGCTGCAGGAGGCGGCTGAAAAGGCCAAGATCGAGCTCTCCGCCGTCCAGGAGACCAACATCAACCTCCCGTTTATTACCGCCACCAGCGAAGGCCCCAAGCACCTGGACGTGAAGTTGACCAGGGCCAAGTTCCAGGAGATGACGGCCGACCTCGTGGAGGCCTGCCGCGGACCGTTCGACCAGGCCGTGAAGGACGCCGGGCTCACCAAGGAGCAGATCGACCATATCGTCCTCGTCGGCGGGGCCACCCGCATGCCCGCCATCCAGGAGCTCGTGCGCAGCCTTACGGGCAAAGACCCGCACAAGGGGGTCAACCCCGACGAGGTCGTGGCCGTCGGTGCTGCCATCCAGGCCGGTGTCCTCAAGGGCGAGGTGAAAGACATCCTCCTGCTCGACGTGACGCCCCTCTCGCTCGGTATCGAGACCAAGGGCGGCGTGATGACGAAATTGATAGAGCGCAACACGACCATCCCGACCAAGAAGAGCGAGGTCTTCACGACTGCGGAGGACATGCAACCGTCGGTCCAGGTCCACGTGCTCCAGGGCGAGCGGGAAATGGCGATGTACAACAAGACATTGGGCAAGTTCGAGCTCGTCGACCTGCCTCCGGCGCCCCGCGGCATACCCCAGATCGAAGTGACCTTCGACATCGACGCCAACGGGATCGTCCACGTGTCAGCGCGCGACCGCGCTACGGGCAAGGAGCAGTCGATGACCATTACCGGCCAGTCGTCGCTGGCCAAGGACGAGATCGACCGTATGGTCCACGACGCCGAAGCTCACGCCGCCGACGACCGTCGCCGGCGGGAGGAAGCCGAGATCCGTAACAACGCCGATTCGCTCGTCTACCAGACCGAGAAAATGCTGCGTGACCAGGCCGCTTCGGTGAGCGGCCCCGAGAAGGAGACGGTCGAGTCCGACCTAAAAACCTTGAAGACGGCCCTGAGCGGTACCGATCTCGACGACATAAAGGGCGCCACGGAGCGTTTGGCCGTGGGCGTGCAGGAGCTCGGCAAGAAGCTCTACGAAGCGGCCGCCGCGGCTTCAGCCAACGCCGGCGCCCCGGGTGCCGACAGCGGCTATTCGGGCGGCGCCAGCAGCAACGGCAGTGCCGACGAAGAGGTAGTGGACGCCGAGATCGTCGACGAGGCAGGCCAGGCCTGATGCCGGAAGACTTTGAAGAAGAAGTGGGCGAGCCGGTCGACGCTGGCCCGCCCGGCTACCCCTCCCTGGGGGACATGGCTGCGGGCGACCAGACCGCATGGGCCGACGTCGCCCGCGAGCGCGACGAGTACCTCGACGCTCTCCGCCGGGTGCAAGCCGATTTCGACAATTACCGCAAAAGGGTGGACCGCCAGCAGCGGGAGATGGCCGATAATGCCGCCACCTCTCTGGTCAAAAAGTTGTTGCTGGTCTTGGACGCGGCCGACCTGGCGCTCGCCCACGGCGGGGGGGAGGACGTGAAGCAGGTAGAGGCCGCTTTGTTCGACGTCCTGTCCAAAGAAGGGCTCGAACGCATAGTGCCCGAAGGCCAAGCCTTCGATCCCGAGGTCCACGACGCGGTGGCGCACGAGCCGGTCGAGGGCGAGGACGCGCCCGCAATTCCCGAAGTGAGCGAAGTGCTGCGGGCCGGGTACCGCTGGAAGGGCCGCGTCGTGCGCCCGGCCATGGTGAAAGTGAGGGGTTGACGTCGTGGCGGTCCAGCGCGAGTGGCTCGAGAAGGATTACTACAAGGTCCTCGGGGTGCAGAAGAGCGCCTCCGACAAGGATGTCGCGCGCGCTTATCGCAAGCTGGCCAAGCAGTACCATCCCGACGCCAACCCCGGCTCCGAGGAACGCTTCAAGGAAGTCTCGGCCGCTTACGAGGTCATCGGTGACCAGGCCAAGCGCAAGGAGTACGACGAAGTCCGCACCATGAGCGAGCACGGCTTTGCCGGCAACCCCTTCGCCGGTGGCGGCCAGGGCGCGGGCGCTGGGTTTTCCAACTTCCGGGTCGACGACCTGGGCGACCTGTTGGGCAATATTTTCGGGCGCGGGGGCCGGCGCGGGCGCTCGGACGCAGCCACGGCCGGCGCGCAGAAGGGCCAGGACATCGAAGCCGAGCTCCACCTGTCGTTCGCCGACGCCGTGAAGGGTGCCACCACGACCGTGCATGTCACCTCGGAAGTCCCGTGCTCCACATGCGGGGGCTCGGGCGCGGCGCCGGGCAGCGCCCCGACCGTCTGCCAGGTCTGCGGGGGCCGGGGGGTTGTCAACGAAAACCAGGGCATGTTCTCCTTCAGCCACCCGTGCGTGGCATGCGGTGGGACAGGTATGAGGATCGAGGTCCCGTGCCCGACATGCGCCGGCCACGGCACCGAGAAGCGCGCCCGCCAGGTAAAAGTGAGGATCCCGGCCGGGGTGGAAAACGGTCAGAAGATCAGGGTCCCCAACCGGGGCGGTGCCGGCCGTTTCGGCGGCCCGGCCGGGGACCTCTATGTCGTCGTGCGGACCGCTCCTCACCCCGTGTTCAGCCAGAAAGGCAAGGACCTGACGATAAAGGTCCCGGTGACCTTCGCCGAAGCTGCCCTGGGCACCACGGTTTCGGTGCCCACGCTCAATGGCAAGCCCGTTACAGTCAAGGTGCCGGCGGGCACGCGTTCCGGCAAGGTCTTCCGGGTAGCAGGCCAAGGCGTCCCCGGAGCCGGGAAGTCGGGCGATCTTCTTGTCACCTTCGAAGTGGAGATCCCGACCAAGTTGAGCGCGGACGAGAAGCGGGCGGTCGAGGCTCTGGCCAAGGCCTCGGCCACCGAGGGCCAGAAGCTGCGAGAAAGGTTAGGAGCTGAGGCGCCATGAAGCGGGAGGCCACGCCGAAGGACCAGTCGATGGCCGTCTATGTGATCTCGGTCGCAGCCGAGCTGGCCGGTGTCCACCCCCAGACGCTTCGGATCTACGAACGCAAAGGGCTTCTGGGGCCGGCGCGGACCCTGGGCGGAAGCCGGCGCTACAGCGATATGGACATCGAGCTGTTGAGGCGGATACAGGAACTGACCGCTGGAGGTCTCAACCTCGAGGGCGTCAGGCGCGTGATCGAGCTCGAGGCGGAGGTGGCGCGCCTGCGCCGAGAAGTCGCCGAGGCCAGGTCGGAGGCCCGAGCGGCAGTCGAGCAAGTACACCGTCAGTACCGGCGGGACCTGGTGCCGCTGGACATGAGCCCGGTGCGCTGGTTCCCGTCGCGCTGACGGGTGACCGCGGCCACGGCGCCATTTTTGACGGATGGCGAGTTCCCAGAAATTAGAGATCAGAGATAGGAGGCGAGTGCATTGGCGCTCGACGCGAACCGCTGGACCCAAAAAACCCAAGAAGTTTTCAGCGCCGCGCTAGCGGGCGCACGGAGCCGCAACAACCCCGAGGTCACCCCTGACCATTTCCTTGTCGCTCTCCTGGGCCAGGAGGGCACAGCGGTGCTGCCTGTGCTGGCCCGGGTGGGCACCGCCGACCTCCCCCTGCGCAACCGGCTGGAAGAAGCGCTCTCCAAGTTGCCCCACAACTATGGCGGGACCGGCCCCGAGCTGTCGCGGGGGTCGCGGGACATGCTCGACCAGGCGGAGCGCGAGCGGGACGCCCTGGGCGACGAGTACCTGTCGGTCGAGCACATATTGCTGGCCCTGGCGTCACGGACCGGTGCCTCGCACGACGAGCTACTGGCCGCCCTGCGCGAGGTGCGAGGCAGCCACCGGGTGACGAGCCAGAACCCCGAGGACACATACCAGGCATTGGAGAAATACGGGCGTGACCTCACTGCAGAGGCCAGGCGGGGCAAGCTCGACCCCGTGGTCGGCCGTGACGAGGAGATCCGCCGGGTGGTGCAAGTCCTTTCGCGCCGCACCAAGAACAACCCGGTGCTCATCGGCGAGCCGGGCGTGGGCAAGACGGCGATCGTGGAAGGCCTGGCCCGGCGCATCGTAGAGGGAGACGTGCCCGAGAGCCTGCGCGGCAAGCGCCTCGTGGCCCTGGACCTAGGCGCCATGGTGGCCGGCGCCAAGTACCGGGGAGAGTTCGAGGAGCGTCTCAAGGCGGTATTGAAGGAGATTTCCGACTCCGGCGGCGAGGTCGTCACTTTCATCGACGAGCTGCACACCATCGTCGGCGCCGGGGCGGCCGAGGGTGCCATGGACGCCGGCAACATGATCAAGCCCATGCTGGCCCGAGGCGAGCTGCACATGATCGGGGCGACGACCCTCGACGAGTACCGCAAGCACATAGAGAAGGACGCCGCCCTGGAAAGGCGTTTCCAGCCTGTCTATGTGGGCCAGCCGTCCGTCGAGGACACCATTGCCATATTGCGGGGCCTGAAAGAGCGCTACGAGGTGCACCACGGTGTGCGGATCATGGACTCGGCCCTGGTGGCGGCGGCCGTGCTGTCCGACCGGTACATCACGGGCCGGTTCCTGCCCGACAAGGCGATCGACCTGGTGGACGAGGCGGCCAGCCGCTTGCGGATCGAGATCGATTCCATGCCCACGGAGATCGACGTGGTCGACCGGCGCATCCGCCAGCTCGAGATCGAGCGCGTCGCGCTGGCCAAGGAAACCGACGACGCCTCGCGCGAGCGTTTGGCCAGGCTCGACGAAGAACTGGCCAACCTGGGCGAATCGGTTCATGGCATGAAGGGCCATTGGCAGGCCGAAAAGGACGCCATTACAGCCATAAACGGGCTGAAGGAGCAGTTGGAGGCGTTGCGGGGCGACGCTGACCGCTACGAGCGCAACGGGCAACTGGCCCAGGCGTCCGAGATCCGTTACGGGCGCATCCCCGACGTCTCCCGCTTGGTGGACGAGGCCACCAAGCACCTCGAGGAGCTCCAAGCGAGCCAGAAGATGCTCAAGCAGGAAGTGGACGAGGAAGACGTGGCCGAGGTCGTCGCCAAGTGGACCGGGGTGCCCGTCACCCGTTTGCTCGAAGGCGAAGTGGCCAAGCTCGTGAGAATGGAGGACGTCCTGCACGAGCGGGTCGTGGGCCAGGACGAGGCGGTCAAAGCGGTGGCCAACGCCATCCGCCGTTCCCGCAGCGGGCTGTCGGACCCGGACCGTCCCGTCGGCAGCTTCCTTTTCCTGGGGCCGACCGGCGTAGGCAAGACCGAGCTGGCGAGGTCATTGGCGGACTTCTTGTTCGATGACGAGCGGGCCATGGTGCGCATCGACATGTCCGAGTACATGGAAAAGCACGCGGTGGCCCGGCTCGTCGGTGCGCCGCCCGGCTACGTGGGCTACGAGCAGGGTGGCCAGCTGACCGAAGCCGTTCGCCGCCGCCCGTACTCCGTCGTGCTGCTCGACGAGATCGAAAAGGCCCACCCGGACGTGTTCAACATCCTCCTGCAGGTGCTCGACGACGGGCGCCTGACCGACGGGCAGGGAAGGACGGTCAATTTCACCAACACGGTGCTGATCATGACGTCCAATTACCGGGGGGACCTACGCGACGCGTTCAAGCCCGAGTTCTTGAACCGGGTCGACGAGATCGTCGAGTTCGCGCCGCTGACCGAGGCCGACATCTCCAAGATCGTGGAGATCCAGTTGCGGGCCCTGGACAAGCGCCTGGCGGCGCGGCGCCTGGCCCTGGTGGTGACGGACGCAGCCAAGTCGTGGCTGGCGCACGCCGGCTATGACCCCGATTACGGCGCTCGGCCGTTGAAGCGGCTCATACAGCGCCAGATCGGCGACCCGTTGGCCCTGGCCTTGCTGGAGGGCAAGTACGGCGACGGGGACACGGTCACCGTCGACGCCCTCGAGGGCCAGGCTCGGGTGCCGACCGCCGATGAGCCCGGGACCGGTGCCCTCGTCCTGCGCTGACGTCGTCCCTATTTGGACCTGGCCATCACCGGGCTGCCGGTGCCCGTTCAGGCAGGACCGGGGCCGAAGCCTGAGCCCTCGGGCGTGAGGTACGGTGGCGGCGTGCCCGCCACCATCCTTCTCGGCACCCAGTGGGGCGACGAGGGAAAAGGAAAGCTCACCGACCTGTTGGCCCGGGAGATGCAGGTGGTCGTGCGCTACCAGGGGGGCCACAACGCCGGCCACCGGATCGTGGTCGACGGTGAGAGCTTCGCTCTCCAGCTGCTCCCGAGCGGGGTCCTGTACCCCCACATCACCCCGGTGATCGGCAACGGCGTCGTGGTGGAGCCGAAGGTACTACTGGACGAGATCGACGCCCTCGAAGCCCGGGGGGTGGACTGCTCCCGCCTGGTCATTTCGGGCAGCGCCCACCTTGTCATGCCTTACCACCAGGAGATCGACGCCCTCACGGAGCGCTACCTGGGCAAGAACCGGCTGGGGACGACCAAGCGAGGCATCGGGCCGGCCTACGCGGACAAGGCCGCCCGCATCGGCCTGCGGGCCCAGGACCTGCTCGACCCCAAGATCTTCCGCCAGAAGCTGGATGTCGTCTTGAAAGAGAAGAACCTCGTGCTGGCCAAGATCTACAACCGCCTGGCCCTCTCCTCCGACGAGATCGCCAAGCGCTACCTGGAGGAGTACGCCCCCCGCCTGGCCCCCCACATCGGCGACGCCGTGGGCTTCGTGCACGACACCCTGGCCTCGGGTGGCGGCGTGCTCCTGGAAGGAGCGCAGGCGACGTTCCTGGACGTCGACCACGGCACCTACCCCTTCGTCACGTCCTCCAACCCGGTGGCCGGGGGGGCGTGCACGGGGGCGGGCATCGGGCCCCGCTACATCAGCCGGGTGGTGGGCATCGCCAAGGCCTACATCACCCGGGTCGGCGCCGGGCCGTTCCCGACCGAAGTCTTTGGCGAGGTCGCCGACACCCTGGTCGAACGGGGCAAGGAGTTCGGCACCAACACCGGTCGCCGCCGCCGGCCGGGATGGTTCGACGCTGTGATGATGCGCCACGCCGTGCGGCTCAATTCCCTGGACGAGCTGGCCATCACCAAACTCGACGTGCTGGACACGTTCGAGACGTTGAAGGTATGCGTTGCCTACGAGGCGGCGGGCACCCGCTACGAGCACATGCCCTGGCACCAGTCCGTGCTCCACGAGGTGCGCCCGGTCTACGAGGAGCTCCCGGGCTGGTGCACCGGCACCTCGGGCGTCGACAGCAAAGAAGCCCTCCCCCGCCAGGCACGCACTTACCTCGAGTTCCTGTCCTCTCAGTCGGGCGTGCCCATCACCTATGTCGGCGTAGGTCCCGGGCGCGACCAGATCATCCGTTTCGCCTGACCATGAGGGTCTGCATAGTAGGTAGCGGCGGGCGCGAGCACGCATTGGCGGCAGCGCTGTCGGCCACGGCCGAGGTGGTGGTAGCACCGGGCAACCCGGGCATGGCCGGTTTGGCGTGCAGCGACGTCCCCCCCGAGTGGATAGACGCCGACCTGTGGGTCATCGGACCGGAGCAGCCGCTGGTCGAGGGGTTGGCTGACCGGATCCGGGGCCGGGGCCGCCTGGTGTTCGGCCCGGGGGCGGACGGTGCCCGCCTGGAAGGGTCCAAGGTCTGGATGAAAGAAGTCCTGGCCGCGGCCAGGGTCCCCACGGCTGAGTCCCGCGTCTTCGACGAGCTCGAACCCGCCCTGCGTTACTTGCGGGCGACGTCCGGGCCCTGGGCCATAAAGACGGACGGGCTCGCGGCGGGCAAAGGCGTCCTGGTCACGGGCACCCGGGAAGAAGCGAGGCGCGACGTGGAGGCCAAGCTGTCAGGTAAGGCATTCGGAGACGCCGGGCGCCGGATCCTGATCGAGGAGGCGCTTTCCGGGCAGGAGATCTCGGTCATCGCCGTGTGTGACGGCCGCCAGGCCTACCCGCTCGACTGTGCTCAGGACTACAAGCGGGTGGGGAACGGTGGCACGGGGCCCAACACCGGGGGCATGGGCGCCTACTCGCCGGTGCCCTTCGCCTCGAGCGAGATCGTCGGCCAGGTAATGGAACGAGCCATCCTGCCGACCCTGCACGCTTTGT
>Ga0224557_1003811_pt1 | contig 11449 bp, 9 predicted proteins | sample 714S31014metaG_FD_180677 | JGI IMG/M metagenome (GOLD analysis project Ga0224557, IMG submission 180677) | Peat soil microbial communities from Stordalen Mire, Sweden - 717 S3 10-14 | ecosystem: Environmental > Terrestrial > Soil > Wetlands > Peat | place: Sweden: Norrbotten County, Stordalen... | reverse complement strand
CGTCCTTCTCCTGATGCTCCTCGGCGTCCGCTGGGCGCGCCAGGCCTTCGGCGAACGCGCCGCCCTCTACACCGGCCTCGGCGTCCTCACCTCCGCCGGAGTCTTCCTCTTCACCCGCGTCTTCCTACCCGACGTCCTCCTCTCGCTCCTCCTCGCCTGCGCCCTCTACTGCCTCCTCCATTCCCTGCGCACTCCCCAGCCTGCCGTCATCCCGACCGGAGCAGCAAATAATTCCGTCATCCCGACCGGAGCGCAAAATAATTCCGTCATTCCGACCGGAGCGAAGCGGAGTGGAGGAACCCCCGCATTTGTCTTCTTCCGCAGCGCCACAAATCTCTACCCCTACGCCCTATGGACCGCCCTAGCCCTCGCCGTCCTCACCAAGGGCCTGGTCGCCATCGTCTTCCTCTTCGCCACCGCCGCCCTCTTCCTCGCCCTCACCGGAGAACTCCGCAACTGGCGTCGCCTCAAACCCTTCACCGGCGTACTCCTCTTCCTCGCCATCGCCGCGCCCTGGCACATCCTCGCCGGCCTGCGCAACACCGGAGCCGCCGACGGCCACGGCTTCTTCTGGTTCTATTTCATCAACGAGCACGTCCTCCGCTTCCTCGGCCGCCGCATCCCCCGCGACTACAACAAACTCCCCAGCTACCTCTACTGGTCCCTCCACCTCGTCTGGCTCTTCCCCATGAGCCTCTTTTTACCGCTGCTCGTGAGCTGGGCAAAATCGACTCAGCGGAATTTCCTTGCATCTCACCCAGATCCATACTCATCAGAGCGTGGTGCCCGTGTTATCCGTGCGATTTTAGTATCCTTCCTCATCATTATTGTTCTATTTGGGTTGGCGGTTTTGCTAGATTCATATGTTCATATCCCATACATGCTGACTTGTATTCTTTTGATAGTGGGCTTGCAAGCATACGTTTTCCTTTACAAAAAAAATCATTACTGCGAAATCAGCACACAGAGCACTACCTACAACCTGCAAACGCGCACCATACTTCTCCTCACAATCTTCTCCGCTCTAGTTCTCGTCTTCTTTTCGCTCTCGACGAATCAGGAGTACTACACATTTCCCGCGTACCTCCCGCTCCTGATGCTCCTCGCCGCAGCTCTCGCCCGCGCCGAAGCCACCTACAACGCAGAAAAATCCTCCCGCCGCTGGATCACCTTCGCTCACGCCGCCTTCACCGCCATCGGCCTCGCCGTCGCCGCTGCGTTGACCTACGGCCTCTACACCTCGCGCCATCTCGCCTTCGTCCCAGACATCGGAGAACTCCTCGCCCATCGCGGCGTCGGCGACTACACCCTCTCCATGTCCTCGCTCTTCGACCTCACCGGCCCCAGCTTCGCCGCCCTCCGCCTACCCGCCTCGCTGGCCCTCGCCGCCTTCGCCCTCGGCCCCGCCGTCGCCTGGGCCTTCCGCGCCCAACTGCTCCGCGCCCGCGACCGCCATCTCGCCGCCACCACCACCATCGCGCTCACCGCCGCCGTATTCCTTATCGCCGCGCACATCGCTCTGGTCCGCTTCGCCCCCATGCTCTCCTCCCAGGACATGGCCGCCCGCATCCAGCAGCTCGAATCCTCCGGCGCAATCTCCCGCGACAACACCCTCCTCCTCTATGGCGATCAGGCCTACGGCTCCTCCATCCCCTTCTACCTCAACCGCCCGCTCTCGCGCCCCGCGCTCCTCGTCGATGGCCGCTCCTCCTCCATGCTCTTCGGCTCCACCTTCCCCGACGCGCAGTCCCTCTTCCTAACCCCGGCCCAGCTTCTCGCCCAGTGGGGCTCCGGCCCGCGCAAGCTCCTCTTCGTCCCCCTCGAACGCCGCGACGACGTAGACCGCCTCCTCGGCCCGCGCACAATCCTTCTCAAAGAGACCTCCGGCAAGGCCCTGCTCACCGACCGCCCTCTCGACTCTCCGCAGAAAGAGCAGGCGAGCCAGCCGTGATTCATCCCCCTCTTCAATCCGCCAATCCATCCCCCGGCTTACCCGCCCGCTGGAACCCGCGCTCGGTCTGCATCATCGCTCTCGCATGGCTCATCCTGCACATCGGCTGTCTCTTTACCCCCGGCCTGCTCGACGATGTCGACTCCATCTACATCGAGATCGCCCGCTCCATGCTTCTCCGCCACGACTACGTCACCCCCTTCATCGATGGCATCCGCTTCTTCGACAAGCCCCCGCTCATGTACTGGCTCGCCGCCGGCTCCATGCACCTCTTCGGCCCCTACGACTGGGCCGCGCGTCTTCCTCTCGCTTTCCTCACCCTCGCCCTTCTGCTCGCCACCTACGCCCTCGGCCTGCGCCTCTTCGCCGAAATCTCTCCCGCCGCTCACCCCGACCGCGCCGCCCTCTACTCCGCCCTCGCCCTTGCCACCTGCATTGGCCCCTTCCTCTACACCCGCTTCTTCATCCCGGACATCGTCATCTGCCTCTGGATGACCCTCGCCGTCCACGCCTTCCTCATCGCCCTCGACCGCCTCCACACAACTCACAACTCACAACTTACAACTTACAACTCGTCCCTCCTCCCATGCCTCGCCTTCGCCGCCGTCACTGCCCTCAACCTCCTCACCAAGGGAATCATCGGCGTCGTCTTCCCCATCGCCTTCGTCCTGCTCTATCTCGCCCTTACCCGCCAGTTCCGTCTTCTTCTCAAGCTTCACCTCATCCCATCCACGCTTCTCTTTCTTCTGATCGCCGCCCCCTGGCACATCCTCGCCGCGCTGCGCAATCCCGCCATCGCCCTGCCCGCCGGCCTCGGCCTACCAGCCCGCGCAGGCTGGGCCTGGTTCTATCTCTACAACGAGCACGTCGCCCGTTTCCTGCAGCGCCGCATCCCGCACGACTACGGCCAGGTCCCCGTCCTTCTCTTCTGGCTGCTCGCCGCCCTCTGGCTCTTTCCCTGGACGGCCTTCCTCCCCGCCGCAATCCTCCGCCACATCCGAGACCTCCGCAGCACAGAATTTTTTCCCAAATCCAAGAAACCGGGTGCCCCATCCATCGCAGCTTCACCGCGATGGGTGGGAGACCAGAGTCTACCGGGTGCCCCATCCATGGCGCAGCTTCACCGCGACATGGGTGGGATCGCCAACCCCACTCCCCGCCAGCGCGAAGCAGCCCTCACCCTCCTCCTCTGGGCCGGCCTCGTCCTTCTCTTCTTCACCTTCTCCGCGCGCCAGGAGTACTACTCCCTGCCCGCGGTCCCCGCCCTTGCCCTCATGGCCGGCGGCCTTCTCGCCCGCGCCGACCGCGATCCATCCTCCCCCGCCGCGCGCAGCACCCTCCTCGCCCACCGATGGCTGCTCGTCCCACTCTGCTCGCTCCTCGCCGCCGTTGCGCTCTTCTTCGCCATCACCGCGCCCCACGCCGATCCCCGCACCGACATCGCCTCGCTCCTCTCCCAGGGCGGTGACTACAACCTCTCCCTCGCCCATCTCTTCGACCTCACCGGCCGCGCCATGGGCCTCTTCCGAGCCCCACTCGCCTTCGTCGCTCTTGGCATGATCGTCATCGGCCCGCTCAGCTACATCCTTCGTCGTAAAGCCCACACCTACGCGGCAAATCTAACCCTCGCCGCCGCCGCCGCCTGTCTCCTGCTCTCGATGCACGAAGGCCTGGTCCGCTTCTATCCCACCCTCGGCTCTAAAGGCCTGGCGGAAGCCATTCTTCAGGCCCAGCGGTCAACCTGCAACCTGCAACCTGCAACCTGCAACTCGTCCTCCGACCTCATCCTCATCGACGGCGAACTGACCTCCGGCTCCACCCTGCTCTTCTACACCCGCCAGCCTGTCCACTTCGTCAATGGCCGCGTCAACGGCACCTGGTACGGCAGCTTCTGGCCGGACGCACCCGCCGTCTTCGACGACGACGCCTCCCTCGACCGCCTCTGGGCCGGCCCCCGCCGCATCTTCCTCCTTACCTACACCCCCGCCGCACGCACCGCCAGCCTCACCCCCTTCGGCCCCGTCCGAACCCTCGCCTCCGCCGGCGGCAAATCCATCCTCACCAACCAACCCTGAACTCTGCCCGACAGCAAGACCACTGCGCGCAACGCAGAAAAGCGCCAACGGCGCGCTCTATACCAGCCTAGGCCGAAGGCCTAGGTTTCAGTCCAACAATCTCCCGAGGGCTGAAGGCCCGACCTATCCTTCGCGGGGAATCCTCACTCGCGTCTTGTCTACTTCAGCCATCAACTTCAACAGTGAGCGTCGTGTTTCTTTTCGCACGCAACCTTCACTTCCGCTCCACCGGCTCGAACCGCCCGTCCGGTCCCAGCGAGTACGATCCCCCGTGGTAGACCATCGTGCTCCCCATATAGCTCGCCACCCACACCGCAAACCCCAGCAAATCCCGCAGTGGATAGATCAGCGTCGGCCACGCCGCCTGCTCGTCCTCAATCGCCCACTGCACCACCGCCGCCATCGCCCAGCGATTCACGCACGTCACCAGCAGCCACATCACTCCCACCAACGGATGCCCCGCCAGAATCCCCCACGCCAGACCCAGCAGCCCAAACGGCACCGCGTAGGTCAGCCCCGTTCCCAGGTGTCCCGCCGGCCGCGACCGCCGCGTGCTCTTCATCCATCGCAGTTGGTCGCGGAACGACTCCCGCAGCCCCTGCGGCAGCACCATCAGCCGAACCACATAGTTCGCCATTCTCACCCCGAACCCCGCCTCCGCCAGCCGCTGTCCCAGCACAAAGTCCTCGGCGTAGTACTGCCCCAGGTCCTCGTATCCGCCCGCCTTCACGAACGCGCCCCGCCGCAGCACCATGCTCACGCCCAGCGCGAACCGCGTCCCGCCCTCGATCATATCGGCGACAAGAATCCCGCCACTCATCTCCACGCTCTTGCCCACCGCGTCCAGTTGCGCAGCCAACCCACCCGTCGTCCGCCCCACATACAGGCACGATGCCAGCTCGCGGCCCGGATCGGCCAGCTCCTGCACCATCCGCCGCAGATAATCCGGCGACACGCGCGCATCGGCATCGCTCGTCACCAGCGCCTCGTAGCTCGCAGCCTGCGCCAACGCGGCCATCGACCACATCTTCGCATTGGGAAACCGCGGCTCGCCGCAGGTCAAAAACCGCGTCCGCACCTCCGGATGCTCCGCCGCAATCCGCCGCGCCATCTGCAACCCCGCGTCGTCCGCGTGGCGCGCGCAGAACAGCAACTCGTACTCTGGATAGTCCAGCGCAAAGAATCCCCGCAGATTCTCTTCCAGGTCCGGCTCAGCCCCATGCAGCGGCTTCAGCACGCTCACCGGCGGCAGAACCTCCACCGGCGTCCGCTCCTCGCGCCGCTTCCTCCGCGCAAACCGCACCGCCCCCACCAGCACCATCCCGCAGTAGATCGCCGACGTCACCGTTCCCGTCAGCGCGCAGTAAAACAAAATCCGCAGCAGCAAACTCATCGCACCCTTCAGCCGTATTCGTCCGCGCATCCAGTGTAGTGCGTCAAGCAGCGGAAGTTCCTTGTTTTGCTTAAGGGCACGGGTTTACCCGTGCCGTAAACGCCGCATTTGCACTGCGGCTTTAGCCGCTGAGGTCAGTTTTTCAACCAAGCCGCAGACGCCCTACTTCCCCTTCCCCGTCTTCCCCGCGCTCTTCGCCCCCAGAATCGCGCCCTTCACCGCCGCAGCCTTCCCTGGGATAGCCACAACCTTCCCCGCCGCCCGCTGCGGAATGATCGCCGGCCGTGGCATCGGCACCAGCCCCGCTTGCGGCTGCTGCTGCTGCATCCGCGCCAGCATCTCCGTCCGCACGTAGTCCACGAACCCCTGCATCTGCCGGTTCATCTCCTCCATCCGCTCCCGCATCTGCAGCACAATCGCGATCCCCGCGATGTTCACCCCCAAATCGCGCGCCAGGTTCAGGATGAACTCCAGCCGTTCCAGGTCCTCGTCGGTATACAGCCGCGTGTTGCCCTCGCTGCGGCTGGGCAGCAGCAACCCTTCGCGCTCATACAGCCTTAGCGTCTGCGGATGGATCTCATACATCTCCGCCACCGCCGAGATCATGTACGCGCCCTGCTTCTTCCGCTTCGTCGCCATGGTTGTGCCTAGCTGGCCTTCTCCAACGATGTGGTACCGGCCTTCGTCGCCTTGGCTCCAGCCTTCATCAGCAAACGAAGCGCTGAATTCACTGCCTTTGCATTCGGAAACGTTTTACAGACATCCGGTTCAAGAAGCACCAGTGTCGTGTCTGCGCCAAATCGGTTCGTATGCTTGCCGCGTACACCGCCGGAAAAATCAATCTCCGCCGGAATATCGTCATTTTTATCAGCCTTCCTCATACTGTTTCCTTTCCGCCAATGTCATCTTCCGTGCGCTGATGATTCGAATCGTATCACCCTGCTCCGCATAGGAAACCGCCAGTAATTTTCCTCGTTTCCCTCGTCCCATGCTGAAGAACCTCGCCTCGTTGATCGAATGTCTTTCGTCAACGATTGTCACCTCAAGCGGATCGCGAAATACGTCTCTTGCTTCCATAAACGAGACGCCGTGCTTGCGTACATTCGCCGCCGCTTTTCGCTCATCCCAGACAAAAGTCACGCTTTACGCCTCTCTGAACATCTCCGCCACCGCCGAAATCATGTACGCGCCCTTCGACTTCCGCTTCGTCGCCAGTGGTTATCTTTTACATATTAGACCGCATCCAATCAGGCAAGCTCCAAAAACGATTGAGTTGTAGCTGTTCGTTTTCAGGGTGCTTCACGCTATGACACAAACTACATAAAGCTTGTAGGTTTTCTAAATCGTGAGTGCCGCCTTCTGAAATCGGAAGAATATGATCAACATGCAATCGAGTAGTCGAAAATATCCCATTCTGTCTAAGACATTTCATTAATGAGCATCTTTTGTTCGCACATACATATTTCTGGTCATATCTAACCACCCAGGCCCGCCATTTCCAATCTTCCGGGTAACCTTCATTGCCATATTCATCGGTGTGATCAAAATCTTCTCTGTAAATTTCTTCGACTTCATCTCTATAAATCTTTAGAAGCTTGTGCAGTTGATTAGATTTGTTCTTGTTTCCATCTACGCGTGGCGGAATTGGATTATCCAATAGAAATTGGTGTGTTGGAAGGTAACCTTCAAATTCATCTTCTAGGGTCATGACTATAACCTCAGACCTCGCCCAGCAGCTCCGCCCGTGGGTCCTCCGGGTTCAGCTTCGCCAGCTCCCTCAGAATCTCCTTCGACCGCTCGTCCTGCACATGCGGCACCACGATCCTCACCTCCACAATCTCGTCGCCGCGCATCCCTTCGCGCGACGCGCTGGGCACGCCCTTCTCCCTCAGCCGCAGCTTCTGCCCCGTCTGCGTTCCCGGCGGAATCTTCAACTGAGTCCGCCCGCCGCCGTCATGTGTATCGATCGTCGGCACGTCGATCTTCGCCCCCAGCGCAGCCTCCGTCATCGTCACCGGAACCGTCACATGGATGTCGTCCGCCACCCGCGTAAACACCGGGTGCGTCCCCACCTTCACAATCAGAAATAAATCTCCCGCCGCGCCTCCGTCCGTGCCCGCGTTCCCCCGCCCGGCCAGCCGGATCCTCTGCCCATCGCGCGTTCCCGCCTTGATGCGGAACTCCAGCGGCTCGCGTCGCGCCACCACGCCCTCACCATTGCACGTCGGGCAGCCCTGCTGCTGCTTGCCCGTCCCGCCGCATCGCGGACACTGGATGTTGAACTTCATCCGTCCGCCCATCTGCGTCACCTGGCCCGTGCCGTGGCACTCCGGGCACTCGCTGCCGCCACCCATCGTCGACTTGCCCTTACACGCCGGGCACACCTCCTGCCGCTGGATCTCCAGCCGCGCCACCCCGCCGCGCACCGCCGACCAGAAGTCCACGCTCACCTGGTACTCCAGATCGGTCCCCGGCCGCGGCCCGCGCGCCTTGTGCCCGCCGCTGAACATCCCGCCGAAGATGTCCTTGAAGCTCCCGCCAAACCCGCCGCCCGCCTGCTCCTGAGCTCCGCCGCGCCCGTGCCCGCCGCTGCTCTGGAAGTCCGAAAAATCGAAGCCGCCAAAGTCGAACGGCACCTCCTGCCCGCCGCGCCCGCCCACGCGCGCCCCGCCCGGAAATCCGCCCCCGCCAAATCCCGCGCCATACCCTCCCCGCGCCGCAGCCTCCGCCGCCGCCGGATCGATCGAGTCCGAATAAAATCCCACCTGGTCGTAGATCTTCCGCTTCTTCTCGTCGCTCAACACGTCGTTGGCCTGCGAGATCTCCTTGAACTTCTCCTCCGCCCGCTTGTCGTTCGGGTTCACGTCCGGATGGTACCGGCGCGCCAGCTTGCGGAAGGCCTTGCGGATCTCCTCCGCCGTCGCCCCCCGCTTCACCCCCAGCGTGCTGTAGTAGTCCTTCGTCTGTGTCGCCATCCCTGCGCTCTCTCGTTGCTAGAAATCCCGCTCCTGCAACTTCGCCCTGCACTCAAAAAAAGCGCAGCCGAAGCCGCGCCTTTTTTGAACCCCTGCTCCAAGCTCAGCTTCCGGCCCTGCCAGCCCTTCAGTTCCACACCTTACGCGCCTCGATCTCTTCCACCGAGATCGCCTGGTCCGGTTCCATCTGCCGCATCCGCGTCATAAACTCCTCGGCCTCTTCGCGCGTGTTGAAGATCACCCGGTTGTACAACTGCCCGGCACGAACCTGGTCACACCGCCACATGGTCTCCGTCATAGCCTCACCCTCCAAGCTCCGATTGAGTTCCAGGTTCTGTTGTCCCGCTCTGCTGTTCAGTCCTGTTGTCCAGTCTTGTTATTCAGCGCCCTGTCCGGCTTTCGTGCCGCTCTTCGTGCTCAGCATCTCTGCCGGACCGTTTCGCGTCCTCGCTCCTTGAGAAGATCAGACCCTGCAGCAGTACTTCAGTCGTACAGAAATTTCATCTCCACCGTTCCATGCGTCCTTTTGTCTCATACACTCTCTCACGTCCTTGTCTCGCGCAACAGTCCCAACTTGGGAATTCCTGTGGGGAACCATCCTGAATCCCCCCTCGCCCACGCCCTGCTTGTCATTCCGCAGCCCTATTGCTTGTCATTCCGCAGCGCATCCGGGGTCCCCGGCGAGCGGTCTTTGCTCGCTGGGGTGGAGCAGCGGAGGAATCTGCTTTTTCAACGCGCTCCCCTCAGTTCCACACATGCTCGATCGGCATCGGCTCAATCTTGAACACCAGGTCCGGAGAGACCCCAGCCAGCGCCCGCGCAAACTCCCGCGCAGCCTCCTCGCTGCGAAACAGGTTCTGCTCCTTGATGCTTCCCCCAACCCACTGCTCGCACTTCCAAACCGTCAGCTCCGCCATCGCACCCACCTCCCAAATCCCCGCGCCAGCCTTGCTTCAACCAGCAACCAGCAACCTTCTAAAAGAAGAGCGCCCCAACCGATCCGGCCAGTTAGCCGAACTCAACCAGAGCGCCCTTCCCTGCTTCTCTTCTTGATTGGATGCCGAATCGGTCTACAGCGATCCACATCCATCATCGCGTCCGTGGCTGTCGTTACTTATCCACGTCCACATACTCCGCGTCTATAACACCTTCGTCTTTTTTCTTCTCTTCCTGTGTACTCGACGCGCTCTCCGCGCCCGGCGCGCCCTCTGCCGGAGCAGCCGCCGCCGCCTTGTATAGCACCTCGGCCAGCTTGTGGCTCGCCGCCGTCAGCTTCTCCTTCGACGCATTCAGCTCCGCCGCGCTCGCTTCGCCTTCCAGAGTCTTTTTTGCCTCTGCCAGCGCCGCCTCCACATCGACCTTGTCCGCCGCCGCCACCTTCTCGCCGCCGTCCTTGATCATCTTCTCCACGTTGTACACCAGCGAGTCGAGCCCGTTGCGGGCCTCCACCTTCTCTCGCTGCTCCTTGTCCTCCGACGCGTGGGCCTCGGCGTCCTTCGCCATCCGCTCGATCTCGTCCTTGCTCAGCCCCGAAGAGCTGGTAATCGCGATCTTCGCGTCCTTGCCCGTGGCCTTGTCCTTCGCCGTCACATTCAGAATGCCATTCGCATCAATGTCGAACGTCACCTCGATCTGCGGCACGCCCCGCGGCGCCAGAGGAATCCCGCCCAGCTTGAACTTGCCCAGCGTCCGGTTCTGCGCCGCCATCGGCCGTTCGCCCTGCATCACATGCACCTCGACCTCGGTCTGGCTGTCTGCCGCCGTACTGAACGTCTCCGTCTTCTTGGTCGGAATCGTCGTATTGCGCGCAATCATCGAAGTCGCCACGCCGCCCATCGTCTCAATCGACAGCGTCAGCGGAGTCACATCCAACAGCAGCAGGTCCTTCACATCGCCTGCCAGCACGCCAGCCTGCACCGCCGCGCCAATGGCGACGACCTCGTCAGGGTTCACGCCCTTGTGCGGCTCCTTGCCGAACAGCTTCTTCACCAGCTCCTGGATCGCCGGCATTCTCGTCTGTCCGCCCACCAGAACCACCTCGTCGATCTTCGACGCATCGATCCCCGCGTCCTTCAGCGCCTGCTTGCACGGCCCAACCGACTTCTGCAGCAGATCATCGACCATCTGCTCCAACTGCGGCCGCTTCAGCGTCCGCACCAAGTGCTTCGGCCCGCTCGCGTCCGCGGTAATAAACGGCAGGTTGATCTCGCTCTCCTGCGCCGTCGACAGCTCGATCTTCGCCTTCTCCGCCGCGTCCCGCAGCCGTTGCAACGCCATCTCGTTGCCCTTGGCGTGCAGATCCAGGCCGGTGTCCGTCTTGAACTCCCCAATCAGCCAATCCACAATCCGCTGATCCAGATTGTCGCCGCCCAGGTGTGTATCGCCGTTGGTCGATTTCACCTCGATCACGCCTTCGCCGACTTCCAGAATGGAGATGTCAAAAGTCCCGCCGCCGAAGTCGTACACCGCAATCGTCTCGTCCTTCTTGCGGTCCAGCCCATAGGCCAGCGCCGCCGCGGTCGGCTCATTCACAATCCGCTTCACGTCCAGTCCGGCAATCTTTCCCGCGTCTTTCGTCGCCTGCCGCTGCGCGTCGTTGAAGTAAGCGGGAACCGTAATCACCGCATCCGTCACCGCTCCGCCCAGGTAGTCCTCCGCAGCCTTCTTCAGCTTCTGCAAAATCATCGCCGAGATCTCCGGCGCCGAATACTCCTTGCCCTGCGCCACCACGGCCACGCTGTCGCCCTTGGCCACCACCTTGTACGGCACCATCTTCAGCTCGTCGCCCACCTCGTTCAACCGCCGCCCCATGAACCGCTTGATCGAATAGACCGTGTTCTCCGGGTTGGTGATTGCCTGCCGCTTGGCCACGGCCCCCACCAGCCGCTCGCCGCTCTTGGTAAACCCAACAATCGACGGCGTCGTCCGCCCGCCCTCTTCGTTGGGGATCACCTTCGGCTCGCCGCCCTCCATCACCGCCACGCAGCTGTTCGTCGTTCCCAGATCAATTCCAATCGTCTTTCCCATAGCCTTCCGCCTCCAATTTTTGTCATTC
>Ga0224557_1003808_pt1 | contig 11455 bp, 6 predicted proteins | sample 714S31014metaG_FD_180677 | JGI IMG/M metagenome (GOLD analysis project Ga0224557, IMG submission 180677) | Peat soil microbial communities from Stordalen Mire, Sweden - 717 S3 10-14 | ecosystem: Environmental > Terrestrial > Soil > Wetlands > Peat | place: Sweden: Norrbotten County, Stordalen... | reverse complement strand
GTCATAGAGCTTGAGGCGCGCCTGCTCGAGGCCTATGTTGTAATTCACGCCCTGGTAGTCGGAATCAATCGCCGCGGCTCGTTTGTACTCCGCGAGCGCCTCTTGATCGCGATGCTGCTCCGAGAGGGCCGATGCCAGCCCAGCGTGTCCGTCCGCGCTATTGGGATCGATTTTGAGCAGTTGCGCAAATGCGTCCTGCGCTTTTGCAGGCTGTTTCTGCTCCATGTAAATCAAGCCGAGGGCGTAATAGCTGGACTCGTCGTGCGGCCGCAATGCGATCGCTTGTTTCATTTCGGCGGCGGCGTTTTCGTAATCGTGCTTTGAGATGTAGGCGCGTGCCAAGGCTGCGTGGCCGGGCGCGAAATCCGGCCGCTGGGCTACAGTCTTCCGAAGCTCAGCGATGGCCTGGTCCGATTTGCCTTCATTCAAAAACCCGACTCCATTTTGCGCGTGCACCATATAAGCGCGCGCATGCTGGAGCCACAGCACGGCGCCTCCGACGATCGCAACCCCGACTAACAACACCGCGATCCGTCGTACGACATCGTCACGTCCGGGAGCGAGGCGGGCGATGAGCGCGCCCAGAATGAGGCCCATGACCAAGCCACCGATGTGCGCGGCGTTATCGGTACGCGCTATCACGGCACCAAAGAAGAGGTTGTATCCGGTAAAGATCAGCAGGCTGCGCAAAGTCCCGCCGAGCGCGGTGCGCGGCAGCGAAAATTCGCCGAGATAAAACGAGGCGATCAATGCACCAACAATCCCGAAGATTGCTCCCGAGGCGCCGACACTCAGGACCGACGGATTCCACAGGATGCTCCCCAAACTCGCGGACACGCCGCAGATCAGGTACAAGGCGGCAAACGTCCAGTGTCCATAAAGGGATTCGGCGAGCCGCCCCAGGTCCCATAGGCACCACATGTTGAAGGCAATATGAAGCAGTCCAGCGTGAACAAACACGCAGGTCAACAGCCGCCACCATTCGCCGCTGACCGTTTTTGGCCCATAGTTGGCGCCCCAGTTCACCAGGTCTTGACCGAGCGGGTTGCTGAGCATCGAAGCGCCCAAAGCCAGCACCATGGCGATGAATACCGCGATGTTCGCGCCGAAGAACACCTGCGTGACCGCCATCGAAGTCGACTGCTGCCGCAGCCATGGCGCCGCCTCGACCCGCTGATAGGCAGTGTCGTCTCCCCGTTGTGCCGCCTGATGCTGCACACACCACTGGCAAATCTTCCGGAAAGTGAAAGGCGGAAGCTGCCGACCGCAATGTTCGCACTGCGCCATGAGACATATAGAATAGCAAGAGTATGAGTACGACTAAGTCCCCTTCGTCCAACGAGGTTGCGCCCAGCCCACCCGCCGAGTCTCGGCCCTCCAATTTCATTCGCGATGCCATGATCGCGGACCGCAGCAGCAGGAAGTACGGCGACGCGGTCGTCCAGACGCGCTTTCCTCCCGAGCCAAACGGCTATCTGCACATTGGCCACGCCAAGGCCATCTGCCTCGACTTCGGGCTTGCCGACGAATTCAAGGGCAAGACCAACCTGCGCTTCGACGACACGAACCCGGAGAAAGAAGAGCAGGAGTACGTCGACTCGATCATGAAGGATGTCCGCTGGCTGGGCTTCGAGTGGGACGGCCTTTTCTACGCCTCCGACTACTTCGACCAGCTCTACGAATGGGCGATCAAGCTGATCAAGGATGGCAAGGCCTATGTTGACGACCTAAGCGCGGAGGAAATCCGCCGGCATCGCGGCACGCTGACCGAGCCGGGCACAGAAAGCCCCTATCGCAACCGTTCGATCGACGAGAATCTTGACCTGTTCGAGCGCATGCGCAAGGGCGAGTTCCCCGACGGCACGCGTGTGCTGCGCGCCAAAATCGACATGGCCTCGCCCAATCTCAATATGCGCGACCCGGTGATGTACCGGATCCTGCACGCAGACCATCACCGCACCGGCAGCAAGTGGTGCATCTATCCGATGTACGACTACGCGCACGGCCAGTCGGATTCGATCGAGCATGTCACGCACTCGATGTGCACGCTCGAATTTGAGGACCACCGGCCGCTTTACAACTGGTTCATCCAGAATCTGGGCATCTTTCCTTCCCAGCAATACGAGTTCGATAGGCTCAGCCTTACTTACACGCTGCTCAGCAAGCGCAGACTGCTGAAGCTGGTGCAGGAGAAACTGGTCAGCGGCTGGGACGATCCGCGCATGCCTACCCTCTCCGGTATTCGCCGTCGCGGCTACACACCGGAAGCGATCCGCAATTTCTGCGCCGCCATCGGAGTTTCGAAGACCAGCGGCACGCTCGAACTGGCCATGCTGGAGCACTTCGTCCGCGAGGATCTGAACAAGCGCGCTCCGCGTGTCATGGCCGTGCTTCGCCCGCTGGAGGTTGTGATCGATAACTATCCCGAGGGACAAGTCGAAGAGATGGAAGCGGTGAATAATCCGGAAGATGAATCTGCCGGCAAGCGGCAGGTTCCGTTCTCCAAAGTCCTCTACATCGAGCAGGACGACTTCCGCGAAGAGCCACCGAAAAAGTACTACCGGCTCTCGCCCGGCACCGAAGTTCGTCTGCGCTATGGCTATTTCATCACGGCGAAAAGCGTGGTCAAGAACGATAAGGGCGAGGTCGTCGAAGTGCACTGCACCTACGACCCAGCAACTCGCGGCGGCAACGCTCCTGACGGCCGCAAAGTAAAGTCGACCATCCATTGGGTCTCAGCCGCGCATGCCATCGACGCCGAGGTGCGGCTCTACGACAAACTCTTCATCAAAGAAGACCCGAACCAAGTCACAGAAGGCCAGGAATTTACGGCGAACCTTGACCCCAATTCGCTCGAGGTGGTCGAACACGCGAAGCTGGAGCCGTCGCTGGCAAAGGCTCCGGTAGAAAGCCGCTACCAGTTCGAGCGCCTCGGTTATTTTTGCGTCGATCCCGACTCTAAACCAGGCAAGCCGGTCTTCAACCGCACCGTAGCGCTGAAAGACATGTGGGCGAGGATTGAGAAGCGCGCGGGATCGTAGCGCTTTCCGTCGGCAAAATAAAGGGGCCGGGCAGCGCCCGGCCGCTTTGGCAGAACTACAGTCTCATAACTTACTTCTTCGTGCGAATCCACTTCACCAGATCGCTGATCTGATCTTTCGTCAGCTTCCCATCATAGGCCGGCATCTTCCCCTTGCCCTTGGCAATGATGTCGGTCAGTTCCGCATCCGACTGCTTTTGCACGTCAGCCGAGGCGAAGTCCCTGATCTTCAGGTTCTTGCCCATCGTCGTGTCGCCGTGGCCTTCGGCGCCGTGGCAGGCCGCGCACTTTGCTTTGTAGTCCGCGCCCGCTTCGGCAAAGGTGTAGGTTGAGGCAATCAGCGCCACTGCAACCAGCACAAGGGTCGCCCTAAGAATCGTCTTCATCGTTCCATTCTCCTTATGAGTGAGAGATAAGCGCCCTTTGTACGGAGCGCAGCCTGTGCAACAAGCGCGCCTCGGACGGGAGCAGGCCGCTCCTATCGGAGGCATATTTTGTTGCAAAGATTTCGGCTGCGACGATATCACAAAACCAGGGCCTTACGCTAATTTCACTGACCATTTTCAGGCCTCTGAAACGAGCAACCGTCGCATGTCCGCCGAAGGCGAAATGGGTTGTAAATGGAACACGGCCGCGCGATTTGCGGCCCAGAACGTTCGACCCCTCCACTTTCGTGCCCGTGGCAAAAGCCCTTGCGGCGGGGTGATATCCCGCACTCGCAGCCGTCCCGCTAACTGTTGCAACACGCAACACGGCGTCTAACCATCGTAAATCTAAGCAGTTATATGTCTGTCCGCGCTCGCTGCCGTTTGGCCACTCTGGTGCATTGAAGGTTTTGGAAGTCCCTCGGGGAGCGTGTGTCGTGGAACCGACACTAGTCGTAGTCGGGCTCAATCACCGGACGGCGGCAGTCGAAGTGCGCGAACGCTTCTGGATGAGCGGATGCCGCCAATCGGAAGTCCTGTCGATGCTGTCGCAGGGCGAAGGCATCGAGGAAGTGCTCGTCTTTTCCACCTGCAATCGCACCGAGTTTGTGGTTTGGGGCGATGCGACTCTGGCCGTCAATTCCATTCTGCGCCTGCTAACAGCCGAATATGATTTGAAGCTCCAGGAGTGGAACAGTTTCTATCGCCTGCTGGATGAGCAGGCGCTGGCGCATGCCTTCCGCGTGAGTTGCGGCCTCGATTCCATGTGCATTGGCGAACAGCAAATCGCGCGCCAGGTGAACCTGGCCTGGCAGCAGGCACGGAACCTGGGTTGCACGGGCCAACACCTGAATACGGTTCTGCGCAAAGCGCTGGAGGTGCGTCGCCGCGTCCGCAAGGAAACGCCGCTCGGCTCCCATTTCGTCTCGCCAGCCCACGCCGCGCTGCGGCTCGCCGACCAAATCTTCGGGTCAGTGGTTTCCAAGAACATCGTTGTGCTGGGCGCGGGCCGCGTGGCCGAAGCGACAGCCCGCGCGTTCCAAACGCAAGGCGCATCGGTTTGCGTAATCAATCGCTCTGAGAACCGGGCAAAGGAAGTGGCTCAACGGGTCGGCGGACCAACAGGCGCCATGCAAGCGGCCACGTTCGAAGAGGGCGAGGAGCATCTGGCGAAAGCTGATTTGGTGATCAGCGCCACCGCTGCGCCGCGTTTTTGTTTTTCTGCCGAAGACATGAAGCGCGTGGCTGCCAAGCGCCAAGGACGCAAGCTCGTGCTGATCGATCTGGCGCTGCCGCGCGACATTGAGCCTGCAGTGCGCGAATTCGACGGTGTTCTTCTCTATGATCTGGAGGATTTGGAGCGCGCGGTTGAGCCGCGCATCGGAACGCGCGAAGGCGAGGTTGAGGCGGAAAAGATCGTGCTTGCCGAAGTGCAGGGCTTTCGAAAGCAGTTAATCGCTGGAGGCGCAGGGCCGGAATTGACGGCTCTGCGGCTTCGCATCGACGAGATTTGCCGGCAAGAACTGGAGTCGTTCCGGCTTGAACGGGGTCCGTTTCCCAAAGATCAGGATCGGTTGATCGCGGCCGTAACCGCACGAATTACGAATAAGATTGCTGGATCGTTGGCGCGGGAACTGAAGGGACCTCAAGATCCCCGCGGGCCGCGAAGAATGACTGCAGGCCTCTGAAATCGAATAGAAGACACCTCTGTGTGACCCGACTCCGCTGATGCGCCTCGGCCGAGAGCGAAAAACCAAATTCGGCTTACCAGTTCAACTTCAACGCAAACTGAAATTGCCGCGGATCGTACGCCGCAGTGGCCTGACCGGCGCTGGTAAATAGCGGGTTGACGGCCGCGACATTGTACTTGTTGGCGATGTTGAACATATCGGCCATCAGGTCCATGTTGAAGCGCTCTCCGAAGAAAACGCGCTTGGCGAGACGCATGTCATTGAAAACCGTGAAGGGGCTTACCGCCGAGTTGCGGCCCAGGTTGCCGTCGAGCAGCAAGAGCGCGTTCGGCTGTGCCAACTGTTGGGCCGTAAGGTCGAGGGGGCACGGCTGCTGGAAATAACCCGTGGGAGAGTATTTCGACGGCACTGCTTCATAGCCGCAATTGGGACTGGCTGGGGTTCCCGCAGGTACGACATTGGGCCGTCCCGTTTGCGAAGAGAACTGAAAATTGTCCCCGCTGCCAGTGACGATGTTAAAGGGGCGACCCGAGGCGATTTCGATAATGGGAGCGAAGGTCCAGTCGCTGAAGAGTTTGCTGGCAAAGCCACTGCCGGCGAGTTTGCCCGTCATATAAACACCGCTGAAAACAAAGCGGTGGCGCTGATCGAAGGTGGAATTGGAACGATCAAGGCCAGGGTAGTAGCTGTCCTGGGGAGTGAGGGTCGACTGTAGATCGGTCGAATCGTCAATCGAGTGCGACCAGGTATAGGAGGCGAGGAATTCGTAGTGGTTGCCAAAGCGCTTGCGCAGGTTCGCGCTCAGGCCGTGATACACCGAGCTGCCGTTGGAGTAGTTGGCGTCCATGTCGCTGAATGGAACGCAACCAGCCAGCGTTAAAGGATTGCACGCCGTGCTCAGGCCGCCAGCCTGCAGGTCTGCGAACGCGGCTTGCAAGGTTGTGATGGAGGGCAATCCCGGGCAGGGACCAAACACCGGTGCCAGCGAAGGATTAAGTCCTGAAGGACGGAAGAAGCTGACCAGAGCTGCGGGAACAAAATACGGCAGCTTGGCTCCCGGGATTGGGTTTGGGCCGCAGCCCGTAATTGCCAACGGACCTCCAGAGGCGCTCGGGTCTCCGGATAGCGCCGCGGCCTGCCAGTTTGCCGTCAACAGATCTCCGTGTACTGCATTGGAGTTGATGGGCCGGTTGATATGGCGGCCTCCGTTAAAGTTGTAAGCCAGGCTGAATGCGAAGCCTCTGCCCAGGTCCTGCTCAATGGTCAGATTCGCCTGTTGCGAGTAGGCGTAGACAAAGCCCTTGGCCTGTGGATAGCCGAACGGTTGGGAGACCAGCGGAAGGAAAGTCGACGGATTCAGGTAGTTTTGATTCAGGAAAAGTGAGTTAGGAAAACACGGGTCAAAGCGTTGCGGATTCGGTCCGGCGCCGCACGACGCCCCTGCGGCAGTAGGGTTCTGGTAACCCAGCGCAGTGGCCAAGCCTCCCGGCAAACAACCGGGCGCGCCGAGAATGCCCTGGAAAATGTTGCTGGCGTTGATATTCAGAGGACTCGGAGTGGTTCCATCGCAAGGGGCGGCGCCGAAGGAAAGGATCTGGCCGCTCTTCGAGCCGTCCGACGCGTCGCCCAGGAAATAGAGTCCCAGCAGCGGATGATCGTAGAACAGCCCGAACGAGGCGCGAACCACCGTCTTACTGTCCCCCTTGGGATCCCAGGCGATACCGATGCGCGGCTGGACGTTGTTCTTGTCGGTTTGAATGCCCTTTTGCAGTCCCAGGCTGTTGTAACCGGCCTGGGCCAGTGCATCCGGGGCCGCGAAGGTCGGGGGGATCTCGACGTCGTAGCGCACGCCATAGTTCAAGGTCAGGTTGGGGCGAACGCGCCAGCTATCCTGCCAGAAGGCGCCGATCGGGATGTTGTTGAACGAATCGTGGGGGCTGCCGATGCCTTGCACCAGGTAGGAGGGAATGCCGAGACCATAAGCCTGCACGGATGAGAGATCCGGAGCTCCGCTCTCGGATAGATTGCTGAAGTCATAAACGCCGCCGTAATTGACGGTAAAGGTCGCCGTGAGCGGCAGGTAGTTGAAGTCGACTCCAAACTTGGTGTTGTGGCGGCCGATCGTCCACGAGAAATTGTCGATGAACTGGTAGCGCTGTTCGGTGCGTTGAATGAACGAATATGGCTCGCGGCCGAAATAGGCATACCCAATGATGTTGACGCCCGGATCCGCCCCATCAGGAGTCTGCTTGTTATAGAAATAGGAAAGTCCGCGGCGCGCGTATTGAAAGCGGAACTCATTGACCTTGCTCGTGCCGATGGCCCAAGTGTCCTGAAAGACACCGGTGGCGTCACGGTAGGTCTGTTCGGAGGTCCGCGAATAGGCGTTCTGTCCGAATGGTTGGTCTTGTCCGTTCACCTCAATCCCGGTCACCGTGCTCGGGCTCACGTTCGCCCGCAGGGTGATGCGGTTGTTATTGGTGATGTTGTGATCGAGGCGAAGCGAATAGAGGGTGGTGCCTTCGAATACCGGAAAGTTGTTGCGAGCTTGTGACTGTAGCGTCAGAAATGTCGCAGGCAGTCCCTGGCAAAGCGTGTTGCCGAGATTGCAGGAAGAATAGAACTGATTGAGGGGGTTGGTCGGGTTGGGAATGTATCCCAGCCCCGCGAGGCCGGCATAGAATGCGGGATAGGAACCGTTGACCGCAATACCGGACGCAGCTCCAACCTCAACTATGTAGGGCGCGAGCGCCGGCGGGGGAGTCGCCCCGAGAAAACTTACTTGTTGCGGCGTCGCGAGAATGTCGAGACCCGATCCCTCCGGATAACCGAAAGCCGTGGATACATCAAGGTTGCACAGGCCGAAGTTCCCCGGGCCGCTGCTCGGGGCAACACACAATCCCGGATTCGCTTGTCCGACCGAGGAGAACCCGGTCTCGTGCCTGCGTGTCACTTCATACGCAAAGTAATAGAACGTCTTGTCTTTCTTGAGTGCTCCCCCAAATGCCGTGCCCGCCTGCACCCGCGTATAGGCCGGATTGGACGTCGTGCTGAACGGGTTCACCGCCTGAAAATCTCTGTTCCGCAGATAGCCGTACACATCGCCGTGGAAATCATTCGATCCAGAACGGGTGATGATGTTGACCACGCCGCCGGCGGCCCGCCCATACTCTGCCGCGTAGTTGTTGGTGATGATCTGAAATTCCTGCACTGCCTCCTGCGAAACAGTGGAGCGCACGCCGTTGGTGGAATTGTCGGTGGCATCGGCGCCATCTACGTTGACGAGGTTTGAGCGGGCGCGCTGCCCGCTCATATTGAGCCCCGAGGTCGGCGCCGCGCCCACATTCGGCGCGGCGTCGCGCGACACCTGGGAATCCGTTAGCGTGAATTGAATATAGTTGCGGCCGTTGATCGGTAGATTGTCGATGCGCCGTTCGCCGATCGTGTCGGTCGTCGAACTGCGCGAAGTTTCCACCAGCTCTGCCTGCGAGCTGACTTCGACGATCTCCCGGCCCCCGGCCACCGTGAGGGCAATTGGTAACTCGACAATCCCGCCGACCGTGATCGCGACATCGGTGTCTTCCGCTTTGGCGAACCCCGGGGCGTCGACCGTGACCTTGTACGTTCCCGGCGGCAGTTGCCGGACGCCATACCCGCCCAGCCCATCGCCGCTCCCGGTGCGCTCGATGCCCTTGGCGGCATTACTTACGGTGACCGTGGCGTTGGTTACGACGCTGCCTTTCGGGTCCTTTACGATTACGTGGAGGTCGCCGGTAGCGGCGCCTTGGGCGAATCCAAGATGGGAAACAAGCAGGCACATGACGACAACACAAAGCAGGCGCAGCATCGCTCTCATAAGGGCTCCAGGGCTTTTCGCCTCATCGGGGAGACGGGAATTGGAAACCGCGATTCTCGACAATCGGCTTGGATGATGTTCACGGTGCGAGGACTTGATTGACGGATGCTATGTAACATCAGAGAAGGGTGTTTACGCAAGCAATAAGGTGGTTACCCGTTGGCAGACGCAAAAACACAACGCGACCGTTTCAATCTGCAACGTTGCATTGAAATATGGGGCAGCCTGCTAGATTGCTAGACTCGGGGTCTGGAACGTTTGGAAACACAGTTCAGGAGTTCAGGCGAACGCCATGGTTGAGCAATCAACATCTTCAAAGCTGACAAGCATGCAGGCAATGACGCCGGATTGGGAGGCAGCCCGGCCCTCGGACCGTCCGTCAGCCCAGTCGTCTGTCCAGTCATCTGTCCAGTCAATGACCGGCAATCTACGGCGCGTCTTGGTCTGCCCGCCCCGGAACGCCGGTTGGGGCCGTCCCGAAAAAGCGGCTGCCTGGCGGGAACTGGGGTTTCACCATAAGCCCGACTTTCCCGCAGCGGAGTCCGAGCACGCCGCGATGTGTCGTCTGCTCGCCGAGGCTGGAGCGGAGGTCATCGTTCTGCCAGCTTCTGGCGCGCTCACGCTGGACGCCGTGTACACCCACGACGCTTCGCTCTCCACCGACTACGGCCTGATTCTCATGAACCCGGCCAAGCCAAATCGGGTTCCCGAAGCCCGCGCCCAGGCTAGCTTCGTTGCCCAGTTTGGCATTCGCGTTTTTGGGGAAGTCACCATGCCGGGCTGTACTGAGGCGGGAGATATCGTCTGGCTGGACCCGCAGACGTTGCTGGTCGGTCAAGGGTACCGCACGAATCGCGCGGGCATTGAGCAGTTGCGGGCGCTCCTGACGCCCAAGGGGATCGAGGTGCTCCCGGCTCCTCTCCCTTATGGGCCGGGACCGTCGGCCTGTCTTCACCTTATGTCGCTGATGAGCATGCTCGATGAGCGGACCATCCTCGTCGATCTGCCGTGGCTTGCCGTGGAAACCGTGGAACTACTTCGCGGGCGTGGTTTCCGCTTGCTTGAAATCGAGCCGAGCGAGCGGGATTCGCTGGCCTGTAATGTTCTTTCGCTGGGCGGCCGGCGTCTAATTGCACTCGATCAAAATGTTAGAACCAATGGACGCTTGCGCGAGGCCGGCTTCGCAGTGCTCACTTTTTCCGGGAGGGAACTCTGCATCAACGGTTCCGGCGGCCCTACGTGCCTGACGCGACCGTTGCTGCGAGTGGGTTGCCTGGACCCCAAATCTCTTGGTAGTGGCTGACTCGGATTAGACCACTAGCCAGGAATCGTTTTATTTGGCCCAACCATGGCTTTGGTCGAGCACGTAAAGGTCGAGTGATAAGGCCGCTTTGACGCTCCCGAAACCGCCCTGTTAGACTGAAGTTTTGCCAGCCCACCCATAAGCGAAGAAGGAAGCCCGTGCGCGCAGAGACCCGTCATCAATTAAAGGAAGATCGTTTCAGCAAAGCCACATTCGAAGCGGCCGAGAAGACCGTCAACTGGTCCCAGGAACACCAGGGCAAACTGATTGTGGCTGTAGTCGCAGTCGCCGTCGTCGCGGCCGTCGGGTTTGGCGGATGGTATTACGTCAAGTCACAGGATGAAAAAGCAAGCTTTGAGCTGGCAACGGCGGTGCGCACGCTGGAAACGCCGCTGCGTCCAGCCGGCACGCCCGAGCAGCCCGGATACCCGAGTTTTGAATCGGGCACGGCACGCGCGACGGAGGCCCGCAAGGAGTTTCAGGCGATCGCCGACAAATATCCGCAAACGCACACCGGTAAGATGGCGCGCTATTTTGTAGGACTTACGGCGGCGCAACTCGGCGACAACTCGACTGCCGAACGTAATTTGCAGGAGGCGGCGGGATCGTCCGATGCTGACATTGCCTCGCTTGGCAAATTCGCGCTTGCTTCGGAATATGCCAACGAGAAAAAAGACGCGCAGGCAGTGGACGTTTACAAACAGCTGATCGACCGGCCAACTGTGCTCGTGCCCAAAGTGACGGCGCAGCTTGAACTCGCCAGCTTCTATGCTTCGCACCAGAAGCCGGACGAAGCCCGCAATATCTACACGCAGATCCAGAAGGAAAACCCGTCGAGCGAAGCGGCGCAGCTGGCGCAACGGAAAGCGGGCGAGCTGAAGTAGATCCGCTCTTAGATCTTTTCCGCGATTTGCCGCAGGCATGCGATCAGGCGAGCACAATCTTCTTCTGTGTTGTAGACGTGCGGCGTCACGCGCATCGACGTTCCACGCACACTGACATACACCTTCTCGCGCGCCAGCACATGGGTTAGTTCGGGCGGAATTGCCACGCCTCTGCGCAGGCAGAGATAGTGCGGGGCGCGCAGCGGTTCCCGGGGCGCAGTAAAGCCGAGGTCCGCGGCCGACTCGGACAGGCGAC
>Ga0224557_1003807_pt1 | contig 11455 bp, 8 predicted proteins | sample 714S31014metaG_FD_180677 | JGI IMG/M metagenome (GOLD analysis project Ga0224557, IMG submission 180677) | Peat soil microbial communities from Stordalen Mire, Sweden - 717 S3 10-14 | ecosystem: Environmental > Terrestrial > Soil > Wetlands > Peat | place: Sweden: Norrbotten County, Stordalen... | reverse complement strand
TTCTCGCAACTGACCCAGAAACCACAACCCTGGTGAAATTCATTCGATCAAGGCTGGACCTGTCCAGAACCGAAGGAACACGATTGGCCGCTTGATACGCATCCCTTCAGATCTCGGTACTCTCAAGCTCTGCCAATTGCACGGGGAATTCCCGCTTTTGAATCCCGTCGACTTGGATCTGATACACGTGCATTTCACCTGCACGTGCCACCGGAATATTCAGATAGTGTTTCGTGATATACATGGATTTGCTTTGCGCAAGAAGAGAGGAGGCAAACAGCAGAAGACTGAATAGAACCCGGCTGGAAAAATGGAATCGAAGTCGAGGCGGCGCGCCAGCGAGAAGCCGCAGGCCTTTGGCATTCGCATCGAAAGTCATGCGGCTAAATGAAAACCTTGATTGCACGGACGTCCTCCAGACAAGACTCTTCCAAGAAACCCCAACATCGATGGCGGTTGGTGAACACATCCCATGGTAGTGGATGAAAGTTGCGCGCTCAAACGCAGGGGTTGAACCAGCTTGATATCTGGGTTCGACCGGCACGTGCCTTAGGTCCCTCAAGTGTCGCAAAATCGCCGATGCGCTGAGCGAAACACCGGCGGACGGCGCAACGATTGAATTTCTGAGTTCCGGGTGGGTGACGGGCAAACCGAAAGCTGATCCGCCGGCGGCGAAGGGAGGCAGATCCCCCTTTTTCTTGCTCAAAATGCAGAAGAGCCCGCCGTATAGCGGGCTCTTCTTGTCAATTCTTTGCTTACGTCCCCAGGTGGAGGCTTGTGGCCCACGTATCCCGGCGGCTCGTACTTTTATAGTAGACTTTCCCTTGAAAATGTCAACCACAAAAGCTGTCCTGAATGCGGTCAAGGCCTCTCTATCTCCAGCGAGGATTGGGACTTATGAAACCGCGACAGGCGCCTTGGGAGACGAGGATCCCCGCGCGCTTGCCCTCTATGCGTGGAACGCGGAGGTTTCCGCTGCGCTATTGGCGCCCCTCCACATCTGCGAGGTGGTCATGAGGAACGCGGCAGCCGAGGCCCTGGAGGCGGTGTATGGCCCTCGCTGGCCATGGGAAGCCACATTCATTCTTAGTTTGCCCAACCCTTCCGGAAACCAGTACAGCTCTCGCCGTGATTTGATGGGCGTTGCCGCCAGACAGCCCTCGACAGGCAAAGTGATCCCTGAACTGAAGTTCGTATTCTGGCAGGAGATGTTTACACATCGCCACGACGTTCGGCTATGGGACGCTCATTTGAGGCGGGTCTTTCCATGTCACAATCCGGCGGACACGGTGGTGAGCCTTCGCAGGGCAATTTATCAAGATTTGGAAGCTATCAGGAGGCTCCGCAACCGGATTGCTCATCACGAACCGATCTTCACAAGGAATCTCAAAGAAGATTTTGAACGGATTGTCAAATTGGTTGAGCAGAAATCCGCGCTCGTCGCTTCCTGGATGGTTGCCAATCAAACTGCATCCCATCTTATTCCGCAACCACCGGTCTTTCGAGGCGGAAAGCTGTGGATGCCTGCCCATGAGGAGGTCGCTCAACTCGCATATCGTCTTTGGTACGATGGCGGGAAGAGAATCGGCTGTAGCGAACAAGACTGGGTTAGCGCCGAGAGGCTTATGGGTCGCTTTGACTGATAGCCGGCCAGTCCTTTTCAAAAATGGGACTGATAAACGCCCATGTCGCCTGGACGAATTCTGGCTTCACGCTAAATCGTCGATGCGCTGAGCGAAACACCCGGGGGACGGCGCAACGATTGAATTTTTGAGTTCCGGGTGGGTGACGGGCGAACCGAAATCTGATCCGCCGCCGGCGTTTCCTGGAGATCGGACCGGGACCCCGCAATCACTTGCCCTTGACGGGCGCGTCGATGTAGTAGCCCGTCTTGTGGCGGATATTGAAATCCTGTGCCGCGGCTCTGGGGACGGTCACCTGCACCCGGTGGAAGTTCCGTCCCGGCTCCTGGTGCTGCGGATAGTAGCCCAGCAGGTACTGCGTGCGCAGGTCGTCGCTCACCCGCGCAAAGGCCTTGTCGAGGCCGCCGTCGCTCACGTAAAAGCTTTTGCCGCCGGTCTGTTCGGCCAGGGTGATCAGCGCGTGTTCGCCGCCCAGGTCGCGCCCCGCGCTAGCCTCGATGGGCACGTCGATGATCGAGTAGATCATCACCTCGTTGCGCAGAGCCCGCTCCAGAGCCTGGGCATAGGTGCTGCTCTTGGCGGTATCGTCGCCGTCGGAGACCACGATCAGCACTCGCCGCGGCGAGCGTCCCTCTTTCTGGCCCAGCCGGTCGGAACCCAGGACGATGGCGTCGTAGAGCGCTGTGGCCCAGTCGCCGCGCAACTGGCTCAGCCCGCGATCGATCAGGGCCACCTTGTTGGTGAAGGGCGTCAGTTCGCGCACGTCGGTGGCAAACTGCAGCAGGCTCATCTGGTCCTGCGGGCGCAGAATGGCATGGGCAAAGCGCCGCGCCGCATCCGCCTCCTCGGCCATGTCCTTGCGCACGCTGCCGCTGGTGTCGATGGCCAGCGTCAGATTCAGGGGCAGCTCCGACTGGCGCTCGAAGACCGCAATCTGCTGCGGACGCCCGTCTTCGGCCACGGCAAAGTCCTCGCGCGCAAGCCCGCCCACAATGGCCCCGTTGCGGTCCGTCACGTTTACAAAGACGCTGACCAGCTTCACGTCCACATGCAGGGTGAGTTCCTGCGCCGCCAGCGCAGGCACGAAAGACGCCGCTACCAGGGAAAAAAGCCGGACGCCCCAGGTCCTGGCTCGCCGCGGCGGGAGACCTGGGAGTCCGCATCCTGCAACGCCGCCGGAATTACGACTCATGCGAAGCCTCTGGCGGCTCGACGCCCAGCCCGGCGGGAAACGGTTCGCCTGGCGCCCACACCGCCCCATCGACAAACGTCTCTTTCTTCCAGATGGGCACGGTCTTCTTGAGCGTGTCGATCAGCCAGCGGCAGGCCTCGAAGGCTTCCGCCCGGTGCGCCGAAGCCACGACGATCAGCACGCTGGTCTCGCCAACATTGAGCCGGCCCAGACGATGAACAATACTCACTTGGCGCACGCCAAATCTTTCGAGCGCTTCGGCCGCAAGTTCCCTCATCTGCTTGTCGGCCATTTCTTCGTAGGCTTCGTAGTCCAGGAAGAGCGTCTTGCGGCCACGCGTATGGTTGCGCACAATCCCGTCGAAGACCACCACCGCGCCATCCTCGTCTCGCTTGATTGACGCGATCAGCCGTTCAGAATCAATATGCCCGCGGCAGAGCGAGACCGCTGAAATGCACCCAAGGGCGCCTATAACCGAAAGATCCGGGCCATTGTCGCTGCCTCCGGAGACGGGCGGAAGCAGGCCGATCTCATCGCCGTCGTGGAGCACCAGCGCCGCTTGAGCGTACTCCGCATTCACGCTCACCGCAATGCCCCGCAGCTCCGGTGCTGGCTGTCCGCTGCTCAGCCGTTCCAGCAACGCCGCAACGGTGGCGCCTTCCGGCAGCTCGACCGTGGCCGCCGCCGAACCCAGCCGGTCTTTCAGAACCCCAAAGGAGAGAACTCGCACCTGCATCACGCTTAAAAGAATACCGCTTTCCCGTTAGACGCGGCAGGCGGCAATCAGTCGGCGGAACATCCGCGGAGCCCGCGAGAAGCGGCCGCGGTTCACACCATCTTGTACAGGAAGCCGGTGGGCGTGCCCCACAGATTCCGGGCCCGGTCTTCATAGAAGATGCTGAACTCAAGGCCGGTGATGTCGTAGTCGAGCAGGGGAACGCGGTCGAAGGTATAGTCGCCGCGCACCGAGTACTCGTCGCCGCCGCAGTCGATCATCAGCGTATCGCCGCAGGAAAGCCGCTCGGGATGCGTCAGCAGCATGCAGCCAAAGGCAAACACGCCCAGGCCAAACTCGTTGCCGACCATGGCCGCGCGGGTGCGCCGCGCCGAGGAGCCGCGATGGAGCATGCCGGCCTGCGCGCCCACCACCAGAATGTCGTTCCCTTCCTGTTGCTCACTCAGAATCTTCTCCGCCAGCTTCGAGCGCTCGCTCTGGCGCAGATACGTCGGACCCATGCGGCCGATGATCCGGTTGGAGAACTTGCGCTTGGCGGCCAGAACTTCCCCCAGCATCTCCACGGCTTCGTTGTAGGTGGGCGCCAGCGCCTGCCAGCGTGGAATCGCGAACCAGGCCTCTGCTCCCTCCGGCAGCGGCCTGCGACCCAGCTTCTCCAAGCAACTGCCCAGGCTGGGGAAGAGGTTCTTCAACGCCGTCACCTGCGCCTCCACCGGCCGCACCCGGTAGGTGGGTGGATAGCTTCGGTTCGAACCCACCTCCTCATCCTTGTACTTGTCGCTCACCGTGTGGCGCTCGATGGTCTCGACAACCAGGCTGGCGACCTCGGACTTGAGTTTCCTGGCCATGTCCAGCACCGCCTGCGCGCTTTGCTGATCCAGTTGTTCGATCGCTGTCCGGTAGGCCTCCTGGACTGCTTCGCCGAGAAACTCCTGCAGCATTCTGTTCTGTTGCTCTGTCGTGTTTCCCGAGAGGTGCAACGGAACCATCTGATGTGGGGTGGCCTGTGTGGTCGCCATGTTCACCGCTTCTCGCGCGCTCCCGCGCACTGGATTCTGCACGTTTCATCGGCTGAATCGCTGATTACTTTAGTGCGGGTTGCGGCCACGGCCAGCCCCTGCGCTGGCCGCAAACCGACCATGCCCCTGGGCAGAATCTGTGCAAGCTCAAGATCGGGATGCGACAAAAGGGATGGCTTATGACCCAATCAACCAATCGTCGCTAACGGATTTCCCTCCCTTAACCCACGTGTACGTAATCTTGCTAAATACCAAGTCGAACTCCTCCAACTCGTTGGTGTGAACGCTCGACGCTCCAAGGGTCGGGTGGCGTTTAGGAGGGGAGGGGAGTCCGTGGGAAGTCTTGTAACCCACAATTGTGGCGTTGGTCAGGGTAATCGTAACAAAAACCTGTTCCGTCCCGTTCGGATTCCCCTGGGTGAAATAGAGATCCAGCGAAGGCAACACTTCCCGAGTGCACACGGCGTTGAAAAGCAAAGGCGAGCTGGAGCCCTTTTCCTTGGTGATGACAAGCGGTTGGTGCGGGCTTTTTTGCGCAGAGGATTTGCCGGTGGATCCAAGGGTTTCGCCCGCCACATGAAACACCACCTGCCCCAGGTTGCGAGGAGTTACGGTTTTCGAGCCGAAGGCCATGCCGTGAACCTTGCTCTTGCCGGCGTTCAAGTTGAGCCCTGAGCGTTTGAATTGAACATAGATTGGCATCGGGGACCTCCAATTCTGAATCCGGTCCGGGAATTCCGTGCCCGCCCGCCGGAATTGGCAGATTCTAGCATCCTGCCGCCAACTTTCGATAGTGTTTAAGCGAAACCACGATCGGTGTAACCAAAGCCACGAGTCCAAAATGTTGGTCTGCCTGGGAAATCAACACCCTCTACGTGGGTGCCGCGAAGGGCATCAGGATGTGAAGGGGACTTGCGCCATCAAGCTATCAATCATTCATTGCGTACGACGAAAAGGGCCGGCAGATTCGCCGGCCCCTCGCTCGATCGATCGCAGCCACGCTTACGCCGCCGCGCCCACCGCAATCTCCACTTCCGCCACCGGCAGCGTGTCCGGCCGCGCCTTCAATAACGGCAGCGCCACGGCCAGCACGTCTTCGATGCGGCTGGCGTAGTGGATCGCAACGCCTTCGGTCAGCTCCGGCGTCAGGTCCTCATCCACGTCCTGGCGGTTTTCGGCGGGCAGGATGATGGTTTGCACACCCGCCCTGCGCGCGGCCAGGAACTTCTCCTTGATGCCGCCCACCGGCAGCACGTTGCCGCTGAGCGTGATCTCGCCGGTCATCGCCGTCAGCGGGCGTACCGGCGTATCGGTCAACAGCGACGCCAGCACTGTGGCCATGGTCACGCCGGCCGAGGGACCGTCCTTCGGTATCGCTCCCGCCGGCACGTGAATGTGCAGATCGATATCCTTGGTAAAGTCCTCGGCCAGCCCCAGCGAAGCGGCGTTCGACCGCACCCAGGTCAGCGCCGCCTGCATCGACTCCTGCATCACCTCGCCGATCTGCCCGGTCATCGTAAAGCCGCCCTTGCCCTTCATCTTGTTGGCCTCGATGAAGAGAATATCGCCGCCGGCCGGCGTCCAGGCCAGCCCCACGGCCACGCCCGGCCGCTTCACGCGCTCTGAGACTTCGGTCTCCACTCGCACCTGGATGCCGCCCAGAAACTCCTTGAGCACATCGCGCGTCACCACCAGCTTTTCCGTCTTGCCCTCGACTACCCGCCGCGCCTGCTTGCGGCACACCGTCCCCAGCGTCTGTTCCAGCTTGCGCACCCCGGCCTCCCGCGTGTAGTGGCGCGTCACCCAGCGCACCGCGTCCTCGGGAAACTCGATCTGCTCCGGCGTGATCCCGTTCTCCCTGATCTGGCGCGGAATCAGATAGCGGTTGGCAATGTGCAGCTTCTCCTCTTCGCTGTAGCCCTGCAGGAAGATCAGCTCCATCCTGTCCAGCAGAGGCGGCGGAACCGGGTCCAGAATGTTCGCCGTGCAGATGAACAGCACCTTGGATAAATCGAACGGCACGTCCAGGTAGTTGTCGCGGAACGTGTTGTTCTGCTCGGGGTCCAGCGTCTCCAGCAGCGCCGAGGCCGGATCGCCGCGGAAGTCTCTTCCCAGCTTGTCCACCTCGTCCAGCATGATCACCGGGTCGTTGACCTCGGCCCGGCGGATGCACTGGATGATCTGCCCCGGAAGCGCGCCGATGTAGGTCCGCCGATGGCCGCGAATCTCCGCCTCGTCGTGCATGCCGCCCAGCGAGATGCGCTGAAACTTGCGCCCCAGGGCTCGCGCAATGGACCGCCCCAGGCTGGTCTTGCCTACCCCCGGCGGCCCCACAAAGCACAGGATTGGACCCTTCATGTCCGGCTTCAGTTCCTTAACGCTCAGGTAGTCCAGGATGCGGTCTTTCACCTTCTTCAGCTCGTAGTGGTCTTCGTCCAGAATCTCCTTGGCCTTGCCGATATCGATCTTGACTCCCGAGCTCTTGGCCCACGGCAGAATGGCGAGCCACTCAATGTAGTTGCGGGTGAGCGAGTAGTCGGCGGCCATGGGAGACATCCGCGACAGCCGCGCGAGCTCCTTCAACGCCTCCTTCTTCACGTCCTCCGGCATTCCCGCGGCGTCGATCTTCTGGCGCAGATCTTCGACCTCGCGCTGCCCTTCGTCCACATCGCCCAGTTCCTTCTGGATGGCCTTGAGCTGCTCGCGCAGATAGTAGTCGCGCTGCGACTGCTGCACCTGGTCCTGCACCTCGGTCTGGATCTTGGTGCGCAACTGCTGCACCTCGATCTCCTTGGCCAGGTGCTTGTTCAACTGTTCCAGCCGGTCCACGATGCTGGCCGTCTCCAGCAGCAACTGCTTGTCGTCGGTGGTCAGGAAGGGCAGCGACGAGGCCACAAAATCCACCAGCCGGCTCGGCTCGTCGATGTTCGCGGCAATGGTTCGCAACTCATCGGAGAGCGTCTGCGACTCGGCCACAATCTGCTGGAATTGCCCAATCACGTTGCGCACCAGCGCTTCCACGCCCGAAGTGGCCGCCGGCGCCTCGTCCACCAGCGTCTCCACTTCCGCCACCATGAACGGCTCGGTCTGGCTATAGCTCACCAGCCGCACCCGCTCCACCCCCTCGGTAAAGACGAAACGGCTCTGATTGGGCATGCGCACAACCTTGTGCACCGTGGCCAGCGTCCCCACCGTGTGCATATCGCCGGGCTTGGGCGAGTCCAGCCGCGGTTCAATCTGCGCCACCACCACAATCGTCCGCTCCTCGCCCAGCGACTCGATCAACTGGATGGAGCTCTCTCTTCCCACCGTCAACGGCAGCACGGCATGGGGAAAAAGCACGGTATCCCGCACCGGAAGCACGGGAATTTTGCGCACTCCGGGGCTTTTCTGTCCGGATAGGCTCTTAGCGGGGCCGGGAATCGTAGGCTGGTTCGGCATTGAGTGTCCTCGTATCAGGTTTCCTTCATTAGACAGCGCAGACTTCAAAAAGTTTCAGGAATCTCCTCCTCCTGACAATCCCGGCTTGCTTCCCCAGCCCGCGCTAGAGCCTGTTATTAACTTTGCGCCCGTAAACCCAATGGAATCAGCGCGGCTTTCGCAAAGCGACTGGGATTCAGGGGGAAACAGTGAATGCATTCCGTGCCACATCTCGCGAGCGCCGCGTTTTACGCGGGTTTTGAGCATTCGGGCAACACATGCCGCGCCTCAAAGTTAATAACAGGCTCTAGCCTTCGCTGATACGGCCGAGTGCCCGGCAAGGTTCCCTTTGAGCGCCGTTCCGCCGGTGCAGTCTCTACTGACACCGAGCGCGACCGGCCAACGGACGCATAGCCCGCTGCCAACTTGGATGCACAATTGCTCGAAAGGTGTATCGGCCAAAGCGAAGGGAAGGTGAGAGGAGCCGGGCGGCCCAATGATGATTTTGCCGGGGTGAAGCTTAGGCTCCCGCTCAGGGACTGAGCCTGATTCGGAACTTCGCAACCGCTTCCAATCGGCTTTGCCCCAAGAACAGGATTCTTGGCCGGCCTTTTGGGCAAAAGCCGAATTTAGCGGATTTGCCGGAATTCTGCCGGAATCACCGGGGGTTACTGGAAGGTAACTGACGGTACTGGGTATCCATTTGACTCAGGTGACCCCAAGATATTGCGATGTGCAGCAACTCGATGCCACAATCCGCTGCGTTTACCTGAGTCAATTGGATACCCAGTACTGACGGTTTGCCGACGATACAGGCACTACCCCATTCCCAGACCTTGGGCGTTTCACGGAAGTAATCCAGGGTTGTCGCGTCCGAGGAATGCGTGTCAGTGCGCGATCTCCATCATCCTGATCACGCTCTGCCGGTCCCATTGGGTGTAGTAGATTGTCCTGCCGTCCGCGGTGGCGCTCAAACTGGGGAACCAGCGCAGGGGTTGCTTGTCGAGCGTAAGGACGGGCGACGTGCGATGGGTTGCGAAGTTAAAAAACTCGATGGTGGGCCGCGGTGCGGCCTCGGCATTCAACAGGTACAGGCCTGTCCTGGTCACCGCCCAATGTCCCCAGTAGCCGGACTGGGGCTTGTCGGCGATCACCAGCGATTCCGCGCCGCCGCCGGACGGGACGCTCCAGATGCCGGGCCACGCGATTTTCGTAAAGAAGACGGTGCGGCCGTCGCAAGATTCCAGGGGATCGAGGCTTTCCTGACGGGTGAGTTGCAGCCGCTTGCCAGTCTCCAGCGACTGCTTCCAGACCGCCATATACCTGGAGCCCGAATTGTCCTCCTCACTCATGGAGTCGAAGTAGATCGACTTGCCGTCGCGGGACCAACTGGGGACAAAGCTTAAGGAGGACGCATCGGTCACGGCATGCAGGTTTCTGCCCTGGGCATCGACGACATAGATCAGGCTGGCGGAAACAACCCGGTCATAGCTGTCAAAGGCCACCCATTGCCCATCCGGGGACCAGCGCGGAGTACCGGACTGGCGTTCCAGGCGCGTGAGTTGCCGGGGGTCTTCGCCGTTGGATCCGCTGGTCCATACCTCGTAGAAGCCTGTCCGGTAGGACGGCCACACGAGTTGTGAGCCATCCGGCGAGGGCTGCGCGTCGGGCTCTTCCTGGACGCCAATCACCTTGCGCTTGCCGAGGACGGGACCGCCGGGCGCGGCGAGGTCGGCCCGCCAGATTTCCGGCAGTTGAATGGCTGTTTTCTCTGAGTAGACCAACCGCCAGCCGTCCTTTGAGATGCTCCCGAGGGCCGGATAGGCGGTTTCGGGCTCGATGGGGCCGCCCTGGGCCGGCACGCGCCACAACCAGGGGACCCTGGTGGCGTTGGAGGAGAACACGATGGACTTGCTGTCGGGCGTCCACATGTAGTCAACGTAATGGCTCAGGAAAACATCGCCGTTTTCCAACTGCTGATCAAAGGTGAGTTGCCGGGGCGCCCCCCCGGAGCGGGGAACGACAAACAGGTCACAGCAACCCTTGGCGCCCTGCCCGCTGAAGGCGATCAACGCGCCATCCGGGGAAAGTGCTAACCCCCCCACGTAGTTCGGTTCGTCAGGCGCGCCCGGCGTTATCAGGCAGTGCCTTTCTCCCGTTGACAGGGTAAGGAGCACCAGTCCCCACGGGCCGCTTGCGGAACATGAGTCGGCGATCAGCAGTCCGGTCCCGTCATGGAGCCAGGCTACCCGCGCGAGTCCCCGAACGACCTCTATACATCTCAGGCCGGTGAGCTTTCGTTCGCTGCCGCCCATGGCCGGCACGGCGAAGACACCGTCATTCTTGCCGTCGCAGCGGGAGAAAGCGATTTCGGTTCCATCCGGAGACCAGGCAGGAGGGCCAACACGGGCGCTCTTGTTGTCGGTCAAGCGGTTGGGAGTGCCGGAACCCAGCAGTTGCACATAGACGTCGAAGTAGTTTTGTTCGGGTCCGTTCCAGAGATAAGCGATCCACTTTTCATCCGGAGAGAAGGCGGGGAAAAGCGCCTGGCCCGGCGCGGTTGTGACGGGGATGGCTGGGAGGGTTGAGGAAACCTGGCTGCCGGTGGCAAGCGATCCTGAAGCGTGGTGTGCCCGAAAAACCAAAACGGATGCAAAGGCGACAAGCAGGAGCAAACCGATGACCACAGCCGTGAGCGCAAACCGCCGGCGGACGGCAGGCTTTTCCGCCGGGGCGAGAATTGCCTGCCGCGGTCCTGCCACTTCCTTGATTGGAGGCGAAACAGGATCGCCGTTTGTCTTGGGCTGCCCATTCCGGGCATCCGTAACCGAAGAAACCGGAGCGATAAAGCGATAGCCCCGCTTGGGAATGGTTTCGATATAAAGCGGCGTCCCGGTCGAGTCGCCCAGGGCCTCGCGCAGCTTCATCATGGCGGTGTTCAAGCTGTGGTCGAAGTCCACGTAAGTGTCTGACGGCCACAGAACACTTCGCAGCTCTTCACGGGTCACGATCTCGCCGGCATGTTCGACGAGATAGGCCAGGATAAGGAAGGATTGCTCGCGCAGTTTGATGGGAATGCCGGCGCGGCGCAACTCCACCCTTGTATGTTGCGGATTGAGGCGTGAGGATAGGTTCACGCTTTGGCGGAGAGGCCGTTCCCACCCGAGGCCAGTGCTGCATTGAGCCTGAGCGAAGATCGGCCGCCGTCCCTCTCTTTGAACGCCGTGGAGAATCGAAGGCCTTTGGAGCCTGCATGTTCAAGGTCGGCGGAAAGAGTCGAGTCCGTGACCGCGGACAGGGACGGCAGCTAAAGCTCATCCTAGGGAACCTCTGCGCAGGTGCGTGATTTTGTAGCGACGACTCAACCGCAGAGGGTTTCCTGATCTTGAATCAGTCTTCTTACGAAAAATGCGGGTTGTTGCTTGGCTTTTTCGTGTCTTGAGGC
>Ga0224557_1003806_pt1 | contig 11456 bp, 7 predicted proteins | sample 714S31014metaG_FD_180677 | JGI IMG/M metagenome (GOLD analysis project Ga0224557, IMG submission 180677) | Peat soil microbial communities from Stordalen Mire, Sweden - 717 S3 10-14 | ecosystem: Environmental > Terrestrial > Soil > Wetlands > Peat | place: Sweden: Norrbotten County, Stordalen... | reverse complement strand
ACCGCTTTGACGATGAGACGATTATCGTGCTGCGCGTGCGCTAGAGAACTCGCATGAAAGGCCCTCCCCGGGCCTGATTCGATAGACTTGGGTAGAAGGCCAACTGACCCCGGAGCTCGATTGCAGACAACCACTGAAGAACGCCTGATTCGCCCCGCGCGCAATGTATGCGGCAGCCTGCGCCTGCCGGGAGATAAGTCCATCAGCCACCGTTACGCCATGCTGGGCGGGTTTGCGGAAGGGACTTCGCGATTTACGAATTTTTCAACCGGCGCGGATTGTGCTTCGACGCTGTCTTGCATGGAGGCGCTGGGCGCGCGTGTGACACGAAGCGAAGGCGACGCAGTGGAGATTACCGGTGTGGCCGGGAGGGTGACGCCCGGAAAGGAAGCGCTCGATTGCGGCAACTCGGGCTCGACGATGCGCATGCTGTCGGGCCTGCTTGCTCCGCAAGAGGGCAGCTTTACGCTGACTGGCGACGCCTCGCTCTCAAAGCGACCCATGGAGCGCGTAAGAAAGCCGCTGACGGAGATGGGAGCACGGCTCACGCTCACCGACGGCCATGCGCCATTGACGATCGACGGAACCCGGCTGAGAGCGATCGACTACACGACGCCGGTTCCGAGCGCACAGGTGAAGACATGCGTGTTGCTGGCCGGTCTGCAGACGGCTGGAACGACGATTGTGCGCGAAGCGGTGCGGACGCGCGACCATAGCGAAATCGCTCTGCGGGCGTTCGGAGCTTCAGTGTCGCGGGCGCATGACTCGGTTACGATTGTCGGGCCGCAAAGGCTGACGGCCATCGAGGCCGCAGTGCCGGGAGATTTGTCGTCTGCCGCATTCTTTTTGTGCGCAGCTGCGCTGTTTCCAGGCTCAAGCCTGGTGCTGGATTCAATTGGACTCAACCCCACGCGCTCGGCACTGCTCGACGTTCTGGCGGCCCTGGGCGCAAAGGTCTCAGTGCTGCATCTCGAGGAACGGTGCTCGGAGTTGGTGGGTACCTTGCGGATTTCGGCGCCGAGCGAGGGACTGGGAACAACGGCGATCGAAGGAGCGCTGACGGCGCAGCTGATCGACGAGTTGCCGGTGCTGGCGGCCATCGCGCCTTACACGAGCGGCGGGATCCGGATACGAGACGCGAAAGAGTTGCGCGTGAAGGAGTCAGACCGGATTGCCCTGGTTGCGAAGAATCTGCGGGCCATGGGCGCCGAGGTTATTGAGTTCGAAGACGGGCTGGACGTGCCGGGCGGACAGACACTGCATGGAGCCACAATCGACTCAGGCAGCGACCACCGGATCGCGATGGCCTTCAGCGTGGCGGCATTGCGCGCTAAGGGCGATACCCTGATCCAGGGAGCGGAGTCGGCCGCGATCAGCTTTCCTGAGTTTTTTGATCTGCTGGACCAGGTTGCGGAACGGTGACGCTCTGATAAAACCTGACATGAAAAATGCCCGGCCATTGGCCGGGCATTTTTCTTCAGCCCCTCATTTTGAATCTAGTTCGCTGCGGGCGGTGTTGCTGGGGGCGTGGCCGATGGCTGGGCTGCTGCGGGTGGCGCGAGCGAGGGCTCATTGCCAGCGGGCGCGGGTGTGACCCCAGGAACGACGGGAGCGGCCTTGATTTGGCCAGTGGCCGCTTCAGGCAGATTGATGCCGTAGTGCTGCAGGGTCGTCGCCAGGGTCTGGTAGAGCCCAGCGCGCGCGTTGGCATAGGCAGCCTGGGCCGCGATCAGGTTGTCTTCATCGATGGCAAGGGTGCGCTGCTGCAGCAGCACATTGGCCGTAGTGGATGCGCCGAGGTGCAATTTTGTAACTTCTGAGTCGACGGCCTGCTTGGCATAGTCGCGGGCAGCTAGATCTGCCTGGACCACCGCACGGTCGTTGGTGAGCGCGAATTGGGCGTTGACCACCTGCATCCGGATCTGGGTATAGAGCTGGGCGAGATGCAACTCAGCCTGCCGGTACTCGATCAACGAGCGCTCCTGAACGGACTGGGCATAGCGATTGCGAAGAGGGATGGTGATGTTGAAGCCGATGCCCTCATCCCGAGCCGAGTTGTTAAAGTCGTGGCCGAGCGCTGTGCCATAACCGGTGCTCCCGGTAGGGCAAGGGCCGCCGCAGAATGAGGGGTTCAGGTCCTTGTTGATGGAACCGGCAACGCCCTGCCCGGTGAGGTAGCCGTAAACATCCAAGGTCGGCAGCAGTCCGTTGCGCGCGCCTTTCAGGGTGATCTCGTCGTTGCGGAGCGCCAGCACGGCCTCCTCAAGTTCTGGCCGGCGCTGGAAGGCTTCCTGAACCAGTGCCTCGATCGGCTGCTGCTCCTCGGGAATCGCCTCGGTGCTGATACGGTCCGTGGGGATGACGGGAGCGGCCGAAAGAACCGGGTCGTTGAGGTTGCGGGCGATCGCCTGCTTGATGATCTGCTGCTGATAGTTGAGGGTGTTCTGTGAACTAATCAACGCCTGCTTGTCGGTGGCGACGGTCGAATCGTCCTGGACCACCTGCAGCGGGGCAACCGTGCCGATCTGCAACTGCTTGCGGTCGTCGCTGTCGAGCGCCGTGCTCTGTTCCAACTGCCGCTGCTTGGCCTGGACGTCTTCATAGGCCTGCACCAGGCCCCAGTAAATGGACTCCACCTGGTTCACGGTGTAGAGAATCTGCTGGCGGAACGAGGCATCCACGATGCGGCGGTCGTTGAGCGCTTCATAGATGAAGCGTTTGTTGACCCATATGCCGGCGCCCTGCAGCACATGCTGGGTGACAGTGGCCTTGAAGGAGGAACTCAGCTCCGGGCTGTACTCGGTGACCGTGTTGTTGGAACTCGCATAGTTGTTGTTGAAGGCGAGCTGGAGATTGGTGCCGGTAACGAAGCCCTGGTTCAAGTTGAAGTTGTAGGCATTGGTAGAGCTTGTGCCGGTGGAGAAGAAGCTCGTGGTCGGGGTGTGATCGCGATCGAAAGAGATGGTCGACCCCAGGAAAGGATCGAGACTCTCAGGACTTGGGCCTGCGCCGCCAGTGGTGAGGGTTAGACCGGAGACACCGGAGCCCGCGCCAGCCGCGCCACCGGTCGATCCACCGGGGCCGCCGCCCGCGCTGAGGATCGATGTCGAGCCGCCTTGCGTATTGGTGATCAGTCCTGAGGGCGCACCCAGCAGGGACTGGCCGGTCTTGCTGCGGAGAATGTCGGTATCCGCGATGTCCAGGTCCAAGCGCGCAATGGCGATATCGTAGTTGTTCTCAAGGGCGAGCGCTATGGCATCGGAGAGGCTCAGGTAGAGCTTGCCGTCCTTAAGCATGTCACTCAGGCGAACGGAATTCTCAAAGCTGGCCTTGGGCACGCTGGTAGCGCGGTATTTTGAGACGGGATTGCCCCAGAACCCGGCGTAGGGCTTGGAGTAATCGCGTGAGGACGACTTGAGATCGAACGGATCGGTGGGGATGGGCGTGGGGGCCACAGGAAGGTCGGAGGCAGCCTTGTCAGCGCCAGTGGTTCCCGCGGGGGTTTGCGCCGCAAAACCGGGAGGCACACAGGATGCCATGGTGAGCATAATTGCTGCCACGGCGCGCAGTTTGCCGCCCGCCTGCCTGCGGGCTGATTTCTGATTCCTTGCCTGTTCGCTTGTCTCTTGCGTGGTTAAATCCCGGCCGTCAAGCACACCAATACGATCCAATTGCATGATTCCTCTCCACGATTAACTGAGGCATGTGGGTTGCCATTCTCTAAGACGTCCGGCGAGCCTCTCCAGACGCAAATTTGTGATGATTCAGTGTGAAAATCGCTTCCGGACAGGCCTTTGGCTCATCCTTACCTACGCGATTCAAGATCAATTCGTTCCCTGCATCCGGGCCAGGGCTCATTTTGGCCGCCCGTGAGCCACGAAATTGCAGAAAGCTGAGTATATCCCACCAGCGCTTGTGTGCCTGTGAACGGTCGGTTCGGGTACCCTGATAGACAAGCGCAAACCCATGACAAAACTCACTGAATTCGCCCCAACGACCTCCAACTGGAAGCTGACTTTGGCCTATGACGGCACCGACTTCAGCGGCTGGCAGGTGCAGCCCGGAGAGCCGACCATCCAGGGCGAATTGCAGCACGCGCTGGGCCGCGTTACAGGGGAAATGCCTCTGCCGCAGGGTTCGGGACGAACTGACGCCGGCGTTCATGCGCTGGGCCAGGTGGCCAGCTTTGCCCTCGTGGCGCCGATTCCGCCCGAAAATCTGCTGCGGGCACTCAACCGGACGCTGCCTGCGGCGATCAGGGTGTTGCAGGCGAAGACGGCGCCCGCGATCTTTCATGCGCGTCACTCGGCGGTGGCAAAGACCTATGAATACAGGGTTTACCGCGAGGCCATCTGCCCGCCGACGCTGGCGCGGTATGTGCTCGCCTGTTCGTGGCCTCTCGAACTTGACAAGATGGAACAGGCAGCACGGCTCTTTGAGGGGGAGCATGACTTTCTAAGCTTTGCGGCCACGGATCCTGACCTGAGCAGCCGGGACAACGCGCTCGATGAGGATACCGGCGAGGTGAGTGAACGAGGGGCAGTGCGGACTGTCTTTTCTTCGGGCTGGGAGAAGCGGTCGGGCGAAGCGGGAGAGTTACTCGTGTACCGGGTAAGGGGCAACGGGTTTCTGCATCACATGGTGCGCAACCTGGTGGGCACGCTGATCGATGTAGGCCGCGGCAAGCTGAGGACGCAGATGATTCCAGAAATTCTAGCGGCGCGGGCGCGGGCGGCAGCCGGGCCGACGGCTCCAGCGCAGGGATTGTTTCTGCATTCGGTGGAGTATGGGGAGGGATCGTAGCTTCCAGCTTTCAAATAAAGGCAAGGCTATTGATCTTCCTCCCTCCCAGGCCAGCTCTACGATCCAGCCTGTCTCGTTCCGACAGGTTTAGGGCTGGTTCAGCTTTGTCCACGAATGTAAATCGCCTCTGAGATGTTAGTATCGCTGGCTTTCCCGCTCCATTTTAGTTGGAGTTCTTTAATCTGAGTACGGTCAGTCGCGAAGGTCAATCCCGCACGCTCCGAAGCGGTCGGGTAAACTGGTGCCAAAGAAAATGCCTAAAATGGAGATCACGAGTCCCTCTCCCAATTCAAGCAAAAACGCCGAACCGACGCGCGCATCGGCGATTGCCTCGGCAATCATTGTCTTGGGCTTTCTCGGTCTCGTTTTTAACGTCTGCGCGATCTTTGTCGGGTTTCATCACTCTCTCTACGATTTCCACGGTTTTCGCCAAACCCAGACCGCGCTTACTGTCGACTCCTTTCTCCAGGGAGGCAGTTTTCTGCGCTATGAGACTCCCGTTCTCGGTCCGCCCTGGGCGATCCCATTTGAATTTCCCCTTTACCAGGGCATAGTCGCCGAGGTAGTCAAGCTCTTCGGAACGCGCGTGGAAGAGACCGGCCGCGCGGTGTCGATCCTGTCTTTTTATCTCTGCTTTTTACCACTCGCGTCCATTCTCCGTTTTCTGCGTTTTCGCGGCATCCAGATCCTATCGGTCCTGGCAATTTTTGCCGTGAGTCCTCTTTACATCTTCTGCTCTCGCTTATTCATGATCGAATCCACGGCATTATTTTTCTCGTTGATGTATGTGGAGCAGATGTTTCGGCTGACTCTCGGAGAGCGTCCTTGGCAATACCGGCACATGATCGGCGCCGCAGTGTTTGGGATACTCGGCGGCTTGGTTAAGGTGACAACCTTTGCGCCGTATTTCCTGCTCGGTATCGGTTTGGCTGCGGGTCAGGTCTTGAAGCTTTATCGGAACGGAACGATCCCGTTCCGGAGGATTGCAGCCGCGGCCTTCTTCTCCGCACTGCTGCCAGTGGCATTCACTGAGCTCTGGACAAAATTCGCCGATGGCCTGAAGGCGCAGAATCCTTTCGCTGTGGTCCTGATCAGCACCAGCAAGTCGATGCAGGGTTGGAATTTTGGCACGATCGGACAGCGTCTCCAACTCGAATCGTATTATGTGCTGGTTGCCAGAGTCTTTACTCAAATTGGCTATCCCATGGCAGGGCTGCTGATCGCAGGCGTCTACGCAGCGATGCTGATCGCAGCAGGCAATGCGCCATTCCGGCGCTGGAACCGCGTGGCCGCAACCTGTCTGCTGCTGTACGCCGGTACCACCATGCTGTTCTTCAATCTGCATGTGGTCCACGAGTACTATCCTTACTCAACCGCCCTTTTTCTCGTGGTTGCGATTGGCGCTATGCTTGCACCAACCCTCGATCGTCCGGGGCGGAAAGCCTGGGTTGGCGTTGCATTGCTGGCTATTGAGATGGCCGCCTGTGTCGTGTATTACCACTCACGCTACTACCCAATCCAGTCATTCGATAGCCCTGGACGACCTCAGGCTGCGGCGATAATTGACCGCATCACAAGCATCCAGGATGTGATTTTGATTACCGGCCTGAAATGGTCGCCTGAGCTTCCTTACCAAAGCCGGCGACGCGCAATTATGGACCCGGAATTCTTCGTTGACGGCCATCTACAGGGTCCGGATGTTATGCGGCAGGCTATCCAAAATGTGGGACCAAAAGGGATTTCAGCCGTTGTCGCCTGTGACACAGGTAGGAACAGTGAGCGCCTGAAGATGCTCCTTCAGCTTGCGGGAACGGGCTATGAGACGCAATTGCACGGTGACGATTGCGATATCTACGAAAAGGTAGCAGGGCAGGTTCCGCTGAATCGACGCTGAGCATTCCTGCAACGCCAGCTCTACGATACAGCATCTCTCGCTCCGACAAGTTTTGAGCTGGTTCAACTGTCGAAGATTTGTTCTACCGGCTCAATACCGCAGGCTGCTGCACTGGAGGCGGCGAAGTGATCAGATCCCGCGCCTTTGGTTCAGGCGGAATCTGCAACAACCAGAACGAAGCCGACATTTCTTGTGACCAGAGGTGGCTGTCCGACACCAGCCGAAACTTGCGAACCTGGTTGGAATTCATGCCGGCCGCCGTGCGCAGAAACTCGTCTGTCGAACCGACATACGGAGAAAGCAGGAAGCCACTCTCCCCCATTTCCGGGATAAAACGATGAGTTACAGTCTGTCCATCGATCAAAACCATCTGGATTGTCACAATATGCAATCGATATGCGGCCAAAACAATCTTTCCGGCGAGAGTGGGACGCAGATTTACACTCGCCCAAACTCCGTCCGCTGTTGACGGGACATCAATCCAGTCGCCTGTCTGCACCGTCACTTCACCCAGAGGCTTGCTCTTTTGAGCCAGGGGCGCGGCAGGGTCGCGATCAAGTTGGATGTATCCATCTTTCCACGCAGCAACTTGGTACTTGCTCAAAAGGACAGGCCAGCTTCCCGCATCTTCGAGCGCAGGCAGTCGGTCATCGATTGGAGCGATGGAGAAAAAAATATGCTTTGGCGCCGAATCCGTCAGCAGGTGAGCCCTGTTCAATGAATCCAGCCCAGTAGTATATGCGGAATAGCTTTGAAACACAGGTCGAGGATCCCACTCGTCGCCTGCGGCAAACAAGACCGAGAGGTCGCTGGGATAAAGGTCTACAGATCCTTCTACCCGTTGAAGAGGCGTCCTGGCGAAGATACTCGCATTTGCTTCGGCGAAGATGCGATGGAGACCAGCCGCATGATCTCGACGAAGTTCAAAACCGCGAACCAATCGGACAAAAGGCCTCTCCAGGTCCTGGAACGCGAATGTCTCGCCTTCTGCAATCTGGCGAATCGCGGCAAGAAGGCCGAAAGCTCCCAACCAGACAACGAAAGCAGCAACCGTGATCGCAATCCCTGACCGTTGATCAAACAAGGATGCCAAGGCCAACGCAATCAGAAAATAGGCGCCGGCTGCCATAACCATATGGTAGTCGGCCCGCGCGAACCCGGCCTTGAAGCTTATAAACAAACTGAGGCATAAACCCGATGGAATGAGCCATGGAAACGAGCTCGATTTGACTTTCTTGGAAGCGATTGCCACCAGTACAACGGCCACGACAATAGTCACCTTCGCAAGGGGGGCAGACCCGAGTATTCCATAGCCCATCGCCTCTGAATATCCAGAGATTATTGGCTTTTGAGCTACAAAGAAGTGAAATAAAGCGGAGGCGGGTTGTCCGGCAGAGATCCAGGCCAGGAACATGGTCAAGACGGCCAGCGCAGGAAGGACAGCCGCTAATACGAATCTTCTAGAGAGAATTGCAGCGATGATTGCCAACGCAAACTCCATCGCGACGTCGACGAGGAAACTACCCTTGACCAACGGCAGAAGCGAGACAGCGCAGGTCAGCACGGCCACTCCTGCTGCGACAGGAAAATTCAATCGTAGACTTGCCTCGTGACCGGCAGGCGCTGTGACTCTGAATATGACCAGAAGAAAAACAAATGGAAGGGCCAGCGCAATACAGTCGAACGATAGATAGGCTACCCAGACGTTGGCGGTAAACAAGGGCAGCACCAGCAGAAGGTAGACTCGGCGGCGCCAGCAAAGCATCAAGTAGCCAACCACAAAACCGAAGGCAATCAGGACTCTTCCACCCAGCATGAGGGTATCGGTAGCCGGGTGGTATAGGCAGGTATAGACCGATGCGAACGGCCCATAGGTAAAGATGACGGCGCGTCCAAAAACAAGATGGCGTGCGACCGCCTCATTGAGTGCTTGCATCCAGGCCGGATCGAGGCCAGGTACAGGCATCAGCGGTTCCAGCGGAATAATAAACAAGCCCGCAAGAATCGCCGCGCCAATTGAGAGCACCAACAGCAAGTGACTCAGGTAGTTTTGCAATCTTCCGCTGCGCTTTCCTTCAGCGCCAACCTTACTATCCGGCATGTCTCGCTCCGACAGGATTACTGGAGTGGATCGCATCGGGAGATGTGATTCCTTTCACTTATTGCCTCACTTCGCGTTGTAATCGCCACGGCTGAAGTACTTCTCCAGCCAGCAGTAAAGTGCGATAAAGAGGTACCGGCTACCCATCTCCTTGACCTTGAGTTTTGATTCGCCAAAGCGCCGGTTACGCCAGGTGATCGGCATAACTGTCCAGGAATATCCGCGCACAATGGTCTTGAGCGGCAGCTCCACAGTGAGATTGAAGTGTGGCGCGAGAAACGGACGGCAGCCTTCAATTACGGTTCTCCGGTAAGCCTTGAAGGCATTCGTAAAGTCGTTCAACTTCACGCGAAACAGCACGCGGAGGAAGAGGTTCGCCACGCGATTGAGCAGCAGCTTGTGACGCGGATAGTCAATCACACCTCCGCCGCGGACGAATCGCGATCCGAAAACGGCATCCCACCCCTGATCGAGAATCTGCCAGTAGCGCACAACATCGCGGCAATCATCGGATTCATCGGCCATCATCACGACAACCGCGTCGCCGCTTACATGATTAAACCCATACGTAATCGCACGCCCGAAGCCGTGCTCGCCGGGGTTTTGAATCGGCTTGCATTCCGGAATGCGGGCGTGAATCTCCTCGAGGACCATCCAGGTGGTGTCCGTGCTCCCATCGTCCACCACAACGATCTCGTGAGGAACCTGCTGCAGCCGTAATTCAAGATGAAGGTGCTCCACAGTGGCAGCAATACAGCCTGCCTCGTTCCTCGCCGGAATCACGACAGAAAGCAATTGAAGCGGACTCCGCGGTGTGGGTGCTGGCGATTTCATGCGTGGCTCACTTCCAGCCAGTCTGGATGATCGTTGGCGTGCTGCGCGATACCTTCCAGAATTGTGCCAAGAGGCATCTCGATCTTCCAGCCGAACTCGGCTTCTGCCATGGAGTTGTCCATCACGACCCACGGAATGTCGAACTTGCGTGGTTCCTTGTCGCTCGTCGGCGCGTGGCGTCCGAATCGCTCATCGCACCAGGCAGTCAGTTGTGCGAGCGACATCGAATTGGATGGCCCGCCGCCGGCCGTGTAGATTCGTCGCCCATCGGTCCGCGCTGTGCGCATTTGAGCAACCAGCAGTGCCGCGAGATCCCGAGGATGAAATGCGTCTCGCGTTTGATAACCGGCCCCCTCGAATCCGATGTAGCGCATGGGCCTGCGCCGCAGATGCGCGTTAATCCAAAATGCGAAGATGCCTTGCGCCGGGGTGCCGAACTGACCCGCCCCAGCGAGCACTCCACAGCGAGTAATCCATACCGGGAAATCAAATGCGGCGCCATATTCCAGCGCCATGATTTCCGACGCCAGCTTCGTAGCTCCATAGAGAGAAACCGGCGCGCTGGTTGAGAATTCCACGCCGATGCCATTCGCGGTCAACCCCGCAGGCAGCCGGCCGGCGTCATCGACTTCGAAAGCCTGATCCTCTACCCGCAATGGGATTGAGGCCAGCGCAGAAATCGAGTACACGCGACTGCTACTCAGCAATGCCAGCCCGGCTTTGTGCTCCCTGCAGTACTCAAGCACGTTGCCAATGGCAGCAAGATTGTGCTCAAAGAGCCGACGGCTGCTCCCAGCCCCGGAAAGCCCGGCCAGCACACTCGGATCCGCCGCCGCGTCGATCACCCAATCGCACTTCGGCAGCCCTGAAATGTCGCTTGCCGATCGCAGGTCCCCATGGATGAACTGCACGCCCAGCTGCTCTATCCGCATCCGATTCGTCTCCGCCCCCGGACGCATCAGATTGTCGATGCCGATAATGTGGACGCCTTCCAGCCGTTCCATCAAGCATTCAGCCAGGGTGCTTCCCACAAAACCGCACACTCCGGTGATGAGAATCTTCATGCCGGATGACCCTCAAGACGCTGCTTCCAACTGCTGGCGATCTCCTCAAAAACCATGGGCAGGGTCTTCACGACTCCCCAGTTTGGGTAGTGCCTCTGCATTTTCCTCAGATCGCTGTAATAACAGATGTGGTCGCCAATCCGGTTCTCGTCCAAGTAGCGCCACTTCATCTTTTTCCCGGTAACGTCCTCAGCCATCTTGAACGCTTCAATAATGGAGCAGGAGTTAGCCTTGCCTCCACCGAGATTGTAGACCTCAGCCACGCGAGGAGACTTCCAGAACTCATACATGAAACTCGCCACATCCTCTGAGTGAATGTTGTCGCGCACTTGCTTGCCTTTGTATCCGAAGACCTTGTATTCGCGCTCTTCAACGTTGCATTTGATCAGATAACTGAGGAACCCATGTAACTCCACCCCGGAATGATTGGGACCGGTAAGACAACCCCCTCGCAGGCAGCAAGTGGGCATCCCAAAATAGCGCCCGTACTCCTGCACCATCACGTCCCCGGCAAGCTTTGACACTCCAAAAATCGAGTGCTTGCTCTGGTCGATTGAAAAATCCTCTGCGATGCCGTGCTCGAACGCCGGGTCAGCATAATCCCATCGCGTTTCAAATTCAGTCAGCGCAAGTGTGTTCGGCCGATCCCCATAGACCTTGTTGGTTGACATATGAATAAAAGGCGACCCGGGACAAACGCGGCGCGCTGCTTCCAGCATGTGCAGCGTTCCCATCGCATTCACTTCAAAGTCGAGAAATG
>Ga0224557_1003803_pt1 | contig 11461 bp, 9 predicted proteins | sample 714S31014metaG_FD_180677 | JGI IMG/M metagenome (GOLD analysis project Ga0224557, IMG submission 180677) | Peat soil microbial communities from Stordalen Mire, Sweden - 717 S3 10-14 | ecosystem: Environmental > Terrestrial > Soil > Wetlands > Peat | place: Sweden: Norrbotten County, Stordalen... | reverse complement strand
AAAGACGAAAGCATTGCCGAAAAGCTCGGATGAGTTGCCAACTGGGACTATCTACGCAGCCTTGCCGAAAGCTCACCTTCTGTCTTCTGCCTTCTGACTTCTGCCTTCTGACTTCTGCCTTCTGTCTTCCAGCCTTGCCCGCTCAGGTCAGCTCGGCGAAGGAAGAGGCAACCTGAACCAAGCTCTGCGCAGCGAGGCTCTCCGGTTGGAAGGTGACCACGGGACGCCGCGCCTTCTGTGCGGCGCTGCAGAGATCGCCGGCGGGAGGCACGGCCCCCCAAACCGGCACTCCGACCAATCTTTGCACTTCATCCACGCCGATAGGGCACGCCAGAGAAGCGCGATTCACCACTACGATTCCGATGCCCCCGCGCGGACCGAGGTCGGGCTGCCCGATCGCGCTCACCACTCGCCGCGCGCATTCCACCGACAATATCTCCAGATCTACAACCAGCCCGAGAGCGTCCAGCCGGGGCAGCGCGCTCTTCACCAACGGCGTCAAGGCCGACCCGAGGTCGAGGACCAGGTAATCCGCCTCGGCCTCCATGGCTTCCAACGCGCCGGCCGCCGTTTCGGGGGAGAGTCCGTCTTGCGCCAGAGCCAGGCGCAGCCCCGGAATCCCTTTTACCGGCCACAAGCCGTCCAGCGCGGCGCCCGGACGCTGCGCCGATTTGGCGGTAGTCCGAACGTGCAGCGCCAGCGTATCGTTGCCCGCGCCAAATTCTGCGAGGACCACCGCGCACTTCTCTCCCAGGGCCACGGCCATGTTCAAGGCGACGGTGGTGGCGCCCACGCCGCCCTTCGCGCCCAGCAACCCGATGATCTTGGTTTTGCGCGCCTCGCGGGCTGCGGGGCGCGGGCCGGACGTTTCCGCATGGCGGACGCCCGCCGCGACGATTCGCCGCAGGTCCGCCGTCCAGTCGCGCGACTCCGAAACAACGATGGTCTGCGTCCGCTTCGAAGCCCCGCGCAGCCGTTCCGGCAAATCCCCCAGGTCGTCGCCGCCGGGGCGGGTCGAAGCCGGATCGACGACCACGGCATCGATGTCGCCGCCGCCTACGCGCGCCAACGCCAGCGCGGCGTTTCTCAACCATTGCACGGACGCCGGCGGCTGGCTTTGGGCAACGCATTGCCGGACCTTTTCGGCCAAACCGGGGTCGCCGCCGACTACCAGGATACGCAGACCGTCGCGCTTTTGGTTCTCTATGAGCAAATGGCTGCCTCGTTGGCGCTGGGTTCCCGGCGCTTGCTCCCGGTCAGGAAAGACAGCAGGCCGGGAATCGTCCGCCTGCGCTTGAGCTCTTCGAGACCCAACAATTTACGCGCCACGTCTCTCAGATTTGAACGGAAGGCGCTGGACTCCGCCGGCGGCTTTCTTTCCAGGAGAGCGCTGGCCAGCGCCTCCCCGTCATATGGCAAGCGCGCGCACACTTCCACTCCGAAAAACTTAATCAGCTCGCTGGTGCTCAGCGTTTCCGCGGCTTCATCCACGCGATTCACAATGAGATGAACCCGTTCGCGGTCGACTCCGCCGGCGCCCAGCACTTCGACGGCGCGTTTGGCCTCATGCAGCGACGCGATGGAATCCGTGGTCACCAGGGCCGCTTCCGTGGCCAGCTCGAGCAGCGCCAGGTTGCCGCTTCGCAGCCTCCCTAAATCCAGCACCGTCCATCGATACAGCCCTTTTCCGAATTGGATCGCTTGCAATACGCTGGGCTGGTCCGTGTCGCCGCCATGGCCGAGGCCCGGCGACTGGACCACATGCACTCCCCCTACCTCCGTCACCAGGCTCTCCCAAAACGTGGCATCCAGGCGCTCCACGTTCTGCGCGGCATCCAGAATGGAAAGGCGGCTGGTCACTCCCATCAGGAACCCCAGCAGATCCGAATCCATGTCCAGGCCTGCCAGCAGCACCGTGTCGTTGCTCTGGAGCCGCAGTTCCGCCGCCAGCGTGCAAGCCACCGTGGTGGTCCCGGTGCCTCCCTTCGCCCCGATGACCGCCACCACCTTGCTTTCGATGTCGCCCGCCGCACCCGCCCCGGCCTGCCGCCGATGCCGCACCACCGCGTGCGATATGTTGCGCACCAGCAGGTCGCGCGTGCAGGTGCTCTTCACCAGGTAGTCTTCTCCGCCGTGGCGGATGGTCTGCAGGGCCATCGGCTCGCTATCGGCGGAACTCAGGACAATCACCGGAACCTCGGCGCACCGGCTGTGGAGAGCCAGGAAGGTCTCGATTCCATGGCTGTCGGGAAGGCCCAGATCGAGCAGCACGATGTCGATGCCCCCCCGCGCCAGACGGCTCAGGGCCGCGCTCAGCGATTCGGTCCAGCTCAGCGCAAATCCGGGATCCGGTCCGGCTCCGTCCAGCCACTGCTGGATCAGAGTTGCGTAATCGGGGTCGTCTTCGACGAGTAATACCGACAGGCGATTGGGTGGGCCATTCATCGATGCAACTGTTCCAATAGGTTATTCGGCACAATGCGCGATCGGCATTAGCCCGGCGCGACCCGTAAACCCCAGCATCGCCTTGGAGGGCGGCCAATCGTGGCCTGGGGCAAAATTGCCCGCCTTCCAATTGCAAATCTTCGCGACCTTCCATCATCTGCATGGCGGCTGGTCGCCTGGCAACTGGGTTGGGACGCCGCCGCCTTCCCCGGCCACGTCGGTGGGTTCTTCCACTTATACGTGTTGGCCCGCTGATGGGAGGCGCTCTCGCCATGAAGGGGCCATCGGGGATTCGGAAAATGCGGTGTCCAGGAAATAACTGGGCAGCAAATTTAGCTGTGGGGCAGGCCATCGTTTTTCGTGGCCTGCCGAGTTCGAGAGCCGTGCGCAGCATCCAGTTCATTGCGGACAGTACACCGGCAAATCCTTGCGGGTAACTTGTTACATCGCCTCTCTCGCATTAGCTACCGCTTGGGTTTGTACTCGACAAACAGTTCTGGAAACTGCTGCTTCAACGCGGCAATCTTCGGCCGATCGCAAACCTGGATATAAGGATTATCGGGATTATAGTAAGCGTAGTCCTGATGGTAGTCCTCTGCGCGGTAGAACGCCTTGAGGGGCGTCACTTCGGTCACGATTGGTTTTGGAAAAACTTTCTGCCGGTCTAGCTGCCCGATGTACGCATTCGCCAGCCGCTTCTGCTCCTCGTTCGTAAAAAAAATCGCCGACCGGTATGAGGTTCCCACATCCGGCCCTTGCCTGTTCAACTGCGTCGGATCGTGTGCGACCGAAAAGTAAACGCGCAACAATTGGCCATAGGTGATGCGCGATGGATCGTAGACTACCTCGACCGATTCCGCATGCCCGGTTGTCTCGGTAACCACCTGTCTATAGGAGGCGGTCTTGGCATCTCCACCGGAATATCCGGCGGCGGTGGACAGCACACCCTTCACGCGCTGAAACACGGACTGCACACCCCAAAAGCAGCCGCCGGCGAAGACGGCGGTTTCTTTTCCCGTCTTTGCGGCAAGGGGAACATCGGTGGATGGCGGCGGAATCGGCGGGTTGGGAGCGGCGAAATCCGTGCCGGCCGCCAGAAGAAGGCCGGCCGTCACATAGCGCAAGACAGTTCGAAAAAACATGAGCACCCCCTCGAGCCATTTTACTTCCCTGGGTGGCGTCCGCGAGGAGGTTCAGCCTGTTAAGCTATTCGAAAATGGATCGGCCCGCCTATTCGGAGCGCTTCACTTCGATTCTCGACCTTGCGCGCCAGTTGGCCTCCGCATCTTCGTCGCTTGAGGCGCTGCAGGGAGGAGTGGTCAAAGCCATTTCCGAACGGCTGCCGCATTATAACTGGGCCGGCTTCTACATGCTCGACCCGGCGGACCCCAAGATGTTGGTTCTGGGCCCGTTTGTGGGCGAACCGACGCCGCACGTGAGAATTCCTGTCCATCAAGGGATCTGTGGAGCGGCGGTAGCTTCGGCCTCGACCGTTGTCGTGGACGATGTCCATGCCGATCCGCGTTATCTGTCCTGCTCGATCAAGACGCGCTCGGAGATCGTAGTTCCCATATTCGTCCGGAACAAGGTTGCCGGCGAACTGGATATTGACAGTCACATTCCCGCGGCTTTTGCCGATTCCGACCGCGCCTTCCTGGAAGAACTAGCCCAAATTGTGGGGGACTATATCGCACACAGTCGGGATTCTGATTGACTGAAACGGTTAAGCACCGCCGGCCGCCTGCACCCCCACGGGTTGTTTGTTCTACGGTACACTGTCATCGAAAGAGGGCAATCTCGGGGAGAGGGCATAGGCCCCCTTAAAACACTCGGCTGGCATCGGGCCGCATCGATGCACCAAGGAGAATAGACCATGGCGTCTGCAATAGCTACTGTCGAAACCCCGGTCGCCATTAAAGCGACCAGACTGTTGATTAACAATCGCTGGGTAAACAGCGAATCCGGCCGGACATTCGCCACCACAAATCCGGCCACCGGGGAAGAAATCGCCCAGGTGGCAGAGGCCGATTCCGCCGACGTCGATAAGGCCGTCCGCGCCGCCCGCGCGGCCTTCGACGCTAGAAGCCCATGGCGGAAGATGCCCGCCGCCGATCGGGGCCGGATGCTCGGCCGGCTTGCCGATCTGATCGAGCAACACGCCGACGAACTGGCGTTGCTGGAATCGCTCGATAACGGCAAACCTTACCAGGTGGCCAAAGCCGCCGATCTGCCCCTTACCATCGCATGCTACCGATACTACGCAGGCTGGGCGGATAAGGTGCAAGGGAAGACCATACCGATCGCAGGCGATTACTTCTGCTACACGCGCCACGAGCCGGTGGGCGTGGTGGGACAGATCATCCCGTGGAATTTTCCGTTGCTTATGCAGGCCTGGAAGCTGGGCCCGGCGCTGGCCACCGGCAACACCGTCGTGATGAAGCCGGCAGAACAGACCCCGCTCAGTGCCTTGCGCGTTGGCGAGTTGATCGTGGAGGCGGGCTTCCCGGAGGGTGTAGTCAACCTGCTGCCTGGCTTCGGCCCCACAGCCGGCGCTGCCATCGCCAATCACATGGATGTGGACAAAGTGGCGTTCACCGGTTCCACTGAAGTGGGCCACCTGATCATGGAGGCTTCCGCCCACTCCAATCTGAAACGCGTGACCCTGGAACTCGGTGGAAAGAGCCCAAACATCGTGTTTGCCGACGCGGACATGGACCAGGCCATCGAAGGGTCGCATTTCGCGCTCTTCTTCAACCAGGGGCAATGCTGCTGCGCCGGCTCCCGGCTCTTCGTTGAAGACAAGTGCTATGACGAGTTCGTGGAAAAGAGCGTGGCTCGCGCCAAGGCGCGGAAGGTGGGCGACCCCTTCGACCCTTCCACCGAGCAGGGGCCTCAGGTTGACCAGGCGCAATTCGACAAAGTGCTCGGGTATATCGACTCCGGCAAGCGCGAGGGCGCGACCCTTCTATGCGGCGGTGGCCGCTGGGGCGACCGCGGCTATTTCGTCGAACCCACCGTATTCGCGGATGTACAGGACAACATGAAAATCGCCGAGGAAGAGATCTTTGGTCCGGTGATGAGCATCATCAGGTTCAAGGACATGGCCGAGGTTGTCGAGAGAGCCAACAGAACTATATATGGTCTGGCCGCCGCCGTATGGACTCGCGACATCGGCAAAGCGCACGCCATCGCCAACAGCGTACGTGCCGGCACCGTTTGGGTCAACTGCTACGACGTGTTCGACGCAGCGGCTCCTTTCGGCGGGTTTAAGCAGTCGGGCATTGGCCGAGAACTGGGCGAGTACGGACTGCAGCAATATACGGAAGTAAAAACGGTCACCGTGAAGCTCTAATTTAGCCGTGGGGCAGGCCATCGTTTTTCGTGGCCTGCCATGTTCGAGAGCGGTGCGCAGACGACAAACAACGATCGTCTGCGCCACGCCGGGCAAAGGAACCATGCTTGCTTTGGAATAGACAGGCCGCGTTCCAGCAGCAGGACCGCTCCCTGACGGTCGCGGCTCTGTAACGTACGGGTAGCCGCTCCACTATAATTCAAAGAGGTGCGAAAGCGAATCCTCTACGTCTGCGGCATCGTCCTGCTGGCGATTTCGGTGGCGCTGGTAGTTTGGCAGGGTTCCTTCAATTTCGGCAAATACGGGCCCACGGACCCGGAACAAACCTTCATCTTCTGGGCCATCTCCAGCCTGATCTTCGTGCTCATGGTCACGCTCGGCTTCATGCTGGTGCGCGCGGTCGTCAAGCTGTACATCGACCGGCGCAGCGGCCGCGAAGGCTCGCGCATCCAGACCAAGCTGGTCCTCGGCGCCCTGGCCCTCAGCATCACGCCGGCCCTGTTTCTGGTGCTGTTCAGCTACGAGGTGCTGAACCGCAATCTCGACAAGTGGTTCAGCCAGCCGGCCGAAGCGTCGCACCAGACCTTTGTCCAAATCTCCGGAACCTTGCAAAACGAACTCCGCGACGAAGCCGAGTTGCAGGCTGCTTTGCTGGCGGCGCAGCCCGAAACCCGCCTGCTGCTGGAGCAAGGCGTGAAGACGCCCGGCTTTCTCCAGCGCTTCGCCAAGGATCAGGATCTGGCATCCGCGGCCATCATTCCGCTCACTGGAGACGCACCGCTGGATTCGATCGGGCCCTTTCCCATCCTGCCTTCGCGCGACAATCGGACCGTGCTCGCCCGGCACGCCGTCGAAATCGAGGGCGCACTGAGGGGCACCGTCGAACTGGCCTCCCGCGTGCCCATCGACATTACCGAAAAGCAGCGGGACATCGATAAATCGGTCCGCGCTTTCACGGAACTGGCCGGCTCGCGGCGCAACGTGCGCACCTTCTACCTGCTGTTCATGGCCATGATCACGCTCTTCGTGCTGTTCGTGGCCACCTGGATCGCGCTGTTTTTTTCCAAGCAAATCGGCATTCCGATCACGGCGCTGCTGCATGCCGCGGGCGAAGTCAGCAAGGGCAACCTGAAGCACCGCGTCAAGGTGCGCGCCATTGACGAATTGGCCAGCCTGGTGCGCGGCTTCAACGAGATGACCCAGGAACTGGAAGCCAACAGCCGCGAACTCGACGCGCGCCGCCGGTTCACCGAGGCCATCCTGGAGAGCATTCCCACGGGCGTCATCTCCATCGGCGCCGATGGCTACATCCGGCGCGTCAATCGCGCGCTGGGCCGCATGTTTCCGGCCGCGCAGTTGGCCACCGCCACGCGCCTGGAGGATCTGTTCTCGCGCGAAGACACGGCCGAAATCAAGTACCTGATGAAGCGCGCGCGGCGCACAGGCTTGGCGTCGCGCCAACTGGAGATGCGCAACGAGCGCCAGACCCTGCACCTGGCCGTGACCGTCTCGGCCCTGGAAGAGAAGCTGACTTCCGGATTCGTAATCGTGCTGGAGGACACCAGCGAATTGCTGCGCGCGCAAAAGGCCGCCGCCTGGCACGAAGTGGCGCGGCGCGTGGCGCACGAGATCAAGAATCCGCTGACCCCCATGGCGCTTTCCGCCGAGCGTCTGAGCCGCCAACTGGAACGTCTGCAGATTCCGCCGGAAAACAGCCGCATCCTGAACGAGTGCGCGAGCACGATTTCGCGTTCGGTCGAATCGGTGAAGACGCTGGTCGACGAGTTCTCGCAATTCGCCCGCTTCCCCGCCGCGCAGCCCGTGCGCAGCGATCTGAATGAGGTAGTGGAGGCCGCGCTGGCCGTGTTCCATGGCCGCCTCGATGGCATCGACATGCGCGTGCAGCTTGCCGGAGATTTGCCCCCGGTCAACATCGACAGAGACCAGTTCCAACGCGTGGTGGTGAACCTGGTCGATAACGCCGCCGAGGCCATGCAGGATGCGTTGGTGAAGCGCCTGCTCATTACCACCCAAGCGGGCGCCGCTGAAACCGTCGAGCTGCTCATCGCCGACACCGGCTGCGGCATATCGGCCGACGAGAAGGAGAAACTGTTCCTGCCCTACTTCTCCACCAAGGGCCGCGGTACGGGCTTGGGCCTTGCCATAGTCAATCACATCCTCTCCGACCACGGCGCGCAAATCCGGGTGGAGGACAACCAGCCCACCGGCGCGCGCTTCACCATTGAGATTCCGGCGCTGCTGGACGCCGATAACGGCGATCCCGCGCCGAAGCCGGTAGTGGTCACCGCATGAAGCCCGTCCGCATCCTGATCGTGGACGATGAGCCGGACATCCGGCGGTCTTTGTGCGGCGTGCTGGAAGACGAAGGCTACGCGGCGCACGCCGTGGAAAGCGGCGAGGCGTGTCTCGATGAGTTGGGCCGCGCCGCTTGCGAGTTGGTGCTGCTGGACGTTTGGCTGCCCGGCATGGACGGCATGGAAACCCTGACCCGCATCCAGGAAATGCCCTTGCCCGAGCGGCCCGTGGTGGTGATGATCTCGGGCCACGGCAATATCGAAACGGCGGTGAAGGCCACCAAGCTGGGCGCGTTCGATTTTTTGGAAAAGCCGCTGACCATTCAGAAGATATCGGTGGTGGCCAAGAACGCGCTCGAGCACCGCCGCCTGCAGATCGAAAACAGCCGTCTGAAGGAAGGCACGGAATCGCGCTACCGCATCATCGGCGAGAGCGTGCCCATGAAGGCGCTGCGCCACGAACTGGCGCTGATGGCGGGCACCAACGGCCGCGTGCTCATTTATGGCGAAAGCGGCACGGGCAAGGAACTGGTGGCGCACGCCCTGCACGCCATGAGCCCGCGCGCCGCCGAGCTGTTTGTGGAGGTGAATTGCGCCGCCATTCCCGAAGAGCTGATCGAAAGCGAGCTGTTCGGGCACATCAAGGGCAGTTTCACTAGCGCGCACGAAACCAAGATCGGCAAATTTCAGAAAGCCGATGGCGGGACGATTTTCCTGGACGAAGTCGGGGACATGAGCCTTCGCACGCAAGCCAAGGTGCTGCGGGCGCTGGAGGAGCAGCGCTTCGAGCCGGTGGGCGCGGGCGCTTCCGTCCAGGTCGACGTGCGCGTGGTGGCGGCCACCAATAAGAACCTGGACGAAGAGATCGAGCGCGGCAATTTCCGCGAAGACCTGTTCTATCGCCTGAACGTAATCCCCTTTCACGTGCCGCCGATGCGCGACCGGCGCGAAGACATCCCGCTGCTGGCCGACTACTTCCTGCGCGAGTTCACCACCGCCTACGGCCGCAAGCCCAAGGAACTGACGCCCGAGGCTTACCGCATTCTGCAGGAGTATCACTGGCCCGGCAACGTGCGCGAGTTGCGTAACATGATCGAGCGGATCGTGATCCTGAATCCACAGGTGCGCGTGGACGCGCGGCATATTCCGTTGAACGTCACGCGCCGCCCGGCCGAGCGGCCCATCGACCGCTTCGGCAGCCTGGCCGAGGTCCGCGAAGCGGTGGAGCGCGAGTATATTCTGAAGAAGCTCGAAGAGACTAGCGGCAATGTGACGCGCACGGCGGAGTTACTCGGGTTGGAGCGGAGTAACTTGTATCGGAAGATGAAGACGCTGGGGATTGGGCCGAAGGAGTAGGTCTTGCTAATCGGCCCAGCGTTGCGCCAGTTCCAGTCGTAGGCTACTTCCCCGAGGCTTTCTTGGATTGCTTAGCAAGTGGCGGCCCCGTCCCGTCATGCTCGATGCCGAACAGTACCAGGGACGAGTCTTCCAAGCGCGCGGCATTGGCATGCTTCTTCGCATCCGACATGCACGGTCCGCGGTCCGTGAGAAACCGGCTTAGCCTATCACTCGGAACGACAACGAGACCAACATCAATGCGTCCCTCGCGGAAAGCCGAATGCAGGTGGATCATGTCCACCACGAGCAGATCGCTCCTGGCCGAGACCTGCACTTCAACTCCGATGCAGACCCGGGTGCCGTTTACGATTTTGCATTTGGTCCAGTCGATACCGCCAGAGACTTTCTTTGTCCATCCCCCGAGTTTGTCGAACTGCACGTCGATTAACTTTCGCACGGCAGCGCCACCGTTCCCGTCAATCTCCTCCCTGACGAGCAGTTGAAAACCAGTCAGAGCGGACTTGACTTCACCAACGAGTGGGGCGAGACCGAGCCGTTCAATCCGTTCTTTGGCTCCGTCATAATAGACTTCTTCGACAATTTGCGGCATGGCGTTAGATTGATCCGGAGTTCGGAATTTGGCGCCTTCAGTAGTTTGGAGAGGGCACTGGGGATGGTCTCTTGGGCTTCGGGAACGTTGCGCTGGAATCGCTCGCGGATTAGGGAACAATCGACGATTTCCGTGCCAATCCACAGCCGTTTCAGCTTCTCTGCCGACTCGAATGTGGAGCCGCCTCCGGCGAACGGATCAAGCACGATTTCACCCTCGACGGTCGTCAATTCGATGCATCGGCGCGGTATGAGCGGCTTCAGCTCATTGATACCCCAGCGCGCCTTGAATTTTGTGTGACGGGCGGGGGCTGTGTCATCCCAGATATCAGTGAGGTTAAGTCCGAGGGGGTTCAAGTACTTTCGGTGCCCGCCGTAGTCTTTTACATCCTTCTTGCAGTGGCGGCAGATCGGAACCGGCACGCGGACGACGTCGCGATTGAACGTCTTCGGGCTGCCCTTGGTGAAATACAGAAGCGCATAGTGTGCTGGGTAGAGCTTCTTGCCGCGAGGAAACGTTCCTTTCATGGAAACCGCAATCCAGTGTCTGAAGGTCATCTGCGCAGCTTCGAGGTGAACCGCAAGGTGGTACGCCCAATGCGGCAGATTGTAGATGAAAATTGCGCCTCCGGGCTTGAGTACCCGGACCGCCTCGTCCATCCACCGGAAGCACCAGTCGAGATAGTCGGCGGTGGCTAGTTCATCCTCGTGCGCTCCGTTGCCGTAGTCCTTTCCGAGATTGAATGGCGGATCGGCAAAAACCGTATCTATACACCCATCCCGAATGGACGAGAACAGAGCCATGCAGTCGCCTCTGTACACGGCTCCTCGTTCGGTGCTAAATGCCGGCTTCATCGCAGTCTGGTCTACAGAGATTACCGAGTCTAGCACAACCGGCGATTCAAAATCTTCAACTTCCCACAGCGTCGTCTGGATCACGCGCACGTCCCTGCCTCGTTTATCGGGAGAAAGGACGCCAACTTTAGTGTAGCCACCTCGTCGCCACTCGTGTGAACCCCATGGGTTGGACAAATCTTGGCGCTCGCTTAGATGGTGCGGCGGGGGGACTAAGAGGTCGCGAAGGCAGGCCGGCGATTCGAGTCTATACGGTGAATAGCAACATCCATGCGGGCGGTTTCCTTGGCGACGTAAAGCCAGATGTCGTCAAGATCGGCTTCGGCCCGCGGCGCTACACGATGCGCCATTTTTATTGGGCCAATTCAGCAATCAGGCGGGCGCGTCCGCGCTCTCTCACCTCGGCGGCAAGTTCCCGCATGGATTCTTGCGTTATGACGCGGCCTTCACCGCGGGTCAAAGAAGCGCGAGCATCGTCGAGGGTCGCGAGAAACGCCACGCGGCGGCGTTCACGTTCTTCCCATAAGGCAAGCGCTTCCTGTACGGC
>Ga0224557_1003802_pt1 | contig 11469 bp, 9 predicted proteins | sample 714S31014metaG_FD_180677 | JGI IMG/M metagenome (GOLD analysis project Ga0224557, IMG submission 180677) | Peat soil microbial communities from Stordalen Mire, Sweden - 717 S3 10-14 | ecosystem: Environmental > Terrestrial > Soil > Wetlands > Peat | place: Sweden: Norrbotten County, Stordalen... | reverse complement strand
CCTTTGCCGTGTGCGACGGCATGGGCGGCGCCAGGGCGGGCGAATACGCCAGCCAGATCGCCACCGAAAAAATCACGACGCTGCTGCCGCGCGCCTTCCAGCAGTCTGCCACCGGATTGAACGCCGGCTTCGCCGACGTGCTGACGGAGCTGTTCGCGCAAATTCATCGCGCGCTGGTTTATCTCGGCAATTCGTATGAGGAATGCCACGGGATGGAGACCACGATGAGCCTGTGCTGGTTCACGCCGGGCTGGATGTATTTCGGCCACATCGGCGACAGCCGGATTTATCACCTGCCGGCGCGCGCGACCGGCATCAAGCAATTGAGCGAGGATCACACGCACGTCGGCTGGCTTTTTCGCAACGGGAAAATCAGCGAATACGAGGCGCGCACGCATCCGCGCCGCAACGTGTTGCAACACGCGCTCGGCGGCGCAAATCAGTTTGTGAATCCGCAGACCGGCGCGGTGGCTTGCGAACGCGGCGACATTTTTTTGCTTTGCACGGATGGTTTGATTGACGGGCTTTACGACGGGCAACTGGTTGAAGTTTTGCGCGCCAGCCGCAATCCCGCGCAAAAGCTGGTTGAAGCTTCAATAAAAAATTCAGGCCGCGACAACACAACGGCGCTGGTAGTTCAAGTCGGCTAAAGAAGCAAAATCAGCCAGAACATTTGCAGAGGTCGCGCGCAATGCTCGAAGCGATATTTGGAGCAATGGATTCGACAACGGCAAAATCAGATCCTAAATTCTGGCTTCCAACTCATAAACCCTGTATTCTCGGTGCAACAAGAAAACAACACACAACCTGTTTAATCCGCCCCTCAAAATTTATGGGCTTCATTTTCAAAGACCCGGACAATAAACCCGTTGACCCGAAGGCGGCGCGCACGCGAGCCATCCTTTTATCGCTGCCGTTCGCGCTCATGGGCATTTTCGCGCTCGTGCTCTTGCTGCATGACGGTTTGCACGGCGGCCTGGACCGGCAACACGCCATGGGACTTTTGAGCGCGGTGATTGTTAGCGGTGGCCTTATCGCGCTCATTTTTGGAATCAACGCAAAAAAACAGGCGCTGAATCGCAGCGTCGCGCAGGCTGACGATGAAAAACCCTGGCTCAAACGAAAGGATTGGGCCGATGGCCGGATCGCCTCGTCTTCGCGCAAGGCCGTTTTGCTGCTCTGGATTATCGTTACTTTTTGGTGCGCCGCTTCCGCGGTGATTTCCCTTGCCGTCGTGCCGCAACAATTGCAACAAGGCAACCGCGCGGCGCTTATCGTGCTGATTTTTCCGGTCATCGGCCTCGCCATTATTTTCTTCGCGCTGAACACGACGCGCGCGTGGCGCAAATTCGGCGGAGCCATTTTTGAAATGGCCGCCGTTCCCGCCGCGCCCGGCGGCGCGCTGGCGGGTCAGATTCAAATTAAAACCAAATTGCAGCCGCGTCACGGCTGGTATTTGCGCTTGAGTTGCGTCCGCCGCGCGACGACCGGCGCGGCAAACAATCGGCGCACGAGTGAAAAAATCCTCTGGCAGGACGAAAAATGGCTGCGCGCCGAATTGCCGCAAACCGCCTTGAACGCGACCGGCATCCCCGTTTTTTTTAGATTGCCCGACAATCTGCCGGAATCAGCGGTTTCGCCCGGCGATGGAATTTACTGGAAACTTGAAGCGTCCGCGGAATTGCGCGGGCCGAATTTCCACGCCACGTTCGACGTGCCCGTATTCAAATTTGCCGAAGCGCCCGTTCCGTCCGACGACCTGACGGCGCAATACCAGATGTCGCTCGACGAAATCCGGCAACAAATCCGCTCCCCGATTCAAGTCAACGATTTGCCGGACGGCGGCAAGGAATTTGTTTTTCCCGCCGCGCGCAATCCCGGATTCGCGTCCGGCGCGACGATTGTTTGCCTGATTTGGACGGGCATCATCGGGCTGCTGATTTGGAAGCATGCGCCGTTCCCTTTTCTGTTTGTGTTCAGTGCGATTGATTTGCTGATGACCGCGTTTGTATTTGATCTCTGGTTCCGGCGCAGCCATGTGCTGGCGAATTCCAAGGGCGTGATCGTTCACAGAGCGTGGTTTGCCTTCAAAAAGGAGCATCGCCTCCCAACCAGCGAAATCAACAGCATCACCTCCGATGTCGGCGCGACCGCCGGCCATGCGGTTTATCATGATTTGAAGATTCGCGGGCGCGACGGAAATGAAATCGTGCTGGCCAAAAACTTGAGCAGCAAGCCCGAGGCCGACTGGCTGGTCCGGCAGATCATCGCAGCGTTGAAATCCGCTTCTTGACCCAACGAACCGGCTTTGGGTCATTTGCATCTTCTTCGGATTGCAAAATTCAGGAGCGGGATGTTCAGTTTTCATTGCGAAAAACAAAACGGCGGGCAACTTGCGTTGCCCGCCGTGTGAATTTTCAGGCTGATTTAATTTCAGCTGTGGTAGCCCTCTTCGCCGTGTTCGGCGAGATCCAAGCCGGCAATTTCGACTTCTTCAGTCGGACGCAGACCGACGAGCGCCTTGGTGATGTAGGCGCAAACTATTGTGCCCACGAAGACCAGCACGAGTGTCACCCCGACGGTTTTCAACTGCTCAATCAGTTGCGGTTGGAACAACGAGTCCGTCACATAAACTTTAGGCAACTTGGCGTTGCTAAGAAAAGTGGCGAGGTTCGGGTTCGCGGCATTGCGGGCGAACATGCCGGTCATGATCGCACCGCACAATCCACCGATGCCGTGAACGCCCCAGGTGTCCAGCGCGTCGTCATAGCCGAGCCAGCCTTTGACCTTGTTGCAGAAGAACCACGGAATGGTGCCGGCGGCGATGCCAATCCAGATTGCGCCCGCAGGCAACACATAACCGCAAGCCGGAGTGATGAGCACCAGGCCCGCCACTGCGCCGGAGCAGAAGCCGAGCACCGTGGGTTTGCCCTTGACGATCCAATCCCACATCGGCCAGACAAAGGAGCCGACCGCCGTGGCAATCGTCGTGGTGGTGAAGGCGTTGGCCGCAATCACGTCAGCCGCGACGGCGCTGCCCGAGTTGAATCCATACCAGCCGACCCAAAGCATGCCGGTGCCGATGTAGGTCAGCACGATGCTGTGTGGCGGCATGGGTTCCTTCGGGAAACCAAGACGTTTTCCGATGATGAGACACAGGATCAAGCCCGTCCAACCGGAAGTCATGTGCACGACCGTGCCGCCAGCAAAGTCGAGGCCGTGAATCTTCGCATCGCCATTCCAGCAGCCGTTCATCAAGCCGTTGACGCCCCAGACCATGTGGCCTTGCGTGAAATACACGACGAACATCCACAAGGTGATGAACACAAAGATGGCCTTGAATTTCATGCGTTCAGCGATTGAACCAACGATGAGCGCGGGAGTGATGATGGCAAACATCATTTGGAACATGGCATAAACGTTTTCCGACACCCAATAGGAGTAGCCTCCATTGGGCGCGGAAGTGACGTTGGAAAACATCCAGCATACCTTTGGATTGCCGATGATGCCATATACCCAGTCCAATTTCATTCCGGCAGCGCTGCCAGCGCCGCCAAAGATCATGCCGTAACCGCAGATGACATAGAGAATCGTCACCAAGCCCGTGATCAGGAAACATTGCGCGAGCACGGACAGCACGTTCTTCCGGCGAACGAGACCGCCGTAGAACAGCGCGAGGCCGGGCAGCGTCATGAACAATACGAGCGCCGTGCTGGTGAGCAGCCAGGCATTGTGGCCGGCCCCCGGATAACCGGCGACGGAACCGATGCTGTTCGTCAGGCTGGTATTGATGATCGGTGGCCATTGCACGTTTTGGTTGCCGTTGGTGTCCTTAAATCCAGCGGTTGGATCCCCGTTTTGGAAGTAAGCCTCAATCGCGGCGACGCGCTGATCGAGCGTCGCAGCGGGCATGTTGGTGGATGCGGCAGGCGCGTTGGTGGCGGTCGCCATCGCATTGGTCGCCATCGTGTTTGTATCCTGCGCGCGCAGCGATGAAAGACTGAACGCGGTGGTTGCAATCAAAGCGAGAGTTAAAATAATTCGTTTCATATTTTTGATTCGAGTGAGGTTCAATTTGTTTGGTTGCTTAAACGGCGGAATCGCCCTTCTCTTCGGTGCGAATGCGCACCGCCTGTTCGACATTGGAGAGGAACACCTTGCCGTCGCCGATCTTGCCGGTCTTGGCGGATTTGACGATGGCGCCCACCGCCGGGTCGGCTTGTGCGTCCGTCACGACAAGTTCGATTTTTATCTTGGGCAGGAAATCCACGGTGTATTCGCTGCCGCGATAGATTTCGGTGTGGCCCTTCTGGCGGCCAAACCCCTTGACCTCGCTCACGGTCATGCCTTCGATGCCGATTTCGCTGAGGGCGTCCTTCACTTCCTCGAGTTTGAACGGTTTGATGATCGCTTCAATTTTCTTCATAGGTTTTTATTAATTGCTCCGCGCACCGGCTCATGCCAATCCGCAGTCGCGTTATGAGGCTTAAGCAATGCCGATGCCAAGTGCGGACTGATTCAGAAAATGGCCGGTATTGCTGGGAATAATGGTGAAAAAAAAATTCAGCGAAATTGCAGAAGCGGCGGGCGTGTTGAAATTTGCGCAACGGACATAAATTTCGCCACGGCTGCGGAGAAATAAAATGGTCGGAGCGACAGGATTTGAACCTGCGACGTCTTGCTCCCAAAGCAAGTGCTCTACCAAGCTGAGCTACGCTCCGACACAGAAAAACCGGCCCTTTTATCACGCTTTGGTAACATATTTCAACTTATCTGCTACCAAAATTTGATACTGATTGTCATCTTTCAAAAATTCTGATCGAAATACGAAAAACTGCAACACATTTGGTGAATAAACTTCAAGCCAACGGGACTACAATAGAATCGTGAGGACCCAAGTGCCTCTGACTACCAAGCCACATAGGCGTCGGTCGTCCGACGGCTTACAAACCCCGTCAAATTTGGATGATGGACAGCCATAGGCGGTCATCGTTATTCGGTCAAGAATGGTTCGGCATTCCAAATCTCTTTGGCATACTCGGCAATGGAGCGGTCGCTGGAGAACCTGCCGGACGCGGCGAGGTTCAGGATCACCTGGCGTGTCCATGCCGGTTGGTCGGCATACAATTCTCCCAGCCGTTGATGGGCCTGGGCGTAACTGGCGAGGTCGGCCAGATGCCGGTAATGGTCGCCGTGTTGCAGCAGCGCATCGAGGATGGGCGTGAAGATGCCGGGTTCGTTTCGGCTGAAATGATTGCGGGCAATCAAGTCGAGCGCGGCGCGCGTTTCCGGCTCGTTCTCGTAGTGCCAGCGCGGATTATACCAGCCGCGACTGCTTTCGACCTGTTCGGCAGTTAAACCGAACAAGAAGAAATTCTCCTCGCCGGCCGCTTCGGCCATTTCAATGGTTGCACCGTCGCGCGTGCCGATGGTCAGCGCGCCGTTCATCATGAATTTCATGTTGCTTGTGCCGCTGGCTTCGTAGCCGGCCGTCGAGATTTGCTCGGAAACATCGCTTGCCGGGATGAGATATTCCGCGACGGAGACGCGGTAGTCCGGCACGAAGACGACCTTCAACCGGCCTTGGGCGACCGGATCGCCGTCGAGCGTGCCGGCGAGGTTGTTGATGAACTTGATGACGAGCTTGGCGAAGTGGTAGGCGGGCGCGGCCTTGCCGGCGAAGAAGAAGGTGCGCGGCGGAACGGCGAGCTGCGGGTTCTCGCGCAGGCGATGGTAGAGCACGACGACGTGCAGCGCGTTCAACAGTTGCCGTTTGTATTCGTGGATGCGCTTGATTTGCGTGTCGAAAATGCTGTCGGGATCAACTCCGGGTCTTCCCAACCACTCTATGAATCGCATCTTGGCCTGCCGTTTCGCAGTGGCGACTGCGGCGCAAAACGCTTTGTCGTCGGCGAGCGGTTTCAATTTCTCCAACTGCGCGAGGTCGGTGATCCAGCCATCGCCGATGGCTTCGGTGATGACCGCCGCCAGCGACGGGTTGGCCAGCCACAGCCAGCGGCGCGGTGTGACGCCGTTGGTTTTGTTGTTGAATCGCTCGGGGAACATCGCCGCGAAATCCGGCACGACACGCTGCTTGAGCAGTTCCGAATGCAACGCGGCCACGCCGTTGGTGCTGTGCGAGCCGACGATGGCCAGGTTTGCCATGCGCACTTGCCGGTATGCGCCTTCTTCGATCAGGCTGACGCGCGCGATGCGGCCTTTGTCACTTGGATACTTGGCGCGGACGTCGTCGAGAAAGCGGCGGTTGATTTCGTAAATGATTTCGAGATGGCGTGGCAGCAAATCCTGGAACCATTGCACCGGCCATTTCTCCAGCGCTTCGGGCAGCAGCGTATGGTTCGTGTAAGCCAGCGTGCGTTGCGTGAGCGTCCACGCGTCGGGCCAGCTCAGTTTCGCTTCATCCAGCAGCAGCCGCATCAGCTCCGGCACGGCGAGCGTCGGGTGCGTGTCGTTGAGTTGGATGGCGACCTTGTCGGGCAGCGCCGACCAATCATTGCCGGCCGCGCGGAAGCGGCGGACGAGGTCGGCCAGCGAGCACGCGACAAGAAAGTATTCCTGGAGAAATCGCAGGCCTTTGCCCAGCGTCGTGTGATCGTCGGGATACAACACGCGCGTGAAGGTTTCAGCGGTGAGCGTTTCGGCCAGCGCGCCGACGAAATCGCCGCTGCTGAATTGGGCGAAGTCGAAGTCGTGGGGCGCTTTGGCCGCCCACAGGCGCAACGTGTTGATGGTTTTGCCGCCATAGCCGACCACGGGCCGGTCATACGGAATGCCGATCAGCGACGACGGGCGGCCTTGCACGACGCTCAACGCGCCGTTGCGAATCTCGAACGACACGTTGAGCTTCACTTCCACGGCTTCGTTGGGCCGCGCCACTTCCCACGGATCGGGCCGGGCGAGCCAGTGATCGGGTTGTTCGGCCTGCCAGCCATCGTGGATGTTTTGCCGGAAAATGCCGTAGTCGTAGCGCAAGCCATAGCCCATGCCGGCGATGCCGAGGGTCGCCATCGAATCGAGAAAACACGCCGCCAACCGGCCCAAGCCGCCGTTGCCGAGGCCGGCGTCCGGTTCCTGCTCAATGATCTGGAGCGGATCAAGTTGATGATGTTTGGCGAATTGTTGCGCCTCCGGGGCAATCAGGAGATTGGAGATATTGTTTGCCAGGGCGCGACCGAGCAGAAATTCCATCGAGAGGTAATAAACGCGCTTGGCGTTGCGCTGCTGGTAAGTTTGCTCGGTTTTCAGCCAGCGTTGCGAAAGCATGTCGCGGACGGACCGCGCGATGGCTTCGAACTTGTCGCGGTCGGTAGTTTCCGTTTCCGCGACGACATGGTCGAACGTGACGTGCCGCTCATAAAAAGCATTGGAGTCACCGGACAATTGAACCGGCCCGCAGTTGTAATGTGCGAGGATAGATTGTTTTGTTTCAGGTCTGTTTTTCATAGGTGTGGTGTTCATGGATTTGCCATTTGCGTTGCATTTTTCGTGGCGGCAACGGAGGATCGGGCTGGTGAATCCGGTTTGATTGACTGATCCCGTAGGCCGGATACCAATCGTCTAAATTCCACGTTGTCGGCAAGCTGGCTGGCGGCCAACTGGCACAATCGGTCCACGGTCTTTGAAGGAAGCTGAAGCGTCGTGGGCACGGAATTGAAAAAACGGCGGTCCGATTCGTCAGCCAACTGGCTGAAATGCAGTTCCACGATGTAGGATTCAATTTTGCCTGATTGTAAATCGCCGGCTTGGGCGCGAGCGGCCTCGCGTTCACGATCCAGCCGCGCCGAAACTTCCCGGAACAGTTCGATGGTTTCATACGAATAGCGGTCCCCGGTGACCTGCGATACGGAACCCATCAAGGTTCCAAATCCCAGCGTCCGGTCTCTCGAATCCCAGCCGTAGTCTCGCTCCCTGCTCGCGTCAACGATGATAATGGCCAACCGTCGCGGAATTTTGACGGGAGCTTGCGTGGTCGTCCCCGATTCCTCGAGCTTGATGGCTCGTTCCACGGGCCCTCGCAGGCCAAGGTTATCGGTGATTCCGCCGTCAACCAGGTGGATGAATTTTCGCCGGTCGCCGTTAACGTAAGAGCGTTCTTGCAACGCGAGATCTTTCAACCGGCTGGAGGCCGTTGAATTGGATAAAATGGACTCGATAAACTCCGGCTCCGGCGCGGGATGCTCCGCCGAGTAATTCTTCAGAATCACAGGCCCAAAATAAGGTGGGAACGCCGCCGATGCCGCCACCGCGCGCGCGATAGGGAACTTCGACAAATCGGACTGGAGCAGGTCGAATTGGTCTTGCGTAAATTCAAAGCGCGCGCCAATCGCCAGGTCGGTGGCGTTGACGATGAGGAAAGGCCGGCCAGGTCGCGGAGTCAGATCGGCAAACGTTGCGCCTTTGAAAAGCAAATGATCATAGTATTCCGCTGCCAAATCGCTGGTGCCATATTTCGGCGAAGCCACCCGCGCCAGGTTCCACGGGGCCAGGAGTCGCAGCAGCAGCCCGGTTTGATCGTGCTTCTTGAGAAATCGTGACTCGTAATCCGAAAAGATGCGGTCGCCATAGAGCGTATAATACGCTGCGGTGATGCTTCCGCCGGAAACGGCAGAAACCATTTCGACGTCGTCCAACAAGCGATGCTCTTGGCCGGGTTTTCCCACTTCCGTTTTCGCGAGTTCGTCCAGCACGCCGTAACTCAAAGCCGCCGCGCGGGTGCCACCACCGGAAAAAGCGAGCACCACCAGAAGGTCGTCCGAGTTTGTCTGGGACGCGACGTTTTCGAAGCGATAGCCGGTAATCGGATTTACGGCTTTCAACCGCGCATTGATAGGATAGTGCGCACAGCCGCTGGCAATGAGCACCAGCATCAGTAAGTAAATTGGAAATCTTAACGTCATAGCTTTTAAGCCTGATTTTTCATCTGATGTTTGAATAGAAAAGTGAAGGCAGCCTCGATTGCGGTTGTTTTTTCTTTCTGCGTGCGCGCGGGCTGGTTATGCCGGAGCAAGGCATAAACAGGAATGGCGACTGCCAGCGTGATAATCGGAAGCGTGTTCATTATACTTTGACCGGGTTGCCCGCAGGCTGCGGCTTCATGCGCTGATGGAAGTTCATGCCTTTCACCCAAATGGTGGCTTCTTCCACGTCGAGAAAGAACGACAGGAACAGACCGTCGTTTCGCGCGAGCCCCTCGATCAGTTTGGCCTGTCTGGACTGGTCCGGACGGGCCACCAGCGCAACGCGAACACTCTCCAGCAAGTCCCCGGACAAGCCTCTGACAAGCTCGAACAATTCCTGGGCGGCAAACTCGGACAGCAAGCCGGTAATGTCCACGACAATTCGATTCCAACGCTTTGCCGCCAGCAGCGCGTTTGCTTCATACTGAACGGACATTATTTCAATCGTTGATAAATGGCCTTCGTAAGTCAGATAGACACAAAGGTCCTCTTTAATTGGATTTATAAAATATGACATGGCAATGATCCTTCGATAATTCAGGTTCAACTCACGGCAGTTACCGATGCCTTGCCAAAGGTGTCAACCCGAACGATTCCAGCGGCGTCCGGATCCAGTTCCGGCTCGCCGTCCACCAGAAACACGTATTGGTGGTGGCCATGTGTCAGCGTGACTTGGACAAACCAACAGCCGTCGGGCTGCCGTTGCATCGGCAGCGAGGTCATGTCCCAATCGTTGAAATCCCCCACCAGCCTCACGGACTTGGCGTCGGGCCTGGCGTGGCAATAAAAGTTGACTGGTTTGGCCATTCGCTTCGCCGAATAGAGCGATCTCGCTGGCCGTTCCATAACTGCATCGAGCGTGCTATTCATATCGCTTACTTTGGTTTTGCAGTGTTATTTTTATTTTGCAAAGGCTTCGACTGCTTGTTCGTCCAGTGTTCCCTCCCAAACCCAGGCTTCACCTTGCTCCTCGCTCACAAAAACTGTCAGCCACATCCCGAGAGTCCGAACAAGCATTTCAAGCGATTTGGCCAACCTCGATTGATCGCACCGGACCACTAATGCAATCCGTCCGAACCCAGGAAAGCCATCGTGCCAAAAGAGCTTTGCCAAATCGAAAAGCTCTGCCGTTGTGGGACTGGTTTGCAGGGCGGTGACATCCACCAAAACCCGGTTCAAGCTCTTTTCAGCCAGTTCGTTCCGAACTTCCCTCCAGGCTGCCGTCATTTCATCCAGGGAAGAAATGCCCTCACAGGTGAGGAACACGCAATAGTCAGTTGAAATGATGTAATAAGACATGGCTTCAATCGGTAGAAAAAGGATTTTTGCCGGCCTGAAGTTCGCGTTCGGCTTGGAGCCAGTCGTCCAGTTCGCGACCCGCAGCTCCACCTCGCGCCTTATGAATTTCATAGGCACGCTGCCGGATTTGTTCCGGGGTAGGCGGGAATTGTGGGGTGTGGATGGTTGGCGCACTTTGATACCGTTCACTCGCTTTTCGCTTTGATGTTCTCATATCGTTTAACCTTTCATTTATTGTTTAATCGGGGACTTTCTACGATCCTGTGAAAACCCGATTCGTCCTGATAACCAATTGGAGCTTCAATTTTTAACGCTCTCCACAATTTTGCGACGATGTCCCACACATTGCCGCGCGAGAAATCAACACCGTGGGCGCGTCGGCAGACTGGTTCCAAGGCGGGCGGCGGTTGAGGGGAATAGATGGTTGGCGCGCTTTGATCCTGTTCGTTGGCTTTTTGTTTTGACGTCCTCATACGGGAGAACAAGACTGCCGGGTCCGGTCTTTCGCTTTCGCGTTCCATTCCAGATCGCGCCGTTTTGTTGTGCCAAATTGCGGCAATGACAAACAATTCAGCCACATACAGGGCAAACAGGTCATTCACGTTTCCCTCCTTCCCATAACGTCAGTGCTGATGGAAGACACCGGAGCATCCCCAAACGAAATGTCCAGGGTGCGCGCGGTCATCACGCCGTAGTCGTCTGCGGCAACGAGCTTGAGCTTCGCGGTCGCCACCTTCAGCGGAACGTAATCAATTCGCGGCGGGTTGACGGCGACCATCACGCCGTCGTGATCTTCAGCCAAGGCGCGCACCGCCGCCGCGCCGAAGACCAATCCCAGCGAGCGGTCGAGCGAAGTTGGCTGGCCGCCGCGCAACAGATGCCCGAGCACCACCGCGCGCGTTTCCTTGCCGGTCAATTCCCGCAACTGGCCGGCCACGATCTCGCCCACGCCACCGAGCCGTTCGACGTGCCCGGCAGTTGCCGCTTCTTTCAATTTCACCCCGCCGCCGAGCGGCTTCGCGCCCTCGGCTACGACGACGATGGAGTATTGCCGGTCGCGGCTCGCTGTCTTGTGTTTGATGTGCGCGGCAACTTTGGCAATGTCGCACGGGATTTCCGGGATCAGAATCGCATCCGCCCGGCCGGCGATGCCGGCATGCAGCGCAATCCACCCCGCATACCGGCCCATCAC
>Ga0224557_1003801_pt1 | contig 11469 bp, 10 predicted proteins | sample 714S31014metaG_FD_180677 | JGI IMG/M metagenome (GOLD analysis project Ga0224557, IMG submission 180677) | Peat soil microbial communities from Stordalen Mire, Sweden - 717 S3 10-14 | ecosystem: Environmental > Terrestrial > Soil > Wetlands > Peat | place: Sweden: Norrbotten County, Stordalen... | reverse complement strand
GCGCCTGGATATACTATAGGCGGGCAATCATGCCCGCCCTACTATTTCACCGCCATCGTGACCGTGTTCAGCCCGGCTGTGCCTCCCACGCCGATAGTCACCGGCACCGCCGTCCCCGGAGTCACGCTCGCCGGCACCTGCGCATTGATCTGCATCACACCGGCAACCAATCCCGGCGCCGCGCCCTGATAACCGGCCGTCGCGGCCTGCCCTCCGATACTCACCGCGACAGGCGCCACCGACAGCGGCAAATTCGTCGCGCCGACCATCGTGCCATCCGCCACCGCCGGACTCAGAACACCCGTGCCGGTGGCATAAATCGCGATCCACGACCCGCGCGCCGCCGGATTACCCGCCGCATTCACCGACAAATCGGCGTTCAAAATCGCGCCCTGCCCGGCTGCGTTAGTCGCAAATATGGCGGGCGCGGCCGTCGCCACGGGCAGCGTCACGGTGAACGCCGCGCCGCCGGGCGCGGAAACCCGCATCAGCGTCGTGGACTCACCCGCCACCGCGAACGGCACCACCGCATTGATCTGGCCTGCCGCAGCGTATAACAGCGGAGCCGGGTTCCCATCGAAGCTGACCGTAAGTCCCGCGAGCGAAGTCGCCACCTTCCCCGACGAATCCATCTGGAGTCCCACTGGCACGGATGGGCCGATGCTATTGCCAAAAATGGAAATCAGCTCACCCGGCGCAATCGCGGAGCTGGTGAAGCTCGCCGCACTCACCACAGCCGTGACGCCGGGAACCGGCAGTAAGCCGTAGACGGTCACCTGGTTCGAATCCGTCGGCACGTACACCTTGCCGTTGGCCACCGTGGGATTGGCGAATTTCGTGAAGCTGCCCAGCGCATCGCTGCGGCCCTGCACGTCGCTGTTCCATAGCTCCCGGCTCACATTCATCGCGTCGAAAGCGTGCAACACGCCCGCCGCCGGCAAGGTTGTCGAGGTAGCGCTGGTGGCCCAGAAGATGCCGCTTCCCGGCACGAAGGCGTTGGACGATACGGTCATGCCGCTGAATGGCAACGCATTCTGGAGCGAACCATTGGCCGCCAACGGGCTGGTATTGAATACGCCGTTCTGCATTTGAAATTCGCGCAGCACGTCGTCGTCTCCCCAGATATAAAGGATGGGGCCATCGGGGCGATTCCAAAGAGCAGCGTTGAAGATGGCGAATTTGCTGTTGGGAACCGCTTCAAAGAACTGCAGCGCGTCCGTGTCCAGAGGTTGCCCGCCCATGTCGGTCCGGTCGATCAGCGCCACCAGGCCAGCCTTGCCGCCGGCGATCAGAAAATTGGTCCCCGGCACCAGGATCGGGCCGTTGGAACCGAAGTCCATATCGTCGTCGGTCCAGGCGGCGTACTCCGCGGGCGTGAACCAATCCGCGACGCTCAGCGTGGGAGTCAAGCGCAGCACCGTCTCGCCCCACGACATGACGCCGTCGTAGTTGCCGTTGCCGGTCGAGCAATAGATATTTCCATCGGGGTCGGCCGCCAAGCCCCGCCCGCCTTGCCAAATTGCGGAGCCGGCCGTCGAGGGCGTGGTATTGAAGACGGCGGTTTGCTGCGGCAGGTCGGCGGCATTGTAGGCCACCATCCAGCCGTGCCAGGGAACGTAGTCGCCATGCGACCCGAAACCGGCGTAAATCGAGCCGTTGGCGAGCAGCAATCCGGGCCTTTGAATGTGGCCGGCCGCCAGCAGCGGAAGCTCACCGTTGGTCGCGTCTCCCGTGCCTCCCCACCCGCTCCCCGCCACACTCGCCTGGATTTGAACCGGCCCGTTCCACTTCTCGCTCCCGGTCGTAAGGTCTAACGCATGCAGGAAGAAAGCCGCACTGCCGCCGGCCAGCGTCTCATCGACCACATAAATGGTGTTGCCCGCGCGGTCGATTACGGGCGTGCTGAGAATCCCAATCTCGTGCAGGATGTCGGTGTACGTCGCCGCCCCCGCTATGTCGAACGAGGCCGGATCGACCGTGCTTCCCAGGTTCACTTGCCATAGCGGCGCGGTCCCGCCGGAGGCATCCGCGTCGAAGGCGTACACGCTGTTGTGCATGGTGGCCACGTAGAGCGCGTTCAGCGTGCCCCTTCCGGGAATGCTCAGGGCGTGTACGTAGAGCGGCTGCGCGTAAACCTGGCCATCCACCGGATAGGCCCACAGCTTGCCGAACTGCGTGGCGTTCACGTTGTTGGTATTCAGAATTCCTTCGTTCAGGTTGGCGTTGGTGCGGTTGTTGTCGTAGTTCGCCGTGAGCACGTCCACTTGGGCACGGACCGCCACGGCGGCGGAGCCCGCCATCAGGGCTAAGAGGAAGATTCGTCTGTACATGAGTGTGTCAAGTGTGTTAACGATGACCGGCAGACCGATTAGGTTACATGTGGGACAGGCCTCCTGGCCTGTCCTGGCGAGGGTACAATATTGCAAGCGACCGGCCAGGAGGCCGGTCCCACTGGAGGCGCAATGATCACTCGAAGGGGTTTTGCCGCGCGCATCGGTGCGGCCGTAGCAGCCGGGCGGATGCTGCCCGAGATGGCTTACGCGCAGCGCGCCATGATCCAGGGCGACCTGCCCAAGGACATGGTGTGGCTCAACGCCAATGAGAATCCCCTGGGTCCGCCGCAATCGTCCCTGGCGGCCATGGCGGATGTGCTATCGGCTGCGGGCCGATACCACTACCAGGAAGTTCGCGACTTTTATGCGGCGCTGGCGCGCAGCGAGGATCTGCAGCCGGAGAATATCGTGGCGGGCTGCGGATCGAGCGAGCTGTTGCACGCGGCCGTGGAGGCTTTCACCGCGCCGGACCGGCCTTTGATCGTCATGCACCCCACCTACGAAGGCCCGCCGGAAGTGGCGCGCGCCATGCACCGGCAGGTGATCCAGGTGCCGCTGCTGCCGGACTACTCGGCCGACGTTCGCAAGATCGCCGAGGCGGCGGACAAGATACACGCCGGGTTGATCTACATGTGCAACCCGAATAATCCCACGGCTTCTATTACGCCCAAGGCCGAGGTGGCGTGGCTGGTCGCGAACCTGCCGCCGGATAACGTTTTGCTGATTGACGAAGCCTACATCCACTTCGGTGAGTCGAAGGAACTGGAGACCGCGCTGCCCTACGTGCGGCAAGCGAAGAACGTGGTGGTGGCGCGCACGTTCTCGAAGATCTATGGGATGGCGGGCGTGCGCGCCGGATTTGTGTGCGCCCGGCCGGAGTTGATCGAGCGCATGCGGCCGTTCCGCAACAATGTGCTCTCCATCATCGCCATACGCGCCGTGCTGGCGGCGCTCGCGGAATCGCGCACGCTGCTTCCCGAACGCCGCGCCACCAACGCGCGCATCCGCGGCGAACTGTGCGCCTGGCTGCGGGAGCGCAAGCTGCCCTATATCGATACGCAGGCCAACTTCATGATGATCGACGTGGGCCGCAATGCTCGGGAGTTCATCGCCAAAATGCCGCCCATGGGCGTCGCCGTGGGCCGCCCCTTCCCGCCCCTCGACAACATGCTGCGCGTCACCATCGGCACCGATCCGGAGATGCAAAAATTCCGAGACGTTTTCTGGCGCGTCTATCGAGGATGATTTTGTGGGGCGGCCAGAGCCGGCTGAAAGCCGGCTGCGGGCAGAATTGCCCGCCCCACAACGTCGATTTGTAATAGACTGCTATCATGCAAACGTTCAAAAGCAGTCTGATAGTGGCCGCCGCGCTGCTCATGCCGGCTCTCGCCCAGAAAAGCACCAATCCATTCGCCGGACGGTGGGATTTCAACATCGCCACCCCTGGCGGCACGCGCGCCTGTTGGCTGGGCGTAACCGCGAAGGGCGGCAATCTGGAAGTGTGGTACCAGCCCCCCGGAGGCAACGTCTACCAGGTGAAGGATGTCCACGTGGACGGGTCGCACCTCACGCTCACCTTGTCCGCGGCCACCTCCAGCCGTCCGGCGATGACCTGGAATCTCGAAGCCAGTGGCGGGAAGCTCACCGGCGTGCAGAAGAGCGGCGATATCTCGACGGAGTTGACCGGCATGCGCTCGCCGGCAATGAAGCGCAGCGCCCCAAAGGCATGGACCGATCCCGAACCGCTTTTCAACGGCAAGGACCTTACCGGCTGGGAGCCGATCGGCGATCCCGCCGCCAGCCACTGGAAGGTCGAAGACGGCTTGCTATTGAACACCGCGCACGGAGCCAACCTGAAATCCACGCGCAAGTTCGAGGATTTCAAGGTGCACTACGAAGTCAACTGCCCCGACGACGGCAACAGCGGTTTCTACCTGCGCGGCCGCTATGAAGTCCAGATCGAATACGAACCGCTCAAAGACAATCCTCCGGAACGCCGCATCGGGTCGATTTACGGACGCATCGCGCCGCAGCCCGAACTGCCGCGCGCGCCGGCCCAGTGGGAGACCTTCGACGTCACGCTGGTGGGCCGCATCGTCACGGTAGTCCACAACGGCGACACGGTGATCGACCATAAAGAGATCGAGGGAATCACCGGCGGCGCGCTGGACGCCAACGAAGGCGAACCAGGCCCCTTCTACATTCAGGGCGACCACACCGGCGGCCTGAAATTCCGCAACGTCACGGTGTCGGTTCCGAAGCGTTAGCGCACGGCTAACAGCAGCAGGAACAGCGCCAGGATGGCCAGGTCGGCGATCAAGCCGGCCTTGTTCTGGTGCAGATGGATCGGCAGGCCGCCCCCGCAGGTTGCACCATCTTGCAGCACCCCATGTTTGGAGGGCGGGCTTGAGCCCGCGCGGGGCTTTAGCCCCGCTCGTCTTACTCGGATTTGAGGGAAGCCATGTCAATGGAGAAGCGGTACTTCACATCTGCCTTGACCAGTCTCTCGTAGGCTTCGTTGACCTTCTGGATAGGGATGACTTCGACATCGGCGGTGATCTTGTGTGCGCCGCAAAAGTCGAGCATCTCCTGGGTCTCCGCGATGCCGCCGATGCAGGAGCCGGAGAGACTGCGGCGGCGCATGATCAGCCCGAATGCCGCGACGCCCAGGGGCTTGGCGGGAGCGCCTACCAGGGTAAGGTTGCCGTCGCGGCCAAGCAGGTTGATATAGGCGTTGATGTCGTGCGCGGCGGAGACGGCGTCCAGGATGAAGTCGAAGCTGCCGGCGTGTTTCTTCATCTCGTCTGCATTGCGCGAGACGACCACTTGGTCCGCGCCGAGGCGGAGCGCGTCCTCCTTTTTATTGGGCGAGGTGGTGAAGACCACCACGTGGGCTCCCAGCGCATGAGCAAACTTCACGCCCATGTGGCCCAGACCGCCCAGACCCACGATCCCGACTTTCTTGTCTTTTGTGACGCCCCAGTGGCACATGGGTGAGTATGTGGTGATTCCGGCGCAGAGCAGCGGCGCGGCTCCGGCGAGATCGAGGTTGGAGGGGACGCGCAGAACGAAGCGTTCCTCGACGACGATGCTATCGGAGTAGCCACCGTAGGTGACGCCTCCCAGGTGTTTGTCCGGGGCGTTGAACGTGAGGGTCGCGTTCGCGCAGAACTGCTCGAGGCCCGCCTTGCACTCCGGGCAGGTGCCATCGGAATCGACCATGCAGCCGACCGCGGCAAGGTCCCCCGATTTGTACCCGGTAACTGCCGAGCCCACGCCGGTGACACGCCCGACGATCTCATGGCCGGGGACAATCGGGTAGACCGTGGGCATGAACTCGCTCCACTCATTGCGGACCGAATGGAGATCGGAGTGGCAGATGCCGCAGAACAGGATTTCAATTTGCACGTCGTGTTCGGTGGGATCGCGCCGCGGGATGGTCGTGCCGCCAAGTGGCGAGGTCGCACTGCTAGCGGAGTAAGCTTTCGTCTTGTACATGGATTTCCTCCTACTCGATTTTGTCATTCTGCCCGCAAGGCGGCTCTCAGCCGGCCTTGGCCGCCTTAAAAGGCGGCTGCGGCCAAGATTGGCCGCCCCACAAGTCAAGCCTGATATTGTTCGTCGCTGACCTGCTCCATCCAGTCGGCGGCTTTGCCGTCAAGCTGTTCCTGAATGGCGATATGGGTCATCGCCGTGGTTGGAGTGGCGCCGTGCCAATGCTTCTCTCCAGGTGGAATCCAGACCACGTCACCCGGCCGGATTTCCTCGATCGGGCCGCCCCAGCGGCATACCCGCCCGCAACCGGCGGTCACTATCAAGGTCTGACCGAGCGGGTGTGTGTGCCACGCCGTCCGCGCGCCGGGCTCGAAGGTGACACTGGCGCCCATAACACGCGCCGGCGTGGGCGGATTGAACAGCGGGTCGACCCGCACCGTGCCGGTAAAATACTCTGCCGGTCCTTTGCCGGAAGGCTGTGAACCACTTCGTTTGATTTCCATTTCTCGACCTCCTTCAAGTGGCCGTTCACCGGCCGGTCATCTGCTCCAGCTTTTCGGGGTACCGCGCGCCTAGGACCGTGATCTTTGAGGCGGCGTTCTCGATTTCGCGTAGATCGTCCGCCGAGAGTTCGACTGAGACTGCCCCGATGTTTTCGTCCAGGCGATGCAGCTTGGTGGTGCCTGGGATCGGTACAAACCACGGCTTCTGGGCCAGCAGCCACGCGAGCGCGATCTGAGCGGGTGTGGCTTTCTTGCGTTCCGCGACGCTGGCGAGCAGATCGATCAGGGCCTGATTCGCCTTGAGCGCCTCCGGCGTGAAGCGCGGCAGCGTACTCCGGAAGTCGGTGCTGTCGAACTTCGCATTTTCGGCGATCTTGCCCGTGAGGAAGCCCTTGCCCAGGGGGCTGTACGGGACCAGGCCGATTCCCAGTTCCTCCAGGGCCGGTATCACTTCTTTCTCCGGAGTCCTCGTCCACAGCGAGTATTCGCTCTGTAGAGCGGTGACCGGCTGGACTGCGTGTGCCCGGCGGATGGTCTGCACTCCCGCTTCGGAAAGGCCGAAGTGCTTGACCTTGCCTTCCTGAATCAGGTCCTTCACCGCTCCAGCCACGTCTTCGATCGGCACGTTCGGGTCAACCCGATGCTGATAGAGCAAGTCGATGACCTCGACCTTGAGCCGCTTGAGCGAGCCCTCGGCAGCCTGCTTAATGTGCTCCGGCCGGCTATTCAGACCTGCCGCCCCCGGCCGATTGTCGCTGCCACTCAGATCGAAACCGAACTTGGTGGCGATCGCTACCCGGTCACGGAAGGGAGCGAGAGCTTCGCCCACGAGTTCTTCGTTGGTGAACGGGCCGTAGACCTCGGCGGTGTCGAAGAATGTGATGCCGCGTTCCACGGCCGCTCGAATCAGAGTGGTCATCTCCCGCTTGTCTTTGGGCGGACCGTACGAAAAGCTCATTCCCATGCAGCCCAGGCCGAGAGCCGAAACTTCCAGGCCGCTGTTTCCAAGTTTGCGCTTCTGCATTGTTTCTCCTGGGGGACTGTTTCCCTCCTCTCCAGGTTAGAATCGGGCGCCGTGGAAGCGGTATCCCGATCCTTCCGATTTATTGCCTATTCCTCTTGCCCTGTTGATCCACGCACAGAGCCGCGGTTATCCTGGGGTAGAGGAGAGCGAAGCCGCTGCCATGAAGAACCACCGTGGAGACGCCATTCCGTTGCCGGATCGAGCGCATGAATTGCGCGCCGAGTTGGCCCGTAAGATTGCCTTGTTCATTGGCTCCGCAGAGAGCCGGGCAACGGATATTCCCGGGGTTACGCTCCACCGGCGGACCTCCCCTACCGCCCCATGCTCCATGACCTACCAGGCCGGCGTGACCGTGATCGCCCAAGGGCGAAAGCGCGTAGAACTCGGCCGAAACATTTTCATCTACGATGCGTCGCGATTCCTGCTGACGTCGGTGGATTTGCCGGTCGTCAGCCGAGTGATCGAGGCAAGTGAAAAGGCGCCCTGCCTGGCGTTGTCGCTCAAACTCGAAATGCCCGTGGTGCGGGAGTTGCTCAGCCGGGAGGAGATTCAGGTGGCGGAGGCGCCGTCCGACAGTCCTGGCATGGCCACCGGTGAGACCACGGTGGAATTCCTGAGTGCATGCTGCCGGCTCGTGGACCTGCTGGACACGCCGCGGGACATTCCCTTTCTCCACGGCCTGATTCAACGCGAGATCATCTACCGAATCCTCCGCAGCGCGGAGGGAGCGCGCCTTCGAGCCATTGCAACGCAAGGAGAGCAGAGCCACCGGACGGCAAGAGCGATCGCCTGGATCAGGGCGAACTATGCCAAGCCGCTACGGTTGGAAGATCTTGCGGAAATCGCGGGCATGGGCGTGTCCACGCTGCACCATCATTTCCGGGTGCTGACCGCCATGAGTCCCATTCAGTATCAGAAACAGATTCGGCTGCAGGCAGCGCGAGGACGCATGCTCATGGATGGTCTGGACGCCGCCAGCGCGGCCTTTGAGGTCGGATACGAAAGTGCCAGCCAATTCAACCGCGAATATAGCCGTTTCTTCGGCCAACCACCCATGCGGGATATTCGCACTCTTCGTTCGCCAGGAGCTCCAGCGTTGGAGTCGGCCGCTAGTACATCGTAGAGATAGTCCCTCATAGAGCAAATGGCCAAGGTTCGGGGCGGGGCTGAAGCCCCGCGCGGGTTGAAACCCGCCCTCCATTCGAACGATCAAAGCCCAAGTGGTTGGATTCACAGATGCCGGTGGGTGTGCGCACGCTGCGCGACGGGGGCTGCGGTTGAGGACTGAGGATCGGAGTTGTGTTTCGGGGGCGGTTCAGAGGGAGTGGTCGCGTATCAGTTGAGGTCTTTTACCTGGTTGTCAAAGATCAGGGGGGCGGACGGCTAACGGGTGTCGGGAGTGAGGGCGGCGCAGAAGACCGGTTGGTCCCCGGCGCTCTCCGACATCACATAAGCGGGGGGCTGGACATTTGGTTCGGCCGGCTGGTGAACCGGCGCCGGCGCGGCCTTTGCGGCGGGCGCGGGCCGCGGCTGGGGCCGGGGTTGCCGCTTCAGTTGCAGGCGCTCCAACTCCCGCATGGCAGTGGTAAAGGAACGCTCCAGACGGGTGCGCTGCACGGAGATGCGGTCGAGCAGGGCGAAGCGCGCCTCATAATTCATGTTTGCGTCATGCACGCGACTCTCGCTGCAGGCCATGCGCGTGAGCAGCCACTGGGAGGTGCACATCTGTTCCATGTAGTACCGTTCGGTGTGGGTCTGCGGCTTCCACTCGGCTTCGAGGTCATCCCAGAGTTGCTGGTACTCAGCCGGGTCGTCGCCGGTAATCATGAGGCTGCGCGCGCGCAGGCTCCAGGTGAGAGCGTTGAAGCGCACGGCGGCCTTCCCTGCGGGACTTTTTGGACCGGTAGATTGCCGGGCATTTTGCCGGTTGGCTTCTTGCTGTTTGTCTGAAATCAACATACGAGATTTCCTTTTGGGGGACGCGGGGACCAGGCCCCATATCCCGCTTTCATGATAGGGCGGCGGTGGCTGAGGATGACCTTACACCGGAGGGCGGCTGGTTAGTAAGTTGTTTGGCTGCCGCGATATGATGGCGCGGACATTTATTTTCGAAACGTGTGATCGCGCTGGCGTAGCAGGAGCCGAGCTGCCGCTCCCGCGCCGCCTGGATAACACATGTCCGGGATGCCGACGCGCAGCCTGCACGGCCGTGGCGCACGTGCGCCGGGCGATCACTTCGGGTGGCTGGGTCGGGTGGCCATAACGCGCTAGTACATCGTACAGATAGTCCCTCATAGCGCGCGCTTCGCTCGCGACAGAGCGGGGCTGAGAGCCCCGCGCAGGCTGAGAGCCTGCCCCACTGTAAATATGCCGGCTAAAGTTAGATTCCGGCGTACCACGCGTACCCACCTTCGGGAGACGCCGATCCCAAGCCCTTGCCGAACCGTTTCAGGCTATCGGTGATGGTAAGCCGGGTAATGTACTTGACGCTCTTGTAGCCCAGTTGCCGGGGAACACGCAGTCGAAGAGGTCCGCCGAATGCCACGGGAAGCTCGCCGCCATTCATACCGTGCGCGACCAGCGTCTGAGGGTGCAATGCATCGGCCATGTCGATGCTTTCCCACCAGCCCGGTTGGAACGAACGGTAGACCACGAATCGGGCTTGCGGGAGAGTCCCCACAACGCCCAGGATGTGCGAGAGAGGCACGCCCACCCATTCGGCTATGTAAGACCAGCCCTCTTCGCAGGCTAGGTGGGTGATCTCGCTGCGCCGGGGAAAGCTCTTGAGTTCCGCGAGTGAGAAAGTTGCCGGACGAGCGGCCATTCCATCCACGGTCAGACGCCAATCGGTGAACGCTCCCTCCTGAAGGCGTTGGAACGCGTCGCCCAAGGGAGCCACTTCGTTGGCGAACGGCGGTTTCGAAATCTGGTTGGGATGGAACTCGCGCGCCAGCGAGTGGCGAGTCAGTATTCGCTGCGCGGCATAAGTCAGCGTTTCGCCCGGCCCGTAGAGGCCGCCGCCATCGGGCGGGATAAGTCCGTAACGCTGCGCGAGCTTCGCCGCCGCCGCCAGCCCCGATGCGCCCGCGGTTGCGGCCAGTCCGGTGGTGATGAGTTTACGTCGTGAGATCCTGCTCATACCCGCTCCATATCTGGGGCCGGCCGCCCCGTGATCATCGCCCGCATCCGGCTTCGGAATCCGGTAAGACAAACCATAACGACGTGAACCAAAAGGAAGAGCACCAGCAATACGGAGACGAAAAAGTGTATGGTGCGTGCGGCTTGCTGGCCGCCCAAAACAGCGACCGCGGCCGGAAACGCGGACGCGATGGCGGGCGACATCGCCAGGCCCGTCCAGATGACCAACGGAAACAGAACGAAAATAACCAGCAGATACGACAGCCGCTGAAGCACGTTATACGACCAGGCTTCTTCCTCGCTCGCCGGCCTGAGGCGCAAATGCCGGGCGATTACGGCTGAGATCCCCTTCCAGGAGAGATCGCCGCGCGCAGGCAGCAAATCCTTCCGGAAATGCCCTTGGAATAATGCGAAGACGACGTAAAGCAAGCCGGTCAAAACACAAACCCAGGCGGATTGAAAATGGAGATAGCGGCTCCAGCCGTTCTGGTCGGGAAGCACGTAGCCGTAGCCAGTGGGGACGGTGGCTCTGGAAGCTGGAATCGGCAGCTTGAATAACGGAGGAATTAGTACGTTCCCTGCTTCACCCCAATAGAAGCGCGGGTGAGAGATAAGAATCTCGACTCCGCTGACGAGTAGAGCCAGGAAACATAAAGTGGTGACCCAATGCGTAGCGCGAACGACCGCACCGTGCCGCGGACCAACCGAATCGGCCATTCACGGAATTGTACCAATTAGGCACGCGCCGTGCACGCCCTCGTGGGGCAGGCTCCCAGCCTGCTGCGGCCTCTCAGGCCGCCAGCGCGCGCTAAGCGCGCGTAGCGCGAGCTTTGCTCGCGGAAGCGGGGCTAAGAGCCCCGCGCAGGCTGAGAGCCCAATGCCGCTTACTTTGCTTCGCCAAGTCGGTATTGGCTGCCGGGTGGCGCGCTTTTTGAGTTTTTGGGGTGAACCGCTGGACATTTTCGAAGCCTTTGGG
>Ga0224557_1003800_pt1 | contig 11471 bp, 14 predicted proteins | sample 714S31014metaG_FD_180677 | JGI IMG/M metagenome (GOLD analysis project Ga0224557, IMG submission 180677) | Peat soil microbial communities from Stordalen Mire, Sweden - 717 S3 10-14 | ecosystem: Environmental > Terrestrial > Soil > Wetlands > Peat | place: Sweden: Norrbotten County, Stordalen... | reverse complement strand
AAGAAGATGAGATGGGTCTACGACACAGTGACGCGCAAGAACCCTTTGCAACTCAATTTCGCCTTCGCCTTGTGGACACGCGAGATGATCGCCAAGCTGATCAAGGACAAGTTCGGGATAAAGTTGAGTGCGGTTTCGGTAGGGCGTCTTCTCGCGCAACTTGGTATGACCTGCCAGAAGCCGCTTCATCGCGCCAGGGAGCGCGATGAAGCCCTCGTCCAGCAGTGGCTGAAGAAAGAATATCCGAAAATCAGGGCGTTGGCGCAGGAAACCGGCGCCGACATTTAATTTGGCGATGCGGCGCACATACGCTCCGATCATCACGCGGGGCGCACATGGGGCAGGAAAGGTGAAACGCCAATCGTCGAAGCGACAGGCGCGCGACATGCGATGAGCTTGCTGTCAGCTATCACGTCGCGCGGCCATATGCGGTTTATGATTGTTGAAAAAGGTGGCGTCAACGCCGAGGTGTTTATCGAGTTCCTGAAGCGGTTGATCGCCGGCGCTAAGCGCAAGGTGTTTCTCATCGTTGATCGCGGACCGGCCCATATCGCCAAAAAAACCAAAGCGTTCGTCGAGAGCCAGAACGGAAAGCTGCGGCTGTTTTATCTGCCGCCCTATTCGCCGGATCGTAATCCCGACGAATTGGTTTGGAAGCATCTGAAGGCCGACACGGTTGGTCGTATGGCGGTGACGAACAAGGAGGATTTCAAGAGCAAGGTTCGTTCGTCGATGCGACAACTACAAAGCGATCCAGAAAAAATCCGTTCGTTCTATCAAAAACCGTCGCTGCGTTATGCCGCCTGAATGTCGAAATAATTATGAACGGCTTAATAGAGGCAGGTTCGGGTAAAGCGGTCTCCGCATTTCGAGATCTTGCCTTGTCGATCCGTTTCCCCGGATTGGTACCGCCGCGGCGTCAATCCCAGATAGGGGCCAACGTCCCTGGCTCGCTTGAATCTGTCTGGTTCATCGATCGTGGATCGAAACGCCAGTGCGGTCACCGGACCGACACCCGGCACAGTCATTAAGCGCCGTAACGTGGGATCGGCGCGAACAAAGCTACGGATTTCCTTGTCCAGAACCGCGACCTTGGCGACGGCAACCTCTCGCACCTCTATTAATTTGTCGATGAGGGCTGACAACACCGGGTGATCCTGTGCAAGCATCCGGGCGCGCTGGGCGAACGCATTTTGTTGCCACGCCCCACCACCAAGCCAAACGTCTTCAGAATGCCACGGATTTGCCCATCGATTTCTACCCATATATCCACGAGGCGACGGCGAACACCTAACAGCGCCATCCTCTCATGCGCAGCGAGACTCTTGACCTGAACTTCCTTATACCGAGCCCATCCGCACCATCTCGGCTAAGGCAACGCCGCGAAATAACTGCTTCACGTTGAGGCTGGCATCGGACGCGGTGCGATGGTGTAATTCCATTCTGGATGGAATGCGTCGCCGCTGATGTTGAGGGCGGCCATTTCCGCGTCGCTGACTTTCACGCCTTTGGCGTAGGTGTTTTCGTCGAGTTCGCAGCGCACGGTGAGGCAGGTTTTCGTCGTCGTCGCCGCGATCAATTCGACGATCGCCGTTCGGCTGGTCAGCGGCCGCCCACGCCAGTTCTGCGTGATGTGACAGAACAGGCGATGCTCGATCTTGTTCCATTTCGACGTGCCGGGCGGATAATGGCAAACGCCGATGGTCAGCCCGGTTTCGTCGGCGAGCTTTTGCAGTTCGATTTTCCACGGGCGCACGCGCGAACCGTTGGAGCCGCCGCCGTCCGCCGTGATCATGAGCCGATCGCATGTCGGGTATCTCTCGCGCCCCATCGCCGCGAGCCAGCGACGAATGGCGTTGACCGCAAATTCGGCGGTGTCGTGATCGACGCCGACGCTGACACACCCGGCGTTCGCGCCGACATCGTAGACGCCATAGGGAATGGCCTTGCCGAGTTCCTTGTCGACGAAGTCATGCACATTGACGTCGATTGGAGCGCCTTGCGGCCGATAATCGCTGCCGGCGTTCTTGTATTCGCCGATCAGTTCTTTCTTCTTGGTGTCGACCGAGATCACCGGCCGGACGCCGATCCAACAATCCATTGCAGCGCCTCGTTTTCATCGCTCTTATCGTAGGCTCTTACCTCCGGATGCAGGAAAATTCTGACTGCGCCAATCAGCCAATACTGCCAGTCGTGCGCGGCGATGACAGCGATGCGCTCTACCCTCTGTTGATGGCTCTTTATGAATCGGGCATGATTTTCAAAAGCTGCGATACTCTCCCAGCCGGAGAATTCGGAAGCATCAATCAGTAATCTGATTTGCCCATGCTGTTTGATGAGAGAGTCGATTTGCGGAGCAATCTCGAGGAAGTCGTCAGCTTTCAATTTGTCTGGCGCTTTGACTTTCACCGCATTGCCAGAGATAACTTCTATCTTGATCATGGGAAAATTCCTTTGTGGTCACAGTCGGTGTACGGGTTCGGCATCCCTATCAGTAAGGACAGAGAGCCAATTCTTCTTGCCCCTGATCGCAATGACGACTTCGTCGCGACGCCATATATCGCCACGACCCGAACTACGGCGGCGAATGCGATAGAAAGGGCGATCTGCAGGTTCATGACTGGCGATGATCCCGCGCATGGCTAGGATGTTTTTGACCATGCGCGGGCAGAGCGGAAACCGGAAATAGAGGAGAAGGTTCTCGGCCCGGCGCTTCCGCCAGGAACCGGTCGTGGCGACAGAGCGATCGCTGGCTTTCGTGATTTCACCCCTATGCCCGCGTGGTCATGATTTACTGTTAAAGTGGCGGCGCCATCAGCGCCTGCTCCTCTTTTTTTGTGAGCGAAACAACACACACCAATAAGCCGACAACGACCTCATTCGCCACAGCCAGGGCATGTTCTCCTCCGGTGGCTCCGAACACCCAGGGGGCGAGGGCGATGAAGACGCCGCTGATAAGGGTCAGCCATTTTTCGACCCTCACCAGTCTATAGACGCCAGAAATCGCCAATAAGGCCAGAACAGCGGCCAAAACCCTGGCGGCTGCTGCGGGATAGGCGGAAATTTCCGCCGCTTCCCTGGCCGACATTCCAGGCAAATTTGTTTCCCCATAGGGAAAGACCCAAGGCGAGACAAACAGCCAGACCGCCAACACGAACATGCCCCAATCTTGCCAACCGGCAACATTCAGTCCTTTGCGGAGTGATGTGGAGAGTTGTCCTGTCATGTCGAAACGCCCTCATCTCTGTTTTGTGGCCGAAGCCACTGCCGAGCGAAGCAGAATTTCTGTCTGCTGAAACTCACAGCACGGTGACCATTGTTTAAAATTCGTCATTTCGCATTCTCCGCAAGCGGGGAACTGGCGCTAATGGGCGATGGGCCCTCCACTCCACGAAGGTGTCCGGGCGTTCCGCACCTCGCTACCCCCGGAAACTACTCATCTGAACTCGGCTGTTCCGGACAAAAAAGAGTGACAGCCAAGGCTCCGAGCAGATTAACAATCTTACCGCGCCGCCGGCCCGACCAGCTGGCGCTTCAGAGCATCCATCGCTTGGCCAAATTTTTTCCAGTCTCCCAGCTGCATCGCCTTCTGCGCATCCTCAAACCGCTTTTTCGCCTGGCCATAGTCTGGCTGGTGCGTAGGAGCCTCCTGTTGTGGCGTTATCTGCTCCGGTGCGCTGACTGCCTGCGGTGCGAGTGTCTTCTTTACCGCTGCTTGAGTTTGCGGTGTCCCGAATAGGGAGTTCAGCGCTTCATCAAGCGTTGGCTCCATCACAACCTTGTCGCCAGCGACTGCGATGACGCGTTTCAGTTGCGGAAAGTTGGTGCCTTGTGCGGTTAGATACAAAGGCACGACGTAAAGGAACGAGTTCTCGATCGGAGTCACGATCTGCTTGCCGCGGATGACTCGCGACCCTTTTTGGTTCCAAAGCGTGAGCTGCTGAGAAATTGTGGTGTTTTGATCGATCATCGCCTCGATTTGGTTCGGCCCATAGACGAGCTTTTCCTTCGGAAGCTGGTAGAAGAGCATTTTCCCGTATTGTGGGAAGTCCGACCTCGCGGCCATCCACGAGATCATGTTGTCTCGAGTTTGCGGCGTAAACGGAGTCATGAGCATATATTCGAGTTGGTCGCTGCCCGGAAGCTTCGCCAGGATATAATAAGGCTCCATTGCCTGAACCTCGCCCGCGTATTTCTCCTTGGGAGCCGCCCACAGATCCTCTCGGTTATAGAAAACCTGCGGATCCGTCATATGGAAGGTCCGGTACTGGTCGGCCTGGATCGAGAACAGATTCTCCGGATAGCGCAAGTGCTTCTTCAGATCGGCGGAGAGATCGCCGAGGTCGCTGAACACGTCGGGGAAAGCTTCTCGGTATGCAGCCAAAATCGGGTCTTTGGGATCCATGACGAAAAAGCGCACGTTCCCGTCATACATGTCCACAACGACCTTCACGGAGTTTCGGATGTAATTCAAACCATTGAAGGACGCCAGAGAATGAGTTTCGGTTCCTTGTGGATTGGAGCCTCGCGAACCTCCCGTAAATCCGTCGTCGACGCTCGGATCAAACGCCGCTTGATAGGTCCATGTATGTTCTGGATTTGCGTAGGGATAGTGATTGGATATCGTATAGGCGTCCTGGATCCAATATAGCTTACCCTCGCTCAAGACAGCATAGGGGTCATTGTCGAGATGCAAGAACGGAGCGATCTGCGCCACGCGCTCTTGAACGTCTCTGTGAATTTGAATCCTGCTCTGAGGCGTGAGGTATGTTGTCATAAGGATGTTAATGTCGGCTTTGGTCCAAGAGAACAAAAGCCTTTTCCAAATACTGTCCAACGGGATTCCACCCTTTCCAGCGTAGCTCGTGTAGACATTGTCATTGCCTTTCGGGTAGTCGAATTCCTTGACGCCGGTCGCGACGATCCGATATCCCGGCATCGCTTGCCCGTAATAGATCGCTGGCTGGGTTATATTCAGGCCGAAATTGGATTCGGCCGGAACATTCTCGAGCAGATATTGCGGAAACCCATCTCCAACGGTCTTCGAAACGAAGTTCATGACCGCGCCATTGCCATGGGTGAACTGAAGATATTGGTTAACCCAGGTTTGCGCTTTTTCCGGAAGTTCCCGTGAAAGCTCACGGGCCGATAACATGACCTGATGATAGCCGTCCGCCAACTGATAGCGGTCGGTGTCGACGTTATAGAATTGGTAATAGAGCCGTATCGCCTGAGTCTGTTCATAGGTTTGCAGCAGCGGCCGCGCATCCCATAAGCGGATATTCTGGATTGTATCCTCGTTTCTCGCTATTGCGTCATGGGTTAGATCCGCCATCGCCGGATAGGATGTTTCCTGGATCGCGTCCAACGCATATGATTTCCGCGTGAACTCAATGGAGTTTTTCAGATAGGGAGTCTCGAGCGCCAGTTCGTTCGGTTGTACGATAAACTTTTGCGTGAAAGCTGGTATCAGCGAGACGCCGATGAACCAAAGCGCCACGTAAGCGCCAGCGCCCGACGCCAGCATGTTCAGATTCGGGCGGAAAAAATTCAGCACCAGCAGCGCGCAGCCCACCGCGGAGAGGCCGACCATCATCCAAAGAGCGAGCCGTGTCACATGGTCGGCCGTAAAGCCGGCTCCATAGACGACGCCCTGAGTGGAGTAGAGGAGTTCGAAATGATTGAGGTAAAATCCCCATCCCCAATCAGCGACCAAGATAAAGGCGAGCACGGATAGATGCCGGGATGCAGTCCGGTCCGCCTCGATTTTTCCGCTACTGCTCACCCGCAGCAATCCAAATGAAAAATATGTGAAAAACACGAGACCGAGCGTCAATGCCGCCACGAACATCAAGCTGCTTTGCAATAGCTCGTAAAAGGGAAGGTGAAACAGATAAAAGCCGACATCGACTCCAAACAGCGGGTCCGACACGCCAAAGGACGAGCCGTAACGAAAGCGAAGGTAAGTGTCCCATTCCTCATAGAACCCGGCCCCAAACAATAACGCGGCGGCGGCGCTACCCAGGGCAATGTCGAGCATCACAAATTTTGGCGAGAATTTAAAGCCGCTTCGAGTGACCACATTGAGTCTAGACCAAAAACCAGGCTTCTCGGCTTGGCCGCCAATGTCGAAATCAGCGGAAGTTATGGCAGCCTGACGGAGATTGATCCAAAGGAACAGAAAGGCGAAGATGAAGGCGCCGAAAAACATCGTCCAGCGAACGGACAAAAGCGTCCAGAAAATTTTCGTGTATTCGAGCTGCCGCATCCACAACCACTTCTCGATATAGCCGGGAAGGACTGCCAAGACCATGATGAGGATGATCGCGGCCGTGATCAGGAACCGCAGCGGATGTCGAATCGCGAGATGTTTTTTGACAGCCGTGACAGTTTCGCCGTTAACCGGGCGTGACTGTTGGACGATATTTCTATCTCCGAACATTGTTCCATCCTTCCATACCCGCTGCCGGCTATCGGGATCGGGCCAAAGGCCCGTGGACATAGCTGGTTGCGGCAGCTCAAAACCGCCAATGCGCAAACACTGATGTTAGCGAGCCGGAAGGCGAGAGCGATAGACTCGGAATCTACTCAGCTCGAATTGCTTCGGAGCGGAGTCGAGCCAGCAAAAGTGTGTCATCTCACCGAGCTTTTGATTGCGAAATCAGGGGACCGACCCAAGTTCGGGTTAGGCTCTGAAACGCTCCGTTGATCAACAAGGGAAGGGTGATCCGTCGTATTTGTTTCGCACATTCACTTTGTGAGCTGCTTGCGGATTTCCAATAAGGCTCATCCCGGGTTCCGGGGCGATGGAGCGACGATTGCTTCAACGAGCGCCGTCAGCAGCGCTCTTCCACGTTTTCTGGCATTGTGCACGAACTGGAAGAAGGCGAGATAGAGCGGCAACTTTTCTTGGGCGACGCCGCGATGCGGTCGCAGCCATGAACGCAGCAGCGACCAAAAGCCCCCGTCGTATTGAAACGGATTTCATGAAAGCCGTCGCCGTCCTGATCGCGCGTATATTCGCCGCGTCCGTGGCAAACGGTCTTGTGTCGGTATCCCCATACGAGACGCGGGCGTAGATGTCGTATTCGTCCGTATGGATCAACGCGCCCTTGGCGACGCCGATTGTGAGTCCGGCGGTCACGGTCGCCAGCACGCCCGACACATCAAAGTATTCGGCGGCCAAAAACGAACCGTAAGCCGTGACCGTGGTTAACGCTGCCTCAATCAGATGTTCCGACGTGCGCTGGGCGACAAGGATGGCCACGCCTCCGAACGCGGCTCCAATTATCACGCCTCCTAAGACTATACGCACCAAGGTTGTGACCATCTCAAGGCTCGCCTGCGCATGTCCAGCGGACTGCGCCCACGCCAAGGCCATCACAAAGAGAACGGCTGCCGCACCGTCATTGAGCAGGCTTTCGCTTTCAACGAGGAGCACAGCGGACCCTTGAACTTGTTGTCCTTGAACATGGCAATGATCGCCACGGGATCGGTTGCCGCTATCAGCACGCTGAACACCAGCGCCGAGGGCGCAGGCCAGTCCAACAGCCAGACCATTCCCTCCGTCACGACACATGCCGCGATCACGGTAAGCGTCGTTTTCAGGCCACGGCTTTTTCGGGCGTGTTTTTGACGTAGGCGAATGGCAAGAGTTCGTCGATGCGGCTCATGGCGTGGCGGTTGACGATCTTGGCGAGCGCGTCGGCGAGATAAGCCTGCGGATCGACGTCGTTTCTCTTGCACGTCTCGATCAGCGAGGCGAGAACCGCCCAATGCTCGGCGCCGCCGTCGGAGCCGCCCTCCGTGCCATATGTGGACGGCCGTGATTGGCAAGCGTTTTTTCTCTAAGTTTTGAACGGATTGGCGGCTTGCGGTCATATGTCCGGCCTATGTGCGCGGAACCATGTCCGCTGGCCCTGATGAAGTCCGACTGCGAAGGTCCTTATCAATGATGCGGGCTGAATGCTCGTGGCACGGAACGGGGTGTCCTTCGTCGTCGTTGCCGACCTGTCGTTCATCACGTTGAGGTTTCGCCCTCGCCAAACTCCTTGTCCCTGGGATTACTCCTGGGAATTACGGTTACGTAGCCGACGCCTTACGCCGATTCGAATATGTCTTTGCGGAACGCCTCGCCACTCGTCATCATCGCCCAGATGATCCGCGCCAGCTTGTTGGCCAGTGCGACTGAGGCGAGCCGCGCCGATTTCTTCTTTTCCAGAAGTGTCTGGGGCATCATCATCATATCGCGGGCGTCTATTTCGTCCGATATGCCCAGGAAGCGGCCTGGCGCGAAGATCATCGCGGTATCAGCAACGGCGATCAGGTCCATGGCGTTATCGGATTAGCGATGGGCCTTGGGCCATCGGTCGATTTTTGCGGTTATTGGCAGCGGGCGGCAGCCGCCTAGATCACCCGCCAAGCCACGCTGCCCGCCGTTTCGACGCGTTCGATCGTATCGGTCGCCCGGTTCAACGAACCGAGCCCGGTTTTGTGAATCAATTCGCGTGTGCGAGCATCGTCGTCCGGCAATTTCTTCGCCGCCATCACGCCTTCGACGATCTCGCGCGTCGTCATCGGTCCCGCTGCGTCACGCAAGACGTCATGGATGCGCCGACGACATTCGCCTGGACGAAACCAGTCGTTGCGCCTGCGCGGTGGTGTTCGTTGGAATGTTCCGGCCTCGACGTTCGGATCGAACAGCCGCATGGTCGCTTCGAGATGCGCCAGATCGGCGCGATGCTGATCCACTTGTCGCTCAAGACGTTCGATCACGTCCGCGACTTCCAATCGCTTATCTCGCAAGGTCGAGATAATCAGCGCGCTCATTGCGGTTCCCCTGGTCGAATAATGCCGAGCGAGGAACATAGCGGCTCATTGCCCGCGCCAGGAGTGGTAGCCGGTGGCGCTTGCTACAGAAGACCGAGAATGTGTTTGCCCGATAATGTGAGATCCGCCTCAAAGCGATACACGATGGGCGCGCCGGTTTTCACCTCATAGCTGACGATTTCCTCAGGCGTGAGCTCTTCGATGTGCTTAATCAGCGCTCGTAAGGAATTGCCGTGGGCGCATACCAGCGCAGTTTGCCCCAACCGCAACAGCGGCGCGATGCGCTCATGGTAGTAAGGCATCACCCGCCCTGCGGTCATCTGCAAACTTTCGCCACTCGGCGGCGCAATGTCGTAGCTGCGCCGCCATTGGTGCACCAGCTCGCCGCCAAATCGTATCGCGGCCTCGTCCTTGCGCATTCCTTGCAGGTCACCGTAATAGCGTTCGTTCAGCATTTCCGAGACATATATCTTCAACTCCGTCGTCTCACTCGGCATTGCAACGAAGTGTTCGTACCAGCCTCGTTTCGGCCCCTCGTGGACGCGCACATATTGACTAAAGTGTCGGTTGCGCTTGAGAACCTCGTAGGCCGTGTCCTGGGCACGCAGGAGCGCGGAGGTGAACACGACATCCAGGCGTTCCTCGCGCAGCAGCGCAGCAGCCCGCTCGGCCTCCGCGATGCCCTCCTTGCTTAGTGAAACGTCCACCCAGCCCGTGAAGCGGTTCTGGCGGTTCCAGACTGATTCGCCATGACGAAGCAAGATCAGCGTGGCCATGGTCAATCCTCGTTTTTCCAAAACGGCGACCAATCGCATTCGAGGCGCTCCTTGAGCGCAAGCGCGCCGGCGACGAAGTCCTCCTGGACCTCCTCGCCGACCAGCAGCGAGTGATCCACCGCCCCGCTTACTGCGTGCGAAGCCGGATGCCACTCCGGCCAATTGGCTGGAGTCGTCGCATAGTCGAACACCGCCTCGATCGGGTGTGAAATGTTGGTCCCCACAACAATCCGGGTCATGGCTGGCCTGCACAGGCGTTATCAGGCCGAACGCGGCGGCACCTCTGCGGGCTGGGTTCGCTCCTTGAAGGCTGTCTTGATTTGCTGCCGCAACTCTGGCGTATCCTCGTGGACCCGCACCGCGCGCTGGACCGCGGCTTCCAAGAGTTCCTCCTCCGAGTCGGCCGAGATCGCGACCGACCATTTCGTCTTCCGCGGGATCTCACGGCAATCGATGAATTTTCGCCCCATGACACGTCTCCTTATGGCTTTGTTGCAAGGTTGAGATAGGCGGCTAGAGCCCGTAAGCCGCCCGAGGTATTATATCCCAAGTGTTTGAAGCGATCCGTCGCTATCTGCGGGGAAAAGCTAATCGCCGCCGTGGCGGCGTGAAAACCAGCTAAAATCGCGCCGGACGGGTCGGCAAGACCCGCCTCAGCGCCGCGCCGGGGCGCTCAGGCGAGGCCGAGAGCGCGTTTTGGCCTCAAATGTCAAACGCCAGCCGAAAGCCTCGGAAACGAGCCGCGAGCTTCAACTCACCGGCGTTTTCACACATGGAGTAATCGGCGCGGCATCGTTTCCGTCCGAGGCGTATACCGGACAAGTGTCTGGCTTTGTAGCTCGAACCCCGGAGAACAGTCATGGAGCAATATGTTGCATTGGACGTCTCGCTTCAGAAGATCGCCGTTTGTGTTTTGAATGCGTCAGGTCGTGTTGTCGTCGAAGCTGAAGTGGCATCCGAGCCTGGAGTTTTGATCGCTTTCATTCGAACCAAAGCGCCTCATGTGGTCAGGATCGGGCTGGAAAGCGGGCCGACATCACCGTGGTTGTGGCATTCTTTAAAGTCCGCTGGATTGCCGGTGGTGTGCATGGACGCGCGCCATGCACACGCTGTTCTGTCAGTCCGTCCAACCAAATCTGACCGCAGCGATGCGCGCGGGTTAGGCGATGCCGCGAAATAATTGAATCGATTTGGCCTGGGGGATTCCTTGAGACTGTGGTCTGATTTATCACGGTGGCATGATTGATGAAACAGCGATTCGGCAACGGTATGAGGCTCTGCGTGCTGGACTCGACGACGAACACGGGCGTCGCCTGTTTGCGGCGGCGGAGGCGCGTGCGGCCGGGTTTGGCGGCGTAACCGCTGTTGCGCGGGCGACCGGAATAGCGCGCAGCACCATCGATCGCGGGCTGCGCGATCTGGCGGCGTCCGTCGTCGCGCAAAACATTCGACGCGCCGGCGGCGGACGGCTGCCGCTGACGCGCAAGGATCCGACGCTGCTGGAAGACCTGCGGAGTTTGCTCGAGCCGGCGACGCTCGGCGATCCGATGCGACCGCTGCTGTGGGTGTCGAAAAGCCACGCCAAGCTCGGCGCGGCGTTGCGCGACATGGGGCATCGTGTTTCAGCGAGCCGGATTCCTCAACTGCTCGAACGCCTCGGCTACCGCCGTCAGGTCAATCGCAAGAGCAAGGAAGGCGGACGCCATCCCGATCGCGACGCGCAGTTCGAGCACATCAACGCGCAAGTCGAAGCGCATCAGGCTGCCGGCCAGCCGGTGATCTCGGTCGACACCAAGAAGAAAGAACTGATCGGCGAATACAAGAACGCCGGCAGCGATTATCGGCCGCAAGGCGCTCCAATCGACG
>Ga0224557_1003799_pt1 | contig 11472 bp, 9 predicted proteins | sample 714S31014metaG_FD_180677 | JGI IMG/M metagenome (GOLD analysis project Ga0224557, IMG submission 180677) | Peat soil microbial communities from Stordalen Mire, Sweden - 717 S3 10-14 | ecosystem: Environmental > Terrestrial > Soil > Wetlands > Peat | place: Sweden: Norrbotten County, Stordalen... | reverse complement strand
TTCAAAAGATTCGACATGCCGTCAAACAAAAACTTTATTGCCGTCGCTTTTCTCGCGATGATTGTTGTGCTGTCCATAAATTTCTTTATCTATGTGCGTGGACACAAAAAACAGATTACCGCGGACATTCAGATGTTCATGGCCACGCTTCTTTCCGCCGGTTCGCTGGCCCTGTTTTACTATTATTTTGTGGTGCCTTCGTTCGTGCTCGCGGCGGCGGCGGTAATTTTGCTGATATTGTCCCTTACAAAAGATCCCCTCAAGGACGACGAACGTTATTCTTCGAGGCTTTTAATAACACTGCTGAATTTTGTCGCCTTACTGCTTATACTTGCATATGCGGCCACCATATTTTTCATAAAGCCGGTCAATGTTATGTCATACGGAAAAATAACCCCGGCTTATAAAAACAATCCGGCAAACCTGATATGGTCCGGGGATTCATGGTCATTCGCATATAATGTTTACGACAAAAAGGCAAAGTCATCCACGGTAAACATACTTAATTCGCTTTCAACGGGGATGAATACGCTTCCGCCCGACAAGAACCAGGAAGTTTCCGACCAGGACTTCGGAATCAAACTTCCCATTGATGCTTCAAAAGTCCAGAAAGCGGAGACAAATCTTTTAAAGAATTTTAATTTTCATTTCAAAAAGCAGGAAAACAAGGCGGCGTTGGATCTGGCGGGAATAAAGGGCGATACGGCTTCGGCGCAATCGGATGAAACTGCCGGAGGCGCGATAAAACTTCCGGAATATGTCGACGCGCCTTTTTTCAATAACAAGGGGAACTTCCTTATATTCTCGGCAGGCGACACCGCCGACGGGCCAAGGAATATATGGGGGGTGTCGTTGTCCCTGACACTTCTGGATGTTAAAGAAAACGCGGCTGAAAAGGAAAAATATGAGGAAATGACACAGGATGAGCAGGTGGCGTATAACGCAAAAAAGAGCGCGCTTGCATCGTCATTTAACATGCCTTATGGCAAGCCAAAGGCTGTTGTGGCCGACATTATAAAAATTATTGACAAGGATTGCGGCCCAATAACACACAGGACCGCCTGGTCGCCGGACGGGAAAAGCTTCTGCTTTTCCGCAGCAAACAAAAACGGCATATCCAACATATGGTCATCGGATATACTGGATCAGACGATATCAAAAGTCACAAAAGGCGCCGATAAAATAATGCCGCTGTGGTCGCCGGCGGGAGACAAACTGCTTTATGTGACAAAAACCAACAGCTATTCTTATCTTAAAGTGGCGGACATTGACGGAAAGAACGCGCACGAGCTGGATGTAGGCAATAAAAGGGATGCTGATCTTTTTCCCCTGTGGAACTCGCAGGAATCCAGGGTCATTTACCTGAAAAAAGGCAGGCTCATAATTATGAATGCGAATGCCACAAAACAGCAGACTCTATCCAGAAAGAGCCTGACACCGTCGCCTTACTGGCTCACTCAGGATAAAAAGCAGATAACACTTAATTTTACCGATTCGGGAACAATATGGCGTATATTTACCATCAATCCCAACGGCAGAAAAAACAAGCAGGTGTTTCAGGAAATATGCGAAAATCTTACCCAGCCCAAATGGTCCTATGACGGCAAGGCGATTGTTTGCGGCGCATACTACAATCCTGAAAGCTCTCTCTGGCGCCTCGATAAGGACGGCAGTTTTAAAACCAGGCTGTATACAACAAAACATGAAATTACCGACCTTGAATGGGATCCTACCTCACAGAGGATAGCATTTATCGTAAAGAAAAAATCCGTGGAGTCGATATGGCTCGATAAAAAGACGCATCTTGAGGAATTATGGTGCGTGGACAACGACGGAACGAAACCCGTATATCTTTATACAGCCGAGGGTGAAATTAATCACCTGTCATGGAACAACGAGGGGACTAAAATAGCTTTTGACGAATCATATTCAAGATTCTATTTCCAGCCTAAAATAACAGTGGTAAAGATAGTCCATGCCATGGGTTCGGAACTGTGGGATCTGCTGCCGTATGAATTCCATGCTTCAAATCCGACATGGTCGGGCAACGGCGATCAAATAGCATATATTTCCTGGCCGGATTTCTGGATGCGTTCGCTGTTAAACAGTTCGAGAATATGGATAGCACAGCTAATGTAAACAAATAAATGATTTATTAAATAGTTTTTATTTAAAAAGGGATGTTTATCATCCCTTTTTATTTTTTTTGTATGGCTGTATTGCATTGAGAAACTTTAAAACCACGATACGGCTAAATAATAACTCATATTTCATTTAAAACCGGTTCTATTGCATAATAAAAATACTTGACAAAGTAATGATAATTTGACAAAATAATAACAACAAAATTATGATTTCACAAAACGGAAAAGGGAGAATCCGTGAGAAAACTAGCGGCTTTTATTTGTTTGATGTTTTTATTACAGGTTGGAACAGCGTTCTCTGATTCATCCCAGATCGGTACAACGGCAAATAATTTTTTAAAAATACTTCCGCCGGCAAAACCGACTTCCATGGGCGAGGCATATACGGCCATCGGCGACGGCATCGACTCCATATATTACAATCCTGCCGGGCTTGCAAAATCAATGATGTACGAACTTTCTTTTACCCATGTAGCGTGGTTTCAGTCCGTTAATTACGAGTCCATAGGGGCCCTGCTCCCGTTCAATTTTGGAAATATAGGGTTCGCCCTTAATTATCTTGATGTTACATCAATGGATAAAACAGACTCTTCGGGCAATATATTGTCATCTTTCAACCCTTATTCCATAGAAGGCATCTTAAATTACTCCAGTGAATTTGCTGAGAATTTTTATATCGGCGGAAACCTGAAGGTGATGAATTTTGCCATAGACCCGACCGATTCACAGAACGGTTCAAGGGCATCATTCATGGTGGATCTCGGCGTAATATATGATATGTCATTCTTAAAGGGGCTTTCCGCAGGGCTTTCCGTTAAAAACCTCGGGCCGGGGACGCAGTATGTAAGTTCGACGTTCCTTCAGCCTTTTACCGCGCGCGCCGGGCTCGGGTATTCAAGCAGGTATTTTGATATTGACGGCGACGTGGAATACGTAAACGATAACGACATGAATTATTATGTGGGCGCGGGAACAACTCTTTTTGACATACTGGGGCTGCGCGCCGGATACATTGGCGGGACCATAAATGAACTCTCGGCGGGCGCGGGGATAAAACTCGGCGGCCTTGCGATTGATTACGCTTATGTGCCTTATACCCAGGACAACCTCGGAATAACCAACAGGATCACGCTTTCATATAAGTTCGGCTCCCCGTCGGTCAGGCTCAAAATGACTCCCGCTGTATTCTCGCCAAACGGGGACAAAATCGCGGACTTCACATTCGGCATTGCGGAAGTGAGCGCGAAATCCAAGATACAATCCGCTTATATCACGGTCTATGACTCGTTTGGAAATACTGTAAAAAGGAACCTCCCGGTCACCAACTGGAACAGGATATACTGGAACGGATATAATGACTTCAAACAGAGAGTGGTTGACGGGGTATATAAGGTTGTTCTTACCGTAAACTACGGCTCGGGCGTGGTGTCGAGATCGGATCCGGCGGCAGTCGAGGTTGATGACACGCCGCCGACAGTCGACGGCGACGCGAATCCTAAAATAATAAAACCGGGATTCATGACAACTCTGGTGGTTCCGGTATCCTTTACGGAAATGGCGCAGGATTTGCATGGTATCGCCGCATGGAAACTGATAATAGGCACAATGGACGGAAAGGTATTTAAGACTTTTGGCTCCCGCGGCTACCCGAACGGCGTTGTCTGGGACGGTTCGGATGACTCCGGCTTGAACAGCGTTTCTACAAAGACAAATTATACATATACTTTCTTCGCCATGGACAGCGTGGGCAACTGGGGAAGATCAATTACGAAACAGGTCAAAGTAATGCCGAAAGAGATAGTCATAAACCTTGCTTCGGACACATTGTTTGATATCGGGAAAGCGGATGTCAAGATAAGCGTTTACCAGGACCTGAAAAAGATATCGGACATTATAAAATCCAACGGCAATCCGCACGTGATAGTCGAGGGCCATACTGATAATGTTCCGATGAAACACGGGCAGTACGCCGACAACCTCGCGCTTTCACAGGCCAGGGCGGAGGCCGTAGTCAAGTTCTTTGTGGATCTTTTTGACCTTAAACCATCCATATTTACGGCCGTCGGGAAGGGCGATAGCCAGCCTATAGCTACAAATGATACGCCGGAAGGCAGAAAGCTTAACAGGCGCGTTACGTTAAGGATACAGGCAAGCAAATACGAATAGTTTGTCCGGTGTGATATGTTTTAAAAAATTAGAATTAAATGGAGGCAGTAAATGAGGCGGAAACAGAGTTATGATACCACCGTTCAGTCGGTGGAAAGAACGCTTGATATCATAGAGACCCTGAGCGGATACAAAACAGGCGTGGGCGTTACCACGCTTTCAAAGGAATTAAAGCTTCATAAATCAACGGTTCACAGGCTGCTTACCACCCTCATGCTCAGGAAATATGTGGAGCAGGACCCGGAAACATCGAAATATAAGCTCGGCATGAGGCTCTTTGAACTTGGCAACGCGGTATTATCAAAGCTTGACATAAGGCAGCACGCCATGGCCTATCTGCGCCAGCTCTGGCGCACCACCGGCGAAACAATACAGCTTTCAATAGTTGACCAGTTTAAGGTTCTTTACGTTGATGTCCTTGAAACCCTGGAACGTGTCGGGGTAAAATCAAATGTGGGCGAGCGAGTGCCTCTGCATTGCTCGGCGCCTGGAAAGATCTGGCTCGCGTGCCTTCCGGATGACAGGATAAACGATGTACTCAAGGGGATCAAGTTCGAGCCGTTTACGCCATTTACCATAGACAACCAGGAAAAGCTGCGAGAGGCGATAAACCAGGCCAAAACTCTGGGCTACGCAGTCGACAACCAGGAATACTCAACCGACCTTGTATCTGTGGCGGCGCCTGTGCGCAATTACCGCGGAAGGGTTATTGCGTGCGTGTCAATCACTTCGCCTGCGCTCAGGATGAACGAAGAGCGCATCAGGGAATTCGGCGACCAGGTAAAAATAAACGCGGAAAAGATATCCCAGTCAATGGGTTTCAATTCAAAATAGGCCGCATTTTCAACACTGCCTTAATATTTTATTTATACATGCATATCCATCTTTAATATTTTAAATCCATTTTTGGAGGTTCTTATGTATCTGCAGGGCGTCAATTTCGGCGGTTACCTTTCGCAGGCAGACCTTAATGAGAAACACCTGAAAACTTTTATCACCGAAAAGGATTTTAAAAAAGTAAAGTCATGGGGGTTTAATATCATAAGGCTGCCCGTGGACTATATGCTTTTTGAGGATGACCGCAAGCCCTTTGTTTATGACGAAAAACGGTTAAAATATCTGGACAGGTGCGTGGATCTTGCGGAAAAGCACGATTTGTGGCTCATGATTGACCTCCACAAGGCGCCGGGACATTCCTTTGCGTTAAAGGAAAGGGACAGCAATGACATATGGGATAAAAAATCCCCGAACAGGGCCCGTTTTGTGAAAATATGGGAGTTTCTGGCGAAAAGATACGCCGGCCGGGGCGAAAAGATAATGTACGAGCTTTTGAACGAGCCCGTGGCCGGAAAAGACGCGCAGTGGAATTCGCTGGCATCCGACGGGCTGGAAGCCATAAGAAAGTTTGACAAAAAACACTGGGTTGTCATCGAATCCAACAAATGGGGCAATGTGCATACTTTCAGGTCGCTGAAAAAATTCAACGATAAAAAAATAATTTATTCCTTCCATTTTTACGAACCCATCGTCGTGACACACCAGATGGCGGAATGGGTGGGTTTTGTAAAGAACAATATCTACAAAAAACTGGTCGATTATCCGGGCAGGCCCGAAGGCATGAAGGGTATAGCCGCCGAAGTCGCGAAAAGGGAAAAGGATTTTGCCATATTTTTCAAGAAACAGGACAGAATGTGGACAAAAAAGGACCTCGATAAGATGGTCGACCTGATAGTCAGGTTTGCGAAAAAGAACTCGGTTCCGGTGCTGTGCGGCGAATTCGGGTGCGTGGCCCACGCCATGCCGAAAACCCGCGAGAACTGGACGCGGGATTTGATATCAAAATTCAGGAAACACAGGATTTCCTACACTTACTGGAACTATAAGAATATGGATTTCGGAATACTTGATTATACGGAAAAATACGGCCGCAACGGCAACTATACTCCGGGCACCCGGCTTGACGGGCCCATTTTAAAGGCCCTGCAAAGTGGAATTCTTTAAGGTACTGCACAACTATAAAAACGCGAGGGTTGCCGAAATAAACACCCTTCACGGTAAGATAACAACGCCTGTATTTATGCCCGTGGGCACCCAGGCTACGGTAAAAATAATGACCCCCGGCGACCTGGAAGAGATGAACATCGCCGTTATTCTTGCCAATACGTACCATTTATACTTAAGGCCGGGACTTGATATAATCAGGAAGGCCGGCGGGCTCCATAAATTTATGGCATGGAACGGCGCCATTCTCACTGATTCCGGCGGGTTTCAGGTATTTTCGCTGAAGGAACTGCGCACCATAACGAAAGACGGCGTGAAATTCAGATCGCATTTCGACGGAGGAGAACATTTTTTTTCGCCGGAAAAAGTGGTGGAGATACAGAATATACTAGGCTCCGACATAATGATGTGTTTTGACGAATGCCCCCCTTATCCCGCGGAAAAAGAATATATAAGCTCTTCGCTGGATATGACCCTGGACTGGGCCAAAAGGGCAAAAGCCGCGCATAAAAAAGAGGGACAGTTCCTTTTTGGAATAATACAGGGCGGCGTATTCAGGGACCTCCGCGAAAAGGCCCTGGAAGAAATGGTTAAACTGGATTTTCCGGGTTATGCCATTGGCGGGGTATCGGTCGGCGAGGGAAAAGAGCTTATATACCGGGCGGTTGACTGGTGCGCCCCTTTTATGCCGGAAAATAAGCCGAGATACCTTATGGGCGTCGGCACCCCCGAGGATATATGGTACTCGGTGGAAAAAGGGGTGGATATGTTCGACTGCGTATTCCCGACCAGGATAGCAAGGAACGGAACGGCATATTCCTCGGAAGGGCTCATAAAACTCAGGAATGCCGAATACAGGGATGATTTCACTCCGCTTGACGCCGGATGTTCCTGTTACGCCTGCCGGACCTTTACCAGGGCGTACATCAGGCACCTTTTTAATGTCCATGAAATACTCGGGATGAGGCTCACCACTTTACACAACATACATTTTATGATAAACTTGATGGACAAAATACGGAAAAGCATCCTTGAAGACAGCTATGAAAACGAAAAAGAAAAATTTTTCAGCCGGTATAAAACCGGGAAAATAACCGATGAAGATTGTAAAGAGTAAAAAAAAACCACGGAGGTAACAGAATGTTTTTGACACCATTACTTGCGGCACCATCACTACCGGGAGCCCCCGTCGGCGGCGGGCAATCAGGTTCGCTACCGATGCTTCTGGTTCAGTTTGCGATTATAGGAGTGATTTTTTATTTTCTCCTCATAAGGCCCCAGCAGAAGGAAAGAAAGAAACTACAGCAGATGCTCGCCGCCCTTAAAGAAGGGGATAAGATTGTGACGACGGGCGGTATTGTCGGGATAATCACCAAGATTACCGACAAGGACGACGTTATCCAGATAACGGTCAGCGAATCAACGAAGCTTAACGTTTTGAGGCCGTACATCACAAAAAAGATAGAGAAACAGGCCTGATAAAACATGTCTGAAATACGGAAGGATCCCGTAACAAACAGGTGGGTAATAACGCTGGATGACAGGAATTTCAAGCCGGCGACCGATTATGGAGCGGGTGGAAACCTTCCAGAAAACGACAAGGCATGCCCGTTTTGTCCCGGAAATGAGGACAAAACGGGCAAGACTATTTACTCAATAAAAAGCTCCGGCGATAAATGGCAGGTCAGGGTAATACCCAATAACAATCCTTATTTAAAGGTCGAAACCCAGCTGAAAAACAAGGGGGTCGGCATATTCGACATTATAACCGGCACCGGGGCCAACGAGGTTATCATCGAAACTCCAAGGCATGACCTTGATTTCGACAGGCTCGATATGGCGCACATTGTATCCATAATCAGGACATACAGGGACAGGATACTGGATTTAAAGAATGACACCAGGCTTGAATACATGCTGATATTCAAGAACAGGGGTGCGCGCGCCGGTGAAACAGTTCATCATCTTCATTCCCAGCTTATCGCCATGCCGGTAGTGCCGGCTTCAATAACGGACGAAATAGATTCGTCGTTAAAATACTTCTCATTCAAGAAAAGGTGCATTTACTGCGATATACTGGAAAACGAGATGCTTTTAAAGGAAAGGCTCGTAAAGGAAACCGAGCATTTTATACTAATAACCCCTTTTGCGTCGCAGACGCCGTTTGAAATGTGGATCCTGCCAAAAAGGCACACACCGCATTTTCACGGTATCAATGAAAGTGAAACAAAGGATCTTGCCTATATCCTTAAAGAAGGTATTTCAAGGATGAACAAGGCTTTGAACAGGCCGTCATACAATTATATGATTCACAGCGCTCCTGTAAAGGCCGGTGAACTTGAACATTACCACTGGCACCTGGAAATATTGCCCAGGGTTAAGCCTTTAGCCGGTTTTGAATGGGGCAGCGGCTTTTACATCAATCCCACACTGCCGGAGGATTCAGCCGCTTACCTGAGGGGAATAACACTGCCATGAACGGCACCTCAAAGGACAAGGCCCTGTCGGTAACGGAATTGACGTCGGCCATTAAAGAAACACTTGAACGAAACCTCAACAGCCTATGGATACAGGGCGAAATATCGAATTATTCATCTCCTGCTTCAGGGCACATTTATTTCACCCTTAAAGACGAAAACAACCAGATTAAGATAGCCTTTTTCGGCGGCAGGAAAAAAGCCATGGGATTAAACCTTGAAGACGGAAAAAAGGTCGCTGTTTTTGGAAGGGTTTCAATTTACGGCAAAAGAAGCGAATACCAGCTCATCGCCGAAGAAATCCAGGTTACGGGACTCGGCGACCTGCTTGTCGAGTTTGAGAAATTAAAGGCCAGACTGTCCGCGGAAGGGCTATTTGACGCGTCACACAAAACCGCCATTCCGGAGTTTCCCGAAAAAATAGCCATAATTACGAGCCCCACGGGCGCGGCAATCAGGGATATCATAAACATAATAAAAAGGCGTTATCAGGCGGCCGGGATACTGATTTATCCGGTTATGGTTCAGGGCGATGCCGCGCCGGCGCAGATAGCAAGGGCCGTAACTGAGGTTGACACAATGTCCATGGATGTAATGATAGTAACCAGGGGCGGCGGCTCAATGGAGGACCTCTGGGCGTTTAACGACGAAAAACTGGCACGCGCCATATACGCGGCAAAGACGCCTGTTATTTCCGCCGTGGGCCACGAAATAGATTTTACAATAGCGGATTTCGTGGCGGATCTGCGCGCGCCCACGCCTTCGGCGGCGGCGGAACTTGTGGTGCCGGATTCACAGGAACTCGGAGCCAGGATAGCTTCGGCACGGGGAAAACTCGGCTCAATGCTTTCCCATATGGTTGAAATTTACACGCAGCGACTTGAAAAACTTTCAAAAAGTTACGCGTTTAAGCTTCCGTTCCAGTTGTATTCGGACCACGTCCAGCGCGTGGATGAACTCGGTGAAAGCCTCTCTGACATGCTTAATAACCTGCTGGAAGATACGCTGGAAAAAATAAAAATTCGCGAAGACAAACTGAAAATACTGAACCCTTTAAACATATTGAAAAAAGGATACTCCGTGGTGTATGATGACAGCGGTAAGATACTGAGCGATTCGAAAAAAGCCACGGATAAGATAAACATAACCCTTTACAGGGGCACGCTTACCGCAAATGTGTCCAAAATCGGGGAATAGATAATAGAGGTGGATATGAAAAAGGAAAAGGGATTCGAGGGTTATTTGAACGAACTCGAGGAGATAGTCGACAGGCTGGAATCGGGCGAGGCGGACCTTGACGCTTCCATTGAGTTATATGAAAAAGGGATGAAACTGACTGAAAAATGCCGCGAGATACTCAAGGAAAAGAAGTTGAAAATAGAGATATTGAGGAAAAAGACGGAGGAAGGCTACGTTGCATCGGACTTTGAGAAAGCAGAGCCCGTTGATGAAGCAGAAAAAGCGGACGAAAACGATGAAGACAAAAGTGAAAAGGAAAAAGAAAATGAGGATAAATTATTCTAAAAGCGGCAAACGCGGCGGCGTTGAAAAACAGCTTGCGGCGCTTGCCGGGATAATTGACAGGTCGCTGCTTGAGTATGTTTCGGAAAAAAAGGAATATCCGCCGGTTATTTACAGGGCCATGAAATACTCGATTTTTGCCGGCGGTAAAAGGCTCAGGCCGGCCATGCTTTTATTATCCGCGAAAGCATGCGGGCTGTCCTTCACGGATGCCATGCCTGCCGCATGCGCGGTGGAAATGATACATACATATTCTCTCATACACGACGATCTTCCGGCCATGGATGACGACGATATGAGGCGCGGCAAACCCACCAGCCACCGCAAATTCGGAGAGGCTGTGGCGATACTTGCCGGCGACGCGCTTTTAAACAGGGCGTTTGAAACATTTTTCCGGTGCCGTTTTAACAAAAGGATTAAGCCTGAAAATATTCTGGCTTCGGCGGCATGCCTTGCCGGGGCTTCCGGCGTAAACGGGATGATAGGCGGGCAGGTGCTTGATATAAACAGCGAAAACAAGAGGATAAGCAGGGACGCTCTATCCGTGCTTCATGAAAAAAAGACCGGGGCGCTCATAAAGGCGTCTGTTGTATGCGGGGCAATGCTCGCGGGAGCCGGGCCGGGGGCCTTAAAAAAGTTTTCGGTTTACGGCGAAAAAGCCGGGCTTGCTTTTCAGATAACGGACGATATACTTGACGTAACCGGGGATGAAAAGAAAATGGGAAAAAAAGTTAACAAGGACGCCGCGGCTTTTAAATCGACATATCCGGCGGTTTACGGGCTGGAGCGGTCGGCCGCGATGGCACGGGAACTCACGGCCGGCGCATGCTCCGCCATGGGAAAAACCGACTCAAATACCCGCGCGCTGGCTGATATAGCCCTATTTATAACCGGCAGGAACTTTTGATAAAACTTGATTTAAAAGGAGAACTAAAATGAAACCCGGGATTAATAACGCAATCCAGATACTGCTGTCAATCATAACCAATAAAATATTTTATGTCACATTTTTTACTTGGTTTTTGGCCCAGGCCCTGAAGATTATTATTAATCTTTCCCGCACCGGTAAAATAGATTTCAGGCTGCTGGTGGGGACGGGCGGCATGCCTTCGTCGCATACCGCTTCGGTTACTTCGCTCACGACATGTGTCGGCATAACATCC
>Ga0224557_1003794_pt1 | contig 11481 bp, 9 predicted proteins | sample 714S31014metaG_FD_180677 | JGI IMG/M metagenome (GOLD analysis project Ga0224557, IMG submission 180677) | Peat soil microbial communities from Stordalen Mire, Sweden - 717 S3 10-14 | ecosystem: Environmental > Terrestrial > Soil > Wetlands > Peat | place: Sweden: Norrbotten County, Stordalen... | reverse complement strand
GGCTGGTATGCCTCGGTCGGTGACACCGGAGAGCCGGTGTAGTCCCCGTAGCTACCCTCGAAGGTCACCAACACGTCGGCGGAGTTCTGGAAGCACTGGGGGACCGCTGTCCCGGCGTTGAGGGCGGTGAGCGCCCCGGGGTGGGCCTGCTTCACATAGGAGCTGAGGGCCGCGTAGTCGGCGGCGTAGAGGTTCGATGACGGCGTCGGCCCACACTGGTCGGCGCCCTCGTCGAAGAAGATCCCGCCGAGGTCGGATCCGTAGAACTGGTACCACGCGTTGACGTCGGCCTCGGCCTGCGGGAGCCAGGCCTGAAGGCCGGTCAGACCCGATCGGGTCAGGAGCCCGTTGGGCTGGCCGGTGATCGGGCTTCCCAGGTAGCCGGTGTCCACATATCCGAGCACCTTGCTGCCGGCGGCGTGCGCCCCTTGAATCGCCGAGGCCCAGGCCGGCACCGCCTGGGAGTCCGGGCCACTGTCCACGTTGGCCACGACGATCCCGACCGTACCGGGCTGGGAACCGTCCAACTGCGCCCAGGCACCCGGGTTGGCGGACGGGTCGATGTAGGCCGGTACCGCGAGCTGCTGAGCGAGGTTCGAGTTGGCGGGCTGACCGGGGTCGGCGCCGCTGACGGCGGCCGAGGACGGCAACGCCAACGCCACCAGGCATGCGATGGCTATCCCCGCCAGGTACGTCTTGTACCTGCCCAATCGGTCCAACTTCATCGGGCGGGGCGAAGACAGGGTTGATGCCATGCTGTTGAGCCTAGGTATCCTGCCTCCGGCTATCCACCCTGGATCTTGTCCTATGGCACCCCTGCCCTGGTGCCGATCACCCCTTGGAACGCGATGGCGCAGGGACTTGGGACTCCACCTGTCCGGAGGCGGGTCCGACTCTGTCGAGCCGTGAGGCATCGGCCCAGCTCAAGGGCCGGACCGACGTTGGGTTGCCCGCAGTGAGCGTTCCCGGCGAGAAGTGTTGTCAGGTTGGATGCCAGAGAGTGCGGCAGTAGCGGTCGAAGTCTGGCAGCTGCCGTGCAAAGCGCGTAGGCGCGCCACCCGACCCAGCGACTGGTTCGAGCACCGGAGGCCACTGTCTCCGGAGGCCACTGTGCAGGGGTATCGCAGGGGTGCAGTAGCGACGGTCGTGCTCATCGTCCTCGGCGCCGCAGGCGTGTGGGTATCCGGGCCATTCGAAGGGGCACCCGGGAGCCCTCCCACCCCGGGCCGGAAGGTGGCCAACGGAATGCACGGTGCCCGGAAGTGCAGCCTCGGCTTCGCCTTCGGCCTGCGGTGTCGTGGGTCGGCCGCTGCCACCCCCACCACTACTTCCCCTACATCGAGGTGGGAGCGGTGGAGAGCCACCGTCCGGACCACCCGTAGTTTCCGGCTGCAGACCTGGGCAGCGTGATGCCGGGCTACTCATACGAGCGGCACCACGGAGAGCCAGAACATGGTCCACGACACGACCCTGGCCGCCTATGCCCACTCGCTCGGCCTGGGATGGGCCCTGAAGAACGGTGACGACCCGAGCTTTGCGACAGGGATGCAGCCGGTGAGCGACTTCGTCGTCGACGAGCAGTGCCACCAGTAGAACGCCTCCGCTTCCTCCGCATCGGCAAGGCGGTGCTCGAGGTCGAGTACAACCTGGGCACGAGCCAGTTCTGCCCGGATGGCAACGCCGCCAACGAGGACGCCAAGGCAATGAACGTCAATCCCATCGGCGGACCCTAACCCTGCCGTTGAGGTTCTGGCTCCGACTGTCCACCGTGACCGTCTTGCCCAGGTTGCGGAGCCGGCCGACGTCGTGGCCGTGACCCTGAGCGGGCCGGGCCGGTGGGCAAGGTTCCATAAGGCAGCGCGTCGATGACCGAGGCGAGCACGGGCTCAGTCGCCCACTATGCGGGTTCCGGATGGGTGCCGGTCATCCGGACCTCGACGAGGTGGGCCGGGGATCTCCGTTCGGGAGTGCCGGCGTCGCTTCACCGCGTGGTCCTCTTCACTCCTTCACTCCGTCCCGGGGCATCGAGGTCGCACATCGGCTTGCTCGGCTCACCGTGACAGCGTCAACTTCGATCGGCCTGAGCGGCCGTCTCGCGGCGGTCGGTGCCGACCGGGACGATGGTCGCCCCTCGACTCTTGACTTCTTGGAGCATTTCTTCTCCCCCAGGCAGTTTCGGGCCACCACACCCACCGCCACGATGCCCGGCTCGACCAGGACGATGGGGCGTTACTCGAACCCGTCGGCCGCTCCGCCGGGTCCTTGGTCTGTCGGAGCGCCTTGTCGAGTTGGTCGGGGGGCAGTCGATCAGCTGCAGGGCTGGCGTCCGCCGTCGAGGTTGACGTTGAACAGGGCGCCGTTGAACCCGGCTGCGATGTCCGCCGGGCAGAAGGAGCTGGTCGGAAGGTTGTACTCGGCGTTGAACACCGCTTTGTGACCCTGGTAGGCGCTGAGCTGGTTGCAGGTGCCGTACTGGTTGCACTGCTCGGTCAGCACCCCGTCGGCCAACGACGCCATGTCGGCGGCGTAGCTGTCACCGGTGTCGTCGGGGTTCTTGATGATCCAGCCCAGCCCGATGCCGTGCATGTAGTTGGCCAGGGTCGTCATGTACTGCTCCTCGATGGCCTTGGTCAACTGGAAGCCGGTGGTGTCGGTGTAGCTCTCGTCGATGTCCGTCTCGACAGCGTCGAAGCCCTTCTGCTGACACTGCTGGGAGATCATGTTCTCGATGATCGTGACGGTCTGGGGGTTGCCGATGTCGAGGTACTCCTCGGGGTAGCCGGACACCTTGGCGCCGAGCGCGCCCGCCGCTTGGAGCTGGGCATAGTACGTGGTCGCGGTGCCTTCCTGGGCTGCCGTGTAGTAGCTCCCGGCGGAGCCGACCTCGATGTAGCAGATGACGTGGTCCCCTGCGGCATGTAGGGAGGTCACCGTGCTGGCCGGATTGAGGATTCCGTCGATGTCGTACACCACCGGGTCGGGCGCGGGCTGGCCGTTCGGCAGCGTTGCCCCGGTGCCCATGTCGCTGGTGCTGGTGAGGCTCAACGGGTGGCCGATCTCCCACTGCCATGGCACGTTCCCCAGTGGTGGGCTCCAGTATGCCGGTGCCGTGTTGGATACCGCCTGACATGCGGACGGCAGAATCACCGTCCCGGCCAGGGCGATGGCCACTGCCGCGTTCCTACCCAATCTCCTCATGCTTTATCGGTCGTAGCGTTCGTCGCGGTCTTGGATCAGAAGCAGCGTCCGGCTTCCACTACTCCACGGTCACGGTCTTGGCCAGGTTGCGGGGCCGGTCGACGTCGTGGCCGTGCGCTTGTGCAAGCCAGTAGGCAAGGAACTGCAGGGGCACCGCGTCGACGACCGGCGAGAGCATCGGCTCGACGGCTGGTACCCACAGGACGTGATCGGCCAGGGCGGCCGTCTGGTCGTCGCCGTCGTTGCCGACCAGGACAATGGTCGCCCCCCGACTCTTGACCTCTTGGATGTTGGAGCACAACTTCTCCCACAGGCAGTTGCGGGTGGCCACGCCGACCACCACGGTGCCCGGCTCGATGAGGGCGATGGGGCCGTGCTTGAGCTCGCCGGCCGGGTAGCCCTCTGCCCGCAGGTAGGAGATCTCCTTCAGCTTGAGCGCGCCCTCCAGGGCTACGGGATGGCCGACGTGGCGACCGAGGTAGAAGAAGTCCCGGGCCTCGGCCAACTCCTGGGCCACCTCCGCCACGTCCTTGGTCCGCAGGAGCACCTTGTCGAGATGGTCGGGGAGTCCGAGCATCTGGTCCGTGACCGCGCCGATCTCGCTGGCGGAGAGGGTCCCACGGGCCTGTGCCAGCACCAGAGCCAGTAGTTCGAGGGCCACGATCTGGGTCAGGTGGGTCTTGGTGGCGGCCACGCCGATCTCGGGTCCGGCCCTCGTGTAGAGGACGCCGTCGGCCTCGCGGGCCATCGACGAGTCCACCACGTTGGAGACCACCAGCACCTTGGCTCCCAGGGCCCGAGCCTCCCGAAGCCCCTGGAGGGTGTCGACGGTCTCGCCGGATTGGCTGACCCCGATGGTCAGGGTGCGATGGTCGAGGATCGGGCGGCGGTAGCGGAACTCACTGGCGATGTCGACCTCGGTGGGCAGTCGTGCCCACTCCTCGATGGCGTACTTGGCCACCAGGGCGGCGTGGTAGCTGCTGCCACAGGCGACAATGCAGACCCGGTCGACGGCACGAAGGTCGTCCTCGCTCAGCCCGGCTGCCTCGTCGAGGGTCAGCGTCCCGTCGGCCCGGCGACGGCCGAACAAGGTGGCTGCGACTGCATCAGGCTGCTCGTGGATCTCCTTGGTCATGAAGTCGTCGTACCCACCCTGGCGCGACGCCGTCACGTCCCAGTCGATGCTCAGTGGCGTCGCCTTGGCCTCGGCTCCGTCCAGGGTGGTCACCCGCACGGATCCCGGGCGGAGCTCGGCCAGCTGGTCGTCTTCGAGGGCGAAGAGCCGGCGCGTGGAGCCGAGCAGTGCCGGGATGTCCGAGGCCAGAAACGAAGCGTCGTCACCCAGCCCGATAATGAGGGGGGACACCCGGCGGGCGGCCACCACCAGCTCGGGCTCGTCGGCGTGTACCGCGGCCACTGCGAAGGATCCCCGGACCCGTCGCAGCGCGAGGCGCAAGCCCTCGACAAGTGTCGATCCCCGGGCCATCTCCGCCTCGACGAGGTGTACCAGGACCTCGGAGTCGGTTTCGGAGGCTAGCACGTGCCCGGTGGCCACCAACCCGATGGCCAGGTCGGCGTGATTCTCGATGATGCCGTTGTGGACCAGGGCCAGTCTGCCTGTGCAGTCGAGGTGGGGGTGGGCGTTGACCGTCGTCGGCTCACCGTGGGTGGCCCACCGGGTGTGTCCGACTCCGCTGCTGCATCGTGGGGGCGCATCCTCGCCGAGCACCCGGAGATCGTTCACCGAATGGGTCCCCTCGGCTGCCCTCGTCCGCCAGAGGGTGCCACCGGTGACGAGGACCACGCCGGCTGAGTCGTACCCTCGGTATTCCAAGCGGCCCAGCCCTTCGAGGAGCAGTGGCAAGGCGTCGTCGACGCCGATCACTCCGATGATTCCGCACATGTTCTTAGGTTCCTGACTGCCAGAGGTCCGCAACGGCCTCGGCGATGGGAGTGGTTGGGACCCACTGGAGGTGGCGCCGGAGGAGGGTGACGTCGGCCTGCTGCCAGGGCACGGCCGCCGAGCGCCGCGAACCACCGACCGACTCGAAGACATCCCCTTCGAACCCTGCGGCGTCGGCCAACAACTCCACCATGGAGCGGCACGACATCGCCACGCCTCGCCCGACGTTGAGTACCGGGTGGGCGTCGATGTTGTGGATCGCCCGGAGGGCGGCTGTGGCCACGTCGGTACTGGCCAGGAAGTCACGGAATGAACAGAGCGGCCCCAGGGTGATGTAGGAACTCCGTGAAATGAGGGCCCGATTGATCTCCCGCGCCGCGGTGCCGGCAAGGGAGTTGGCCGGTGCCGACCTGCCGACAGGGTTGAAGACCCGAAGCACCGTGGCGCGGATGGCACCTCTGGTCACCATGTCCGTCACCAAGTCGGTGGCCTCGAGCTTGGTCCTCCCATAGTCGCCTACCGGGCGGGCAACGGCGGACTCCTCGATGGCGATGCCCTCGGGCTGACGTCCGTACTCGGCGGCCGATCCCATGTGGACCAGCGGGATGGGCTCGGTCACGGACAGTGCCATGACCAGCTTTTCGACCACCGTGGCGTTGGCCGCCTCGAGTAGCTCCGGCGAGCCCGACGTGCACCCGACGCAGTTGATGATCGCGTCCGGCTTGGTGTCGGCGAGCAGCGACACGAAGTCCTCTGCTGAGGCACGTACCAAGTCCATCGGCTGCCACCTGCCATTGGCCGACGTCCGGAGGCGCGACGGATGCCTGCTGACCGCCACCAGAGTGGGTGAGTCGCCCGACCTCTCGATGGCCTCGCGCACTTGGTTACCCAGGAACCCGTTGGCGCCGAGAAGGAGATACGTGGTCACCGAAGACTCGGAAGCAACCGCGGACCGAGAACGTCGAACTCACGGTTCGCCTGGTCGTAGTCGTCGGGTCGTCCGATGTCGAGCCAGAACCCGTCGAAGTGGTAGCTGGCCGGCAACGTTCCCCGCTCGATGAGGTCGAGCATCAGCTCGTCGAAGCCGTAGGGGAGGCCGGGGGTGTACCGCTCGAGGTGTCGCTTGCTGACACCGTAGATCCCCATGCTCACCGAGTAGGTCAGGGGTGGCTTCTCGGTGAAGCAGGTGACCTTGTGATCTACGACGTCCAGTACGCCGAAGTCGACCTGGTGGACGCGTTCGTAGGTGGCCACTGTCAGCGGTGCGCCGGAGGCGATGTGATCGTCCATGAGGTCGGCGTAGTCCAGGTCGGTGAGGATGTCACCGTTCATGAGGAGGAAGTTATCGGGCAGTTGATCCAGGACCATCAGTGCGGGCCCGATGGTGCCGAGCGGTGACTCCTCGTGGACGTAGTCCACCTCGATACCCCATTGGGACCCGTCGCCGACATAGGCGCGGATGAGCTGACCCAGGTGGCCGATGGCCAGTGTGGCCTTCCGGAAGCCCTTCGATGCCAGTTGGCGGAGGACGATCTCGAGGATCGAGTACTGCTCGCCGATGGGCACCAGTGGCTTTGGGATGACGGTGGTGTACGGGCGCAGGCGGACGCCCTTGCCTCCGGCCAGTATCACCACCTGTCGGGTATCGGTGGCGCACGGGTTGTCGATGAAGCTCGGGTCTGTCATGGTGATGCCCTTCTTCTCGGTAGTGCAGTCAGACGTTGTACTGGTCGGTCTTGTAACGGCTCAGGTTGTCGGGATTGCAGAACCACTCGATGGTGGAGTGGAGGCCTTCGGCAAGTGTGTGCGTCGGCTTCCACGACGCTGCCCGCTGGATGGCAGAACTGTCGGACACCAGACGGGTCACTTCGGAGCGCTCGGGGCGCAGGCGCTCCCCCTCGACGCGGATGTCCAGCGTGGTCCCCATCAGTTCGGCAATCAGCTTGACGGTGTCGGCTACCGAGATCTCCACGCCGCTGCCGGCATTGAAGGTCTGCCCGACGACGTCCTCGAGTGGCGCCTCGAGCATCGATTGGAAGGCAAGGGCGGTGTCGAGCACGAAGTTGAAGTCCCGTGTCGGGGTCAACGAGCCCAAGGCGATCTCCCGGCGGCCGGCGGCCAACTGTGAGATCACGGTGGGGATGACGGCGCGGGCCGACTGACGAGGACCGTAGGTGTTGAACGGTCGCAGGGTGATGATCGGGAGGTCGAAGCTGAGGTGGTAGCTCTCGGCCAGCTTGTCGGCGGCGATCTTGGAGGCGGAGTAGGGCGATTGGGCCTGGAGGGGATGATCCTCGGTGATGGGTACGATCTGAGCGCTGCCATAGACCTCGCTGGTCGAGGTGCAGACGATCCGAGAGGTCCCGAGCGCCCGACCCGCCTCGAGCACGTTGAGAGTGCCGCCGGCATTGGTCTCCAGGTAGGACCACGGAGCCTGGTACGAGTAGGGGATGGCGATCAGTGCGGCGAGATGGCAGACCATGTCGGCACCGGTCATCAGGGCCAGGACCGTGTCGCGGTCACGGACATCGCCCGGGACCACCTCGATGGCGTCCAGGGTGTGGGCGTCCAGGGACTCGAGCCATCCCCACGAGCCGAACGAGTTGTACTGGACCATCGCCCGGACGCGATAGCCCGAGCCGACCAGGGTCTCCGCAAGGTGGGAGCCGATGAATCCGTCGGCTCCGGTGATCGCTACGGTGGTGGACATCGGAATTGGATCGCTTTCTGTAGGTGGTTTGGACTAGTAACTCAGGGGCGACATCAGGACGCGCCGTGCCAGCACGGCCATGATGATGATCGCCGCCCCTATGGATACGAGCAGGGCGGTGAGCCCTGCCCACGGAGTGATATGGCTCCAGATGACCTCAGTGCCTGCCAGGGTTGCGCTGAGGATGGCGAAGGTGGCTGCCCAGCAGGTGAGGACCAGGTCGATCCGACCTGTCGAGCCCAGCAGCAAAGCGAGGAAGAAGGAGAGCCCGAGCGCCCCGACCGCGGCGAGTAGGAGCGGGACCATGGAGGCGTGCAGGTGGTGGCCGATCACCACGCCCGCCACGGACAGGACGGCCAGCGCCGCCACGTAGGTGCCGACCGACCGTCCGAAGGCCGACCGGATCTGGTGGCCGAAGTGGGTGAGATCGGGGCTCGTCGCCAGGGCGGACGTGGCCCGGCTGCGGAAGGAGCGCAGTTGCCACTCCATCAGCCCGAGGGTCAACAGCAATGGCGAGACAGCGATGATCAGGGCGCCGCCACTTCCGTTGGTCTCCTCGGCAAAGACGATGTACACCGAGGTCAGGAGCCCACAGCCCAGCCCGTAGAGGAAGTACTTGGCGGTCCGCTCCCGCACGGCCCGTTGCAGCGCGGGGCGCCGCCAGAGCGGTGACAGCACGTGTCGGTTGGCGACCGCGATGACCAGGCCGGTCGTCACCACCACCGACCACGCCGCCGCCCGGTGGCTGATGGTGACCGGAAGGAGCCCCGTGGCGGACAGCGACCCGACCGCGGCCGGCAGCATGCAGATCGCCAGTAGCCATTCGGCCTGTTGGAACAGGAGGATGCCGGCGGCGCCGATGTAGGCGGCCACACCTACCGCTATCACGACGCTCGCCTCGCTCCCTCCCAGTGTCCACCAGGCAAGCACCGCACAGCCGAGGCACACCACGGCGTTGATCAGTATCGAGCCGAAGGCCACCAGAGAGTCGCTCCGCTCGTCCCCCTGTCCTCGCAGTGCCCAGGCGACTGCGGCGACAGCTTGGCTGATGGCCCATGCAACGGTGAGGCCGACCGGGAGCACCCACCAGTGCGGATGCACAGAGAAACCACGCACGATCACCGGGAAGAACAGCGCAGGGAGGGCGAAGAGCGCACCGCGCATCAGGTCCAGTGGCCCTCCCATGGGCTCGCTCGCTGGAGCCGGTGCCTCGACGTGCTCGAACGGCAGGGATGCGTAGACGACATTGGCCGCGGCGAACACATCGGGGTAACCGAACGAGTCGACCGCCACCTGGCTGCTCATCCCGTGGGTCTCCAGTCGGGCGGCGATCTCCAGGGGGTCCACCGCGGCGGAGCAGGTGGCCGCCAGCTGTGGGTCACCCAGCACCCAGTCGATGAGCCCCCCGTCCGACCGATCGATGTCCGGTCGCTCGGCCTCCACGTGATGGATGGCCGGCTGGTCGATGTCGGCATCGAGCTCGACCTGGTCGCCCGCACCCGGCGTCGTCATGACCGGGACCCGCTCTCCACTGTGTCGCGCATGGGTTGAGTGCGGGCTTTGGGAACAGCGGCGAGCTCCGGGAAACCGAGCCTTCGGATCGGGGCCGGACCTTGGGCATCTCGCTCCCTGCGGCTCTGATCCTGGTCGCGCTCGAGAACGAGGGCGCTGGAGATCCGACCGGTCACCTCACGGTAGAGGTCCCCGAAGATGGCAAGGCTCTGTTCGAGCGTGAACATCGACAGGATGCGGGTGCGCGCCGCGTGGCCGAGGGTCTGGCGGAGCCCTGGGTCGGACAGAAGCAGGAGGCACGCCTCGGCTGTCTTCTCGGGGTTCTGGGGAGGCACGATGAAGCCGGCGTCGCCGGTGGCCTCTCTCACCCCCCCCACATCGGTGGCCACGGTTGGCTTGCCTGCGGCCATCGCCTCGATGAGGGTGTAGGGGAACCCTTCCGAGATGCTGGTCAGAAGCACGATGTGTCCGGAGTGGTAGGCATCCACTACTGACGCGGCGCGGCCTTCGAACGTGGCGGCGCCGGCCAGGTCGAGGGAGTCCCGCAGGGCGACGCAACGGTCGAGGTAGCTCTGGTTCTCCGCCGAGGCGCTTCCGAAGATGCGGAGCCGGGCGGCGGGCAGGGCCTCGCGCACCTTGGCAAAGGAGCGGATCAAGGTCTCGACGTCCTTCAGGGGGTCGATCCGACCCAACCAGACGAGGGTCGGATGGTCCGGTTCGGAATGGCTGGTGATGAAGTTCGCCGCGTCGACCCCGTTGTAGATCGGGTGGATGCGTTCCGGGGCGGCCCCGTTGGCCTCCAGCCATTGGCGGTTGTACTCGCTTCCCGGCGCGATGGCGTTGGCGATCTGGTAGCCGGCCCAGGTGAGGCGCTTGAAGAAGCGGAGCATGATGGATCGAACCGGAGCCGAGTAGGCCTGGGGCCCGTAGCTCAGGTACCGCTCACGCAAGTAGATCCCGTGCTCGCTCAGGACCAGAGGGGTGTTGCGGGACCAGTGGGCCCCGAGGGCCAAGAGCACGGAGAGTCCGTTGGCTGTGGCGTGGCAGAGATCCGCCTCGGGGGGCGGGGCGAAGAGAGGCCGCAGCTGATGCTCGATGAGCTCGAGGGCCAATCTGGCGTCGGCCACGGTGACCGGGTCCGGATCGGAGTCGGACGCGCGGTCGCCGGGCCCCGCCTGCCGCATGGACTCGAGAAGCACTTCCAGCGATTCCGTGGTCCGTAATGCGCCGACCATCGGGGTGTGCTGTGAGAGTGCGAAGAGGTGGTGGAGTGCGGAGAGGAACCTCGCCTCGCCGTCGGGCTCCACCAACGACGTCGCCAGTTGCTCGAATGTGGCACGGAGTTCCGCAGAGTTCCGCACCGACCGCTTGGGATGGGGCGCCGGGCCCCACAACGGGATGGAATGGAGAGCGTCGACGTTGTCGGGGAGTTCCCATGCGGGGTCGTGGTCGCCGCCGCCGCCGCCGGTGATGGCGTGGACAGTGAACCGATGGGGTGCCAGCCCTCGGACGAGCTGGTCGCACCAGACGCTGACTCCGCCTGGGTGATATGGGTAGGTGCCCTCAGAGAGGAGCGCGATGTCCATTGTGTTGGTGCCCTCTGTCCGCCTTGCGATGACCCGTCGGATGACGAGTCCGTTCGGCTTTGTCCTCGGGTATGACAGTAGAGAGGCGACTCCGATGTGAACACCCCAGACTTTGATGCCGGGGATCCGATCCGTCACCCGTCTCAGCATCGGTCGACCCGAGTGACATCTCGGGCGACCCTGTAAAGAGGATTCGCCCACCCTTGGACTAGGGCCGCGGGTCCGCGTGGCGCCGGTACGGCCGTGCCGACGTGGCCGTCTCCGGGAGAGCTCGGAAGCGGCACCTGGGCGGCGCCGGCGAAATGCCGGGGTCGGCCCCGGTGCGGGGCCGGAAAGTTCAGGGTGTCGATCCGACAGTGCAGGGTGGTGGAGCGACACCTCCGGGCTTACTGTGGCCAGAGGCCCTGGGGCGCACTCGGCGCGGGCTGCCGGAGGAAGGGCAAATCATTCTCATGACTCGACTTCGGCGATCCGTCGTTGTGCTCGCGATGACCACTGTGCTGGTGGCCACGTTGGTGTCGGTGGTCGCCCGCTCGGCGGCGGCCGCCGCCCCGGTGCAGCTCAACCTCAAC
>Ga0224557_1003791_pt1 | contig 11485 bp, 9 predicted proteins | sample 714S31014metaG_FD_180677 | JGI IMG/M metagenome (GOLD analysis project Ga0224557, IMG submission 180677) | Peat soil microbial communities from Stordalen Mire, Sweden - 717 S3 10-14 | ecosystem: Environmental > Terrestrial > Soil > Wetlands > Peat | place: Sweden: Norrbotten County, Stordalen... | reverse complement strand
GTGAATACCCCGCCAAGATCCGTGTCACCGACACCGAGTTGGCAGCAGTGAACCTCCACCGCGAGGCGTTTCATCCGGAATGGAACTACAGCATCAAACCACGACGTTAATTATGAACAAGCCCTTAGGCAGCATATGAAAATTATCTGGCGTTTTGGCGGCGTCTGGACGCGTCTAGGCCCACCCGCCTCGCGGCATGTGCCACCAGTACCTGCCTGGCGAGGCGTGCGGCCCCATCCACGCCCAGCCGCTCGCCAATTTCACCAACTAATTTCCAGACGCCGCCTTAGGCTCGACGGTTGGCGGGTAGCTGTACTTGACTCGTGCTAGTCACAGGGCCATGCTCTGTCACCGGCGGGCTAGCTGATCACTTCCCAGGAGACCGTATGGCAACCACACCCGCGACATCCCTCATCAAGGATTCGATCCTCGACACGATCGGCAACACCCCGATGGTGCGGCTTTCGCGGATCGGCGCTGGTCTGACGCCGCAACTGGTAGCCAAAGTCGAGTACTTCAATCCGGGCGGCTCGATCAAGGACCGCATAGCAGTGGCGCTGATCGAAGCTGCTGAGCGCGACGGCAAGCTCAAGCCAGGCGGCACGATCGTCGAACCCACTTCCGGCAACACCGGCACCGGACTCGCCATTGCGGCGCGACTGAAGGGATACAGCGTCGTCGCGGTGATGCCCGACAAGATGTCGCAGGAGAAGATTGACCTGCTGCGGGCATACGGAGCGGAAGTGGTGATGGCACCAACTGACGTCGCCCCCGAGTCACCGCAGTCCTACTATCGCGTTGCCGACCGGCTCGCAGCGGAGATTCCCGGCGCCTTTCAGCCCAACCAGTACGTCAATCCCGCCAACCCCCAGGCGCACTATGAGTCGACCGGGCCAGAGATCTGGGAGCAGACGGAGGGCAGGATCACGCACCTGGTGCTGGGCGTCGGCACCGGCGGAACCGTCTCCGGAACCGTGCGATACCTGCGTGAGCAGAAGCCTGAGATGGTGGTGGTCGGCGCCGATCCCGAAGGATCGATCTATTCCGGTGGAGCAGAGAACGTTCGCCCCTACCTGATCGAGGGTGTGGGCGAGGACTTCTGGCCGCCCAACTTTGACCGCTCGACCGTCGACCGCTGGATCGTCGTATCCGACCGTGACGCGTTCCTGACGACGCGCCGGCTGGCTCACAAAGAGGGGATCCTCGTGGGCGGCTCGAGTGGGATGGCAGTGCACGCGGCGTTGGAGCTGTCAGCCCAGATCACCGACCCGGAAGCGCTGGTCGTTGTGATCCTGCCTGACGGCGGCCGGGCGTATCTCTCAAAGATCTTCTCGGATGGCTGGATGCGCCAGTACGGCTTCGTCGAACCAGCCGGAGCACTGACCGTCGGCGACGTACTGATACACAAGCGGATTGCCGGCGCGACGCCGACACTTGTGACCGTCGCCGCCGACGATCCTGTGAGGGAGGCGGTCTCGCTGTTCCACACGCACCAGGTTTCGCAGCTGCCGGTGGTCGATGCGGCCGACGAGTCGAAGGTCATCGGCTCAGTCGGGGAACGCGGGCTGCTCAGGCACGCAGCCAGCGACCTGGGGTTGCTGGATGAGCCCGTCTCCAAGGTGCTCGAGCCGCCCTTCCCAACGGTCGCGATCGACGTTCCGGCGCGCGATGCGGCTGAACTGCTGGTCGGGGATAGGCAGGCTCTGCTGGTGGTGCGCGACGGCGTACCCGAGGGTCTCGTGACGCGTACCGACCTGCTCGAAGCGCTGGTCTCCTGACGGGACCGCTATCAATTCCCCTGTGAGCGCAGACAATCCTGAACAGCTTGGATTCGGCACCCGCGCGGTTCATGCCGGCCTGACCCCCGATCCGACGTTCAAGTCGGTCATCCCGGCGATTCACCAGACCTCGACGTACGCGCAGCCGGCGCCTGGCCAGTTCGTCGGGGACTACGACTACGCGCGCTCCGCCAACCCGACCCGCTTTGCGCTCGAGAACGCGCTCGGTGAACTTGAGGGCGGGCATGCGGTGACGTTCTCCTCGGGGTTGGCGGCTGAGCATGCGCTGCTGACAGTCGTTGCGCAGGCCGGCGCGCACGTCGTGCTTCCGGCCGACCTCTACGGCGGCACTTACCGCCTGGTCGACAAGGTGCTGACTCGCTGGGGGCTTGAGTACACGCTGGTCGATCAGACCGACGCTGCGGCGCTGGCGGCGGCGATCGGCCCGAAGACGAAGCTGATCTGGGTCGAGACCCCCACCAACCCCCGCCTTGATGTGGTCGATGTGAGTGCGGTGCTGAAGGCGGCGCGCGACGCCGACAGCCGCCCCCTGCTGGCCGTGGACAACACGTTCGCGACTCCCGTCAACCAGCGCCCACTCGAGCTCGGCGCGGACTTTGTGGTGCACTCGACCACCAAGTACCTGGGCGGGCACTCCGACGTGGTTGGCGGCGTCGTGATCACGCGCGATCAGCATTGGTACGAGCAGCTGCGCTTCGTCCAGAACGCCGTCGGAGCGGTGCCTGGGCCGTTCGACTGCTTTCTGGTTCACCGCGGGATCAGGACCCTGCACCTGCGGATGGCGGCCCACGCGGCCTCGGCATCGGCCGTGGTGGAGATGCTGCACTCAGTACCCGAGGTCTCCGATATCCGCTGGCCCGGGTTCAGCGGCATGGTCTGCTTTCGCCACCCCGACGCGAACGGGATCGTGGCGCGCACGCGCCTCTTCACCCTGGCCGAGTCGCTGGGTGGTGTCGAGTCGCTGATCGAGGTTCCGCAGGCGATGACTCACCAGTCCGTCGAAGGCTCCGACGCCGCCGTGCCTGCGGACCTGGTCAGGCTCAGCTGCGGCGTCGAGGATCCGGCGGACCTGGTGGCTGACCTGCGGCAGGCGCTGCGGGCTTGACCGTCATTCGCATTCCTGAGATGGACTTCCGTCCTGATAGCGACGTCGATGTCTTCGTCGTCGTCGGCCACGCGCCGCTTCGCGAGCTGCGCCGCGCGGTGCGACCGACCGAGGGCCGCAGCGACGTCCCGCGCCCCGCGAACGCATCGCCGCGACCCTCTATCTTTCGGCTTACATAGGAGCCCCGGACGGCTCCTATGGCGACTTAAGCGGTCACGGTTGAGCAGCGGCACCTCGCAGCCCTGGAAGTCGGCGGTGTTTCTGGTTAAGACGGTGAGATCGTGGATCAGCGCACTGGCGGCGATAAGGCGGTCGACGGTGTTGCGGGGAGCGCTTGCGTTGAGTCGTCTCCACTCTTCGGCGATGCGGGTGTCGATCGCGACTATCCGGTCCGCGAATCTGCAGAGCGCGCGAGCCGGCGCAGAGGCGTATGCTGGTAATTCTGCATGGTCCGCGCGCTTGTTACCGGCGCTTCCGGTTACGTAGGCAGTCGACTGGTGCGCGAGCTTTACGCGCTCGGCGAGTCGGTCGGGTGTGTCGCGCGCGACCCGAGCCGGGTTAGCTTCGATCCAGCTGTCACGGTACATCGGGGCGACATGCTCGACCCGAGTTCGCTGAGCGCGATCGGCGGCGGCTACACGACGGCCTACTACCTCGTTCACTCGATGGGTCGGGGAGGCGGCTCGGACTATGAACAGCGCGACGCGAGCGCCGCGTCGAACTTCGCTCGGTTCGCGACGGCCAGCGGCGTCGAGCAGGTCGTGTACCTCGGCGGTCTCGGCGATCGGCCTGGATCTCAACATCTGCGCTCGCGACTGCGGGTCGGTGAGATCCTGCGCGACCAGGGACCACCGCTCACTTGGTTCCGTGCCGGCATGGTCGTCGGCGCCGGCTCCGAGAGCTACCGAACCTTGCGTTCACTTGTGGAACGGCTACCGGTGATGCTCGCCCCGTCCTGGCTGGCAACGTCCACGCAGGCGATCGCGATCAGCGATGTGCTGCGGTACCTAATCGACTGCCCTGGCATACCTGAGACACGTTCCCGTGAAATTCAGATCGGCTCGGCAGAGGTACTCACCTATGGCCAGATGCTCGACCAGATGGCCGACGCGCTGGGATTGCGACGACGCCCACGCATTCCGGTTCCGCTGCTCACACCATGGCTCTCGTCGCATTGGATCGGCCTGATCACACCCGTCGACGCGGGCGTTGCGAGGCCATTGATCGAAGGGCTCTCGACCGACACAACGGTCACAGACCCGTCCGGAATGGCGCTCTTCGACTTTCAACCACGATGCTTTAAACAGGCGTTGCGTGAGGCTATCGTCGAAGAGAACGGATCCGGTCAGCGCGCCGCGTCGTGATTGGCAAGAGCCGCCCCGGACCCGCGCTGACGTGGAAGCAGGCTCGCTCCAAGTCACACAGCAGGGCCCTCCACCTCGCCAGCCGGTCGTGCGAGGCCGGGTCGGCCGGCGGATGTTCGGCCGACCCTGAATCCCAGCCGATCACTCATCGCTAGGATCGCGCCGCGGATCCGGATGATCGACGCCGCGCAATCATCGAATTGACCCCGAGCGTCGACTCCAACATCGCTGCGGTCGGCGCCTACGCGGTCGTTGCCGGCATCTCACGTTCCGGCCGCGACCGGCGTTGTATCCGTATGACCCAACATCACCTCCGGCTCTACGACTACGCCGCCTCATGCAACTGTTACAAGGTGAGGCTGCTCATGGCGCACCTCGGCATCGCGTACGAAAGCGTGCCGGTCGACATCTTCAATGGCGACACACTCAGCGACGACTACGCGCGTATCAACTTCATGCGTACCACGCCGGTGCTCGAAACCGAGGATGGTCGCCACTTGCCCGAGTCCAACGCGATCCTCTTCTACCTAGCGCAGGACACCAAGTACCTGCCCGGCGATGTATTCGAGCTTGCGCAGGCCGTGCGTTGGCTGATCTACGAGCAGACCGACGTCGTGCCGATGATCGGCGGCCTGCGCTTTCGGTTGCTGGCGGGACGGTGGAGCCCTGAGGATCCCGACGCCATCCGGCGCCGCGAGGGGGCCGAGGACGTGCTCGCGCTGCTTGATAACCACCTCGCCGCGCGGGAGTTCTTCGTCGGCGGCCGCTACACGATCGCGGACATCGCAATCTATGGCTATACCCACCGAGCACATGAGGCGGGACTGAACATACAGCCGCACGCCGGCCTTCGCTCCTGGCTCGCGCGTGTCGAGCAACAACCCGGCTACGCCGAAGACGTACAGCCGTACGGGGCCAACGCCGCCCCCGGCGCCGGACGATCGATCTACGGCTGAGCCGGGACGATTCCCGCCGCCCTGCCATCGCGCAAGGAAGCGCACGCCAACACTCCTCGCCTTGCGCTACTCGTCGGCCGGATGCGCTCGGTAGTGCTCGCGCCAGATGAGCTTGTAGATGGGGATCTTCCGGGGAAGGTCACGCAGGCCAGGGATGAACGGGATCAGGATGAGCGCCAGGCTTAGCACGCCCATCATCGCCAGCACCAGGATGTCGACGTTGGTGGAGGTCGAGAACGGCTTGACCTGGTACCAGAAGGTGTAGAGCCAAAGCCATACTTGCCCGGGGTAGCTGCCGGTCTCGTTCATCATCCCCCACTGAGAGCCGAGCAGATGCTGCTGCTGGGCGTGGTTCGTCAGAACCCCTCCGTCGGCCATGAACATGAGCGCCTTGGTTGGGTTGTCCTGGTAGAACTGCTTGCCGGTCAGCAGCGCGCCGTCGAGGCCGCCGGATTGGGCGAAGGTGAGCAGTGCGGTCATCATCGTAGGCAGCGGCCCGTAGCTTCCGGGCGTCACCGAGATCGAGTCGCTCGACTTGATAGTCGCCTTCGCGAGCGCGGCTTCGTACGCGCTCGTCCACGCCGCCTGGGTTTTCGTTTTGGCGGCCTGATAAACAGAGATCGCGTTCTGGAGCGCGGGTTGTCCCGTGATCGAGCGCAACGGCGCGATCACGAAGTCCTGCGCACTGTTGATCGGCTGGCTGACACCGAACCACCTGGCTGGGTAGAGAGGCCCGAGGTGCTGCGTGTTGGCCGTGACGTTGTTGTACGGCGGCCCGTAGCCACCGGTTATGCTCGAGCCGTCGAGTTCTGTCGCTGCCGTTGTTACGAAGTCGACGGGGTTGGTGCGCGACCAAGATTTGATCGTGCTTGGCGGCAGGTCGGGCGAGGAGAAGAGGATGGTCAGTAGCACCACCAGCGCGAGGACCACGCCGAGCGCGATCGTCGCTTCTTTGAGGATGTCGTAGGGCCGGTAGGCGCCCTTCCATTCTCGGTAGGACTCGTCTTCGTTGCGGCGGGTCTCGCGACTCATGGCATCGGCTCGGCGGTTGCAGGTCGGGGAGCAGGTGTCGCCGGTGGCTCGTCGGATATCTGGAACGGCGGCACGATGCCGTGCTTGCGAACCAGAAGCACGTGCGCAGCCACCAGCCCGACGACAGCGAGCGGTAGCAGCAACACGTGGTAGGTGTACATCTGGCCGAAGTTCATGAGGTTCCAGAACGAGCCGATACCGGCGGCGTTTAGCGCGTCCTTTGCCTGGGTGGATATCCACTGCGAGTCGAAGTTCTGCTGGGACACGTAGCCCGTCAGCGCGCACGGGATCGCGACCAAGAAGGTGACCGTCCCGGTTATCCAGACCCGCGCCCGGCCGCCTCGCCAGGCGGCCATCCAGTACTTGCCCCACAGGTGGACGATCATGAAGAAGAAGAACAACTCGACCGACCAGAGGTGGATGCTGTTGAAGAAGTGGCCGATCCCGGAGCTGTGCCACCAGTCGGGTCCCTGCAAGCTCAGGATCATTCCGGACGCGATGAGCAGCACCAGCGACGCGAGTGACAGCACGCCGAATATGTAGATCCACGACGCCATGTAGGCGGGTTGGCTGTCCGGTAGGAGCTTCTCGGGCGGAAGTGCGCCGACCGCGCGCTCACGGACCGCTCCCGTCCACGGCCGTTTCGCGGTCCCGCTCATTCCGTCGGTTCCTTCCGGCTGCGTCCCGGGAACGGCGCCAAGATGGCGAACGCGAACACAATCACCATCAGCACGATCACGATCACGTTCGACACGGACATCGAGAAGAAGTGCCAGTGCACGGTGTTGGACGGGTGGTTGAGATTGAAGATCGCCGCGCTCATCGCACTCTGCCCTCAACCGTTCTCGTCGCAGCGGGTTCCGCTGACGTCACCACGATCACTGACCAGTCGTCGTGGCGGAGCCGCAGCATCGGTTCCGAGCCTGGCAAGTCGTGAAAGTGCGCGACCCGGCGCACTGCGATCAGGCGATACATGGCCTCGGCTCCTGACGAGTTGGTTATGACGCTGACCCACGAGCCAGCGCGACCACCCGGCCGAGCGTTGGAGCCGGGAAACTCACGTCCGTCGAAGGTTGAAGCGCACGCACCGAGAATCCTACACCTCAACGCCACCAGTCGCGCTCCGCTGTCGTCGTGATTCTTTGTCGGGTCACCAGTGACAACGTGCGCAGGGACGTGGAGTCTCCTGCCAGGAGCTGAGCCCTCAGCGACACTGACGGGCGGCGGCTCCGTGCATCTAAGACCATCAAGATGGCCAGAGCTGATCGGGAGGGAGCAGCCTATTCTCAATCGGCATGGTCGCCGTCCACACCCCGCTCGCCGCTGCCCGGTTCGTCGCAAGCTCCGGCGCCGCGTAGATGCCCCTCATCGACGAGGCGGCGCTTCGCGAGCTGACGCTGCGGGACGAGCAGCGCCTTCGCCACCAGGCTCAGCGGCTCCGTCGGGGCACCGAGGAAGGCCGGGCGCGCTTCCAACAACAGCTTGACGAGGCGCGGGTCCGGGTCCAGCGAAGGCGCGCGTTGGTCCCGGAGGTTTCCTACCCACCGCAGCTACCGGTATCAGCGCGTCGCGAGGACCTGCTCGCTGCGATCCGGGATCACCAAGTCGTCGTCGTAGCCGGGGAGACGGGCTCGGGCAAGACGACTCAGCTCCCCAAGCTCTGCCTCGAGCTCGGGCGTGGCGTGCGCGGGGCCATCGCCCACACCCAGCCGCGACGGCTCGCGGCGCGGACCGTGGCGCAGCGAATCGCGGACGAGCTCGACGTGCCGCTCGGCGGTGCCGTCGGCTACGCGGTCCGCTTTGACGCTCGGGGGTCCGAGGACACCTTGGTCCGTCTGGTCACGGACGGTCTGCTGCTGGCCGAGATCCGCCGTGATCCGCTGCTGCGGCGCTACGACACGGTGATCGTCGACGAGGCCCACGAACGCTCGCTCAACATCGACTTCCTGCTCGGCTGCCTGCACCGCATCCTGCCGCGGCGCCCCGATCTCAAGCTGATCATCACGAGCGCGACGATCGACCCCGAGCGTTTCAGCGAGCACTTCGGCGGCGCCCCGATCATCGAGGTTTCGGGCCGGACCTATCCAGTCGAGGTCCGTTATCGGCCCCCAGGAGAGGGCGAGGAGCTGCTCGATGCACTGGCGGAGACCGTCGAGGAGCTGCTCGCCGAGCGGGACGGTGACGTGCTCGCGTTCTTCTCGGGGGAACGGGAGATCCGCGACGCCGAGGAGCTGCTCGGCGGACGGCTTGGGCCGGGCGTTGAGGTGCTGCCGCTGTACTCGCGGCTCGCGGTCGCCGATCAGCAGAAGGTCTTTGGCCGGGATCGGACCCGCAAACGCCGCGTCGTCCTCGCGACGAACGTCGCCGAGACGTCGCTGACCGTCCCGGGTATCCGCTGCGTCGTTGACACCGGCCTCGCCCGGGTCTCCCGCTACAGCGCGCGGCTGAAGGTCCAGCGGCTGCCGGTCGAACCGATCTCGCGCGCGTCGGCCGACCAGCGCAAGGGCCGCTGCGGCCGCCTCGGCGACGGGATCTGCGTCCGGCTCTACTCAGAGGATGATTTCAACGCGCGGCCGGAGTTCAGCGACCCGGAGGTCCTGCGAACGAACCTCGCGAGCGTGATCCTCCAGATGGCCGCGTTCGGGTTGGGGGAGGTCGAGGCGTTCCCGTTTCTCGAGCCGCCCGACCGCCGTCAGGTCCGTGACGGCGTCGCACTGCTACACGAGCTGCGGGCGTTGGACCCGTCGGCCGCCGAGGCGCTCACGCCGCTCGGGCGCAATCTCGCGCGGCTTCCGATCGACCCGCGCCTGGGTCGCATGGTGCTGGAGGCCGACAAGCTCGGCTGCGCCCGCGAGGTGGCCGTCATCGCCGCCGCGCTGTCGATCCAGGATCCGCGCGAGCGCCCCGCCGAGCAGCGCGGCGAGGCCGACCAGCTCCACGCCCGTTTCACGGATCGATCATCGGACTTCCTTGCGTACGTGAACCTGTGGCGCTACCTGCGCTCGCTGGAAGATGAACTGTCGCGCTCACAGGTCCGCAAACGTTGCAAGGCCGAGTTTCTGCACTACCTACGCATCCGCGAGTGGCAGGACCTCGTCGCCCAGCTCGAGGACGCAGCGCGCGAGGTCGGGGTAACGCTCAACGACGCGCCAGGCGAGGGGCCCGAGATCCATGTCGCCCTCCTCTCCGGGCTGCTTTCGCACCTGGGAATGAAGGACGGCGGGACCCGCGAGTACACCGGCGCACGCGGGGCGAAGTTCGCGATCTTCCCCGGCTCGGTGCTCGCGCGCCGCGGGCCGACGTGGGTGATGGTCGCCGAGCTCGTCGAGACGACGCGGCTGTGGGGCAGGACAGCGGCGGCGGTCGACATCAGACAGGTCGAGCCGCTCGCCGAGCACCTCATCAAGCGCTCCTACGGCGAGCCGCGGTGGGATCGCCGCCGCGCCGCCGTCGTCGCAACCGAGCAGGTGACGTTGTACGGCCTGGCGATCATTGGGTCGCGGACCGTCCAGTACGGGCGGATCGACCCGGCAGCCGCGCACGAGCTGTTCATCCGGCACGCGCTCGTCGAGGGCGATTGGGACCAGGGCCACGCGTTCATGCGCGAGAACGAGCGCCGTGTGGAGGAGGTCGAGGCGCTCGAGGCGCGGGCGCGGCGGCGTGACCTGCTCGCGAGCGAGGCGCTGCGGGCGGCGTTCTTCGACGCGCGGATACCGGAGGACATCGTCAGCGGGCGTCATTTCGACCACTGGTGGAAGCAGGCGCGGCAGACGCAGCCAGCGCTGCTCGACTACCCGATGGACATGTTGATCGAGGGCGACGTCGCGCCGAACGACCGTGACCGGCCGGCGCGCTGGAAGCAGGGTTCGCTGGAGCTCGCACTGTCCTACCGCTTCGAGCCCGGCTCGTCGGCCGACGGCGTCACGGTCCATATCCCGCTCGCGTCCCTCGGGGCGGTACGGGGGACGAACTTCGAGTGGCTCGTGCCCGCGTTTCGCAGCGAGCTCGTCGTCGCGCTATTGCGGACGTTGCCGAAGCGACTGCGCACGCCGCTAGTTCCGATCCCCGATACCTCGACCGCGCTGCTCGCCGACGTCAAGCCACGCTCCGGCCCACTGCTCGAGGTGCTCGCCGAGGCGATCGAGCGGCTGCGCGGCGTGCGCGTCGGCGCCGCTGACTGGTCACTCGACGATCTGCCCGCGCACCTGCGGATGACCTTCTGTGTCGAGGACGAGGACGGGACGGTACTCGCGTCGGGCCGGTCCCTCGACGCGCTGCGCGATGAGCTGCGGCCGGCATTGAAGGCGCGCCTGGAGCACGCGGTGCCGGCGCTCGCACGCCATGAAATGCGCGGCTTCGACATCGATTCGCTGCCGCGGACGGTCGATCTCCCTGGCGGCCTGCGCGGCTTCCCGGCGCTCGTCGACGAAGGCGACGCAGTCGGGATCCGAGTCTGCGAGACCGCGGGGGAGCAGGCCGGGACGATGGCCCGGGGGACCCGGCGGCTGCTGCGGCTCACCGTTCCCTCGCCACGCCACTGGGTGACCGGTCAGCTCGGCCCGCAGCTGACGCTCGCGCTCGCCGCCGCGCCCCACGGCACTCTGGACGCGGTGATCGAGGATGCCACGAGCGCGGCACTAGACGCGCTGACCGCGAGTGGCGGCGGGCCGGCGTGGGACGCCGCGGCGTTCTCGGCACTCCGCGAGCACATCCGCGGTGAGCTGCGGCCCGCGACGCTCGATGCGCTGGTCGCGTTCGGTCAGATCCTCGAGGCGGCGCGAGCCATCCGCGAGCGGCTCGACGCGCTCCCGGCGAGCGCTGTCTTCGGACCCGCGCGGGAGGACGTCGCCCGCCAACTCGGCCGGCTCGTCTACCCCGGGATGCTGGCGGCGGCCGGCGTCGCGCGGTTGGGCGATGTAGAACGCTACCTGCGCGCAGCGGCGCAGCGCCTCGAGCGACTGGCGAGCCACGCCGTCGCCGACGGCGAGCGGATGGCTGCGATCCGTGCGCTGGAGGCTCAGGCCACCGGACGCAGTGACGTGATGTGGCTGATCGAGGAGGTGCGCGTCGCCCAGCTCGCCCCAGGCCCGCACGTCCGCCCGGGCGCGACGGTCAAGCGCGTCCGCGAGGCCCTCGCCGTGAGCTAAGGGCCTATCCCGGTAGGGGCGTGCGACTGGGGTGGTCCAGGACCAAGCTGGGCGCCGCACGACGTCGCGGCAGGTAGCGGCG
>Ga0224557_1003786_pt1 | contig 11490 bp, 10 predicted proteins | sample 714S31014metaG_FD_180677 | JGI IMG/M metagenome (GOLD analysis project Ga0224557, IMG submission 180677) | Peat soil microbial communities from Stordalen Mire, Sweden - 717 S3 10-14 | ecosystem: Environmental > Terrestrial > Soil > Wetlands > Peat | place: Sweden: Norrbotten County, Stordalen... | reverse complement strand
GAAGACCGTCAACCGCGCGCTTGCGGCGCTCGGCGGCATCGAGCGGTTCATCAAATCTGGCGACCGCGTGGTTCTGAAAGTCAACGCCGCCTTTGCCTCGCCGGCCGCGCTGTCGGCGACGTCGAATCCCGATCTGGTTGCCGAAGTGGCGCGGCTTTGTCTCAAAGCGGGGGCCGCATCCGTGATTGTGACGGACAATCCGATCAACGACCCGCAAAGCTGCTTCGCGCTCACCGGCATCGCCAAGGCGGCGGAAGCTGCGGGCGCAAAAATCGCATTGCCGATGGCGTCTTCATTCAAGCCGACAACGCTGGCCGGCGCCACGTTGATCAAGGATTGGCCGTTGCTCATCGAGCCATTCAAAGGCGTGACCAAACTCATTGGCCTCGCGCCGGTCAAGGATCACAATCGCGCCGGCGTGTCCATGACGATGAAAAATTGGTATGGATTGCTCGGCGGCCGGCGGAACGTTTTTCATCAGGACATCCACACGATTATTTTTGAACTGGCGCGGCTGGTTCGTCCCACGCTGGTTATCCTCGACGGCACCACGACAATGATGACGAACGGGCCGACCGGCGGTTCGCTCGCCGATCTCAAGGCCACGAACACGATGATTGCCAGCACGGATGCCGTGGCGGCGGACGCCTTTGGCGCGACGCTGCTTGGCAAGACCGCCGCGAACCTGTCGTTCATCGGCAAGTGCGCCGCCGCCGGCCTTGGCACCGCCGATTTTGAATCGTTAAATCCAGTGAGGGACCATGTGGAATAAAATCCATCTCATGATTCGGAGGGCCGAGTTACACGAGGCCCTGAATAACCTTGACCTGCTGGAATTCGGGGACTCGCAGAACTCGTCCCTCCGGAACAATAAGGAGTGCCGCCGATGAAAATCGTCACCGTCCGGCGCATCGCGCAGATTTTTTTCTTCGCGCTGTTCGCATGGCTTTGCGTGGTCACCACCATCGGCGACCGCTTGTGGCAATTGCGCGGCTGGCCGGTCAACTTATTTCTGCAACTCGATCCGCTCGTGGCGCTCGGCACGCTGCTCACCACCAAGACGGTTTACGCCGGACTGCTTTGGGCGCTGGCCACGGTGGTGCTGACGATTTTGCTGGGCCGGTTTTTCTGCGGCTGGGTTTGTCCGTTCGGCGCGCTGCATCAATTCATCGGCTGGCTCGGACGCCGGCGCAGAAAACACGCCGAACGCGTGGCCATGAACCAATACCGCAACGGACAGGTGATCAAATATTACATCCTGATTGCCATGCTGGCGGCGGCTGGCGGCGGCTTGCTGGCGGAAGTTCTGCGGTGGCCGCGCGAAAAACCGGCGGCTGGACTGGTCGTGCTGGCGGCGAGCCTGATTGTGACGCTGTGGTTTGCCACGCGGAAAATGTTGAGCGGCTGGAAGCAAACCGCCGAATGGTTTGCGGCTTTGATTTTCATCGGCACGGCGCTGGGTTTTCTCGTCCGGCCGGAGGCGATTGTCGCGGCGTCGTTGCAGACTGATTTGCTCGATCCGATTCCGCTCATCCATCGCTCGATGAATCTGGTGATTCTGGCCGCCTTCGACGGACTCGCCACGGCATCCCGGTTTTACCTCGCGGGGTGGTCCATCGCCGCCGTCTTTTTCGCCGCGCTGCTTTTGAATTTGTGGATACCGCGGTTTTACTGCCGGTTCATCTGCCCGCTCGGCGCGCTGTTCGGCGTGCTGGCGCGCTGGACGCCGTGGCGCATCGGCAAGCGCCAGGGCGAATGCCTCGGCTGCGAATTGTGCGAGAACAATTGTGAGGGCGCGTGCGATCCGTTCGGCAAAATCCATCCGCACGAATGTCTGCTGTGCATGAACTGCCTGCGCGCGTGCCGTCAGGCACAGATAACTTATGGTCCGAATCGCTCGGCGGCGGGCGAGGTTCCTTCTCCAGGAATTACGCGGCGCGGATTTTTGACGGCGGCGGTTTCCGGATTGGCGGCGGTGCCAGCCGTGCGGCTGGCCGGGTTGACGAATCAGAATTGGAATTCCGGCGTGGTTCGTCCGCCCGGCGCATTGGCGGAGGAGGATTTTCTGGAACGCTGCATCAAGTGCGGCCAGTGCATGAGGGTTTGTCCGACAAATGTGATTCAGCCCGCCACGCTGGAGGCCGGGCTGGAAGGTTTGTGGACGCCGCTCCTGAATTTCCGCGTCGGCACCAGCGGCTGCCAGCTCAACTGCATCGCGTGCGGCAATGTTTGTCCCACGTCCGCCATCCGCCCGCTGTCGCTGGATGAAAAACTTGGGCGTGACAAATTTGCGGAGCGCGGGCCGGTCCGGCTGGGCACGGCGTTTGTGGATCAGGGACGCTGCCTGCCGTGGGCGATGAACAAGCCGTGCATCGTCTGCCAGGAAAATTGTCCGGTCAGTCCCAAGGCGATTTACATCCGTGAAGAATTTCAAGTGGTCCGCGACGGCGCGCGAACCATCACAGCCGCCACGGCGGACGGCCTGACGCTCGACGGCGAGGCGCTGCCTTCGGGCACGCTGGGCACGGGCGATTATTTTGTCCGGCTGGAAAACGCCGCCGGTGAACGCCATTTGATCACGGAAAATTCCGGCCAGGACGTGAAGCTCGCCGGGCAGTGGACTGCGGTGCCGGCAGCTGGCGACAAGATTTCCATTGAGGTGCGTCTGCAAAAACCTTTCATCGATCCCGCGCTATGCACCGGTTGCGGCATCTGTGAACACGAATGTCCCGTCAGCGGCTTGCGGGCAATCCGCGTCAGCGCGGAAAATGAATCACGAAACAAACGGCACTCGCTCATGGCGAGAACCTGAACCAAATGCGAACAATCCCATGAAAGATAATCATGTTTCCCGCCGGGATTTTGTGAAAACGCTCGGTGCTGTTGGCGTTGGCTCAATGGTCGGCTCCGGCCAGGCCTTCGCCCAATCAAATGCGCCCGCAGCCACAACTGCGGCCAGTCCAACCACGGCGGCGACAAAAGTTCCCACCCGTCCGTTTGGCCGGACGGGCGCGCAGGTTCCCATGCTCGCCCTCGGCGGCATGTTTGACATCAAGTCCAATCAACTGGTTCTGAAACAGGCCCACGACTGGGGCGTGACCTACTGGGACACGGCCGCCGGCTACGGCTCGGAGGCGGGCATGGGAATGTTTTTGGAGAAATATCCGGAGGCCCGCCGCGATCTTTTCTTGGTGACCAAATATGACGATGACCCCGGCGGAATGACGGCGGGGTTGAACAAATCGCTGGAAGGGCTGAAGACCGATTACATTGACCTGTATTTCCTGCACAGCCTCGACAGCACCAAGTCGTTGACCGACGATCTGAAGGCTTGGGTGGAGAAAGCGAAGGCGGACAAGAAAATCCGTTTCTTCGGCTTCAGCACCCACGCCAACATGGAAAACTGCCTGCAAGAAGCCGCGAAGCTGGGTTGGATTGACGGCATCATGCTGACTTACAACTGCCGCGTAATGCAAACCGACGCCATGAAGTCGGCGATGGATGCCGCCACCAAGGCCGGCATCGGACTGACCGCGATGAAATCCCAGAGTGGAGGCCCGCTGGGAACCACTGAGGCGGACTTGAAGTTGGGCGGCCATTTTGTCCAGCGCGGCTTTACCCAGCAGCAGGCCAAGCTCAAGGCCGTCTGGGACAATCCGCAGATCGCCACCATTTGCTCGCAAATGCCGAACCTCACCATCCTCCAGTCGAACATCGCGGCGGCGCTGGACAAAACCAGCCTCACGGCGGCGGACCATGCGGCATTGCGGGAATACGCCGCCGCCACGCGCCCGGGTTATTGCGCCGGCTGCACCCGCTTGTGCGAAGCCGCGCTGGATCATCAAGCGCCGGTCGGCAAGGTGATGCGCGCGCTCATGTATCACCGCAGTTACGGCGACCAGGAACTGGCGCGGCGAGTGTTCGGCCAATTGCCGGAAACCGCCCGGCGCGGCTTGGCTGGATTTGATTACGCGGCGGCGGAGCGGGCGTGTCCGCACGGCCTGCCCATCGCGCAATTGATGCGGGAAGCCGGTGAATTGTTCGCGTAACGATAATCTTGTGTTAAATTTGAAACCGACAGCTCTCGTTCACCGTCATAAACTAAACCAGACACCAATAAAAAAACTATGAAAGAAAATCACGTTTCCCGCCGGGACTTTGTCAAAACGCTCGGTGCCGTGGGCGTTGGCTCCATGGTCGGCGCCGGCCAGGCCCTCGCACAATCAAATGCTCCCGCAGCCGCAGCCGCGGCCAGCCCGGCCACGCCGGTAAAAGTTCCCACCCGGATTTACGGCAAAACGGGCGTGCCGGTTTCCATGCTCGCCCTTGGCGGCATCTTTGACATCGTGTCCAATCAGCTTGTCCTGCAACAGGCGTTGAACTGGGGTGTGACCTACTGGGACACGGCGGCCGGCTACAACGGCGGCAAGAGCGAGGGCGGCATCGGAATGTTCCTGGAGAAAAATCCGCAGGCCAGAAAGGACCTTTTCCTGGTGACCAAGCATGACGGCGGCGAAATGTCCGCGGCGCTGGATCAATCGCTCGCGAAGCTCAAGACCGATTACGTTGACATGTATTTCCTGCATGGATCCACCGGCGGCTTCAGCGCCGAAACGAAAGCTTGGGCGGAAAAAATGAAGGCCGCGAAGAAAATCCGCTTCTTCGGCTTCAGCACGCATTCCAACATGGAGCAAAATCTTCAAGATGCCGCGAAGGCGGGCTGGATTGACGGCATCATGTTGAAATACGATTACCGCCTCATGCAAACCGACGCCATGAAGGCGGCGATGGACGCCGCCACCAAGGCCGGCATCGGCCTGACGGCGATGAAGACCCAGAATAAAACCCCGATTGGGACGGATACCGAGGCGGACTTGAAGCTGGGCGGCCATTTCATCAAGAGCGGCTTCTCCCAGCAGCAGGCCCAACTCAAAGCCCTGTGGGAAAACCCGCAACTTGCCACCCTTTGCTCGCAAATGGGGAGCGTGACCGTTCTCCACTCGAATATCGCGGCGGCGCTGGACAAAACCGCTCTCACGGCGGCGGACCACGCCGCGCTGCGCGAATATGCGGCGGCGACGCGCTCGCGCCATTGCGCCGGCTGCACGCAATTTTGCGAAACCGCTCTGAACAATCAAGTGCCGGTCGGCGATGTGATGCGCTGCCTGATGTATCACCGCAGTTACGGCGACCAGGAACTGGCGCGGACGGTGTTCGGCAAATTGCCGGAAACTGCCCGGCGCGGACTGGCCGGATTTGATTACGCGGCGGCGGAACGGGCGTGTCCGCACGGCCTGCCCATCGGGCAATTGATGCGGGAAGCGGACGAATTGTTCGCGTAATTGAGAAGGTGTTACACAAGAGAATCCGATGACAGAAAATAATGTTTCCCGCCGGAACTTTGTCAAAACGCTCGGCGCCGTGGGTGTTGGCTCGCTCGTCGGCACCGGTCGTGCCTTCGCCCAATCAAATGCTCCCGCAACCACAGCCGCAACCAGTCCCGCCTCAGCGCCAACAAAAGTTTCCACCCGGCCGTTCGGCAAGACGGGCGTTCAGGTTTCCATGCTCGGCCTCGGCGGCATGTTTGACATCGCGTCCAACCAGCTTGTCTTGAAACAGGCGCTGGACTGGGGCGTGACCTACTGGGACACGGCCGCCAGCTACGGCACGGAGGCGGGCATTGGAATGTATCTGGAAAAAAATCCGTCGTCGCGAAAGGATATTTTCCTGGTGACCAAATATGACGGCGGTGATATGACCGAGGCGCTGAATCAATCGCTGGAAAAGCTCAAGACGGATTACGTTGACTTGTATTTTTTGCATGGCGGCAACGGCGGCTTCAGTGCCGACACGAAAGCCTGGGCGGAAAAAATGAAGGCGGCAAAAAAAATCCGCTTCTTCGGCTTCAGCACGCACGGCAACATGGAAAATGATCTTCAGGGCGCCGCGAAGGCGGGCTGGATTGACGGCGTCATGTTGAGTTACAACTTCCGCCTGATGCAGACCGACGCCATGAAGGCGGCGGTGGAAGCCGCGACCAAGGCCGGCATCGGCCTGACCGCAATGAAGACCCAGAGCGAAGGCCAGATTGGGACGGACACCGAGGCCGCCTTGAAAATGGGCGGTTATTTCATCCAACGCGGATTCACCCAACAACAGGCCAAGCTCAAGGCCATCTGGGAAAATCCGCAGATTGCCTCCATCTGCTCGCAAATGCCGAACCTGACCGTCCTCCACTCGAACATCGCGGCGGCCTTGGACAAAACCAGTCTCACGGCGGCGGACCACGCGGCGCTGCGGGAATACGCCGCCGCCACGCGCTCGGGTTATTGCGCCGGCTGCACCCGCATTTGCGGAGCCGCGCTCAATCATCAAGTGCCGGTGGGCGACGTGATGCGCGCGCTCATGTATCACCGCAGCTACGGCGACCCGGAACTGGCGCGGAGAGTGTTCGGTCAATTGCCGGAAACCGCCCGGCGCGGCCTGGCCGGATTTGATTACGTGGCGGCGGAGCGGGCGTGTCCGCACGGCCTGCCCATTGCACGATTGATGCGGGAAGCAGGCGAGTTGTTCGCGTAATTTCGGAAGATTCTGTCACCGGGGGCGGAAGCAATTCTGGCCCCGCTTTATTTGCGGTTCTGTTGCCGCGAAACACTCCCAATTCCGGCGGCTCTATGCATTCACTTTTTCTTCATGCGCCAGCAATGCCTCGAACTCGCGCAGGCTCGGCTTGATTTCCCGCGCCTTGCCGCAATGACCTTGCACGGCGTCGAGTGTCTTCAATCCGTTTCCGGTGACGCAGATGACGGCGCTCGAATCTCGCGGAATTTTGCCGGACGCAATGAGTTTCTTCGCCACGCCCACGGTCACGCCGCCGGCGGTCTCGGCAAAAATGCCTTCCGTCTCGGCCAGCAGCTTGATCGCGTCGCGGATTTCGTCGTCGGTCACGTCGTCGGCCGCGGCGTGGGTGTCACGCATTACCTTGAGCGCGTAAAAACCGTCGGCGGGCGTGCCGATGGCGAGCGACTTCGCAATCGTGTCGGGCTTGACCGGCTTGAAGAAATCAAGCCCGGCTTTTTGCGCGACGGAAATCGGCGAACAGCCCGTGGCCTGCGCGCCGTGGATGTGCGTCTCGGTGTTCGCGACGAGGCCGAGCTTCACAAATTCCTGGTAGCCCTTGTGAATTTTCGTCAGCAACGAGCCGGACGCCATCGGCACAATCGTGTGCTGCGGCAGCCGCCAGCCGAGTTGCTCGGCGATTTCATACGCCATGCTCTTCGAGCCTTCGGCGTAATACGGCCGCATATTGACATTCACAAACGCCCAGCCGAACTTGCCGGCGATTTCGGCGCAGAGGCGGTTCACTTCATCGTAATGGCCTTTTATGGCAATGACGTTCGCGCCGTAAATGAGCGAGTTCAAAATTTTGCCCTGCTCCAAATCCGACGGAATAAAAACAAACGCCTTGAGTCCGGCGCTGGCGGCCTGGGCGGCGACGGAGTTTGCCAGGTTCCCGGTCGAAGCGCACGCGACGGTGTCAAAGCCGAGTTCCTTCGAGCGGCTCAACGCCACGCTCACGACGCGGTCTTTGAACGACAGCGTCGGATAATTCACCGCGTCGTTTTTGACATAAAGTTCGCGGATGCCGAGCGCCTTCGCGAGCCGGTCGGCCTTGACTAGCGGCGTGAAGCCCACCTGCCTGCCGACGGTCGGCTCACCGGCGATGGGCAGCAGCTCGCGGTAACGCCACATCGTTTTGGGACGCGATTCAATCACCGCCTTTGTCAGCGACTTTTTGATGCGTTCGTAGTCGTAGGCGACTTCGAGCGGACCGAAGTCGAATTCGCAGACATGCGTGGCGGTGAGCGGATATTCGCGTCCGCACTCGCGGCACTTGAGCGCCTTCATGAAACCGTGTTGTTCACTCATAAATGATTTTTTGTAGCGTCAGCCTATGACTGTCGCAACTTTGTTTCGTTCAATCGGCCGGCGGTCACAGACCGCCGCTACAGTTAAATCCGGGCAACAAAAAAGCCCCGACTCATGGCGAGAAGGGGCGACAAAACGGTTGTGCTGCTCCTCATTTTCCCCAAGCTAATGATGCTTGAGCTGGAATTGGCACCTGACATTGAAACCAAAGTTCAACCGGTTGCCGTGGCGTCATCGGGCCAGTCCCTCGACCACTCGTCATGAGTCCGTCAAATCAACGGATGCGGATAAACTGATATTAAACCGGCAAAGTGTCAACAGGTTTTTCCGGCATGAATTCGGTGCGCTTGTGCTTGCGCCCGTGTTGCTCCGGTTTAAGCTGTGTTCGTGACTTGGTTCACTGACCGGCATTTCTTTCTGCTCGCCGTGGCGTTTTACGGCTTGAGCACGGTGTATTCGGTTTTCCTGTGGCGGAAAGGTTTTCGCAAGGATGACCATGCGAACTATTTTCTCCTGCTGGTCGCGTTTGCGCTGCACACGGCGGCGATGGTCCAGCGCGGTTTCTCCGTGGCGCATTGCCCGGTCAATAATCTTTACGAGGCCACAACGTTTGTGTCATGGACCATCGTCGCGGCATATCTGGTCATCGGCCTGATGCCGCGGCTGCGGTTTCTGGGCGCGTTCGCGTCGCCGGTCTTGCTGGCCATCGGGGTGTTTGCGCTGATGCCGGCGCTGGACCCGCCGCATCCGGCGGGAGCGCCACCGGAATTTTCCGGCGCGCTGGTGAGCCTGCATGCCGCGACGATTTTGCTGGCCTACGGCGCGTTCGGCCTGGGTGCGGTCGCGGCGGCCATGTTCCTGATGCAGCAGCATGATTTGAAATTCCACAAGCTGCGTGCGGTGTTGTCGTTGTTTCCGCCCATCCAGCGCCTGGAAATCGTCGCCATCCGGCTCGTGTTTGCCGGGTTCATCCTTTTGACGGTCGGACTCGCCGCCGGCAGGCACCTGCCGCGCCCGGCTGATGCGGCTTACTGGTCGGACCCAAAGGTGGTCTGGTCCATTTTTCTCTGGTTCGTTTATCTGGTGCTGCTCGTCTTGCGCCGGTTGCGCATGCCCTCAAGCCGCGGGCTGGCCATCAGCCTGATCGTCGCTTACGTTTTTTTGCTGCTGACTTTTTGGGGCACGAATCTGCTTTCGCCGCTGCATCATCCATGAACCAAACGTGGCAAATGACAAGCGACAAGTGGCACGAACGGCTATGCCGCGCGTGTTGGCGTCATGTCACTTGCCACCTGTCACCTGTCTCCTCCTCCGAATGAACGTCATCGTCATCGGCTTGAGCCATCATTCGGCGCCCGTCGAATTGCGGGAGCGGTTCGCGTTTGTGGAGGCGAAAATTCCCGACGCGCTCAAATCGCTGCGCGACTCCGGCATCGCCGATGAAGCCGTGATTCTCTCCACTTGCAACCGCGTGGAGATTTACGCCGCAACCGCGCTCACGGCTGACGCCGCGGTGATTGAGTTGAGAGGCTTTTTGGTCTCGCATGACGCCTTTAACGACAACCTGGGCGATCAGCTCTATTCCTTTGCCGAGCCGCATAGCCTGCATCACCTGTTCAAGGTCGCGTGCGGCCTCGATTCGATGGTGCTGGGAGAAACGGAAATCCTCGGCCAGATCAAGACCGCCTACGACCTGGCGCTCCAGCACGGCCACACGGGCGCGCGGCTGAACAAGGCGTTTCAGCGCGCGTTCCACACGGCCAAGCATGTCCGCACACACACGAACATCCAGCGCGGCAGCGTGTCCGTGGCGTCGGTTGCGGTGGAACTGGCGGAAAAGATTTTCAATTCGCTGGGCGACCGCGAAGTGCTCGTCATCGGCGCGGGCGACACGAGCGAGAAGACGGCGCGCGCGTTGCTGTCGCGCGGCGCGAAGAGCATCATCGTGGCGAACCGCTCGTTTGACCGGGCGCAAGCCCTGGCCGGCGAACTCGGCGGGCGAGCCGTGTCATTTGACGATTGGGCAGGGGAGTTTGAAAAGATTGACATTGTCATCAGCAGCACCGCCGCGCCGCATCACATTTTGGATCGCGCGAAGCTTGAGCCGCTGATGAAGACACGGCGACAACGTCCGTTACTGCTGATTGACATTGCCGTGCCGCGCGACATTGACCCCGAAGTGAATTTTCTGGAGAACGTCTATCTTTACAACGTGGACGATTTGCAGGGCATCGCCAACGACTATCTGAAACTGCGCCGGGAGGAAATGGCGCGGTGCGAAGAAATCATTGCCGAAAAAGTGAAGCCGCTGCTTGCGGCAAAATCATCCGCAGATTGCGCAGATGAACGCGGATTACACTTTTCTCATCTGCGGAAATCTGCGCAATCTGCGGACTGAACAATGTCAACGGAACGACCCATCATCATCGCCACGCGCGGCAGCGCGCTGGCGCTGGCGCAGGCCAACATGATTGCCGCGCAATGCCGCGCCACATTTCGACGGTTGCGGTTCGATCTGAAAATCATCAAGACCACCGGCGACAAATTGCAGAAGGCCTCGATGGCCAAGACCGACGCCAGCCTGCCGAAAGGTTTGTTCACGAAGGAGCTTGAAGTTGCGCTGGTCAAGGGCCAGGCCGATCTTGCCGTCCACAGCTTGAAGGATTTGCCGACGGATTTGCCCGCCGGTCTGGTTCTGGCCGCCACGCCGAAACGCGCCGACGTGCGCGACGTGCTGATTTACCGCTCGGCTGATTACATCGCGAATCCGGAAAATCATCTGAAACAAGACTGGTCGCCGGGGCAAAGCACGCTGCGCGGTTTCAAGCCGCAAGCGACGCTGAAGGATTTTCCGAAAGGCGCGACGATTGCCACCAGCAGCACGCGGCGCAAGGAGCAATTGCTCGCCGCGCGACCGGATTTGAACGTGGTCGAAATCCGCGGCAATGTTTCCACGCGAATGCAAAAGGTGGCCGAGCGCGGCGAGCTGGATGCGACCGTGCTTGCGCTGGCGGGCATTTCGCGGCTGAATTTTGTCATCAAGCCCGACGGCGCGCTCACCGGCGACGCAGTGCCGGACGGTTTGCTGGCGACGGTGCTGGATCTCGACGTGATGCTGCCGTGCGTGGGGCAGGGCGCGATTGGCATCGAAATCCGGGCCGATGACGAGCGCATTGCGAAAATTGTGGAGCGGCTGAATCATTTCAACACGTTCCAGGCTGTGACCGCCGAGCGCGCGTTTTTGCGCGGCATGGGCGGCGGCTGTCAAAGCCCGGTGGCGGCGTATGCGGAAATTGCCGGGGAAAAAATCACGTTGCGCGCCGTCTCATTTCGCGATGCCGCGATGGTGAAGCGCGGCGAAGCGAAGCGACCGGTCAAAGAAGCGGCGATTTTGGGCGAAGAAATGGCGGCGCAATTGAAATGACCGGCGAAATCTCCATCCGATAACGCTTGCCAAATGCCGCCGCTGTCGTAAAGTGTGCGGCCACTTTTCAGATTATGCATTTGAATGTATTGAACGCATTTTTGGCGGACGCGACCGCCACGCCGCCGGCGGCGACA
>Ga0224557_1003785_pt1 | contig 11492 bp, 11 predicted proteins | sample 714S31014metaG_FD_180677 | JGI IMG/M metagenome (GOLD analysis project Ga0224557, IMG submission 180677) | Peat soil microbial communities from Stordalen Mire, Sweden - 717 S3 10-14 | ecosystem: Environmental > Terrestrial > Soil > Wetlands > Peat | place: Sweden: Norrbotten County, Stordalen... | reverse complement strand
ACTATGAGAGGCCCAAAACCCGAATAGGGGAATGCAACAGGGGTCGCGGCATCCCTCAGCACGCTGTCATACTGGGCGCGGATGTCCGGGTCCGCCAACATGTTGTAGGCGCGTTCGAGCGTGGCGAAATCGGTCTTCGGTGCGTTCTCCTTCTGCAGTTCGAAGCGGCGTAAGCGATAGGCCAAGCGCAGTTCCTTGAACGTCACGTCCCGTGGGAGGCGAAGCAGGTAGTAGAAGGTCGGCTGTTTTGGCCAGAAGACCCCTCGGTTGACAGCAAAGAAGTAGTCGCGAATCACCGGACACGGGATGTGAACGGCATCGATGCCAAACTGGCCGTCTCGGACCTGAACACGGACGAATGACTCTTCTCGCTTATCCTGTTTCGGCAACGCAGCATAGCCGGCCTTGATTTGGTAGATGTCGGCTCCTCGGGCAGAAGGCTTGCGGATGTAGACCTCTGTACTCGCGGTCGCGGCGCCTGTGGAATCGGCCACAGCCAGTTCATCGCCAATCCGCACGTGCGAACCAACGAGGCGCGTGAGCACGAATTCGCGTCCGTCGGCGGTCGTGCAGACGAGTTTTGAGTCCTGGGGTTTCAGTTCCAGCACCCGAGCCAGAGTCTGCGTTGCTGGCCTGGCAGGGGCGTCCACGGCCGTTTCCATCAGCGAATTCATTGCTGCCTGAGCATAGCCCGGATTCCAGAAGTGCGCAAACGAATGACGAATCGGATCAGCATGGCCGCATGTTGATGAGGAATAAGGAATTACTGGGCTCGCCGCCTCCGGCCGCCCGGGAACGGCGGGAGTAGCAGGAGAACCAAGATCCCGATTGGGAAGGGGGAAACATGCAACCAGTAAACGGTGTCGAGCACGCGGATTCCAGCGTGGCGGTACTGCTGCCGTCCACGGAAAGTTCCACTGATACGGGCCAGCTCCCTGAGGATTTGAAAACCAAGCTGAAGGAGCCGCTCCCGCGCGAGGCGGTGTCGCCCAATCCACAGAAGCCAGGCCTGTCTGCGATCAAAGTGATCTACGTTGTAGAACGGCTGAACGACGTGTTCGGCCTCAACGGCTGGCATGTGGACAACGAGGTTGTGGAAACCGGGCAGATGGTTGTGGTGAGAGCGACGCTGTCGGTTCCGCGTTATGCCATCGCGATTGAGCAGTTCGGCGGCAATGACAACCCGGACCGTGGCGACGCGTACAAGGGCGCCTGTACCGATGCGCTCTCGAAATGCGCCAGCTATCTCGGGATCGGAATGGACGTGTACAAGGGACTGTATGACGAGCGGCCGCGAGATTGCGGCGGAGGCCGGCAGAACGGCGCAAGGCCCGCAACGCCGGCGCCGGCGCCAAAGGCAACGTCCGCACAGAACGGTTCGCACAGTAACGGCGCGTCTCCAACTGGATTGACCAGCCGGAACATGGCGGCGCGTTTCAGCAACATGCGAACAGTTCTGGGCGCGCGCGAATACAGCGAGATTCTCGGCCGGCATGGTTATAGCGACGTGACGGGCAGTCCCAACCTGGAGAAGGCTCGCGAAGTCTATGGGGTGCTACTGGATGCGTTTCGAGCCCGGTTTGGCGAAGCCAAAAGGGCGTTGAGCAGCGGCGAGTACACGCAAATCTTGCGAGAGCTGCGCTTAAACCCGAAGGCGAAGCTAAATCCCGACCTGGCGGTGCGGGTCTTCAATCGGATGGAGGAAACGCTCAATGTCAGACAGTAACGATGGGACCGGCGCGGCTGTGGCCGAGGCTGCGGATGCAACCGACCTCGCGAAGATGCTCAGCCTGTTTCAAATCGAGGAGAGCCTGGTGCTGTTGGCAGAGTCATCCGAAGCGAACGGGCTGACCCCGGAGATCGAAGGGGCGTTGGCCGCTTATCTGAAAGGAGCGGTAGAGAAACGCGATCGGGTGGCCGAGTTCATCCGTTTTTGCGAAGGGATGGCGGAACTGGCGAAGGAGGAAGTGAAGCGCCTCCAGGCCCGCCAAAAGCACTTTGAGGCGGCTGCCGAGCGCGTAAGCAATATGGTGTTGCGCGTTCTCGACTGGTTTGGCGCGGAGAAGTTGGAGGGTCGAACGAACACGTTGAAAAAACGGAAGTGCCCGCCCTCGGTGAACGTCATCGATGAACAGAAGATCCCAGCCGAATACAAGCGGGTGACCGTATCGCTCCCGCTTCCTCAATGGCAGCAGCTTCTCGCGGGAACTCCAGAGGACGCGCGGAACGCGGTTCTGTCGAGCGTGCGGAAGCAGGAAATCTCGCTGGACCTTGAGGCGATCAAGCAGGCGCTGAACCTTGAGAAGGCTGTCGAGGGCGCGGACCTCGCACTTAACCGGTTCAAGTTGCAGGTAAATTGAGGCCATGATGAGCGCCAGGACCAGAACGGAGCCATAATGACAACTGTGAAGAAGCCCCTGCGAGTCTATGCGGATACGTCGGTGTTCGGGGGATGCTTCGACGACGAATTCAAGGCTGAGAGCGTCCGGTTTTTTGACGAGGTTCGGCAGGGACAGTTCGTCGTTGTAGTGTCCAATGTCGCACTCGACGAGTTGGAACTGGCTCCGGACCCGGTGCGTGGCGTGCTGGCTGGCTTGCCTCCGGAGCAGGTCGAGATCGTCAGCACGTCGCCAGAGTCTGATGGGCTCAGAAAGGCGTACCTGGATGCGGCGGTTGTGGGGCCAGCTTCGAGCAACGATGCGGCCCACATTGCCGTGGCGACGGTTTCCGGCGTGGACCTTGTGGTGAGCTGGAACTTCAAACACATCGTCCATTTTGAGAAAATAGGAGGGTACGAAGGAGTGAATAGCCTGCGCGGCTATCGGAGCCCCAGGATTTACTCCCCGCGAGAGGTGGTGACGCCGTGAAACCCGGGAAGGAATTCGACTGTGTCGAGATGAAGGCGGAGATTCAAGGGCGCCTTTTGCGCGAGGTTGCCGAATTGGGCGAGGACGAAGCCCAAAGGCGACGGGCCGAGCGCTTGTCGCGCGATCCGATTCTGGGCGGCTTCCTGCGGACAAAGATGGCCAACGGCAAAGGATCCGCCGAACACACGCCGGCCGCCTAAACCTCACAAGGGTTGCGATTGCGCGATCAATCGGGGCCGTCCGCTGCCGTCACCTTCCTTTTAGGCGCTCGCCCGCGCTCAGCACACCCCTACGGGTGCATCCGCGAAAAGCTTGAAGATTTGGCAGGGCGTGGTTTCCTCGGCGCCGGGCATCTCCGTGTATTGAACACCTGACAGGGTGACAATCCCACCTGAACGTGTGTAGGGTAGGATCGCCTGAATCGTCAGAAGGGGAGAATCGAGCATCAGGAAGATGGCGGCTTGCTCGGGCACAACTTGCCGCTCATCATTTTCGAACTGTCCCATTCGAACATCCAGCGTCATGATGGCCGCTTGGGGTGCCTTGATTCTTACCAGGGTGCGCAGATAGTCGAAGCTCCGCGCGGTCCGGATATCAAAGTGGTCCAGGACGGATGGATCTTCGAACTGAACCTGCTCGATGTGGTCATCGAAGTACAGCGCGACCAAGGGCTGCACGGTTCCGGTGTCAACAAGCTGGGTCTTCAGAAGCTCGATGGCTTGCCGCGCCCTCGCGCGCATGATGTCGGGATTTGCGTGATTCATATTCTGGCTGGATTATAGCCGGATATGCGGGCGGCCGCGCTGGCGGTTGCGAAAGGTTTCAACCGGGCCTCCGCCACGAGAAGCTCGCATTCAGAGAGAAGGAAGGAGAGAAAAACCAAGTGTTTACAGAATTGATGCCGCTGCTCAAACAGCGCGTTGTCATGATCACCATTTCGGATGTTGGCGAGGGATTGCTCAGGGTGAACGTCATCCCGCGAAAACTTGAGGGAAGCACGGACGAAAACGGAGCACTCACCGTGCCGCTTTCGATTACGGGCAAGGCCGAGGAACTCGACCGGGAATTGCCGGGCCAATTGGCGTCGTTCACCGAATCAGTCACTCAGACCGGGTCGAACCTCGACGAATTGAGGACCCAACACGCGGCCGCGATTAAGGCGGTAGAAGCTGAGAACCGAAAGAAGATGGACGACAAGAAGAAGGGAAACGGGTCCAGGCTCGCGAGCACGATTCCAACCACCCCGGTACCAGCCGCGGAGTTCAAGGAGGGCAAACCGGTCTTCGGCAGCAAAGCGCCCCAACAGCCGATTGAAAGCCAAAGCCTTTTCGATAATCCGGCGTCGGCAGACGATGCCACGACCGAGGACGACACCAGCGAAACTCTGACAGCGCCCGAGCCGCAACATCCAAGCGCATCAGCGAGTTCTTAATCTGCCGCGGCCTCTTCGCGGAGTCTTCGTGCACCCGTAGACCACGCAGCCCGCGACAGAAATCCCAAGCTTCCCAGATCGGGGCTTCGTGGGCCTTGACGCCCGAGTCTGCGCAGTTTCCGAGTTGCGCGTGACCGATCAGAGCCGCCAGCGTCGCTGGACTAGGCGCTTTTCAAGTCCGCCGGTGGGACCGTTAATCGGCACGCCGCGACCATCAGGTCACATGTAGTCACGGTAGAACCGGGACGGGTTTTCGGTATTCGCAACTTTCAAAATCTCACCAATCCGTCGACTAAAAGCGATCGTAATAGGATCAACGCAGCAGAAGGCCGAAGTGTTCCAGTTCAGCTTCGTTAGTCGGAGTAGATCCGTTGCGACCTCCCGAAACGTCAATGCCCCCCAATTCTCCGTAATCTCAAGAGGCTGAGGGATACGAAAGCCTGGATAACAGCGGAGGAACGGGATGTAGCCGGTCGTGTAGACGAGGCCGCGCTTGTCGCCGAAGTCAACCGTGGTGCCGCGCAGCACCGGCCTTTTCCCCGGGCGTAAACACGTGATTCCTCGGTGACTGAGCGTCACAAGCGCGGTGTCGCGAATCCCCTGTAGTCCGTCCTCAAAGCCCTCGCGTTCGGTTTTCGTGTAACGCGATGTCTTGTGAAGGATGAAGCGGTATGGCTTCCCGCCAACCTCTTTGTCGTAGGTTTCAAGAATTTGGTCAGTGAGTGCCTTCGCGCTTTCGCGGTCCAGATGCGGCGATCTTTCGCTCCGGCTTGGAGTCCAACTGAACTTGCGGCCTTGAAGAACAAAGCCGTTCCCGTCATGCGTGAATGCCTGGGCAACGCTCGTACGCGTCGAGTTGGGCTCACCGTCCGGGTGAAAGAACGAAATCCCAACAAAACAAGAGCCATCGATCACGTCAGCGAGCCGCCAGGGAATGATCCGTGCCTTGTACATCAATGCAACGGATAAATTCCAAGCTCGTGTTGCGAGGTCCTGGACACCCTTTGTGCCCGCGAGGGTTCGATTCCACAAGAGTTGTGTCGGCAAATACTGCATGCACTCTGCCTTAAGACCGCGCCGGAAGCTGCGGGCGGTGTCGGGACGTTCGGAGGCTGGCAGTATTTCATCCTCGCCCTCCTCCGGCTCGACGTCCTCATCCACTTCCTCGATGATGTCGGCGATAGCGTCCTCGCCTTCATCATCTTGGTTCGCGGCGTCACGCAGAGCTTTGTCGTGAGCTGCGATCCCTACGCGGCACTGCTTTTCGAGTCCCGCTGTCATAGCGATCAGAACAACGTCCGGCCCGGAATCCTGGTCGGCTAGGGCTTTGACCTGCTCGGTAACGGCATCCACTAGCAATCTGATTCGTGTGGGGAAGTCCGGGTGATTCTCTACAGTGGCAGTTTGGTTTGGCGTAAGCCTTCGGCACCACACCGATTGTGTAACAAACTGTATCTGAAACGGATTTTTGTCGCATATTCCCGGAAAGCCGGGGTGGAGCATGGCGTCGAGCTTTTCCGAGAATGGAATGGGCGAGCCCATGCGCTCGATCAGTTGCCAGGCCCGATCAATTGCCTCAGCCGGGCCAACTATGCCGACGCGTATGACCGTTTTGCGGGTTGCATCGGTCTTGCTGTAGGGGCCAAATGCGCTCAGTCCGGTTTTTGGATCTTCGCAAATCTGTTTGTCGGCAAATACCAACTGCGGCTCCGGAATGAGACTGAGCGCCAGTCGGTTCGATGCGCCGCTTAGCAACTCAGCCATGGTGATGCCGTCCGTGGCTGGCGTGAAGACCGGCCGTTTCTTTCGACTGAGACCTGAAGATGTGGTGCCTCGCTTCATGCGCTGCCCTCGTTATCCGGTGTTGGGCCAAAAGTAAACGCCAGCTGTTCGGGTGGAATCTCCGCCAACTCAGGAACGGCGAGATCGTCCTCCAGTTCTGCGTTCATGAGGCGGTCGTAGTCGATCGTGTCGCCACGAATGCCGAAGCCGAGGATACCGGCCGCCGGAGCCAGGCTGATGCGAATCGATTCGTGGCCTGTCGGGATGTATAACTCAGTCTGATTACCGCGGGTCAAGACGAGTGACCAAAAGCGCAAACAGCGCAGAACCTGCCCATTACGTTCCTGATTCAGCCAACGTGAGAGGATCGGACCCACGCGAGTTCCCCCACGAGCTGTCGTGCCATTCTCTTTCGTGAGCATGTACGTGGGCGAGAGCTTCAAGAAAAGCCCATTCGGCAGGTGCATGAAGCTTAACCGTACTGCCTGGTGTCGCCAACCAAAGGGCTGCTTCTGAGGGACGCCATCTTCGCCTTTTAAATACGCGTAATGACGTGTGGTGACCTGCCTTGAATGCATGGTGTTGCCGAGTTGCCAACGGATCGTCTTGCCGTCTTCATTCTTAGGACGAAAGGAGAATCGCTGGCCCTTCCCATCAAAGCGCAAGTAACGCTCCCAGCAATGCTGCTTTAGGCAGAGGTTTAGCAGTTCAATCGCCCATCGCCGGCGGTTCTCATCGGAGAACCAGGGCGCTAAGAGCTCGTCGTGCAGGGTCTTGACCTCAATCGCGTTTTGGAGCGGGTTTTCAATGTCGTGGAGGTCTGAGAAGGTATAAAGCTGCTGATTTCGGAGGATAAACGGCGGCGCGTGTTTGTCGCCAATATAGCGTTTGACCGCGCCCTTCTTGCGAAGAGGGGTGTCCGCTGCCTGCACGACGGTTGGCAAGGCGGTGACCGGCAACAGATTCGCTACGAGCTGCTCATCAATTGCATCAGGCATGTTCGATGCTGAGATGACCGCAGGAGTAGGTGCGTACGCCTGAATCGACTGAATCAACTGAAGTCCACCGCGTCCCCGCCGCGCCGGTGTATCGGTCAGCCTGTTGATCAACTCAATGAACGCTTCCTCGAAGTTGTCTGGTTCTCGGAAGTCGATCCAGTTGCGAATCCGGAGGCTAGCTGGCAGATCAACGTTCTCGATCAGCAAGGGAATAACACGACCTTGCCGGCCCGACGGGTCTGACCAAACCGCAATCGTGCGCTCCATCGTTGCCCATTCGGATTCCAGCATGGCCTTGCTGACAACCACGCCAATAAACCGGCACTGGTCAATGTGCGCTTCAATTTCTGTGACGACGTTCTTGCCCTTGATGAAGTCCCACTTGTCGAAAACGACGCCAAGGTAGCGATCTAGGTAAGGAACCACTTCGATGCGGACTGCCAGGTTTTCAACCCACGGCTTGTTCACGCCTGAGTGACACAGGAAAATATCGCGGCCTTGTAAAATGCTCGCGAGATGGTCTTGACCTGGCATGTGGTGGTCCTCGCTCTTGTAAACATTTTACCGCCGAAATGTAGTTACTCGTGCGAAACATTACCGAGGCAGATGTTTTGATTTGATGTTCGCTCGATACGGCAACGCCTAGCAGCCCGTGGTAGAAGTCAGTCCTTTTCAGGCGGCGAGGCGGGGGCGCATCAGGTCAATTCCAGCGAAAGGCTGGGGAGCGTTGGCGTCAGTTATTCCCGATCTGCGCTTTTTCAACGACAGTTCCGCCCAAAGCCACATAGACAGGCGTGCCAGTAGTGCGAGGATCTGCGGAGCAAGCCCCTGTAGCTGTCTGGGCTTGCCCGCTCCCAGCATTTTCCGCAGGATGAGCGAGAGATTGAACGCCGCTCCGTGCACTACCAGCCGCTTCAGGATGTTGTTCCTGCCTCGCAAGTGGACTCGTCTCATCCCGCCGGTCTCATACAGATGAGCAAAGGTTCTCTCCGTCAGTTCGCTGCGCAGTTTCTGTAACCGCCTGTTGCGTTCTCCCCGTACACGCCGCCGATTCTCATAGGTCCGCTGCTGCTCTTCCGCCTTGCCCTCGCCCTGCCACTTCCGCCGCCCGCGTTCGGGCTCGGGTATGTAACTCCTTACTTCCCGTTTGTGTATCTTGGCCAGTACGGCGCCACTGTGATAGCCCTTATCGGCGACCACCTCTTCTACTCCCCGCTCACTGACTTCGGTCACTGCCGCCTGCGCTTCCGCGAGCGTTTTGTGAATCGTGGTCGTGTCGCCTTCACTGGCCGGTTCGAGTGTCATTGCCACCAGCGCGCCGCTCGTCAGATCCACCGCATGCTCGGCCTTGTGCGCCAAGTGCGTGCGTCCATCCTTCATCTTGGTAATTCGCGCATCCGGGTCGCTCGGACTTACCCAGTCCCGATTGGATCCCTTCTTCTTCCGCTTCCGGTCCAGCCGCGCCATCTGTTCCCGCGTCGGGTTCTCGATTCCCGCCGCTTGAGCCAGTTCCTTCAGATACTCGTCGTAACTTTGCCCATTGTCGCGCCGCACAATGCTCTTCAGCGCGGCATTGGCTTCCAGCGTGGTGGCGTCGACCGAGATCGTCCGCCCGCTGATCAGTCCTTCCTCATCGAGGATCTTCAGTGCCCAGCGGAACACTGCCTTGTGTGTCTCTACCCAATACAGACGGCGTGTGCGCGAAATGGTAGAGTGATCCGGCGTGGCTTCATCCAGTGCGTAGCCCAGAAACTTGCGCAGCGACAGTGAGTCCGCCGTGCGCCAGGCGATCCCTCGCTCCGAATCCAGCCCCTCGAAATAGCCGATCAGAAGAGATCGGAAGTACACGCCCGGCGCCATGCTCGGCCGGCCGTACGGGCTCTTCTTGTAGAACTTCCGGCACAGCCGCTCGACCTTGGCGTCGAACTCGTGCCGCTCCAGAATCTGATTCAAACGGTCGTAGAAAGCATTCCCTGGGGTCTCGACCACATCGCTGGCCGCGATCCACAGGTCCTGCTGCCGCTCCCGTTTCCGCCGGGTTCCCATTGCCATACCATATAAGACGCTCACAACATTTCTGAGGTCACATGTTTTGGCATGAAATCCGACTATTACCACGGGCTGCTAGATCACCGGGATTCTTCAATCGCGAGCGCGCCGAAATCGACAGTCCTTTCCTGTGAAATGGCTCCATGCACAATCCAGAGGGGTTCGCGCGGACACGGAAATGCTGTCCAGATCCGTGCGCTGGATTTCGCCGATAGGCGACCACTTTGATGTTCAGAATAGGATGAACTGGAACCCGCGAGGAACTTCGTTGCTTGGCGGTCCTCATGCGGTGCAATACTCAAACGCAGCACTCTGTCTTCGACTGGATTGTCGACCACCCGCGAATGCCGCTGTAGCGTTGCCTCCATCCCACTGAACGTCTAGTCCACTCGCGGGGAAGCATCATGCGCCGCAACCGCGTCACGTAGGGTCACTTCACCAACCGTGACGTGTTGCTTCAAGAATGGCAGGTCGACACGAATGTCACTAATTCTGAAATCCAACAAAAAAGAAGAGGTGAGAAAATCAATGACCATCGAAACCATGACTCGAGAATTCCGCTACGATTCGGTCCGGCTCCCAGACCCGAGCCCGAGGCTCAGTATAGAGGAAGTCCGCACTGCATTTTCGGCTACGTACCCGGAGATCGTGACGGCTGTCGTTACTGGGCCGGAGGCGATCGGGAACAAACTGGTTTACCACTTCGCCAAGGCGATTGAAATCCGGGGTACATCCGCTTTTTTCGGCGGCGTTCCCTTTCAAGGCTCTTGCGTTTGAATGCAGGCATTTCCGGCACCCGCCGGCGCTCGCAGTTTTCCTTGGAACTTCGTATCTGGCTGGCGCGTATCTGCTTTCAAAATCGGCTATCCCATTGGGTGGCTGACGTTCTTGAGGAGGGGCTGCGGACAATCAATGAGCAGCGATGGCGCCATAAAAAGCAATCGCTCACCCGGCGGCCATCCCGATAAGGGAGGGGGGCGCAATCTCATGGTTGAATTCGGCGCGGCGTTACCCGATGGGGATCCGCTCACGACGAACGCCCTTCCAGGGGGCTTCCCCTTCCTGATCGACGACGACACGGACGAGGTGGTTGAACCCGCATTGCTGTTTCTGGTCGACGCCTACCTGACCAAGACCGGCTTCTGGAATCGGAACACCACGAAGAGGGCCGCCTACGATCTTCTGGACTGGTGGCGGTTCTTGGACCACCAGGGCCGACCGTGGGATCTGGCGGATGGTGCAGATCTGGACGCATACCGCGACTCCATGATTGGCGAAATCAGCCCGAGAACTCATGAGGAGTACAAGGCGGAGACAATCCGCGCGCGCAGAATCTTGGTGAAGCACTTTTACGCGTGGGCACACAAAAGGGGATTCTACTTTGGGAAACTGCAAGAGGCGACAGAGATTCGAGAGGTTTATCTCTCCGCCGATAGGGATCCACTCGCTCATATTCATTCCGGCCCGCGCCGAATTGCGAGCGGTCCCGGAGCGCCCAGGAGCAGCACGAGGCCGGGTGAAAAGGTTCGCCCCCTGATTGGTGGTGATCCGAAGAACCCCAGCTTCCCACGCATTGCCGGGCACCTCGGGCCACTCCCGTCCGAACGCGGTGCGGATGACCCTACCCCATCTCGCGACCGGCTGGCAGCTGAACTCTCAGTATCGACCGGGCTCCGCGTTGACGAGGTCGCCAAGCTCACCATCTTTCAAATTCTCGATCTCCCGGTCGGCGGCGACTCTGAGAGATTCACGACCATGCACGTAACGAAGACGAAGAGGCTGGTAGAGCGCGACGTCAATGTGCCGAACTACCTCATTCCGGATCTGCACGCCTACATCGATGGGGAACGGAAGGAGTGTATTGCCGTTGGCAGGCGCTACTGGATAAAGAAAAAGAGCGATGAGCCCAAAGCGCTCCTCGTGAACGGCGTGGATGCGCACCAAAACGCCGGTAAACCCGTAAGTGCGGACACGCTCTCGGGTGCGTTTCGCAGAGCCGTCATTAAAGCGGGCGTGACCGAACGGGTCACGAAGACGGACCCTAACACCGGCGAGGTTCGCCAGGCCCCGGTTCCCCGACACCGATACCATGATTTACGCCATACCTATGCTCTTTGGACCTACCACGCGCTGGTCGGGCAGGGCATCTCGGAACCGTGGAAGATCATTCAATCGCTGCTCGGCCATGCGCATCTGTCCACGACGCTGGATACGTACCTCCGGGTTGTGAACGTGGAGAAAGCTCGAACGGCTGACGGAGCCTACGAGGTCATGAGGAGCATCATCCGTGGCAACTAGAGCGCCGCGTCCGACCCGTTTCTCCCGTGAATCGAAAGCGACGGCCGTCGATATCGATCTGGCGCG
>Ga0224557_1003784_pt1 | contig 11494 bp, 12 predicted proteins | sample 714S31014metaG_FD_180677 | JGI IMG/M metagenome (GOLD analysis project Ga0224557, IMG submission 180677) | Peat soil microbial communities from Stordalen Mire, Sweden - 717 S3 10-14 | ecosystem: Environmental > Terrestrial > Soil > Wetlands > Peat | place: Sweden: Norrbotten County, Stordalen... | reverse complement strand
GCGATGCGCTCGGCCTGCTCGGGGCCGGACAGATCGGTGAGCAGGACAACGAACTCGTCGCCGCCCATGCGGGCCACGCTGTCGGTCTTGCGCACGGTGGCGGCGATGCGTTCGGCGGTGACACACAGGACATGATCGCCGCCGGAGTGGCCCAGGGAATCGTTGATCTGCTTGAACCTGTCGAGATCGAGCATGAGCAGGGCGAGGTCCTTCCGGTAGCGCCGGGAGCGGTCAATTGCGGTTTGCAGCCGGTCGTGCAGCAGCGCGCGGGTGGGCAGGCCGGTGAGCGCGTCGTGATGGGCCATGTGGCGATAGCGTTCCTGGCCCTGGCGCAACTCGCGAGTCTGCTGTTCCACGCGGCGGCGGAGCAGGACGACCCAGACGAATACAGCGACCGTGATGGCCAGGGAGGCGCCAAGCGCATAGACAGCGTGGCTCGCAGTCCACCAGGAGGGGGTCTGCAGGACGGCGACGTCCCGCGGGGAGGCGAGCAGAATCCAGAAGGAGGACGCCTGGGTGACGCCATAGCCTCTGAGCGTCCTCTCGGGATCGACCTGAACCGAGCAGATGCCGGTGACGCGCAGCGTGCTGCCGATGGGGATGGTCGCAAGGCGGGATCCGGCGAGTTCGACCGGGATCAGGACGCGGTAGACGAGGTTGTTGGCGGACAAGAGGAGATTGGTATAGCCGCCGCCGTCGGCGCGGCTGATCAAGCGGCCGTCGATCCGGACGCGCTGGGAGTCGAAGTCTCCCAGCAAGGCCTGGGAGGAGGTGACCGCGCTGGGAGCGGGGACGGCGCCGGACGCAGCCGCGCGAAAGGACGCGTCGGTGAGGGTGGGCTTGAACCCGGCGAGGGTGCTGAACCCGGCGACGTCCACCAGGGAGCCCGGGGCGAGCGGGGCGGTTTGCGCGATTTCCGCGCAGAGGCCTTCGGTCGCATCCTGGATACAGAGGGTGCGGCCGGGCCAGTCCAGGGTGACTGCTCCGCGGATGTGGATTCGATGGGGCCACAAGACGCGGGGGTTGAAGCGCAGGAGTCCGTTGATGGGCTGGACGGGCAGGTCGAACGCGTCAAGCGGGCCGGGAGCGATGGCATCTACCGTTTCCAGGCCGGGGAAGAAGATGCGGGCGCCGGTCAACTGGCGCTTTGAGTTGAAGGTTGGAGCAGCATTGCCCCGCATGTGGACCCATTTGTCGACCAGGCTTTGATAGTTGACGCCGGGGCGCTTGACCGTGGTGGCAGCGACGAGGCCGCCGGCCATGTAGACCTTGAGGGTGACGTTGGTGCCGGTTTCTGTCACCGCGTGGACGACGCCTTCAATCTGAACCCATTGCCCGTCCTGGGCGCCGGACAACAGGTCCGGGAGGGTGACCGGCGTGGCCTGGCGGGGAATCCCGGGGGTTCCGAGGATGGTGATGCGGGCTTGATTGATGATGGGGGCGAAGTCGCCGGGGGCGCTTATGCCGGAGACATCGACCAGGGTGCCGGGGAGCGGGGCGCGTCCGGGCCAGACGGTATCGCGCGGGACCGCGGCATAGATGCAGCCGGTGCGGTCACACAGGAAGAAGGCAATGCGCCGCTTGTCCAGGTAGCGGTCGAAGTAGGTGACGACGGCTTGGACGTGGATGGGATAGCTGCGGCGGGCCTCGTCCGCGGAGAGGCTGTGGGCCTGGCGCAAGGTGGTGAGGGTGCGCAGAGGCTGCGCCTGAGTGCTCGGCGAAGGCTGGTCCTGAGCGGGCGGCGGTTGCGCCCGCACGGCGGCCGCAAGGGCCAGAAAGAAAAGAGCTAGGATCGATCCTCGCCGCGAGATGGGAGCGCAGTCCAACACTTAAGCATCATCGGCCAATCGCAGGCAAACCCTTATCCCCTATTAGTTGGAGCCGGTTGGGGAATGATGTAGGCTGGGAGCGCTTCCCGTTTGCCCGGCAGCGATTCTTCAGGAGCATCGGTATGGTTGCGTTGTCCGGAATGCGCGGAAGGCTGTTGGCTGCCTCCGTTATGGCCGCCCTGGTTGTGGGAGCGTACCGTGCCGCCCTGAGCGCGGCGCAGACAGCTGCGAATTCCGCTGCGAATTCCACTGCGCCAGCGCAGCAGACCATCGCCGAGAAGATTGCGGCGTCGAAGGATCTACTGGACATCAATACCGCGACGGCGGCCGAGTTGAAGGCGTTGCCCGGAATGGGCGACGCGTACGCGCAGCGGGTTATCGCGGGCCGGCCCTACACGGCCAAGAACCAGTTGACCACGCGTGGGATTCTGCCGGCGGCGGAGTATGAGCGGATCAAGCCGCTGATTATCGCGCATCGGGTGAAGCCATAGAGGCGATATACGCACGGAACAGGCCGGTGTCTCGCTGCGTATCACCAAGAGATCCAGTTAACCAGTTGCCGCTTCGGCCCGTTGTATTGGCAGCAGGAGATCTCTACCAGGGATGATCGCGATGCTCGCGGCGCCGGTTGTGCAACGCAGGAAGCGGGAGCGCCGAGCTAAGGCGGTCCGAAGGAACGTGGTTCCATGATCCAGCACGCTGTTGGTCGTTCAAGTTCCGCCAGGAGGCTCCTGGCGATTGGAGTTCTGTCGCTCCTTTCCATGGTCACGGCGAACGGCGCGTTTGGCCAGGCACAGTCCCCGCCGGCCGCCGCGCCGGCGGCGAGCGTCGCGCCGGTGATCGAGGCGGCGACGATCAAGCCGGTAAAAGAGCCAAGCCCCAACAACATGCATGACAGGACCGAAGGGCGGCGGCTTTCCATGCGTTACACCTCCTTGCGCGACCTCATGATGATGGCCTATGAAGTCGACCCGCGGCAGATTCTGGGTGGGCCGGCGTGGGTGGCGACCGATGAATACGATATCGACTTGGTGGTCGCGGACGGAGTACAGGTCAACCAGTGCGAGGAGGCAGTCCTCGCGGAATTGATGGCGGACCGCTTCCAACTGAAGTTTCACCGGGAACAGAGAGTGATGGCGGTGTATGTCCTGGAGGTCGCGAAAGGTGGGCCGAAGCTGAAGGCGGCCGATGCAAACAGCGTAGAGAATTCGGGGTGCGAACACCTCGGGGTATGCAACTTCCACAAGAGGACGCTCGCGAACTTCGCGCGCTTTATGCAATTCGTGGTGACGGACAAGCCGGTCGTCGACAAGACCGGGGTTACCGGTGAGTTCGACTTCACATTGAAGTGGATGCCTGACGAATCGCAGTTCAACGGGATGGGTTTTCGCGTGCCGGTGCCGGATGGCACGGCCCCGTTGCCCGGGCTATTCACCGCGATTCAGGAACAGCTTGGGCTGAAGCTGGAGCCACAGAAGATTCCCGCCGAGGTGCTGGTCATCGACCATGTGGAGCGGCCCTCGGAGAATTAGGTTGGGGAGGTAAGATGGCTCGCGTATGGCAAGAAAGGTGAAGGGCAGGCTGAATCCTATGATCGTGCGATGGATGTGTGCGGCTGTGCTGGCGGGGCTTGTGGTTCCGGGCGCGTGGGGGCAAGTGAACGTAGCGGCGAGCGGGACGGGTGCGAAGGATGAGGTGGTTCTTCTTCCCAGCGCGACCTATGATGTGGCAACGATCAAGCTGAGCGATCCAAACGCGAGGGGTAGCAGTGCAGGCTCACGGCCGAACGGAGGGTTCTATTCGAAGAACCAGCCGCTGAAGAGTGCTATATGCGACGCATACGATATGCCGTTCATCCGGTGTATGGGCGGCCCGGCGTGGCTTGGGTCGGACCAATACGATATTGAAGCCAAGCCCGATAGCGCCACGACGGAGCAACTGCTGAAGCTGAGTTGGAAGCAACGCGAGCCCTTGCAGGAACGGATGATGCAGGCATTGCTGGCCGATCGTTTGAAGCTGAAGGTGCACCTTGAGACCAGGGAGATGTCGATCTTTGCGCTGGTGGTAGCGAAGGGCGGACTGAAGATGCACGAGGCCCAAGCGGGCGATACCTATGCAAACGGGCTGAAGCGGGGCGACGGCAAGCCTTTGGGCAGACAATCGTTCACGATGGGGATGGGAAATATGACGGCGCAAGGAATCTTGATGGATACCCTGGCGGATAACCTTGGGAATATGACCGGTCACCTCGTTGAGAACAAGACGGGGCTGACCGGGGTGTACGACTTCACGCTGGAGTACTCGGAGTACGATCCGCCGAAGCCGGACTCGGCTGCGCCCTCGATTTATACGGCGATTGAGGAGCAGCTCGGACTGAAGCTGGAATCGGCCAAAGGACCGGTGCAGGTGCTGGTGATCGATCACGTGGAGCGGCCCTCGGAGAATTAGGGGCTGTTGGTCTGCGTTGACAAAGGGAACGGGCGGACGCTACCTTATTAACAGATGAGCAATTCGACGCAGCACCGCGGACACCACCATCACCATGCGCAAGGCGTGTTGGCGGCTGTGTCCGGTGGGGCAAGATAGCGAAAAGCTCACATGGATTCCAAAAGGCCCGCTGACGCGCAACCCGCGAGCGGGCCTTTTTGCTGCGCGCGGGGAGATACGGAAGCCAGCACGGATTTGCACGGATGAAAGCGGATTAGAAGCGAGCAACGGCAAAGACAAATGCGGGGATTCTTCGCGTTGCTCAGAATGACAACGCAAAGGGTCGGGGTCAGAATGACAACGTCGAGGGTGGAAAGAGAGAGGGAGACGATGGACGCAGTGAAGGATGCACCGAAGATTGATTTTGCGAAGATGGATGGGCTGGCGCCGGGCATTGTGCAGGACGCGAAGACAGGCGAGATGCTGATGCTCGGCTTCCTGAATGAGGCCAGCTATGCCAGGACGCTGGAGTCTGGCTTTGTGACCTTCTGGAGCCGGACGCGGCAGAAGCTGTGGATGAAGGGCGAGACCAGCGGCAACCGGCTGCGGGTCATCAGCGCTTCGACCGACTGCGACAACGACGCGCTGCTGTTCAAGGTGAAAGTGGAAGGCGACGGCCTGGTGTGTCACGAGGGCACGGTGAGCTGCTTCACCAAGCCGATTGCGGTAGGGAAGTAGCTTCGCGCCAGAAGGACGAGCAAGCGACAAATACCGAGATTCTGACCCCGCGAGTCAGAATGACGAGGAAATGGAAGAGGACGAGATGGCAAACAAATTGAAGCTGGGAATTCCGAAGGGAAGTTTGCAGGATGCGACCATTGCGCTGTTCGAACGCGCAGGCTGGCGGATCTTTGCCAATGGGCGCAGCTACTTTCCCACCGTGGACGACCCGGAGATCGAGTGCATGCTGGTGCGCGCGCAGGAGATGGCGCGCTATGTGGAGCACGGCGCGCTGGACGCGGGCCTGACCGGCAACGACTGGGTGCAGGAGAACGAGACGGACGTGGAGTACGTGACCAGCCTGACCTACTCCAAGCAGAGCCGGCAGAAGGTGCGCTGGGTGCTCGCGGTGCCGGAGGACTCGCCGTTCCACAGGCCCGAGGACCTGGCGGGGAAGATCATCGCGACGGAGCTGGTGGAGTTCACCAAGCGCTATTTCGCGAGCCGGAAGATTCCGGTCAAGGTGGAGTTCAGTTGGGGCGCGACCGAAGTCAAACCACCCACATTGGCAGATGCAATTGTCGAGGTGACGGAGACGGGATCGAGCCTGCGCGCGAACCGGTTGCGCATCATCGAGACGCTGATGGAGAGCGAGACGCAGTTGATCGCGAACAAGGCGGCGTTTGCCGACGCGTGGAAGCGGCAGAAGATCGAGAACATCTCGCTGATGCTGAACGCGGCGATTGCGGCGCAGGGGCGCGTGGGCCTGATGATGAACGCGCCCAAGGGCAGGCTGGACGCGATTGTGGCCGAGCTTCCAGCGCTGAACTCTCCGACTATCTCGCATCTGAGCGATTTGGCTTGGGTCGCGCTGAACACGATCATCGATGAGACCGTGGTGCGCGAGGTGATTCCCAAGCTAAAGGCCGCGGGCGCGACGGGAATTGTGGAGTATCCGCTGAGCAAGGTTGTGGTGTAGCTGCAGTTGGAGTACGTCGATGAAGCTGGTGAAGACATTTGGGCGGGGAAAGGCTGCGGCGGAAGCGCTGATCCGGTCGCTGGAGCAGCGCGGCGCGCGCAACGTCGGGAAGGTGGAGAAGACTGTAACCTCCATCGTTACAGATGTGCGGCGGCGGGGCGACCGCGCGCTGCGCAAGTATGCGGAGAAGTTCGACGGGCTGAAGCAAGGCGCGGAACTGCGCGTGACGCGCGAGGAGATGCGGGCGGCGTGGCAGGCGACGGCGCCCGAGTTGCAGCAGGCGATGCGCGCGGCGCAAGCGAACATCCGCGCATTCGCAGAGAGGCAACGGCCTGGCGAGTGGTCGTTCGAGCCGGCGGCCGGCGTTGAGGCGGGTCAGATTGTGCGGCCGCTGGAGTCTGTCGGCTGCTATGTGCCGGGCGGACGCTATCCGCTGCCGTCGACGCTGCTGATGACGGTAACGCCGGCGCAGGTGGCGGGCGTGGAGCGGATTGTGGTGTGCTCGCCCAAGCCGGCGCGCGAGACGCTGGCGGCCGCATGGCTGGCGGGCGTGACGGAGTTCTATCGGGTGGGCGGCGCGCAGGCGATTGCCGCGCTGGCGTATGGTACGGGATCAGGTGAGGACGGGACCATTGCGCGAGTGAACAAGATTGTGGGGCCCGGAAATCTATTTGTAACCGCGGCAAAGACAATTGTGTCGAGCGATTGCAGCATCGATATGCCGGCGGGGCCGACGGAGATTGTGGTGAACAGCGAGGCGGGCGACGCCGCGGGCATCGCGGCAGACCTGGTAGCGCAGGCGGAGCACGATCCGGAGGCGCTGGCGGTGTTGATTACCAGCAATGCGACGCTGGCAGCGGCGGTGAAGGCCGAGGTGAAGAGCCAGGCCAAGGGGAACGAGATCGCAACCAGGTCGCTGGCCGCACAGGGGTGCATATATGTTACTGCATCAGTTACAGAAGCGCAGGCGCTGACCAATCGGCTGGCGCCGGAGCACCTGACGGTGGATTCGAAGGCGGATCTGAAATGGGTGAAGAACGCGGGGTCGGTGTTTGTTGGCGACTATTCTCCGCAGGCGATGGGGGACTATATCACCGGGCCGAACCACGTGCTGCCAACCGGCCGCGTGGGGCGGGTGCGCGGCGGATTGAGCGTGATGGACTTCCTGAAGGTGATCACGGTGCAGCAGTACACGCGCAAAGGACTGCGGGCACTGGGGCCGCGCGCGATTGCGCTGGCCGAGGCGGAAGGCTTGAAGGGACACGCGCAGAGTGTGCGAGTGAGGATGGGGAGGAGCAGTTGACAGTTGATGGTTGTCGGCGGTCAGCGGTTGGAAGGGTTAGGTGAGGCGTGAGCGCTTTGGTTGCTCCAGAGAACGCGTTGAAAGGCGAGGCGGCGGTGAGGCCGCGGGCGCGCAGGGCGGTGTTGGCGATGCCGGAGTATCATCCGCCGCTGGCCGGGCGCGATGCCCTCCGGCTGGACTTCAACGAGAATACGCTGGCCGCTTCTCCTAAAGTGATTGCCCGGCTGCGGCAGGTGACGGCCGAGGGGCTGACCAAGTATCCCGAGCGCGAGGGCGTGGAGCGGATTGCGGCGGCGCACTTTGGCTTGCAGGCAGAGCAGGTGCTGCTGACCAACGGCGTCGATGAGGCGATCCACCTGGTGTGCGCGGCGTTTCTGGAAGAGGACGACGAGGCGCTGATCTGTACGCCTACATTTTTTATGTACGAAGTCAGCGTACGCATGATGACGCAGCGCCTGTTGCGCGTACAGGCGGACGCGTCGCTGGAATTCCCGTACAAGCGGTTTTTGCAGGGGATCATGCCGCGAACCAAGCTGATTATGGTGGCGTCGCCGAACAATCCGACGGGCGCGGTGGTGGGGCGTGAGCAGTTGCTGGCGATCTGCGCGGCGGCTCCGCAGGCGGTGGTGATGGTGGACGAGGCGTACTACCATTTCCACGGCGAGACCGTGCTCGGCGACGTGGGCCGCGTGCCCAACCTGATGGTGGCGCGCACGTTTTCGAAGGCGTACGGGCTGGCCAACCTGCGCATCGGCATGCTGGCCGGCGCGGCGGAGTTGATGAAGTATGTGCGCAAGGTGAGTTCTCCCTACAACGTGAACGGCGTCGCGCTGGACTGCCTGCCGGCGGCGCTTGCCGATGATGCGTATGTGCAGTGGTACGGAGCCCAAGTGAACACGGGGCGCGTGCGGATGATGGAGGGCCTGCGGTCGCTGGGCGTGGATTTTTTCCCCAGCCACGCGAATTTTGTGCTGATGAAAATCGGCCCGAAGCATAAGGAGTTGGTGACCGCCATGCGTGCGCGCGGCGTGCTGTTGCGCGACCGGTCGACGGACCCTGGGTGCGACGGGTATGTGCGCATCACGGTGGGCGTCGAGGAGCATGTGACGCGTGGGCTGGCGGCGTTGCGCGAGTCGCTGGCGGAGATTGGATGGGAGAAGCAGCAAGTCAGCGAGGCGTCGGAATCGAGTCGGTCAGTCAGCGAGAGCGAAAGGGAGTGGGAGTGATGAGCCAGATCGATCCGCAGCGGAAGAAAGTGGTGGTCTTGTGCGCGGCGGTGGCGTGCATGGCCGCAGCGGTGGTCGTGCTCAGGGGTCACCCGATGCTGGTTGGCGGCGCGATCGCGCTGCAGGTGGTCACACTGGTGTACGCGATGGTCGAGTTTGCGAAGTTGAAGAGGCAGGGCAAATGAAGAAGACAGCGAGTCAGCGAGTCAGCAAGCCGGCGAACGAGCGAAAGCGTGCTGCCAGCAAGGTTGCGAACGGGGTAAGGACCGGCACGGTTAAGCGCGAGACGACGGAGACGCAGATCGCGTTGACGCTGACGATCGATGGAACGGGGAAGTATTCGGTCTCGACGGGCATACGGTTCTTCGACCACATGCTTGAGTTGTTTGCGCGGCATGGCGGGTTCGACCTGAAGCTGAAGTGCAAGGGCGATCTGGACGTGGACCAGCACCACACGGTGGAGGACATCGGCATCGCGCTGGGTGAAGCGTTTGCGCAGGCGCTGGGCGACAAGAAAGGCATCCTTCGCGCGGGATATTTTGTGATGACGATGGATGAGACGCTCGCGGTTGCCGCGGTGGACTTGAGCGGGCGCGCGGCCTACGTGGTCGAGACCCAAGTGACCGCGCCTCTGGTCGGCGACTTCCAGACCGAGCTGCTGCCGGACTTCTTCGACGGATTTGCGCGCGGTGCGAAGGCGAATGTGCACGTGAAGACGATGTACGGGCGCAGCAATCACCACAAGATCGAGGCGATCTTCAAGGCGTTTGCGCGCGCCCTGCGCGGGGCTTGCAGCCGGGATGAGCGCATGCGGGAGATGCTGCCGAGCACGAAGGGATTGTTGTGACGAAGACAAATACTTAACACCGATTTGCACCGATTGAACCGATCTAAGTGCAGGAACGGTCTTGATCGGTGCTCGTCGGTGTGAATCGGTGTTAAGCATTTTGGAGTGGCGATGATTGCGGTGATTGATTACAAGGCGGGGAATTTGACGAGCGTGGTGAAGGCGCTCAAGTTCCTGGACGTGCACGATATGGTGGTGACGCAGTCGCCGGAGGAGGTGTTGCGGGCGGAGAAGATTGTGCTGCCGGGGGTGGGGCATTTTCAAGCGACGCAGTTGCTGAAGGACCTGGGGCTGACGGAGGCGGTGCGCGAGAGTATTGCGAAGGGCACGCCGTTTCTGGGCATCTGCGTCGGGCTGCAGTGGCTGTATGAGGGATCGACCGAGGCGCCGGAGACGGAGGGGCTGGGCCACTTCGCTTCGCAGTGTGAACGATTTCCGGCGGTGTATCAGGGGGCAGATCTGAAGTCGCCGCACGTGGGTTGGAACTCGCTGGAGCAGATCCGGCCGGATTCGCGGCTGCTGCGCGGCGTGGCGAACGGGGCGTTTGTCTACTTCACGCATTCGTGGCGGGCGCCGGTGTCGGCGGATACTGCGGCGGTGACGAACTACGGCGGCGCGTTTACTTCGGCTGTCGAACGCGGGAATGTGATGGGCGTGCAGTTCCATCCGGAGAAGTCGGCTGAGGTGGGGTTGCGGGTGTTGCGGAATTTTGTGGAGTTGTGAAATGGCGCTAATGATTTCGTGGGAATCTACGTATGAAAACTGGGTGGCAGCGCAACGGCTGCATCGCTGGTCCAACCTCGGGACCTCAAGCTCCTTTGTCTTTGCTTACGTTTTGGTCCCACTTTTTGGGCTTCTTCCGTTGTCGCAGTGGCTCATCGATCACCACGCTGGTGACTCACAGGATGCTTTGGCACAGTTGCCGTGGGCAGCCGGTTTTGTAGCCTGGACGGTTCTTATTTGGGCCACCCGGCTGCGTGCCTATCGCAGGGCATATCGCAATAGCTGGCCGTCGAACGTTAAGGAAAGGGTCAATACTCTTGTCCTTTCCGACTCTGGTATTCACGCGATCACCCCTGGCGTCGGTGATACGAACTTGCAGTGGAGTGCTTTTTGCAGAGTTGTAGAGAACAAGAGAATGTTGCTCATCTATATGAGCAAGACGAAGTGGCTCAACATCCCCCAGACCGCGCTGACTGCTGAACAGAGAGCGGAACTGAAAGCGCTACTCGCAGCGCATATAGGTGGTCATCGATGCTGACGAAGCGAATTATTGCGTGTCTGGATGTACGTGGCGGGCGCGTCGTGAAGGGTGTCCAGTTCGTGGACATTATCGATGCGGGCGATCCGGCGGAGCTGGCGCACCGGCATGCGGCGGCGGGTGCGGATGAGGTTGTGCTGCTGGACATTACCGCGACGCACGAGGGACGCGGCACGCTGCTGGAGACCGTGCGGCGCGCGGCGGCGAAGCTGTTTGTGCCGTTCACGGTGGGCGGCGGAGTGCGCACGGCGGAGGATGCGGAGGCCGTGTTCACCGCGGGCGCGGACAAGGTGAGCATCAACTCGGCGGCGATTGCGCGGCCGGAGCTGATTGGCGAGATTGGCGCAAGCTTTGGCGCGCAGGCGGTGATTGTGGCGATCGACGCACGACGGGGCGAGCGCGGCGCGGAAGATGCGGAGGTCTACATCAGCGGCGGGCGCAAGCCGACCGGGCGGCGCGTAGTGGAGTGGGCGCGCGAGGCGGAGGCGCGCGGTGCGGGCGAGATCCTGCTGACCAGCATGGACGCGGATGGCATGCGAACGGGGTTCGACTGCGAACTGACCGCGGCGGTCAGCGAGGCGGTGCAGATTCCGGTGATTGCCAGCGGCGGCGCGGGGAGCGCGCAGCATTTTGTGGATGTCTTTGGCCGGGGCAAGGCGGATGCGGCGCTGGCCGCGAGCATCTTCCACTTCGGGGTGACGGATTCGCGCGAGTTGAAGGCGCAGCTGGCGCAGTCCGGTGTGAGCGTGCGGCTGCCGTGCTAGGGCGGGGCGCGAATTTACAGGCCTGTCATCGAACCCATGCACAATGGTTGCGGCAGGACGGTCGAATGCCCATTGCCCGCAAGCCTGTTCGGTGGCAGAATGGTCGCACCAAGCCAGTGATGCACAGGCGGGGTTCGA
>Ga0224557_1003781_pt1 | contig 11501 bp, 9 predicted proteins | sample 714S31014metaG_FD_180677 | JGI IMG/M metagenome (GOLD analysis project Ga0224557, IMG submission 180677) | Peat soil microbial communities from Stordalen Mire, Sweden - 717 S3 10-14 | ecosystem: Environmental > Terrestrial > Soil > Wetlands > Peat | place: Sweden: Norrbotten County, Stordalen... | reverse complement strand
GACGTTCTTGTCCGCCGCCTCCGCCATCAGCCGCGCGGCCTGCGGCTCCATCCACGTGGTCACGAAGGTGGCCAGGTTGAGCCGAGCGTTGCCGTCCAGCATCAGCTCGTCGTGGACGATCTGGTACGCGACCTCGGGGTCCATCGGCTCTCTGGGGATGCGCAGCTTGGGCACGCCCGAGCGGGTCGCCCCGGTCGCGTAGAGGGGATTGACCTCCAGATTCGCGTCGCCCGGCTCCCGGTGGTGCAGTGGCACGTGGTTCCCTCCCGTCTGGCGTCTGTCAGGGCGTGGGCTCGTCGCGCCCCACCGCGGTCGTGGTGAACAGCCCCCCCGAGAGGACGTCGAGGTTGGCGGCGGTGCGCCTGCGCACGGCGTCCGGGGCGTAGGCGGGCTCGCCGATGTTGCGCTGCATCACCGGCTCCATCAGCAGGGGCCCGAGGATGACCGAGAGCACTTGGAAGGGGCGCCACTCGGGATCGGTGTCGGCCCGGATACCCCCGGCTCGCTCCAGCAGCAGAAGACCGCGCCGCGTCGCCGCCACCAGCTCGTCGAAGATCGTCGTCCCCGCCGGGGTCTCGTCCAGCAGGCAGCGTCGCAGGTACTGCCGGATGTCCGGGCTCGACCCCAGGACATCGGAGAGGCTGTCGGCCATCGCCCGCGCCAGCCGGTCGGCGGGCAGGTCCTTGGGCATGATCTCGAACCGCCCGAGGAAGAGGGCCAGCACCGATGCGTCGACGGCGGCCCGCAGGCCGTCCTTGGACCCGAAGTGATGGACGACCAGCCCGGGGGAGACCCCGGCCGCCCGGGCGACGGTCCGGAGCGACACCCCGAAACCGGAGCGGCCAAAGAGCCCGAGGGCCGCCTCGCGGATCTTTGCCCGCGCGCTCAGGTCGGAGTCCTGCACGGTGGCGGAGTGCATGCTCACGGCCCAATGCTACCGTACAAGAACTTGTCCTGCCGATTATCACCTGATATATTCGTATCTTAAATTGAACATTCATTCAGCACCTGGGTCCCACCGGCCTCAGCCTGCGTCCGAGGTCGCCCCGAGCCTGGCAGCTCGGCGCAACCCGTGGGCGGCGCTGACGGTCCTCTGCGTCGCCGTGCTGATGGTCAACCTGGACAACACCATCCTGAACGTGGCCCTGCCCACCCTGGTGGAGAGGCTGCAGGCCACCACCGACCAGCTCCAGTGGATCGTGGACGCCTATTCGCTGGTGTTCGGAGGCCTGCTCCTCGTCGCCGGCAGCCTGGCCGACCGCTTCGGGCGCAAGCGGCTCTTCCTCTGCGGCCTCGTCGTCTTCGGGGGCGGCTCCCTCGGCGCCGCCTTCTCGGGGAGCGTCGATCCTCTCATCGCCTGGCGGGCGCTCATGGGAGCGGGAGCGGCCATGACCATCCCATCGGGCCTCTCGATCGTCAACGACATGTTCCGCGACCCCGCCGAGCGAGCCCGGGCGGTCGGCATGTGGGCGGGGACGATCGGGCTCGGGATCGCCATCGGGCCGGTCGCGGGCGGGCTGCTCCTGGCCCACTTCTGGTGGGGGTCGGTCTTCCTGGTGAACGTCCCGGTGGTCGCCGCCGGCCTGGTGGGGACGCTGCTGCTGGTCCCCGAGTCGCGGAGCGCGAATTCCCGGCGCGCCGATCCGGCCGGCGCCCTGCTCTCGATCGGCGGCCTGGGCGGCATCCTCTGGGCGATCATCGAGGGGCCGGCCCACGGGTGGGGGTCGCCGGAGGTCATCGCCGCGCTGGCCGGCGGCGTCGTCCTCATGCTGGGGTTCGTCGCCTGGGAGTGGCGCTCAGACCACCCCATGCTCCCCCTCAGGTACTTCCGCTCCCGACGCTTCAGCATCGCCCTGTCGGCCTTGGGGCTGGGCGTCTTCGCCATGCTGGGCGGCCTCTTCCTCCAGACCCAATTCCTCCAGTTCTTCCTCGGCTACTCGCCGCTCGGCGCCGGGCTGCGCATCCTGCCCCTCGCCGCATTGCTCGCCTTCGCAGCGCTCGCGTCCTCCCGGCTGGTCCGGAGGGTCGGTAGCAAGCTGGTCGTCGCGGCCGGGCTGCTGCTGATCACCGCCGGTCTGGCCGAGAACGCAGCGGTCGCCACCCCCACCGTCACCTACCTGCTCGTCCTGCCCGGGCTGCTCATGGTCGGACTGGGTGCGGGATTGCTCATCCCCGCCGCCACCGACTCTGTTCTCGGCGCCCTCGGTCAGGAGGACGCAGCGGTCGGGTCCGCCGCCAACAGCACCGCGCTCCAGGTCGGTGGAGCCCTCGGGGTGGCGGTGATCGGCAGCGTGCTGTCGACCCGGTACCAGAGCCTCATGAGTCCCCTGCTCGCGGGACGGCAGGTGCCCGCCGTGGCGGCTCAGGCCATCCTCGGCTCGCTGGGTGGGGCACTGGCCGTCGCGCGTGAGGTGGGAGGCCCGCTCGGTGCCGGCCTGGTCACGGTGGCCCGCAGCAGCTTCATGACGGGCACCCAGGCGGCGCTCATCGCGGGCCTCGCGGTCACCGGGGCGGGGGCGCTGCTGGTCCTCGCCCTGCTGCCGTCGAGGAGCGCCGCAAAGAGGTGAGGCGCGCGCCGGCTGCCGGCGCGCGCCTCATCCGATGACGGGCGAGGTCAGATCAGAGGAGATCCTTGACCAGGTTCTCCTCCTGGCTGATGGTCACTCCGGTCAGCATGCTGGTGAAGACACCCGCCACGGTGCTGCCCGACTGCGCGATCACCCCCGAGGCGCTGACGCCGTCGATCGAGTACGTGTACGAGGCCGCTTCGCTTCCCACGCCCGAGATGGGCGCGAAGTTGATGTTGAGCCCCGCGCTGGAGGCGCTCGTCTGCTCCGAGGTCTCCTCGGTCGAGAAGAAGCTGGAGGGCACGCCATTGGCTACGACGACGATGACCACGGAGGTGCCCGCCAGGTACTCGCACGAGATCCCCGTCGCACCAGCGGGCAGCCCGGAGTCCGAAAGGGTGGTCGGGGAGGCGACGGTCTGTCCCAGCGCACCTCCGACGGTGGAGGTGGAGGGGCACGAGGTGGCCCCGGCCGCCGCGGCGGCGCTGCTCGAGGAGGCCGCGGAGCTGGACCCGGCCGCCGCCGCCGCGCTCGAGCTGGACGAGCCGGAGGAGGACGAGGTCGTGCTGGAGGAGCCGCAGCCCGCCAGAGCGGCGATCGCGATCAACCCGGCGAAGAGCGAAGGCAGCGTGACTCGCTGAGACATGGGAACGGGCACCCCCTGCTTGAAGAACCCAGGACGAAGGTCCCAGGAAAAAGTGACGATAGGGTATCCCACCAGCCTTGACGATGGGCGGCACATTTAGGGCCCTTGGGCCCTGACAGGGCCCAAGACCCGCAGGTTCAGGCCGATGCCACCGTTCGGCCGGCCGCCGCCGGCAGGCCCTCACGAGCGGTGAGGCGCTTGGCCAGCCTGGCGGTGTCCTCGAAGAGCGCCTGGGCGCCCACGATGTTCGCCTCGGCCCCCGAGTTGCCGCTCACCCGACGGCCATCCACACCATCGCTGACGCGCCCGGCCCGCCGATCGTAGACGGGCTGGCCGGCCGCGTTGCGGCGGTCAAACCACGAACGCGCCATGCCGGCAAGCGCGGCGTAGGCGGGCGTCCCCGTCACCGCGGCGATCCGCGTGAGCACGTAGATGGCCGAGGCCACGTCGTAGGGCTGGACCCGCTCCAGGTCAAAGCCGGCCATGACCACCGCTCGGAAGACCAGCTCGGCGCTGCGGCAGGCGGTGGCGACCAGATCCGGTCTGCCCAGCCGCACCCCGGCATCGGCGAGCACCCCCTCCTGGATGTGGCCCCAGAGGTGGGGCGCCCCCTGCTCGTCGGGGGAGTTCATCAGCCGGTCGCCGTCACGGCAGCCGGCCACCTCGTCGCTCCACAGCGCGACGTCGTCGATCAACCCTCGTTCGTCACCGGCCTCCAGCAGGATGAGCGCCGTCCGGATGTGGAGCGCCCTCACGTCGGCGGGCACCTCGGTGGCATCGATGATGTGCGGGAGGCCCCGATTCAGGGAGTCCTCGATCCGGGCGTCGCCGTCGAGGACCTGCCCGGCGCGGGCCACCGCCACCAGCGCGCGTGCCTGCCAGAAGCCTCCCCCCGCGACCGACGTGCGCGCCTCCTGATTGGGAGCGCCCTCCCAATCGAGGATGAAGTTGTGCCAGCGACCGTCGGCGCCCTGCATGGCGAGGACGAAGTCGAGCAGTCCCTCGCACCATCGCCGCACCCAGGGCGAGGCGGTCGCCTTCCATAGGTCGCAGTAGAGCTCGAGGGCGCGGGCGGCGTCGTCCACGCAGGCGACGCCCTCATAGCCCGCCTGCTCGGCGCGAAGCGGTTGGTTGAGGGCATTCGAGTAGACGGCGATGGCGAGCGCGGCGGGCCCGGCGAAGGGGACGGGCCGGGCGAGACGCGCGATCTGCCTCAGCACGGTCGCATCTGGTCGAGGATCTCGCGCACCGTGAAGTCCGCGGCCGCCAGCCGGCTGTCCGCGGCGCCGTAGTACACGCGGATCTCCCTGCCCTCCGGGTCGAGGTTCACGTGGCCGCAGGTGAAGACGACGTCGTTGAACAGCCCCTCGCGTTCGTAGGGAGCGGTCGGCACCAGGATCGGTTCGGGTGAGCGGGCGATGACCCGGCTGGGATCGTCGGCGTCGAGCAGCATGGCTCCCAGCGCGTAGCGGGTCCTGCGGTCGACCCCGTGGTAGATCTCCAACCAGCCCTCGGGAACGCGGAACGGGGTCGCACCCGCGCCGGTCCGGAGCGCGTCCCACATCCCCTGACGCGGCAGAGCGAGGGGGGCGTGATCACCCCAATGAACGAGGTCGTCGGAGAAGGCGATCCACACCCCGAGGACGCGGCCAAAGGACTGGGGCATCGGGCGGGTGAGGGCGGCGTAGCGGCCGCCGATGCGCCCGGGGAAGAGCACCACGTCCTTCTGATCGGGGAGGAACATCACGCCGTGCCGTTCGAAGGAGCGGAAGTCGGTGGTGGTGAGCCGGCTGGTGCTGATGCCGAGGCGGCTCACCGAGACGTAGGTGATGTGCCAGACGCCGTCGATCAACGTGGCTCTCGGGTCCTCGCAGCCGTACTCCTCCAGCCGGTTCGCCGGCATCACCGATGGCGCGCCGTCGACGGTGAAATGGAGGCCGTCGCGGCTTCGTGCCACGCGCAGATGCGACATCTGGGTGAGCAGATCGCTGACGTCGTCGGCGGCGGCCGTGAACCCGCCGGTGAGGTTGCGATAGCGGATGCTCCGAGGATCCGTGAGATCCAGGCCGGGGAGGTCGCGGGGAAGGAAGACCTCGACCACGCGGGGCACCGTGCTCTGGGTGTCGAGGAATGCCAAGCCGACGACCTGCTCCGCGGTCAGCCCCGGGCGGAGCGGCTGGAGCTTCGGCTCCGGCCCGCTCAGGTCGAGGGTCAGCGCATCCGGCGGCGGCTGCACGCCGCTCCTGGGCCGCTCACCGACCCGGAGCAGGAGGACCACCTCGCCGTCGACCTGGGCGGCGGCGGCGTTGGAGACCGAGACGACCTCCAGGCCGGGGCTCGACGGACGCACATCGGCGGCGGTGAGGAGGGGGTTCGCGCTGAGACGCCGGCCGATGTCATGAGCGCCTTGGGGCGCCCGGCTGGTGCCGCGCGGTCTGGGACCGGAGTCGCTCAGCGCGCCCATGATGTCGAGGAAGCTGCGCGCCGACTGCGGCCATGCCGCGTCGCGCGCATAGGCGAACGCCGCCCGCTCGAGCGCAGCCTTCGCCGCCGGATCGCCCAGGATGGCGATCACCGCCCGGCCGAGGCCCCCGGGGTCGCGGAACTCGACCAGGACACCACGGCCGTCGTCGAGTGCCTCGGACGCGTGCATGTAGCGCGTCGAGACCACGGCCTTGCCGGCTCCGAGCGCGTAGGACAGCGTCCCACTCGTGATCTGGTTGGGGTCCAGGTACGGCGTCACGTAGACGTCGGTGGCGAGCAGCAGGTCGATGATGTCGCGCTGGCTCATGTAGGTGTCGATGAAGGCGACGTGGTGGTCCATGCCCAGCGCGTGGGTCTCGGCGACCAGGGAGTTCCGGTATTCCTCTCCCTGCATCCGGAGGAGGTCGGGGTGTGTCTGACCGGCGATGAGGTAGAGGGCGTCGGGATAGCGGGCGACCACCGCCGGCATCGCCTGGATCATGTACTGGAGCCCCTTGCGGGGGTCGACCAGGCCGAAGGTGGAGATGATCGTCCGCCCCTCCACGCCGAGCTTGCGCTTGAAGCTGTGCCGGCCGTGAGGGTCGATGACCGGCATGCCGTGGGGGATGACCCGCGGCGGCTTGGCGAGTCCGTAGACCTCCGCCAGCAGCCCCACCGCGGTGGAGGCCATCACCACGATCTCGTCACTCAGCTCGGAGATGCCGCGCACCGTCTCGCGGATCGACGGTGAGGGCCGGGGGAGGACGGTGTGCATGGTGGTCACCAGCGGCTTGCGCAACTCCTCGAGGAAGCCCCGGAAGTGGTCCTCGTAGACGGAGTCGCTCCAGCGGCCGTTGGCGTACACCGGCTCGGACCACCGCCCGTAGAGACCGAACTCGTGCTGCACGTTGACGACGTCGGCATTCGATGCGTTGATGGCGCGAGCGGCTGCGCGATAGCTCTCCGGGTCACCCTGGCGGATCCGCCAGCGAACGTCGGAGGCGTACTGGCGCAGCACCGCCGGCTCGTCGATGGCGGCGACGCGGCAGGTGGCCGTCGGATCGGCGGTCCGCACCGCGCCCATCAGGTCGGCGGTGAACGTGGCGATACCGCACCGCCGGGGGACGGAGGACGAGACGAACGCGATCCGGATGCCTGACACCCGGCGGCCGCTCAGGCTGGGAATGGACTTCGGCTCATGGCGTCCCCGCCGCGCGCCCGTGCATCAGCACTACGTGTCGCAGACTGCGCGGGGGTCGGGGGCACTCGTTGTGGCGGTCGCCATCGACCCATCATAGGCCTACCTCTCCAAGCGCGGCGGAGTGGGATGGCTGCGACGATTGGCGGATTCCGCCGCCCGAGCGCGGGAGCGGGGCGCCGGACCGATTGGTATCCTCGGCGGCGTGACCCGCCGCTACGTCGTCTTCGGCGCCGGCGCCATCGGTGGGGTGATGGCGGTCCTCCTCGATCGGGCCGGGTTGGAGGTAGCCGTCATCGCGCGCGGCGCCCACCTCGCCGCCATCAGGGAGCGGGGCCTGACCCTCCGCACCCCGGAGGCAGACACCAGGGTGCGCGTGCCGGCTGCCCGGAGTGCCGGCGAGATCCGATGGCGGGATGACGACGTGGCGCTTCTCGCGGTGAAGTCGCAGGACACCGATGGGGCCATCCACGACCTCGCCGCGGCCGCGCCGCCATCGCTGGTCGTCGTCTGCGCCCAGAATGGCGTCGCCAACGAGCGGACGGCGCTCCGACGGTTCGGGAACACGCTCGGCATGCTCGTCATCTGCCCCGCGACCCATCTCGCTCCGGGGGTCGTGGAGGCCGAATCCGTGCCCTGCCCCGGGATCATGGACGTGGGGCGGTTCCCGGAGGGCGTCGACCCCGGGGCCGAGGAGGTGGCCGCGGCACTGCGCGCCGCCACCTTCGACTCGCGAGCGGTGCCGGATGTGATGCGCTGGAAGTACGCCAAGCTGCTCTCCAACCTCGGCAACGCGGTCGAGGCGGTCTGCGGTGCGCAGGCGGAGAACGGTGAGCTCGGGGAGGTCGTGCGCCGCGAGGGGAAGGCTGTGCTCCGCGCCGCAGGCATCGCCCGCGCGTCACCGGCCGAGGACGCGGCCCGTCGCGGCGACCTCATCTCGATCCGGCCCATCGAGGGCCGGAGACGGATCGGGTCGTCCTCCTGGCAGAGCCTGGCCCGGGCCGCGGGCAGCATCGAGGCCGACTACCTCAACGGCGAGATCGTGCTGCTGGGCCGCCTCCATGGGGTTCCCGCGCCGGCCAACGAGCTCATCCAACGCCTCGCCAACCGGATGGCGCAGGAGCGGCTCCTACCCGGCTCGATGGGGGAGGGGGAGGTCCTGGCGGCGCTGAGGGCCGCCGGGATCAGACCGGCAGGCTGACCTGGATCGACGTGCCCACGCCGACCGTGCTCTCGGCGGCCACCGTCCCGCCATGGGCCTCGACGAGATCGCGGACGATGGCCAAGCCCAGCCCGGAACCGGTCGAGGACGCGCCCTTGACGAACCTCTCGAAGACGCGTGGCAGGAGCTCTGGGGGGATGCCCTCGCCGTCGTCTCTGACCGTGATCCGCACCCCACCCGGGGTCGGGCCGGCCTCGACGCCCACGGTCCCGCCCTTGGCGGTGTGGGCGAGCGCGTTGGCGATGAGGTTGCCGAGGACGCGGCGGAGCTGGGCGGGATCCGCGCTCAGCACGGGAAGGTCCGGGGCCAGGCGGCAGTCGAGGCGAACGCATAGCGTCGCCGCCTCGGCGCGGAACGCCTCGATGGTCTCGTTGACGAGAAGGTCGATGTCCACGGGCTCGCGGTCGGGATGCAGCGCGCCCGCCTCGGAGAGGGAGAGGGTGCGAAGGTCGTCCGCGAGGGACTCGAGGGCGTGGGTGGCGGCAACGATCGGGGCGATGTGCTCCTCATCGGGTGGGTTCACCCCGTCGGCGATGGCCTCCGCCTGGCTGCGGATCACCGTCAGTGGGGTGCGCAGCTCGTGGGTGATGTCGGCGAGCACGGACCGGCGCCGCGTCTCCTCCGCCTCGAGGCGGGCGCTCATCGCGTTGAAGGCCCGGGCGAGGGAGCGTACCTCTCCAGGGCCCCGGATCGGGACCCGCGCTGAGTAATCGCCGTCCTCGACCCGACGGGCGGCACGGATCAGGTCGCTGACCGGGGGTGCCACCCGGCGCAGGGTGATGCCGATTCCCACCGCGGCCAGGACGCAGAGCCCCAGCGCGGCCGCCGTGAGCGCCTTGGTGACCCCCGACGAGCTGACCAGACCGAAGGCGTTGAGGGAGAGCCACACCAGGGTGGAGAACCCGGCCAGGACCACCAGCAGGGCACAACCGGCGCAGCAGCCGGCGCGTCGCGCCATGCGTGACGCCTGCTCTGGTCCCGGGTGAAGGTTCCGAGGGGGAAAGGGTGTGTCCTCCGGCCACCAGGGTGGGCGGTGACCACCGTCGCCCCACGCGCGCCCGCGGCCGCGATGGTCCCGCCCACCACCGCGACCGTCCCGCCCGCGTCCCGGCCCGCCGCCCGGCGGAGGGCCGCTCACGGCTGAATCTCGGTGACGCGGTAGCCCACGCCGAACACGGTCTGGAGGATGCGGGGCGCTCGCGGATCGCGCTCGATCTTGCGCCGGATGTTCTTGATGTGCGCGTCGATGGCGCGCTCGTAGGAGGGGATGGCGACCCCGTGGACCGCATCCAATAGTTGGGCGCGGGTGAAGACACGACCTGGCTGACGAGCCATGTGAAGCAGCAGCTGGAACTCCGTCGGCGTCAGCACCACCTGCCGCCCGTCGACCGTCGTCTCCATGCGCGGCACGTCGAGGCTGAGGGCCTCGCCGACCCGGACTACGTCATCTTCGGCGCGGGCGCCGCTCGTGCGCCGCAGCACGGCGCGCACCCTGGCCACCATCTCGCGGGCGCTGAAGGGCTTGGTCACGTAGTCGTCGGCGCCCAGCTCGAGGCCGGCGACGCGGTCCGACTCCTCGGTGCGGGCGGTCAGCATGATGATCGGCACGTCGCCGTCGCGGCGGAGGGCCCGGGCAACGTCCAGGCCGTCGAGCTTGGGGAGGGAGAGGTCGAGGATGACCAGGTCGGGGTGGCTGCGGCGGGCGATCTGCAGGGCCTGCTCCCCGTCACCGGCGGTGAGGACCTGGAAACCGGCGCGCTCCAGGTAGTCGCGCACCAGCCGCACGATGTCGGGCTGGTCGTCGACGACGAGCACCGTGGTCATCGGGCGCATCGTAGGGGCTGCGCCGGCCTGGCGGGGCGACCTCCGCTCGCACTGGCGGCGCGTCGCCAGAATGGGCCGGTGGCGTTCGTGGCGGCCGGGTCGGCAGGCCGGCGGGTGGTGGGGGAGATCACCGTTGAGATCACGGTGACCGTCGGATGTGAGCGCCGTGTGAGTGGCGTGGGGAGGGCTGGCGGGGCGTCTGCATCGGTGGCGACCCCGTCGCGTCGCCGCGCTTGACCCGCGAGAGGCAACCTGCCACCGTTCACATCAACCAGTGCCTGCGGCCCGGTCGCGGATTCGAGAGCCCCGCCACCGACCACCCGCTGGCGCGAGCGTGTCCACGAAGGAGGGTGAAGCAGTGGCGAAGTTCTTGCTCGTCTATCACGGCGGCGGCATGCCGGAGGGGCAGGAGGAGCAGGCCAAGGTGATGGCCGCATGGGGCGCCTGGTTCCAGAGCACGGGCGGTGCGCTCAAGGATCCCGGGAACCCGATCGGCCAGAGCCGCACCATCGGCCCCGACGGTGCCGTGACCCAGGGCGGCGGCGCCAACCCGGCGAGCGGCTACAGCCTCCTGGAGGCGGCGGACATCGACGCCGCGGTGGCCATCTCCAAGGGATGCCCCGTGCTCCAAGGCGGTGCGAGCATCGAGGTTGCCGAGACCTTCGACGTCATGTGAGGAGCGTCGCGGCGGTCAGGGGAGACGCTCGCGCGCCCTCTGACCGTCCGCGGCGCCGCACTATCGACGGAACCCCGGTGCCGAGAGCCGGTTGCCCACCGCGCTGTTGAGGACGCTGGCCCCGGACCGTCGCGCTGATGGCCACTCGCGACTCTCCCCCCTGGGTGCTGAGGCGTGCTTTGCGTTGGACACGCCACCGGCCCGACGCCCGGCCGAGCTGCGGACGGCGGGTCCGGGCGGAACCTCCGCCGTGACGCGGGGCGGGGCAGATGCTGTTGCGGTGGCAGCCGGCCGACGTGGTCGCCGCACCGCTCTTGGATCCGCCACGTCGCGTCCCCCCCATAGCTGGTCGTCGTCGCCAGTCTACCGGCGCGGTACGGCGCCGTCCACGGCGGAGTCGCACCGCGCCGTCTCGCGCCGCGGAGAGAGGTCGTTGAGGGGCGGTCGGGGAGATCTCTCCCCCGCACGGGACGGCCCCGGAAGACGGCGCTCGGCCGGTGCCCGGGGCGCGAGGGTGCGGCTCGCCTCCAGCCGCCCTCGTGCACGTCCCAGTGCTGGGCCCGCCAGATCGTGACAAGATTGGCTTGATCAGTCGCGCCCCCTGGGCCGCCCCGGCGGAGCTCGGGGGTGCCGGTTTGTCACGCGAGGACGAGGGCCCCCGCTGCGGTGGAGCTCTGGGGGTCGGTGTCCTCAGGGGAGAGCGAGGAGCCAGACCGCGGTGAAGATGCCTACTGCGGGAGCCAGGAGTGGGAAGGGCCGCGGAAACGGGCGCAGCGCCAGCGTCGCGGACACGCCGACCAGCGGCAGCGCCCCCGCGATCACGACCGGCAACGGCTGTCCGAGGGCCGGCGCCGCGACGGTGGCGGCGACCCCGGCGAGGGCCGCCATCCCCAGGCTGAGGCGAC